>OGCL01002760.1_pt1 | contig 11573 bp, 10 predicted proteins | sample 1570041 | NCBI WGS metagenome assembly OGCL01 (sample SAMN06266162, study PRJEB24511) | hot springs metagenome | isolation source: Hot spring water | place: South Africa: Limpopo | collected 2015-06-22 | reverse complement strand
TTTCAATTAAAAGAACACTTTTTACAGTGACACAATTTGTTTTCTTCTTCTTCTTCAAACATTTACCTTTTCTCTCCTGTTATTCTTGTATAAACACATTTTTAATCCTCATTTCTTGTAATCTCAAACAAGATAACAACAACAAGAAGAAGAAGAAAAAAATACTTTCATTCGCTTTTATTTTCTTCTCTTTTTACCTAGATTGACTTCTAACCATTGCCTTTCTTTTTATTTATTCATATAATTATATTTAACACTTTCATATCCATATTTATCATATAATTGAATGAATATTTTACCATAAGAGAAGATTTGGTAAACCAATTGCTTCCCAAAAGTCCGCTTTCTTCAGCAGTGAAGGCTATGAATAAGTAGTTGTTCCCCCGGAATTCAGATTTTTGGAGATGTTTAGCCAGCATGATAAGACCTGCTGTGCCGGATGCGTTATCATCGGCTCCATTATGTATTTCGTTGGTTAATGATCCGTTCCGGGATGCTGGGTGTGAACGTCCGAGATGGTCGTAGTGTGCCCCGATGACCACAGTATAGGGCGCTTTATTATCCAAAAATCCCATGACATTGGCAGTTCGAATAGGAGGGGCATTTTTCACTGAAAGAGAAATATGGCCGACGGACTCTGCGAGGATTTTAGATAATTTGGGCCCAGCAAAAATGCAAGGAAATAAAGGTTCTAAAGATTTATCATCCGTCTTAAAGTCACCGTAGGAAGGATTTACGCCAAGATTGTCTACGAAAATGAGTGCGGAAACCTTCTTCTTCACAGAAAACCGTACCATATCTATGAGGTTGGGATGGTTATTATGGACTTGATGAGTGGCAATGGGTTTATATTCTAAAACCAGCACATGACCCTGCAGGTCTATACGAGAAGATGTGTCAGGCTCGGCCGAATAATAAACTGGGCCTGTTACCTTAGCTGAACTGCTAAAGGGAAGTGCAAAGCCCTTAAAATCTTTAAAAGGCACCCCGTTTATCGAAACTTGAACCTCCGAGTGAAGACCGGAAACCGGAAGATTAAAATATTGAAACCATAAGGAATCTCCAGCTGGTTTAAGACCTGCCTTTTCAAAATGTTTAGCTATATAGCGGGCAGCTTTTTCAATTCCCGTCGTACCAGGCAATCGCCCTTCCAGTTCATCTGATGCCAGATAATACACGTGTTTTCGTAATTTTTTCTCTTCGCCTGCTTTTATTATTTGACCCCAGGAAGCAGTGGACGTGGCGAAGGATACGAAACATAGAAGAAAAATACTTCGATTCAACATGCCGCAAATTTAGACTTCATCAATACGGATTTTAAAGAATAATATTAAGCTCAACATTGAAAGAGTAAATTTGACCCGCTAAAATCAAAATGTCTAAAGAATATCGTATCGAAAAAGATACCATGGGAGAGGTCAGAGTTCCGGCTGACCGATACTGGGGCGCACAAACAGAGCGTTCCCGAAATAATTTTCGTATTGGCCCTCCGGCTTCAATGCCAATGGAAATCATTTATGCTTTTGCCTACCTGAAAAAGGCCGCAGCCATGGCTAATTATGATCTGGGAGTGCTGAGTGAGGAAAAGAAAAAACTCATAACAGAGGTATGTGATGAAATATTGTCCGGTGTTCTGGACGATCACTTTCCCTTGGTAATCTGGCAAACCGGTTCCGGAACTCAAAGTAATATGAATGTGAATGAGGTGATTGCCAATAGAGCTCATGTTTTAGCTGGAGGAAAGTTGTCCGATGATCAAAAAATACTTAATCCAAACGATGATGTGAACAAGTCGCAGTCAAGTAATGATACTTTCCCCACAGCCATGCATATTGCTGGCTACAAAATGGTTCGCGAAATCACTATACCGGGAATTCAACATCTTCGGGACAAGTTGCATGAAAAAGCAGAGTCATTTAAAGATATTGTAAAAACCGGAAGAACACATTTCATGGATGCGACTCCTCTTACCTTAGGGCAGGAATTTAGTGGTTATGTACAGCAATTGGACAATGTGCTCGTAACAATCGAAAATTCTCTGAGTTTTGTCTCTAAGTTGGCTCTTGGGGGCACAGCTGTGGGTACCGGGCTAAATGCCCCCAAAAAATATGACGTTGTAGTAGCGCGTTACATAGCTGAATTGACAGGATATCCTTTTGAAACAGCTCCAAATAAGTTTGAGGCTTTGGCTGCTCATGATGCTATTGTGGAGCTCTCCGGCGCACTTAAAAAAGCTGCTGTTGCATTAATGAAGATAGCCAATGACATTCGTATGTTATCTTCAGGACCCAGATGCGGTATCGGAGAGATTTTAATTCCGGATAACGAACCCGGATCATCCATAATGCCGGGAAAAGTAAATCCTACACAGCCTGAAGCTCTGACTATGGTATGTGCTCAGGTGATTGGAAACGATGTGTCTGTGTCTATTGGAGGCATGAATGGTCATTTTGAACTTAACGTTTTTAAGCCACTTATAGCTTACAATGTGTTGCAAAGTGCCCGTCTTCTGGGCGATGCTTGTGTTTCATTTGCTGATAAATGTGCTACAGGAATTGAGGCGAATATTCCGGTAATACGGAAACATTTGGAAAATTCCCTGATGCTTGTAACCGCTCTTAATCCACACATTGGATATTATAAAGCTGCTGAAATAGCTAAAAAAGCTCATAAAGAAAATAAAACATTGCGCCAGGCTGCCTTAGAATTAGGTTATGTAACTCAGGAGCAATTTGATGTGTGGGTGAGGCCTGAAGACATGGTATCCCCAAAGTAAATAGTATTGAAATAAAATGAATAGTCGATTAATACTGCTACGTCATGGGCAGAGTGCCTGGAACAAAGAGAATCGATTTACAGGTTGGGTGGATGTGCCACTATCTGAAACCGGTATTCAAGAAGCCCGTCGCGCCACGCATCTGATTTCTGAAGCAGGATTAAAGCCCAGAGAAGCATACACATCTTATCTGAAAAGGGCCATTAAAACTCTCTGGATTTGCTTGGAAGAACTGGATTTGATGCATATTCCCGTTCATACATCATGGCGTCTCAATGAAAAGCACTACGGCAACATAACTGGGTTGAATAAGTCCGAAACAGCAGCTCGGTTTGGTGAAGACCAGGTGAAACTCTGGCGCAGAGCATTTGATGTAGCGCCTCCCCCAATTCCAGAGGATAGTCCGTATCATCCTGCTCGTGATCCGCGTTATAAAGAAGTTCCAAGCCATTTATTGCCGTCTACGGAGTCTTTAAAAGATACCATCGCGCGTCTTATGCCATACTGGGAACATAAAATGGTTCCTCAAATCAGCAATAATCCAGGTGACTACATGATAGTGGCTCATGGCAATAGTCTCAGAGGATTGGTGAAGCACCTTATGAAATGGGATGAGAAAAGAATACTCGAATTTAATCTGCCCACGGCTATTCCATATGTTCTGGAGGTAGATGCTAACTTTAATGTGGTCTATGACAGCTTTTTAATTTCACAAGAGGAGCTGGAAAAGAAAATGGCTGAAGTTTCTGCTCAAGGGAAAAAATGAAAGAAAGAGAAATTGCTATCGGGGATGTACATGGTTGCCTAAATACATTAAAGGCACTCGTGGAAAATCAAATTAAACCCTCGGCGCAGGATACACTCATTTTTGTGGGAGACTTGATAGATCGCGGTCCGGATTCCAAAGGCGTTCTGGATTACATCATTTACCTGGAAGAAAATGTATGCCGCGTAGTTGGAATTATGGGCAATCATGAGGAACTGCTGTTGAATGCACTGGAGGCCGAAGTCAATTTGCCCAAAAAAACTTTGTTCAAAAAACCAAAGAATCCGTTACTAGAAAACTGGTTTCAGCTTGGAGGTAAAGAAACCCTAGCCTCCTTTGGAGTGAGCTCTGTGCTGGAAATTCCCCAGAAGTATATAGAATGGTTGAATAATCTCAGGCATTATTATGAGTCCGAAAAATTTATAGTAGTTCATGCAGGATTTAATTTTCAATTGGACAATATTTTTGAAGATGTGCATGCTATGCACTGGGTTAGAGATTTTGAATACAATCCGTCAAAAACTGGAGGCCGACGTGTCATCCACGGACATGTTCCCGTGAGTCTGGAACTGATTGAACAAGTGTATAAAAATGATTTTTTCGGGTTTGTATGCATAGACAATGGCTGCTATTACAGAAACCGACCCGGGATGGGGCGCTTGATCGGCTTTGATTTCACCAACATAATATTGTATATGCAAGGTTGTCTGGATTATGTTTGATTTTCAAACGTATCTCATTCAAGATATTTACCCACAATGGGCAATCGCCTCCCTGGCCCAAAAGCTTTGGATGAGACTCTCAGTACCGGTGGCGCTTGTTTTCGTTTGAACTCAGCCCGGTTAACCATTCTGAGGACCTGCAGTACTTTTTCTTTTTTAATGCCCGTTTCTTCAATGATTTTTGCAGGACCTTCTCTGAGTTCAATGTATCTTTTAAGAATGAGATCCAAAATATCATAAGGTGGAAGACTATCACTATCTTTTTGATTAGGTTTAAGCTCTGCGGAGGGTTCCTTAATGATGATTGAGTTTGGAATTATTTCTCCCTGACGATTAATGTGCCGGGCCAACTCATAAACCTGTGTTTTAAATAAATCTCCGATAACACATAAAGCACCGCACATATCGCCATACAGAGTACCATAACCTACGGCCAGTTCACTTTTGTTAGATGTATTCAGCAATACGTAGCCGAATTTGTTGGAGGCAGCCATTAAATAGTTAGCTCGGATTCGAGATTGCAGATTTTCTTCAGTCACATCAAAAGGCCTATCATAGAAAATAGGATTAAGACTTGAAAGATAGCTTTCAAAAACTGGTTCTATGGAAAGAATTTCATAGGGTACCCCTAAATTCTGGCATAATAAAATACTATCTGAAATGGAATGCTCAGAAGAATATCGAGAAGGCATTAGAAATGCCAGAACTTGTTCAGAACCAAGAGCTTCTGCAGCAAGGGTTGTCACTACTGCTGAGTCAATTCCGCCACTTAAGCCTACAATCGCTTTCTTAAATCCCTGTTTTTTAAAGAAATCCTGGATTCCAAGTAGCAGCGCCTGATGAATTGCTTCAATTGGAGCTATGTCAAAGTTGAATTCGTTGGATTCCAAACCATTTTGAGTGTCACAGATTAAAAGAAACTCCTTAAACAACGGAGCATGGTGGAGACACCTTCCGGTATGATCCATGTGGAAAGAGCCTCCGTCAAAAATGAGTTCTGTCTGAGAACCTACGTAATTACAATAAAAACCTTGCCACCCATACAGCTGGCACCAATGCCTCATTACCTTGTGGCGGTTTTTCACCTGTGTAGGATGGAATGGAGATGCAGATATGTTAAATAATACATCAGGTTTATGTCGAGCTAATTCCTCAGGAGGCGAAATCACATAATCCCGATCTTCAGAAATATCCCAGATATCTTCACAAACTGTTAAGGCGAGTTTTTTTTCATATAACTCAACTACGCCAAAAATTTTTCCGCTTTCAAAATATCGATACTCATCAAAAATATCATAATTGGGAAGAAGAGCTTTAGCTGCAATATGTTTTATGTTTTGGTTGTGAAGACAAAGAGCACAATTCAGAAGATTCTTTCCGTGTTTTTGCGGATTTGGGACAGGAGCACCAACTATCACAGGAATATTGGGTCTGAAGGATGCAAGATCCTTTACAGCCTTGTTCGAAGCCTCAATAAATTCCTGGAACTCAAGAAAATCCTGTGGTGGATAACCGCAGATACTTAACTCAGGAAAAACAATCAAATCGACCTGCGATTTAGAAGCTTCTAAAATGAAATCTTTTAAGATTTCCACATTTTTTTCGAAATGTCCAATAATGTTATTAATTTGTCCGAGAGCAATTTTCACTTTTACTAGGATTATTGATTGGTAAAAGCATCTGTTTTTTTAATGAGGGACACCACACATTCGGTATGTCGGGTTTGCGGGAACATGTCCAGAGGGATAATTCTACAAACTTCATATTTTTCACTTAATATGTTAATGTCTCGTATCATGGTTGATGCGTTGCAACTAATATAAACAATTCTAGGTGGCAAAAGATGAAAGATAGATTGACATACCTTCGGAGACATTCCACTGCGAGGCGGATCAGTTAGAAGCACATCAGGCTTTCCGAACGCTTTAAGATAATCTTGCTGAAGAACTTTTAAAATGTCTCCGCCAATGAATTTTAAATGATTAAGACGATTTAATCTGGCATTTTCTATGGAATCATTAATGGCTTCAGGCACAATATCAACCCCTATGGCAAGTTTACAATGCTGACCAACAATAGCTGTTGTGGTGCCAGCCCCACAATAAAAGTCAAATAAAACACTTTCTTCTGTACACTCTGCCAGTTCTTGAGCTAAAGAATAAAGTTTTTCAGCTTGCCGCGAATTTGTTTGAAAAAATGACTTGGGATGGATTCTGAATTTCAAGCCATGAATGGTTTCAATAAGCCATGGCGCTCCTTTCCAAAGAATAGGTTCTAAATCATGAAGACTATCATTCTTTTTGTTATTGACAACGTAATACCAGGAGATGACTTCAGGAAAATAAACTTCTGCAGAGGCCAGAATATTTTGAGCTACAGATTCTCCGTTTTCGCTCACAACCAACATCACCATCCATTCATTTTTCAGATTGCAGCGTAGCACTAAACCCCGTAGAATGCCTTCCTGAGTAATTGTATTGAAAAATGGGATATTCAGTTCAATAGCCTTGCGGGTGATAAATTGCCGTATTTTATTATTGAGCGGAGGCATCAGAAGACATTCCTCAACTTGAAGCACTTTATCAAAGTGACCAACTACATGAAAACCACAGGCTAATTCTTTTTTATTGTCCGGATTTTGAAGGTCCTCTTTCGGTAGCCATCTTTTTGCAGAAAAGGCAAAATCAAGCTTGTTGCGATATTCAAAAACTTTTGGACTTGGAACAACTGCCTCCGGATACGGAAAGGGAAATTTTCCTAAATGTTTAAAAAGGTTGTAAATGTGATTTTCCTTGAGCTTAAGTTGCAATTCGTAAGGAGCATGCTGCAACGCACAGCCACCACAGTCTCCAAAATGCCGGCATGGAGCGTTCTGTCTTTCTGATGATGGATGTTTTACGCGGAGAAGCTGGCCTTCAATAAAATTTCTTTTTGTTTTAACAGGTAAAACCTCTACAGTTTCGCCAGGCAATGAGAATGGAACAAAAATGACTCGACCGCCCGCAGTTCGCCCCACCCCTTGACCTTCCCCAGCCCAGTCTGAAATTGTAACAACAAGTGGTTGAGATGATTTATTTTTCTTTACCATGAATCACCAATACTATTTCACCCCGCAACTTATGTGCTGCACTGTATTCAATAAATTCTTGTGCAGTCCCGCGCCAGGTTTCCATAAATTTTTTTGAAATTTCTCGTACCATACAAATTTTTCTTGCAGGTCCCAGCCAAGTGAGCATTTCGCGCGCCGAAAGGTCGATCCGATGCGGTGACTCATAGCAAATACAGGTTCTCGACTCCTCTGCAATCCTGAGCCAAAAGGTATTTCTCCCTTTTTTATGAGGAATAAATCCTTCAAAAACAAATGCATGGGCTGGAAACCCTGATTGTATAAGTGCTGGGATCAATGCTGTAGGACCTGGAAGACACTCTACTTCGATACCCATGTCAATACAAGTGTTAATGAGTAGATAGGCAGCATCAGAAACGCCTGGAGTTCCGGCATCACTGATAATAGCGGCTGGGCCGGTTTGAGCTATTTTTTCGGCCAGAATGGAGGCGCTGTATTGTTCATTGTGTTTATGATAGGAATAGAGAGGTTTAGATATTCCGTAATGTTTAAGTAAAACCTTACTCGTGCGCGTATCTTCTGCTATAATGAAAGTTACCTCACCCAAAATTTCTAGAGCCCGCAGTGTAATATCCTTCAGATTTCCGATAGGAGTGGGGACTACAAATAATTTAGTCACTATGATTAATTTCTAGGCAAATCTACCTGAATAATCAATTTTATATTAAAGTTTTTTGTTACTTTGCATGGGTGGTTTGGCTTAATAATTTTAAATTTTTAGGATTCCTTTTTCTGGTTCAAATTTTTACTGCCTTCAGAATATATACTCAAATTGAGGCTGGGCCCTTATTTGGAGTCAACAGAAGTTCCACTATGATTCATGCAAATAATATTCAAAGAACTTCCTATCCGGGCTGGATGGCCGGATTATTTTTAAGGATTGGAGGAAAAGCATTCGCTGAGGTCTCACCTCTATATGTTTCTGTGGCTGAGGTTGCCGCTGCACACGATAGATTTGGACACCCAGATGATCCGGACAGCCCCCCAGTAAAAGGCAGGTTGGCCGCAGGATATATGCAAATTCCCGTTGTAGCCTCAATTAAAGCATATCAAACAGATGATCTGAATTTTCATCTGGGGATGGGGGGATCCTTCTCTTTACTCACCGGGCTTCGGGACAATCCATTTAATCTGCATAAGGAAGACTTCAGAAAAACGGATGTTTCAGTGATTGGTAAAATTGGTATGGATTTCAATAGATTTGTTGTGGATGTTCAATACAGTTACGGCTTTAGCTCCCGTATCCATCATGTAGATTCTAAAATGCAAATTTTTTCATTTATAGTGGCATACAAAATTTGGGGCTATTTTCCTCTTCGTAGAACACCTGGTTTTTTCCCGGGTTAATTTATTGATTATTTTTTCACATTAAATTCACTTTGATTAGATTTTTTAGATCGTGGTTTCTATAAAAAGACTTTCATTAGATTTATCTTTGGATGAAATGCCTCTGATGCTGGGTTTAGCATCTTCACTTCCTGAATACTCGTTCGCCTATTTCCTAGATAAACACTTGGGGACGACATTTAAAATGACCGGCTACTATAACATTTACATAAAAAAAAATAAAACTTTTTACGAATTTCCTCAATATGAATATGAAGAAACTGAAATGTTCAGATTTTATCGGCTTATTTCCAATAAATGTGATGGGTTGATGCTTTTGGACAAATATGGAGCACTGGATTATCTTCTTTTCGTTTTTGGGAATCTTACTACTTCAGAAAGACTTCTTTTTAGCGAGACATTACGGTGCTGTCCGGTAGTTCAATTTGTAACGGAGATTCTCCTGGACGAGCGCGAACATCGAGACCTCTTAGTCCGTTAATTTGTTGAAAATGACAAAAGAAACCTTAACCAAACTTATAGCCACTATTGGCCCTGCTTCCTCTGATTTAGAAATCATGCGGCAGATTTTTCTAGAAGGACTAGATGTGTGCCGAATCAACTGCTCCCACGGAAACCATGAAACTCTGGGGAAAATAGTAGACAATGTGCGGCAGCTTAATCAAGAACTTGGAACAGAAGTTCCTGTAATTGCTGATTTACAAGGTCCAAAAATCCGTATTGGTGAATTAGAGCAATCTTCCATACATCTTGTTGAAAATTCCGAGGTGGTCATGACCACCCGACCCGTGGAGGGAAATGCCTCCCTATTATCTATAAACTACAAAGGATTTCCTACAGATGTGAAGCCCTCACAGCGAGTCCTATTGGATGACGGGAAAATGGAGCTAGAGGTACTCGCCACAGATGGATTTGAAGAGGTCAGACTACGGGTGAAATCAGGCGGAACTTTGTATCCAAGAAAAGGTGTAAATCTGCCTGATACGCGTGTTTCTATTCCTTCTCTTACAGAGAAAGATTTACTGGACTTGGAGTTTGTCTTATCGAAAAATGTAGAGTGGATTGGATTATCATTCGTACGTTCTGCCTCGGATATCATTGAGCTTAAACATCATATACTGAAATATCAGAAAAACGCTCGTGTGATTGCCAAGATTGAAAAGCCTGAAGCACTATACGAGTTGGATGAAATTATAGCCGAGGCAGACGCAATCATGGTGGCTCGGGGTGATTTAGGCGTCGAGTTGCCAATGGAGCAGGTACCTTTGCTGCAAAAAAATATTGTACGAAAATGTCTTCAGGCAGCTCGCCCGGTTATCATTGCCACCCAGATTATGGAAAGTATGATTCAAAATCCTGCCCCAACCCGAGCCGAAGTTAATGATGCAGCTAACAGCATTATGGATGGTGCAGATGCAGTCATGCTCAGTGGGGAAACTTCCACCGGAGCACATCCTATTGAAGTGGTGAGAACCATGAAACGGATCATACGTTTTGTGGAATCGCAGGGATATCCTCAGGTAAAGTCTCCCAGACTGTCTCTCGACGAATCAGTTCCTGCGCCTCGCCGAATTTCAGAATACATATGTCGTAATGCCTGTATTTTGGCCAATGAGGCAGAAGCTGCCGCCATTGTTGCCATGACTGGCTCCGGATATTCTGCAATTCGAATAAGTTCTTTCAGACCCAAAGCCCGCATTTTTGCATTCACATCAAATCGCAACTTAATCCGAACGCTAAATCTCGTTTGGGGGATAAAACCGGTATTTTATGAAAAATTTGTCAGCACAGACCATACAATAGCTGATATTCGACATTGGTTACGTAAAAATGGTTATGTCCACTCTGGGGATTTAGTAGTTCATGTTGCCAGCATTCCCATGGAGGAGAGGGGAATGAGCAATATGATTAAAATGTCTTATATCTAAATAAGTTAACATTTGCAATTATCAATTCACGTTTACTTAATACTTCTATAAGCCTAATGATTTATCTTTACCTGCTGTAAACTAATTGATTTTTCCCATCATGAAAAAAAATCTTTCGGTAATCATCCTTTTATCTCTTTCTTCATTAAATAATTTTTCTCTGCAAGCTCAAGAATTCCGTATTCTAGAAGATAGTAAGGATAAAATCAGAATTTCTATTTTATTTAACTCGCCTGAAATTTTGAATATTCCGACAGAAAAAGGTTTGGCTGTAAGTCTTCAATTTCAGGATTGTCGTTCTAATTTAATTAAAGGGTATCCGGCGATTCCCGTCAAATCTGGTAACATCGATTTACGGGGAAGGATACTTAAATCACTCATGATATTTCCTGTTTCAGAAGCTTATGAAATAGAAGGGATGTATATTCCCTCGAAAGGAAATTTATACAGAGATGTAGATCCTTCTAAGATTCCTTATGAATGGGGCAAAGTGTATTCGCAAAAGGGTTGGTATCCTTCGGAGTCTTTATTGGGGAACGATTACTTCCACCTAGGGTCTCATCAAGGATTGAGGTTTTTCTTCAGCCCGGTTCAGGTGAATCCTTTGAAAAAAAAGATTCGATATTATTTGAATTGGGAAATTATTTTAATATTCGATGAGGGTTCTAATAATCAATTTACTGAAAAATCTCACCCTCTTGCCCATCGCATCTTTTTAAATCATCGTCAGGCTCGATATACCCCGGTTCCTGAAGACGGGGATATGCTTGTGATTTGCCATCCGGATTTTTATCAGGGTATATTGCCTTGGGTGAATTGGAAAAATCGCCGGGGAATTCGAACATACCTAACAGATTTAACTGTTACTGGAAATACCTACCAAAATCTAAAAAGCTATATTGCAAAT
>OGCL01002758.1_pt1 | contig 11590 bp, 14 predicted proteins | sample 1570041 | NCBI WGS metagenome assembly OGCL01 (sample SAMN06266162, study PRJEB24511) | hot springs metagenome | isolation source: Hot spring water | place: South Africa: Limpopo | collected 2015-06-22 | reverse complement strand
GGCACGGTGATCGACACCGGCGATTATTTCTTCAACGGCAACAGCGTCTTCCTCGATCACGGCCAGGGCCTGATCAGCATCTACATGCACCTGTCGCGCATCGATGTGCAGGTGGGGCAACGCGTTGCCCGCGGCGAACGCCTGGGCGCCGTCGGCGCCACCGGCCGCTCGACCGGGCCGCACCTGCACTGGACGGTCATTCTCAACGATACGCCGGTCGACCCGGAGCTGTTTCTCGCCCGCCCCTGAGGGCTGCGCTTACATGCCGAGCGACTTGAGCAGGTCGTCGTGGTCGTTGGCCGGCGCCTGCACGGCGGCCGGTTTGCCGGCGGAGGCAGCCGCCTGGGCGATCAGTTCGTCGGGGTCGGCCACTTCCTGGGCGTCGAAGTCGAACAGCTTGATGAACTCGGTGCGATCGATCGCCAGTTCGAGGTAGAAGATGTTGTTGCGGCTGGTATAAAAGGTGACCCGGCGCGCTTCCGGCTTGTCCAGGTTGGTATCGACGCTGAGCATGACCTGCTTGCTGAGCACCAGCATCTTCGGCTGATTCTGGGTGATGTGGGTCTGCAACTCACGTCCGACCTTGCCGGTGAAATTGCCGACGATCTGGTTCATCAGTTCGCCCATCACGTTACTGACTTCATCGGCCGTGTGCGAACTGGCCAACTCATCCTTCGCCATGCCCATGCTCAGGAGATAACTCTCGTAGAGCTCCATCGCCGCCGAGGCGGAGAAGTTGATCACGACCAGGCCGGTGAAACCACCGTCGAAGAGCACGAAACAGCCGATGTCCGGCTTCAGGCAGGTCTTGCTGATGCGCTGGACCATGCCGGAATAACGGATCTGGCTCTGCGTGGCGACATTGAGGACATCGGTCACCGAGTTGCACAGGCTCATCAGGATGTCTTCGGTGCCAAAGACGACAGGTTTGTCTTGTTCGATCATGATTCGGCAAAGTCTCGGTGAATTAACAATATCCGCATATATAGCACAGTCACGGACGACTTGCCGGCCTTCACCTTGATGCCGCATCATGCGCCGTGCGCGAAATCATCCTGGAACTGCATCGCGAGGCCCCTGCCAAGCCCGCCGAAGGCCAGCCCTGCAATGGCTGCGGAGTCTGCTGCGCACTCGAAACCTGTCCGCTCGGCCGCTTGCGCTTCCTGCAACGGCACGGTCCGTGCCCGGCACTGACCTGGTCGGCCGGGGCCGGACGCTATCACTGCGGCCTGCTACTGGCCGCCGGCCCCGACAGCCTGACCGGCCGGCTCTGCGCCCGCTGGATTTCCGCCGGCAGCGGCTGCGACTGTAGCGCCGAAATTCAGTCCTGAGCGATGGCTGCGGTCAGCGCGATTTCGACACGGTATTCCGGTTTCGCCAGCCTGGCCTGCACGCAGGCGCGGGACGGCGCACAGCCTGCCGGCACCCAGACATCCCAGACGGCGTTCATGGCATCGTAGTCGGCCATGTCGGCCAGGTAGATCGTCGCCATGAGCAAATAGCGCTTGTCACTGCCAAGCTGCGCCAGCAAGCGCTCGACGCTGGCCAGCATGTCGGCGGTCTGCTCGGCGATGCCGGCATCGGCCAGCGCAGAAACTTCGACGAGGTAGACGGTGCCGTTGTGCACCACGGCATCGGAATAGCGGCGTGTCGTGCCGTAACGTTGAATCGACATTTCCCGTTCCTGAAAAGCGTGAAGCCCATGCGTTTGAGGCATGGGCTTCGTTTGCTGCCCCCCGACACACCCGGTCGGGGTAACCGGCTTTACGCCGTATGGGGAGTACTACACGGTAATCTCAAGAAATGCTTCCTTTGACAACTGCCATAGAATCTCCTGCAACGCAGCATTGACTGCCACTGCATGCCGGGCTTGCTGCACACTCGACACGGCTTCAGCTTACCACTCTGAAAATAAAAAACCAGCCTGTTTTTTTCTCCAGCAAATTCCCTTACGCCATGTTTGGTCAAACCCGTGCAATCGGCGAGAATGACGGGACTCGCACCACGCCAACGGGATCATGGACAACCTGATCAAGGACACTGCAACGCTGGAGCTTTTCTGCTGGCTCGACGCAGGCGCCGACCTGCCCGGCTGGGACATTCTCAAGGGCAGCCCCTTCGGTGCCACGCTAGCCGCGCCGCAGGGTGGTGCACCGAGCGCCGGCGACCAGTTGCTGTCGGTGCAGAATTATTTCGCCGAGTACCACCTCGAATATTTCCGGCAACGGCGCTACAACCATTTTCCCAGCCGCCTGCATGCCCTGCTGCAGTTCGCCACCCGGACCGACGCGATGACCTTCCGCCACAAGCATCCGGATCGCGTCTTCGGCAAGAACCTCTCCTGCTCGCGGACCAAGGGCGCCTACATCTGCTCCTTTCACGATGCCAGCTGGCTCGATTATTTACGCCTGCCGCACAGCCTGTCGCTCGAAGCGCTCGACGAAGTCGCCGAGCATTACTGGTCGGGACGCACCGTCGAGGAAGTCGGCCTGACCTTCATGAACGAACCCTGGCAGGAGCCGCCGGTGATCGAGGCGCTATACCAGGGCAGCCTCGAACCGGTCTGGGGCCATGAACAATCCGGCTGGCTGCCCGGCTTCAGATAGGAAATCCCATGCGTCGCCTCGTCACCGCCCTGATCATCGTCGTCATCCTGGCCGTCGCGGCCTTCTGGCTGAGCCGCCCCAAACCGGTTGCCGTCACCGTCGCCAGCGTCGGCACCGGCACCGTCGAAGCCACGCTGGCCAATACCCGCGCCGGCACGGTCGAGGCCTGCCAGCGCACCAAACTGTCGACCATCGTCGGCGGGCGCATCGAATACCTCGGCGTCAAGGAAGGCGACAAGGTCGAAAAAGGCCAGTTGCTGCTCAAACTCTGGAACGACGACCAGCAGGCCAGTTCGGCACTGGCGTCCGCTCAGGTGACGCTGGCGGCGAAGCGTGCCGAGGAAGTGTGCATTGCCGCGACCAACGCCGAAAAGGAAGCCAGCCGGCAGGCCGAACTGCGCGCCCGCGGCTTCGTCTCGCCCAGCCGCGAAGAAAGCGCCCGCACCGACGCCGAGGTCCGCCGGGCTGCCTGCGCCACAGCGCGGGCCGACATCGCCCAGGCCGAAGCGCGGCTCAAATCGACCCGCGTCGATCAGGGCCGGGTTGCCTTGTACGCCCCCTTTGCCGGCACGGTGGCCAAGATCGTCGGCGAACTGGGCGAATACTCGACGCCGTCACCGCCGGGCGTGCCGACACCGCCGGCAATCGACCTGTTCGACGACGCCTGCCTCTACGTCAAGGCGCCGATGGACGAAGTCGATGCACCCAAGATCGCGGTCGGACAACCCGTGCGCATCACCCTCGATGCGCTGCCCGGCAAGGTGCTGGCCGGGACCGTGCGGCGTGTTGCCCCCTACGTCTCGGCCGTGGAAAAGCAGGCGCGCACCGTCGACATTGAAGTCGATTTCGCCAAACCGGACGAAGCCGCCGGCCTGCTGGTCGGCTACAGCGCCGATGTCGAGATCATCCTGGCGACCCGGGAAAACGTCCTGCGCATTCCGACCGCGGCGATCCTTGAAGGCGGCAAGGTGCTGCTGCTGGAAGACGGCAAGCTGGTCGAACGCAGCATCAAGGCCGGGCTCGCCAACTGGGAACACACCGAGATCAGCGAAGGCCTGCAGGCCGGCGAACGCATCGTCACCTCGCTCGAACGCACGGGCGTCGTCGCCGGCGCCAAGGCGACGGAAGAACAAGCGGCACGCTGAATGGCGCTGATCGAACTGTCCGGGATCGAACGCCGGTTCCAGCTCGGCGACACCACGGTACGAGCGCTGGCCGGCCTCGACCTGAGCATCTCGACCGGCGAATACGTCGCCGTGATGGGGCCGTCCGGCTCGGGCAAATCGACGCTGCTCAACCTGCTCGGCCTGCTCGACCGCCCCAATGCCGGCAGCTACCGGCTGGAAGGGCGCGACGTGACGACCCTGAGCGCCGACGAACAGGCGCAGGTGCGCAGTACGCGCATCGGCTTCGTCTTCCAGAGTTTTCATCTGGTGCCACGCCTGACCGCCGCCGAAAACATCGCCCTGCCGATGATGCTGGCCGGCATCGCACGCAGCGAGCGCGACCGCCGGGTCACCGAGGCACTGAAGAACTTCGGCCTGGACCAGCGCGCCGACCACAAACCCGACCAACTCTCCGGCGGCCAGCGTCAGCGCGTCGCCATCGCCCGGGCGACGATCATGCAGCCGGCGCTGATCCTCGCCGACGAACCGACCGGCAACCTCGACCGGCACACCGGCGAGGAAGTGGTCAATCTGCTCGAAGCCCTGAACGCCAGCGGCGTCACCCTGGTCATCGTGACCCACGACCCGCAGATGGGCGAACGCGCCCGCCGCCAGCTGGTCATGGAAGACGGGCGCCTCAAGCACGACAGCGCCGCGCATGCGCCTGCCTGACATCCTGCGTTTCGCCCGCGACGCCGCCACCGGCTACCCGGTGCGCACGGCGCTGTCGGTGCTGGCGATGGCCATCGGCGTCGCCGCCGTGGTGCTGCTGACGGCACTCGGCGACGGTGCCCGACGTTACGTCGTCGGCCAGTTCTCGTCGCTCGGCAGCAACCTCGTCATCGTCCTACCCGGGCGCACCGGCACCGGCGGCTTCAACCCGGCGACGGCGATCACCAATACGCCACGCGACCTGACCATTGACGACGCCGGTGCCCTCCGCCGCGCGCCGGCCGTGCACCGCGTCGCCCCGCTCGCCGTCGGCACCTCGGAAATCAACTTCGGCGGCCGGCTGCGCGAAGTCATGGTCGCCGGCACCACGCGCGACTATTTCGCCATCCGCGATTTCGACCTCGCCCAGGGTGACGCGCTGCCCGAGGAAGACTGGAACCGCGGCTCGGCGGTCGCGGTGATCGGCGCCACCATCCGCGCCGAACTGTTCGGCAGCGCGCCGGCGGTCGGCCAGTTGGTGCGCATCGGCGACCGGCGCGTGCGCATCGTCGGCGTCCTCAAGTCGACCGGCCAGGGGCTGGGCATGAATACCGACGAACTGGTCATCGTCCCGGTCGCCTTCGCCCAGGCAATGTTCAACAGCAACACGCTGTTCCGCGTACTGGTCGAGGCGCGCAGCCGCGACGCCATTCCGCAGGCGCGCGACCAGACACTGACGATCCTGACCCAGCGCCATCGCGGCGAGGAAGATGTCACGGTGATCACCCAGGATGCCGTCCTGGCCACCTTCGACAAGCTGCTCGGCGCGCTGACGCTGGCCGTCGCCGGCATTGCCGCGATCAGCCTGGCGGTGGCCGGCATTCTGGTGATGAACGTGATGCTCGTCGCAGTGACACAGCGCACCGGCGAAATCGGCCTGCTCAAGGCGCTCGGCGCGCCGGCGCGAACCATCCGCCTGGCTTTCCTGACTGAAGCGGCGATGCTGTCGGCGGTCGGCGCCCTCCTTGGTTACTTGCTCGGCCAGCTAGGCGCCTTTGCCCTGCGTCAGATCTTCCCGATCTTTCCCGCCTACCCGCCCGACTGGGCGGTGATCGCCGGCCTGTCCACCGCCATCGGCACCGGCCTGCTGTTCGGCTTCCTGCCAGCCCGCCGCGCCGCCCGGCTCGATCCGGTGCAGGCGCTGATGAAGCACTGAGCATGGATCTCCGCGACGCCATCCGCCTTGCCGCCCGCGCCGTCACCGCGCAGCGCCTACGCAGCTTCCTGACGCTGCTCGGCATCGCCGTCGGCATTGCCTCGGTGATCCTGCTCACCTCGATCGGCGAGGGCATCCATCGCTATGTACTGGGCGAATTCAGCCAGTTCGGCACCAACGTCGTGACCATCGCCCCGGGCAAAACGAAAACCGGCGGCGCCCCCTCCGGCCTGCCGTCGAGCGCCCGCCCGCTGACGCTGGAGGATGCGCAATCGCTGGCCCGCCTGCCGCATGTCGTCGCGGTAACGCCGAACATCAAGGGCAATGCCGAAATCCAGGGCAACGGGCGCACCCGACGCACGCTGATCTCCGGCGTCAGCGCCGATTCCGCCGCCGTCTTCCGCCTGGCCGCACGCAGCGGCCAGTACCTGCCCGCCGACGATGCCGGCAATGCGCGTGCCTTCGTCGTCCTCGGCGCCAAGCTGAAGGAAGAACTGTTCGGCGCCGACAACGCGCTCGGCCAGCGCATCCGCATCGGTGGCCTGCAGTTCCGCGTGATCGGCATCATGGAAGCCAAGGGCCAGTTCCTCGGCATCGACCTCGACGACACCGCCTTCATCCCCGCCGCCCGCGCCCAGGAACTGTTCAATCGCGAGGGCGTGGACGAAATCAATGTCGCCGTCGCCGAGAACGCCCCGTCGGCGGCGGTCGCCAGCCAGATCCGCCGGCACCTGATCGAACGCCACGGCCGCGAGGACTTCACCATCGTCACCCAGGAAGAAATGCTGAAGACGCTGTCCAACATCCTCAACGTGCTGACCCTGGCCGTCGGCGCGCTCGGCGGCATTTCGCTGCTGGTCGGCGGCGTCGGCATCGTCACCATCATGACCATCGCCGTCACCGAGCGAACCGGCGAAATCGGCCTGCTGGTCGCCCTCGGCGCCCGCCGGCGCACCATCCTCGGGCTGTTTCTCGGCGAAGCCATCGCCCTCTCGGCGCTGGGCGGAGCGCTCGGCTTGCTGCTCGGCATCGGCCTGGCGCAGCTGATCCACCTGCTGGTGCCGGCGCTGCCGGTGCACACGCCGCTCAGTTTCGTCCTGCTCGCCGAGGGTATCGCCATCGCCATCGGCCTCGCCGCCGGCGTGCTGCCCGCCCGGCGCGCTGCCGGACTCGATCCGGTTGAAGCCCTGCGCACCGAGTGACAGCCATACGCTGACGTATGTTAGAGTTTATTTTTCTGCCGCAACCACTTCGATAAAGAATCAGGAGTCACAGCATGACCTATCACATCGACCAACTGCACCCCGGCATGTCCGCGAGCACTTCCAAGACCGTGACCGAAGCCGACATCATCCTGTTCGCCGGCATCTCGACCGACGTCAATCCGGCCCACCTCGACGAGGAATACTGCAAGGGCACGATGTTCGGCACCCGCATCGCGCACGGCATGCTGTCGGCCGGCTTCATCTCGGCGACGCTGGCCAACAAGCTGCCCGGGCCCGGCACCATCTACCTGTCGCAGACGCTGAAGTTCAAGGCCCCGGTCAAGCCGGGCGACACCGTTACCGCCACGGTCACCGTGCGCGAGGTCAACACCGCCAAGAACCGCGTCATCCTCGACACCGTGTGCACGGTTGCCGGCAAGACCGTGATCGAGGGCGAATGCCTGATGATGCCGCCGGTGCGTAGCGCCGCACCGACCGGCACCGTCTGAGCTGGCTGCCGACACGTTCAAAGCAAAAAACGCCGGCAAATTGCCGGCGTTTTCGTTGCTGTGCCTTATGTGCTGAAAAGCTTAAAACGCTTCGTCAGCGCGCAGGAAACGCCACTGCCCCATGGGCAGGTCGCCGAGGCGGATGCGGCCGATGCGCACACGCTTCAGGCCGACCACCTTGAGACCGACCAGTTCGCACATGCGACGGATCTGGCGCTTCTTGCCTTCCTTGAGGATGAAGTGCAGCTGGTCCTCGTTCAATTGCTTGACCCAGGCCGGCTTCAACGGCTTGCCGTCAAGTTCCAGGCCGTGGCGCAGCAGTTCGAGGCCGCCCTTGATCATCTCGCCGGAGACGCGCACCAGGTATTCCTTCTCGGCATCGCTGTCCTCGCCGATCAGACGCTTGGCGACACGACCGTCACTGGTCAGCACCAGCAGGCCGGTCGAATCGACGTCGAGCCGGCCGGCCGGCGCCAGGCCGCGCAGCATCCACGGCTTGAACTCGGGACCGCCCGATTGCGGCACCTGGTTTTCTGCGGTGATCAGCGTCACCGCCGGAATGCAGCCCGGCTCAGGCTGACCGGAAACATAACCGACCGGCTTGTGCAGCAGGATGGTGACCGCCTTGGCCTGATCCTTCTTGGCCTCGGTCGAGACTTCGATGCGCGCATCCGGATCGATCCGCGAACCGAGTTCGCTGACCTGCTCGCCATTGACGAAAACCCAGCCGCGCTCGATCCACAGATCGGCCTCGCGCCGCGAGCACATGCCACGTTCGGACATCACCTTGGACAAGCGCGTCCCTTCGGGTGGCGGGCCGGAGCGAACGACCGGCGCCGCCGCCTTTTTCGCCGGCCGGGCCGCCGGACGCTCAAGCGGCGCCGCAGCAGTCATCGGCTTGCGTACCGGCGAGCCGCCGCGCAAGGGCGTGCGCTTGCCGGGCGCTTCCGAACGCAGACCGGCCTTCACGCCCAGCGTGCCGGCCGGCTTGTTTTTCACCTCTGCCTTGACCTCCAGGTCGGCCGCACCCTCATCCGCTGGCCGCTTGTCGGCCACCGGGCGTTCCGGCGCCTTGGCCGGCCGTGCTCGCGCCGGTGCGGATTTTTCCGGGACAGGCGGTTCCGCTTTCTCGGCGGCAGGCGCGGCCGAACCGGCCGGCTGGCGCCACTTGGCCCAGGGATCGTCAGCCTGGGTCATTGCAGATCGAGGAGTTCGACCTCGAAGACCAGCGTTGCATTCGGCGGGATGACGCCGCCAGCGCCACGGGCGCCGTAGCCGAGGTGAGCCGGGATGGTCAGCTTGCGGGTGCCGCCGATCTTCATGCCCTGGACGCCTTCGTCCCAGCCCTTGATGACATGGCCCTGACCAAGGGGAAACTGGAAGGGATCGTTGCGATCCTTGCTCGAATCGAACTTGCTGCCGTCGGTCAGCCAGCCGGTGTAGTGCACGGTCACGAAAGCGCCGGCGGCGGCGACAGCGCCGCTGCCTTCAACGGTGTCTTCGTAGATCAGGCCGGAGGCCGTGGTGATTTCAGCCATGAGATGCTCCTTTGCGAAAGGCCGAAATTCTAGCACAAGCCCTTGAAAGGCTTTGACTTTCATAAACTTCTACGTATAATGCGCGGTTCTTTGTAGCACCCTTTAGATTTATTTTCGGAGTCCAACCCATGTATGCGGTCATAAAAACCGGCGGCAAGCAGTATCGCGTTTCCGCTGGCCAAAAACTCAAAGTAGAACAGATACCGGCAGACGTTGGCGCAGAAGTTACCCTTGACCAGATCCTCATGGTAGGCGAAGGCGAGTCGGTAAAGATCGGCGCCCCCTTCCTTGCTGGCGCCACCGTCAAGTGCACCGTGGTTTCCCACGGCCGCCACGACAAGGTCAAGATCTTCAAGATGCGCCGTCGCAAGCACTACCAGAAGCGTCAGGGCCATCGTCAGAACTACACCGAACTGCGCATCGACACGATCGCTGCCTGAGTTCAGAGAAGGAGCTAGCAAATGGCACACAAAAAAGCAGGCGGCAGTTCGCGTAACGGCCGCGACTCACAGGCACAACGACTCGGCGTCAAGCGCTACGGCGGTCAGTTCGTTCTCGCCGGCAACATCATCGTTCGCCAGCGCGGCACCGAATTCCACGCCGGCGAAAACGTCGGCATGGGCAAGGACCACACCCTGTTCGCGCTGAAGGATGGCACCATCCAGTTCGCCATCAAGGGCGAAAAGAAGCGCCGCACGGTTACCATCGTTCCGGCTGCCGAATAATTCGGACCGGCGGAACCCAGAAGCCCTATCCGCCGGATAGGGCTTTTTAATTTTCAGAGGCGGAAAGCATGAAGTTCATTGACGAAGCAAAGATCTACGTTAAAGCCGGCGACGGCGGCAACGGCATCGCCACCTTCCGCCGCGAAAAATACATCCCGATGGGTGGCCCCAACGGCGGCGACGGCGGTCGTGGCGGCAGCGTCTACGTGATTGCCGACCGCAACATCAACACCCTGGTCGATTACCGCTACACCCGCAAGTTCCTCGGCCAGCGCGGCGAGAACGGCGGCAGCGCCGATTGCTACGGCAAAGGCGGCGAAGACATCTTCCTGCGCATGCCGGTCGGCACCGTGGTCACCGACCTCAACACCGGCGAAATCCTCGCCGACCTCGACGTTCACGACAAGAAGGTCCTGCTCGCCAAGGGCGGCAAGGGCGGCCTCGGCAACACCCATTTCAAGTCGTCGACCAACCGCGCGCCGCGCCAATGCACCAAGGGCGATCCCGGTGAGGAATTCGAGGTCAGCCTCGAACTGCGCGTACTCGCCGACGTCGGCCTGCTCGGCCTGCCCAACGCCGGCAAGAGCACGCTGATCCGCGCCGTCTCGTCGGCCCGCCCAAAGGTCGCCGACTACCCGTTCACCACGCTGCACCCGAATCTCGGCGTGGTCCGCGTCGGCGCCGAGAAAAGCTTCGTCATGGCTGACGTGCCCGGACTCATCGAAGGTGCCGCCGACGGCGCCGGCCTCGGCATCCGCTTCCTCAAGCACCTGCAGCGCACGCGCATCCTGCTGCACCTGGTCGACATCGCACCGATCGATCCCGATGCCGACCCGGTCAAGGACGCCAAGGCCATCGTCGGCGAACTGGTCAAGCACGACCCGGCGCTGGCCGACAAGCCGCGCTGGCTGGTCCTCAACAAGCTCGACCTGATTCCCGAGGAAGACCGCGAAAAGGCGGTCAAGGATTTCCTCAAGGCCTACAAGAAGACAACCAAGTACGACGGCCCGGTGTTCCCGATCACCGCCATCACCGGCGACGGCACCAAGCCGCTGATCTACGCGATCCAGGAAGCCCTCGAACAGATGGCCCGCCCGGAAATCGCCGACGACGACGAAGACACGCCCGCCGAGGAACAATGAGCCGCAGCCGCCTCGCTTCCGCCAAACGCCTGGTCGTCAAGGTCGGCTCGGCACTCGTCACCAGCAACGGCAACGGCCTCGACCTCGCCGCCATCGACAGCTGGGCGCGCCAGATCGCCGCGCTGCGCGAACAGGGACGCGAGGTCATCCTCGTCTCCTCCGGCGCCGTCGCCTGCGGTGTCCAGCGCCTGGGCTGGGGCCGCCGGCCGAAGACCGTGCATGAAAAACAGGCCGCTGCCGCCGTCGGCCAGGCAGGCCTGGTCGAAGTCTACGAAGCAGCGTTCAGCAAACACGGCCTGCACACCGCGCAAATCCTACTCACCCACGACGACCTCGCCGACCGCAAGCGCTACCTGAACGCCCGCGCCACGCTGAACACCCTGCTCGGCCTCGGCGTCATCCCGATCATCAACGAAAACGACACGGTGATCACCGACGAAATCAAGTTCGGCGACAACGATACGCTGGGCGCCCTGGTCGCCAACCTGCTCGAAGCCGACGCCCTGATCATCCTCACCGACCAGAAGGGCCTGTACACGGCCGACCCGCGCAAGGATCCGGCGGCGACGCTGATCCAGGAGGCCAGCGCCGGCGACCCCACGCTCGAAGCCATGGCCGGTGGCGCCGGTAGCCGCGTCGGCACCGGCGGCATGATCACCAAGGTCATCGCCGCCAAACGCGCAGCACGCAGCGGCGCCGACACCGTCATCGCCAGCGGCCACGAACACGATCCGATTCTGCGCCTGGCCACCGGCGAGGCACTGGGCACCCTGCTCGTCGCCCAGACGCCGCCCCTGGCCGCCCGCAAGCAATGGCTGGCCGACCACCTGCA
>OGCL01002757.1_pt1 | contig 11591 bp, 10 predicted proteins | sample 1570041 | NCBI WGS metagenome assembly OGCL01 (sample SAMN06266162, study PRJEB24511) | hot springs metagenome | isolation source: Hot spring water | place: South Africa: Limpopo | collected 2015-06-22 | reverse complement strand
GTTGTCCGGCGGGTTAGCCAGCGCGACAAACTGCGCAAGATCGCATGCGGAGCGCGAACCTCCAGCCAAGTCACCTCAATCGGGGCAAGCTGCGCCAACGCATTCAACACCCCTTGCGTCTTACTGCGATGCCCCGCACGACTATCGGTTAGGGCGAGGATGGTTTTTTTTTGAAGCGTCATTTCAATCGCTCGCTTAACTGTAAAAGCAACCACCGCGCCGCCCGATCTGCCTCCGCCAAGTGTGGCGGCAACCGCAATACTTGACCCGCTAACACATCATTCAAACGCCAGACCACTTGCTGCTCCACCAGTCGATCCACTGCGCGGGTGATGCGATCTGTTTTTAATCGCGGCATGGCAATTAAACCGACTCGACAGCCCGCCGTCCATGCCTCAGAAATCATCGACACACTGTCTTCCGTCACCCAAACCGTTTCCGCCAATTGTAACTGCTCATCCAACGCAGCAGAGTCAATCTGTGAGCCCTCTAAAAACTGCATACTGGCGGTGGTACTTTGAAAATCTGTGCGACTCAAAAAATCCTCTGGGGTACGTCGCGAACCACTGATCCAAACCGACTGACCCTGTAAATATTCAGCCAGTTGCGTAAGCTGTGCCAACACCTGCGTCTGATCCCAGCCGTGTCGCTTCGAAGCCCCTCCAAGCAAAATCAAATGCCGACCTGCTTGGTGACGCTGCTGATTGATCAGCGGATTAAGTGCGCCTTGCGTTAATAAAATATTCGCCTGATTTGATCGACGGTCTGGCCGCTGGTCATGTTGCGGCATGATCAAATGGTCAAACCAACGCAATGGCAAACTTGGCAGCATCAGCACCACTGTTTGCGCAGACGGATAACGTCGCTTTAGCAGCAACAACAGTGCATGAGTACGATGCCCCACGCCGAGCAGCAACTCTGGCTTACTTGACTCTGGATCAAGCGTATTCAGCAACGCCGATTGAATGCGCGACCAATCCCGCAAACCTAGCGGCACAGCAATCTCACGCACATGTAACGTAACCCCACAACGCGCAAGACCAGCCAGCAGCCCTTCGGTTTGGCGGCGGTGACCGGCTTTACCGTCATTGAGCCAGAGGATGTTCATGCGAATCCTTGCATCATTGGTTGAATTTTCAAACATGGTTGAATGTAACACGTCGATGCTTGTAGTTTTCGTTATATAATATATCTTATATGATATCGTATATGGGGATTAAATCATGTCACAGGTCACGCTTTATTTTGACGATGAGACTGAGCAACTGTTGCGTCAATCCGCCCGACAAGCAGGCTTGTCCAATAGCAAGTGGGTCGCTCAGTTAATCCAGCAACACACACAGCAACACTGGCCGAGCGAGCTGCTTGCGCTTGCCGGTGCTTTTGCAGACTTTCCGCTGCGTGGCGAAGATGATCAACTACCCGAAGATCTGCCGAGGGTTATGTTTTAATGTACGTCCTCGACAGCAACACCATCAGCTATTACTTTCGCAACGAAGCCTGCGTGGTTGATGCGTTGCGCGAAATCCCGCTCAATCAGGTTGCTGTACCCGCTATCGTGATCTACGAACTACAGTATGGATTACGACGTTTGCCGGATGATGCCGCAACACCACGATTGCGAGCCTTGGATAAATTTCTCAAGTTTATGCATGTGATTGATGTCGATCGTAGCGTTGCCGAATGTGCTGCCCGTATCCGCAGCCAACTTGAAACACAAGGCACACCGATTGGCGCACACGATATTTTAATCGCTGCCAGTGCGTTATCGATACAAGGGCAATTGGTCACTCGTAATGTACGGGAGTTTCAGCGGGTGCAAGGCTTACAGGTGGTCAACTGGTTTGATGGCGCAAAATAATTTTTTCTAAGTCCCCCAACTCCCTTTGGAAGAGAGTCAGGGTCAAACAATACTGCTGAAAACATCAGCCAACAGTTAAGCTAAGGGAGCTTAGGCTAAAGCTACTTGGCAACCGGTGTTAACCAATGCCGATACTGATCATTTTTGCCTTGTACGGTATCAAAGAACAACTTTTGTAGCTGCTCAGTGATCGGCCCACGTGTGCCTGTGCCAATCGGGCGGTCGTCATACTCACGGATCGGGGTGACTTCGGCAGCAGTCCCCGTAAAAAACGCCTCGTCAGCGATATACAACTCATCACGGGTAATCCGACGCTCGTAGACTTTAATACCCAAGTCATTGGCAAACTGAATAATGGTCTGACGGGTAATCCCGTCTAAGCCACCACCACCGAGATCCGGCGTATGTAGTGCGCCATCGCGTACCATAAACAGGTTTTCGCCAGCACCTTGGCAAATAAAACCATGCGGATCCAGCAACATGGCTTCATCGTAGCCGTTGGTAGCGACTTCTTGGTGTGCCAAGATCGACACCGGATAGTTACCGACCGCTTTGGCTTTACACATGGTGATGTTCGGCTGATGGTGGGTAAACGATGAGGTTTTCACCCGAATACCTTTATTAATACCGTCTTCGCCCAGATACGCGCCCCAAGGCCATGCGGCAATCGCCACATGAATCTTGTTGTTTTTGGCCGCGATACCCATTTTTTCGGAGCCAATCCAAATGATCGGACGCAAATAACCGGAGGTCAGATTGTTTTCACGCACCACCGCGCACTGGGCGTCCATCAGGGTCTGTGCATCAAACGGCACATTCATCTGGAAGATTTTGGCCGAATTCAGCAAACGCTGGGTATGTTCTTTTAAGCGAAAAATCGCAGTGCCCTGCTCGGTTTCGTACGCACGCACGCCTTCAAACACACCCATCCCGTAGTGCAGCGTGTGGGTCAACACATGCACTTTGGCTTCGCGCCAATCGACCATCTGGCCGTCCATCCAAATCAAACCATCACGATCTGCCATACTGATCACAGCATGTATCTCCACTCATTTTAAATGTCAAAAAAAATCAGTCGTCCAACGGCTGCGCCATCGGATCAATCAATCGTCGCCAAAGCGTATGAACGATCATACGGGTGCTTTGCCATGTCGTCGCTGGTACAACGATGGGCATTTGAGCCAAAGCCAGTTGATGGGTGGCCGCACGCAAACGCAAATATGCATCGGTTAGCGCATCAGCATCAGCGCGGGATAAGCAGCCTGCTGTCGCTAGATCATCGAGTAAGCGCACATTATCAGAAAAGCGGGCGAGATCGGGATTGGCCGAACTCCACGCCAGCACGCCATACTGTGCCATAAATTCAATATCAACGATACCACCCGCATCGTGCTTCAAGTGAAAAAACCCCGCCTCGCGTTGCGCTTTGCTGCTGCCCAAGTGGTCACGCATTTTTTGCCGCATCTCGCGCACTTCCTCGCGCACCACGTTTTCGTCACGCGGCAAGGTTAAAATCCGCTGCCGAATCTGTGCAAACGCCGCCAGCACCCGCGCCCCACCAGCCACACCACGCGCCCGTACCAAGGCTTGATGCTCCCACAGCCATGCGCTTTTTTGTTGGTATTGCTCGAACGCCTGTAAGCTGACCACCAACATGCCCGCCTGTCCAGAAGGACGGAGGCGCGTGTCGATTTCGTAGGCACGACCATCAAGCGTTTGAGTGGTGAGTAGGGTCATGACTTTTTGGGCAAGACGGGTACAAAACGCCATACCGCTGAGTGGCTTTGCCCCATCGGTATCGGCTTGTTCATCGACATCGTGCAAAAACACAATATCCAAATCAGAGCTATAGCTCATCTCAATGCCGCCCAGCTTGCCATAGCCGACAATCGCAAAGGCAGGTGCGTCCAGTGTCGCCCGCTCGCCACTACTGCGCAGCGGTAGGCCATGCCGCGCCATCATCGACTGTAAGGCCAGATTCAGTGCCGCATCCAACACCACTTCGGCCGTATCGGTCAGTGCATCGGAGACTTTCATCAGCGGACGCTCGGCCAGCACATCACTGGCAGCGACGGCCAGCACTTCACTTTTTTTAAACAAGCGCAATTCACGCATCTGGCCTTCGGTATCGTCACGCTCAATCCGCAACAACTGCTGACGTAAGCGATCAGCCAGATCTTGCCGACTCGGTAACGCATGCAGGTCTGCACTCAAAAACTCATCCAGCAACACCGGATAGCGGACGATTTCCTCACTAATCCAAGGACTCGCCGCCAGCATCTTGACCAGTCGATATAATGCGCCGGTATTTTCCAGCAGCATCACCAAATAGACCGAACGGCGTAGCACTTTTTCGAGCAGTGGAATCAAGCGTTGCAAGGCCAACTGCGGTTGATCTAAGCGTAATAATGCCTGCACCAAATGCGGCCACACCGCCCGCAGCCGCTGCACGCTTTGTTCGGGCAGTTTGGCCAACTGTTCAGGACTGCGTAAATGTTGCAACTGCTGCTGGGTTGCTTCGTCTAGCTGGGTCAGTAATTGCTGCTCTAATTGCAGCGTATCCAATGTACCTTGTTCTGGGCAGCGATCCGCAATCACCTCGGCAAACCCTTCGCGCACCACACGACGATGCTGCTCAAGCATATGCACCAACACACGCCAATCAGCCAGCCCCAACACCTGTGCAATCCGTTGTTGCTGCACGGGGTCTTGCGGTAGTTGTTGGGTTTGTTGATCTTGTAATGCTTGAATCGCATGCTCTAGCCGACGCAAAAACAAATACGCCGCCCGCAACTGCGCCACCTGATCGGCAGGCAGCATGTTGAGCTCCCCCAAGCAAGCGAGCATCTGTAAGCACTGTACCCCGCGTAACTCACGCCGCGCCCCGCCTTGAATCAACTGAAACGCCTGTACGATAAACTCAATCTCACGAATGCCGCCGGAACCGAGCTTAATGTCATCTTGGGTATTACGGCGCAACACCTCACGCGCAATCATGCTTTTCATCTCGCGCATCGCTGCAAATGCAGAGTAATCGACATAACGTCGATACACAAATGGCCGCGTCATCGCCAAAAGCTGCGCCCCCGCCTGCCCACCCGTCACCACTCGCGCTTTAATCCATGCATAACGCTCCCACTCGCGGCCATGCTGCTCCAGATAACGCTCTAATGCCGCATGACTCAGTGCCAACGGACTACCATCGCCCCAAGGCCGTAGCCGCATATCGACGCGCCAGACGAATCCGTCAATGGTCTGTTGATCCAGCAAGCGGATCACCGCCTGCCCCCACTGAATCATAAATTGCTGCACCTCGATCTGGCGTTTACCCCGCGCATCGCCGCTAGTTTCACCGGCCTCATCGAACGCAAAAATCAAATCAATATCACTGGACAGATTCAGCTCTTGTGCGCCGTGCTTGCCCATCGCAATCACAATTAATTCTTGTACTTTGCCATCTACACCGATCGGCTGACCATATTTTTCCACTAACGCCACTCGCGCATATGCCACCGCCGCTTGAATACTAAGATCCGCAAAATCGGATAACTCACGGGTCAGTTGCACCACATCGGTTAAACGATTGGCATCGCGCCAAATCCAGCGAAACATCAAACGCTGCCGCAGTAACCGCATCGCCTGCATCCAACTGGCGTCGTCTGTAGTACCCGTCAACGCCGCAGACACTCGCTGTTGCAACTGAGCACCATCAAATGCTTCGGCGTATTGGTCAGCCTGATAGTCAGCCAAAATCACCGCCATGTGTTGCTGTAACACCTGTGCAGCATAGTCACTGGCCAGCAGCGTTTGCGCCAATAAATCTGCCGGAAACTCAGGAAATTGTGCCGCTTGATCGAAATATTTTTTTGTAGCAATCATGGTGGGGTCTTGCATGACGATTGGCTTCCTGATTCACTGTGAACACCTCTGCAACATAACCAGTTTTGGGTCAAAAATGAACGCCACCGCCTCAAATCACCACAATCTTTTACCCGCACTGATTCTCGGTGGCTGTCTGTCTATTGGCTTAATTGGTGCAGGACTGGTGCTGAGTCATGGCGCACAACAAGTCGCCGCCGCGCGTGAAAAAATCACCGTCAAAGGTACCGCCGAAAAATCCATACAAGCCGACAAAGCCCAATGGTCAACCTACGTCAGCATCCGCGCGGATAATATCGCCGGTGGGATTCCCGCACTACAAAGCGCAGTAAATCAAGTGATCACCAGCCTCACCACGGGTGATTTGATCAAAAAAACCGATTTACAACTGGCCGATTGGACGGCTGATCCCATCTATCAGCGACTCGACAACGGTTATGATGGTGCGATTGTCGGCTACACCCTAAATCGTAAAATCGGCATTTTACTCAATGATGTCAACGTGCCAAGCCAACTGAATCAACGGGTTGAACAACTGATTCAGCAAGGCATTAACGTCAGCAACGGTGACACCCAATATCTGGTCAGCAATCTTGAACAAATCAAACTCTCGTTGATCGGTGAAGCGACCCAAAATGCACATGATCGCGCCGTTGAATTTGCCAAAAGTGGCGGAATCTCTGTCGGTGCCATGCAGTCTGCCTCACAAGGCGTGTTCCAGATTCGCGCACCACTGTCCACCGACGAAAGCGAGTACGGGGGCGAATACAACACCAGCACCATTGATAAAATTGCGCGGGTCGTGGTGACGGTGGACTATGCCATCAAAAACTAAACGATGGTCAGGCATCAAGCTGCCATCAAAAAGCCAGTTACTGTATGGTTCCGCAGTGGTCAGCCTCCTCGGCATCGCTCAGACGATCAGCACATCAGCCGCTGCAATGATGCCGCAGACCGCACGCAGTTCAACTGCCGCTCACACACCGCTCAAAGTTGCCGTAGTCGGTGGCTTCTCACCGACTTTTGTCAGCCTCGTACCCAGTCTCAGCCAGCAGTTGCAACAGCCGATTGAGGTGACGAGCTTGCCGATTGCTGCACTCAAAGCACAGCTACACCTGCCAAAATTTGATCTGATTGTCACAGGTGCACCAAGCCAACTGTCACAACTGGACTATTTAGATCAACTGCAACTCAGCAGCCTGACGGTGATTGCGCACAGTCCTGTGATTCTGTGGTGTCCCAATCCCAATATCCAAATGCGGGTACGTCTGCAAGATACGTTAAAGAATCCTAGAATTAAAACTATTGCGCTGTCACCGGTTGGCTCTCCGGTTGGCGATTTGGTACGACAACAATTGCCACTCCCTGCGCATATTAAAATCACCGCTGCGGCACACTCATTGGAGGCTTGGCAACTGGCGCAGCAAGGTAAAGTGGACTGTGCATTTAGCCTGATCGGACTGACACGACCAAACGATCAGTATCAGTTTGTACCGCATCGTGGTGTCAAAATCATCGCTGCCATCCCCAAAACCAACAGTAACCCAAGCTCTGCCATCTCGCTGCTCAAGTTGTTGGAACGACCACTGTTTCGGGCGCGTATCCAACATTACGGCTACAGTTAACGCCGCGATCAAACCTGATTATTTTGCTGGGTATTTTAAATAAAAATACAAGCTATCATTAGACGCTACTTCAATATACTAGAAAATATAGTGTTTTTTGAGTATGCTTATCTGATCGAGTAATCGAACCTTATTCTTTTCAACCACGAGGAATCCGTCATGGATCCGCTGATCTTGAGCCGCATTCAATTTGCGGTAAACATCAGTTTTCATATCCTATTTCCCGCGATTACGATTGCGCTGGCATGGGTTTTGGTGTTTTTTAGATTTCGATGGATTCGAACTCGCCAGCAGGAATGGCTGGATGCATACCGGTTTTGGACGAAGGTGTTTGCCCTGACGTTTGCGATGGGTGTGGTCAGTGGCGTGACCATGAGTTTTCAGTTTGGCACCAATTGGCCCGGTTTTATGGAGCAAGCGGGGAATATCGCAGGACCTTTACTCGGTTATGAGGTATTGACCGCTTTTTTCTTGGAAGCTGCTTTTTTGGGCATTATGTTGTTTGGCCATGATCGGGTCAGCAATAAAGTGCATTTATTCTCAGCATTTATGGTGGCGTTTGGCACATCGCTGTCGGCGTTCTGGATTCTGGTGCTGAACTCGTGGATGCAAACCCCACAAGGCCATGTGATCGACGCCAATGGCGTACTACATGTCAGTAGCTGGCTTGAGGTGATTTTTAACCCGTCGTTCCCCTATCGCTTCACCCACATGCTGCTGGCCTCTGGCTTGACGGTGGCCTTTTTGCTGTGTGGCTTGTCGGCGTGGCAAATCCTCAAAGGCGTGGCCAATCAAGCCACCAATCGTGTGATGAAAACCGGCATCGTGCTGGCGGCGGTGCTCATTCCGATTCAGATTTTTGTGGGTGACCTGCATGGTTTAAACACGCTAGAACACCAACCGGCCAAAGTCGCCGCAATGGAGGCGGCGTGGGAGACCGAGCAAGGCACGCCGCTGGTGTTGTTTGGGATTCCGGATGCTGAACAGCGTACCAATCATTTTGAAATTAGTATTCCAAGTGGCGCGGCACTGATTCTCAAGCATGATGCAAATGGTTCGATTCAAGGCTTAAATGAGTTTGAGGAGCATCCACCGGTTGCGCCGCTGTTTTTTGGCTTTCGGATCATGGTGGGGATCGGCATGTTGATGCTGGTGCTGAGCTGGTACGGCTGGTGGCGGCTGCGTAAAGTCGGCGGTGATGCGCAGCGATTTTCCAAACCGTTGCTGTATGCCTTTGCGGGGATGACCTTTTCCGGTTGGGTCGCGGTATTGGCCGGTTGGTATGTGACGGAAATTGGCCGACAGCCTTGGCTGGTGCAAGGTGTGATTCGCACTGCTGATGTGGTGACCAGCACCCCTGCCGCACATATCGGACTGACCTTGGGCTTGTATCTGGTCGTCTATGGTTTCTTGCTGGTGGCCTATTGCAGCGTATTAAAGTACATGGCGGAGCATCCGGTGGTCAGCACCAATACCCCACCACGCGGCTCTGGCGAGGCCATTGCGGCGTTGGCAGACGAAGGGCTAGATGCAACCCTGACATCCAGCACTGAGACCAACAGCAAACCCAGCACAGGAGCCACATCATGAGCGGACTAGGCATGAGTTGGGCAGAAGCACTCCCGTTGATTTTTGTCGGGCTGTTGGGCTTTACCATGTTTGTATATGTGGTACTTGATGGCTTTGATTTGGGCGTTGGCATGTTGATGCATCGCGCTGACGCTCATGAGCGCAATCAGATGGTCGCGTCGATTGGGCCGTTTTGGGATGCCAACGAAACATGGTTGGTGTTGGGGATTGGACTGTTACTGATTGCTTTTCCGAAAGCCAATACGATTATTTCCACCGCGTTGTACTTACCGATCATGTTTATGTTGGTCGGTTTGATTTTGCGTGGGGTGGCGTTTGATTTTCGAGTCAAAGCGCGTGAACAGCATCAATTGTGGTGGAACTGGGCGTTTATTTTCGGCTCAGGGCTGGCTTCGGTGATGCAGGGCTACATGTTGGGTCGCTACGTGACTGGGTTTGCGCAGGGACTGGAGTTTTGGCTGTTTGCACTGGCCATCGCGGTGGCGGTACCGGCGACCTATACCCTAATCGGCGCGTGTTGGCTCATCATCAAAACCGAAGGCGAGCTGCAAGAAAAGGCCATCGGCTGGGCTAAGCTGGCATGGTGGCCGGTGGTGGTCGGCATGCTATTGATTTCTCTGGCGACGCCTTGGGTGAGTCCGGTAGTGTTTGACAAGTGGTTCCAAGTGCCTGAGATTTTTGCTTTGGCCTTTATTCCCTTGATTACCGGTGGTGCATTGTTGGTGATGCGTTGGTATTTTGACCAACCCGCATTGCGTGGTCATCGCAGTTGGGTTCCGTTTGCACTGATGATGCTGTCACTGTTTATGGGCGCGGTGGGGCTTGCTTATAGCATGTTCCCGTATGTAGTGATCGGCCAGCTCACGGCATGGGATGCGGCAAGCTCGACTGAGGCGCTGACGGTGATTCTGATCGGTGCGGTGATCACTGTACCGGTGATTATTGGTTATAGTTTGTTTGCGTTTTGGATTTTTCGCGGCAAGGTGCGTGATTTGACCTACGGTTAACTCACCTGCCGCCTATCAACCATTGATCACAACACCTCGGCTTTGTTCGGGGTGTTTTTTTGTGGCGTTTTTGCTGACGATACAATTGAAAGCCTCGGACACAACCCCACCTACAATCCGGTATTTTATGTTGCTGTTTTACACTGCGCGGCCTGCTTGGTTTGCACCGACGCGGATAAAACGGTAAATTGCTAACCTTTGTTCAGCCTGTGGTCAACTGCGCGTCTTGCCGCTGTCCGCTGGATCACTGACCTCATCTAGGAAATCGTGTTATGAGTTTATTTATCGCATCAGCACACGCCAGTGCCACCGCACCTGCCGGTCCATCGTTGGTAGGTCAATTGGTGATGATTGCGGGTTTTATTGCCATTTTTTACTTTTTGATCTGGCGGCCACAAGCCAAACGCACCAAAGAGCATCGTGCAATGATTGACAGTGTCAAGATCGGCAACGAAGTGGTGTTTGCCGGTGGCCTGATGGGTCGTATCAAAAAAGTCGAAGGCGAGTATGCAGTGATTACACTCGGCGCAAATAACGATGTCAAAGTCCAGCGTGCGGCGATCATTTCGATTTTGCCTGAAGGCACGTTGAACAGCCTGTAATCCGTGATTGTGAACGCGCCATTGGCGCGTTTTTCCCATTTTTGAAGCTCAAGAAGAACGCCAATGCATTATCCTGCATGGAAATATGTGCTGATCATTGCGGTGATCATCATCAGCACCCTGTATGCCTTGCCGAACTTGTACCCCGATGAGCCTGCGATTCAGGTCACTGGTGCAAAAGCCGGTAGTCAGATTGACCAAAGTGTACTCAATCAAGCCAAGCAAGTGCTGGACGCGGCAGGCATTAAAAGTCACGAAGGTACGTTTAGCAATAATTCCGTGTTGCTGCGCCTAGACAGTTTGGATGACCAACGTAAAGCGCAAGCGGTACTCGGTACGGGGATGGGCGAAAACTATGTGGTCGCACTCAACCTTGCCCCGACGACACCGGATTGGCTGCGTGCGATTGGTGCAGCACCGATGAAACTCGGGCTGGACTTGCGTGGTGGTGTGCATTTTTTGCTTGAAGTCGACATGCAAAAAGCCCTTGAGCAACGCTTAGAAACAGCGATTGCCGATGTACGCCGCTTTGGGCGTAGCGAAAACCTGAATATCAGCAGTATTCGTCCGCTGGAAGGCGGCATGCAACTTAACTTCGCCGATGCTGCCAGTCGTAATAATGCGGCGGATGTACTGCGTCGTCAATTTACCGACTTTAACCAAGTGCCGATTGCTACTGCTGAGGGCTTGGCACTGCAACTGAGATACTCAGACGCCAAAATCCAAGAAATCACCCAGTATGCGGTCGGGCAAAACTTGACCACCATGCGCAATCGGGTCAACGAACTTGGCGTGGCTGAAGCCGTGGTACAAACCCAAGGCGCGAACCGCATCGTGGTGCAACTGCCCGGCGTGCAAGACACTGCTGAGGCCAAACGGGTACTCGGACGCACAGCCAATCTTGAATTTCGCATGGTGGCCGATGAATCGGCTAACTACACCGGTGGGGCGATTCCAGCTGGGACTGAAGCCTTCCCGTTTGAAACGCTCGACGGTGTGCCGATCTTGCTACAACGGCAGCGCATCG
>OGCL01002756.1_pt1 | contig 11592 bp, 10 predicted proteins | sample 1570041 | NCBI WGS metagenome assembly OGCL01 (sample SAMN06266162, study PRJEB24511) | hot springs metagenome | isolation source: Hot spring water | place: South Africa: Limpopo | collected 2015-06-22 | reverse complement strand
CTAAAAACCTCAGTTCGTCCGCAAATGAACGCAAAAAACGCAAATAAGACAGATAGTTGAAAGACATTCCAGGCAAACCATTAGGGTGACTGCAAAACTGGGTCAGGCTGTCACATCTAACTGATTTCATTTGCGTTAATTTGCGGATACTGCTTTTTCCAGGTTGATGGATCATTACGAGAACTTACTAGGAGGTTCTCGTGACGGCCAAGATTCTGGACCATTTTGAGAAGCTGGAAGACTTCCGGATTGAGCGAGGCAAACTTCATGCGTTGCCTGATCTGGTGGTACTGACGATCTGCGCGGTGGTAGCCGGTGCGGATGGCTGGGAGTCCATCGCTGAGTTTGGACGGTGCAAGCTCGACTGGTTGCGCCAGTTCATCCCCCTCAAAAATGACGCCCCCTCCGCGGACTGCCTGGCCTATGTGCTTCAGCGGGTGTCACCAGAGGGGTTCCGCCCTCGCGGTCCCCGGAGGGTCGCTGAGGCCTCGACCTCCTGTTTTCTCTGTGGTCTCTGTGTTTCTCCGCGTTCTCCCTGTTCTTTCCTTCGTCAGCGCCCACGCAGAAAGAGCCGGTCTAGCTCGGCCATACCCAGCTCGATCCAGGTGGGGCGGCCGTGGTTGCATTGGTCCGCGCGCTCGGTCTCTTCCATGCGGCGCAGCAGGGCGTTCATCTCCTCCAGGGTGAGGCGGCGGTTGGCGCGCACCGACGCATGGCAGGCGAGGGTCGCGAGAATCCGGTTGATCTCCTCCTCGATGCGGCGGGAGTTGCCGTGTTCGTGCAGGTCCGCCAACAGGTCGCGCAGCAGCCGCTCGGCATCGCAGCCTTGCAGCAGGGCGGGCACGGCGCGCACCACCAGGCTCTCCGCCCCCAGCCGGTCCACCTCCAGGCCAAAGCGGTCGAACAACTCCCGGTGCGATTCCCAAAGCTCCGCCTCGCGCCGGCTCACCGCCACGCTCACCGGCACCAGCAGGGGTTGGCGGGTGATGCCCTCGGGGTGGCCTTGGGTCTGCTTGAGGCGTTCGTAGGTGATGCGTTCGTGGGCGGCGTGCATGTCCACCAGCACCAGACCACGGGCGTTCTCCGCCAGGATATAGACGCCGCCCAACTGCGCCAGGGCGAAGCCCAGCGGTGGCACCGGACTGGCGTTCACCTCGGGCGCGGGGATTGCCGCCGGTCCGGCGGGCCGTTGCAGTTCCATGCCGAGCTGGTAGCGCTGCCGCTGCTCGCCAAGGTCCAGGGGCAGGTTGGCGGGCCGGTGGAGGGCATAACTGGCCGCACGCGCGGGCGCACCGGCCGGCGGGTCCGGCAGGAAGGCGTTGGAAAGGGGAACTGGTGGCTGTCGCTGGTCCGGCGACACCGGCGCTCCGCCCGTCAGCCCGGCGCCGAGCTGCCCGGCGGCCAGTACCTGCTCCAGGGTGCGATGGATGAAATCGTGGATGAGGCGACTGTCGCGGAAGCGCACCTCCTGCTTGGTGGGGTGGACGTTGACATCCACCTTGGCGGGGTCTAGCTCCAGGAACAGCAGATAGCCCGGATGGCGGCCCTGGTGCAGCACGTCCTGATAGGCCAGCCGCACCGCATGGATCACCAGCTTGTCGCGCACCATGCGGCGGTTGACGAAGAAGTATTGCTGGTCCGCCTGGGAGCGGGAAAAGGCCGGTCGCGTGACCCAACCCCACAGGCGCAGCCCGGCCGCCTCCTGCTCGAAGTAGAGCGCCGCGTCCATAAAGGCCGGGCCCAGCAGTTCCCGAATGCGGCGTTCGCGACCGGCGGCATCGGGGGCCGGCGGCAGGGCGAACACCGGGCGCTGGTTGTGGCGCAGCTGGAATCCCACCTCGAAGCGGCTGAGGGCGAGCCGGCGCAGCAGCTGCTCGATGTGGCCGAATTCGGTCTGGTCGCTGCGCAAGAACTTGCGGCGGGCCGGGGTGTTGAAGAAGAGGTCGCGCACCTCCACGGTGGTGCCGCGCGGATGGGCCAGCGGCGCCGGGGCCTCCTCGCGGCCGCCGTCGCACTGGAGCTGCCAGCCATTCTCCGCCGCCTCCACCCGCGAGCGCAAGGTCAGCCGGGAGATGGAGGCGATGCTGGGCAGGGCCTCGCCGCGGAAGCCCATGCTGGTGACGCCCTCCAATTCCTCCAGGCTGGCGATCTTGCTGGTGGCGTGGCGGGCCAGGGCCAGGTGCAGCTCCTCCCGCTCGATGCCGAGGCCGTCGTCGCGCACCCGCAGCAGTTTGCTGCCTCCCTGCTCCACCTCCACCTCGATGCGGCTGGCGCCGGCATCGAGGCTGTTCTCCACCAGCTCCTTGACCACCGAGGCAGGGCGCTCCACCACCTCGCCGGCGGCGATTTGGTTGACCAGTTGGGGAGGGAGGCAACGGATCGGCACAGCGGGACGGGCGGCCACAAGGAAACGACAGCCCCTATTATCCCGCAAAGCGGCGGAGGCTTCACCCCTGCGCGGTGGTTGTTGGCGTAAGCGTCAACCGTGGGAACACAGAGGACACCGAGGAAGTCCTTGTGGGTAGCCGCGACGGCCGGGGTGTATCCGAGCCTTGGCAAGTCGCGGCTGCAAGCCGCTCCCACAGCGCCATCCTCGTTATTTTCTCTGGGCTCTCCGTGTTCCTCTGCGACCTCCGTGTTCCCGCTTTCGACTTTGATCTTCAGGCGAAATCAGAGCCGCGATTCGCCCTTGGGTTCCAGCCCGGCCACCGCATCGCCCTCCAGTACGCGGCGGCGCTCGATATCCTTGGCGTACCTGGTGCCCGGCGGCGGATTGGTGAGGAAGTAGTCCTTCACTCCGTCGAGGATGGCGCTCGCCAACTCCTGTTGATAGGCCTTGGAGTTGAGCTTCTGCTCCTCCGCCGGGTTGGTGATGTAGGCGGTCTCCACCAGCACCGAGGGGACATCCGGCGCGGTGAGCACGGCGAACTTGGCCTTCTGTACCTCCTTGTAGTGCAGCCGCCCCAGGTCGTCCAGACGCCTCAACAGACTCTCCGCCACGTCGAAACTGGCCTGCATAGTGGCGGCCTGGGAAAGATCGAGCAGCACGGTAGCCAGCAGATCATCCTTGTCCTTCAGTTCCACGCCGCCCACCAGGTCGGCGCTGTTCTCCCGTTCCGCCAGCCAACGGGCCGCCTCGCTGGAGGCGCGGTCCTTGGACAGGGTATAGACCGAGGCGCCGGCCACATGGGCCTTGTCGAAGGCGTCCGCATGGATGGAGATGAGGATGTCGGCCTGGTGTTTGCGGGCGAGTTCCACCCGCTTGGGCAGGCGCAGGAAGTAGTCGCCATCGCGGATCAGCACCGCGCGCATCCCCCGTTCACGATTCACCTTGCGCGCCAGTTCCTTGGCGATGGACAAGGTGACATCTTTTTCATAGGTGCCGTTGGTGCCGATGGCCCCCACGTCCTTGCCGCCATGGCCGGCGTCTATGGCTACCACGATGTCGCGGGAACCGTCGCTGTCGGGGAGACGCACCTTTACCGGCTTCACCAGTTCGTCGGGCTTTGTCTCAGCCACCGGCGCGGGCGGTTCCGGGGTCTTTACCACCTGGGGTGGCGGCTCGCGCTTGCCCTCGGGCTTGACGGGGGCGGGAACGGGGGGCGGCGGCTTTTTCGTGATCTCGCGCCCCACTGGCGGGAGGCTGCCCTTGGCGGATGCGGTGTGGATACCGGGACTGAAGAGATCCACCACCAATTGGTTGCCCTTGCCCCCCGCTTGCGCCGACTCACTGACCTGCGGGATCACCTTGCCTTTCAGGTCCACCACCACGCGCAGGCTATCGCTGCCGCGCGGCCCGCTGCGCAGACGCTGGATGAGGGGCGTGCCGGGCAGGCCTCGGGGCAGTTGGGTGGCAAGCTTGACATCCTGGAAATCGAACACCAAGCGGTCTGGGCCTTCCAGGAAGAAGTACTTGTACTGGAGATCGCCGGAGGATTCGAAGACCACCCGGGCGAAATCGGGACCGCCGGAGATCTTCAAGCCATCGATGGTCGCCTGCCGCGCCTGAAGCGGGAGGGCGACCATCAGCATCAGAAGAAAGAGGATCCGTTTCAATTTCTTGGCCTGCTGCGTCTGGAATAACCTCCTCAAACAATAGCACGTTATATAAACTTTTCCAAATTTTTCCTTCAGATAGATCTTTTTGTTAGATTTTTTGTTAATTTCTGAGGATCCCGCCGGCCGGCCAGTCGGCCAGCACGGCCGCCCCCGCCGCGGTGCCCGCGCTCAAATGCAGCCGCCGTCCTTCGGTCAGGTGGTCGATGCGCACCCGCAGATCCGGCGGCGGCAGCATCCCTAGACCCCGCTCCGGCCACTCCACCAGGATCACCCCCCCTTCGTCGAGGATGTCGCGCAGCCCCAGATACTCCAATTCCTCGGGGTCGGCCAGCCGATAGAGGTCGAAGTGGAAGCAGACCCGCCCGCCGAGCCGGTAACTCTCCACCAGGGTATAGGTGGGGCTCTTCACCGACCCGGTGTAACCCAAGCCGCGCAGGAAGCCCCGCGTGAGGGTGGTCTTGCCCGCCCCCAAGTCCCCCTCCAGGAAGATCAGGAAGGGCGTCGGCGCCCGCGCGGCCAGTCGCGCCCCCAGGGCCTCCTGGGCCTCGGGGCTGGCAAGATAGAGATGGACTTCGCTCCGCTGCACGCTCATTGGCCCCACCCCAGCCAGGCCCGCAGGCTGCCCCACAGCCCCTGAAAATACTCCACCTTATAATGAAAAGCTTTCAGCCATAGATTGCTCATCTCGACGCTCCTCCGGTCGATGTCTGCTGTGGACGGGTCCACAAAAACGGCGACCCGCCCTCCCGGTCAGGGGTAAAAATGCGGCGCACCCGCGGTGCTTGGGCTATGCTCATCGGACAATCCGAACAATGAAACGAGGAGAGAATGATGCATAAACCTAAATTCCTCTGTTGGTAGGGAACAGTCAGACATCTCAACATCTTGCGTCTTATCCGTAGGTTGGGGTGAGCTTGCGAACCCCAACAATTCCGATGCATGAAATCATGCGGATGCATGACACGGTGGCAAACGACGATTAGGGGTTCGGACGCGATTTGTTGGGGTTCCTTCGTCACCCCAACCTACGAGCTGCACCCGGACACCCAGGATCGTTAGGCTAACGATGATGGAGGTTGGCCCCACCCCGAAGAGGAACGTCAAGTCTTCAGACCGCCACACGCCGCCGGGTGGTCCGCTTGCTCATGCCGAGGATCATGGAGTGGGCCATGTAGTAGCCCACCGCCAGCCAGGAATAGAAGACCTTGGAGCGGCCGGTCTGGCGCAGCCGCATGGCCACCTCCACCTCGCGGATGCGCAGGCCGTTGTCCTGCAACAGACAGAGCACGCCGATGTCCTGATACTCCAGCAGGGTGGCGTCGCGGGAGGCCAAAAGTTCAATGGCCGCTCGATTATAGACCCGGAAGCCGGAGGTGAGATCCTCCAGGGTGAGACCGGTCACCCGCTGCAACAGATACCAGGCCAGGCGTCGGGAGCGGGAACCGCGGGAGGTGCAGGCGCCGATGGTGACATCGGCGGTGCCGCCCAACACCGGCGCCGCCAGTTCCGCAATGGCCGCGGCCGGGTGTTGGCCGTCGGCGTCCAGGGTCACCGCGTAGTCGTAGCCCTCGCGCAGGGCATAGCGCAGCCCGGCCTGAATGGCGCCCCAGGCCCCCAGTTGCACCGCCAGCGGAAAACACAACACCCCCAGCCGCTCCACCGCCGCTCGGGTGTGGTCGCGGCTGGCGTCATCCACCACCACCAGATCCAGATGGGGCCCAGGCTCGATCTCCCCCAGCACCCCGGCGATGCAGTCGCCCTCGTTGTGGGCCGGGATGATCACCAAACCTCGCTTCACGCCCCCCCCTCGTTCCCGCCGATACGGCGGTACAGCGCCTCGATGCGCGCCGCCACCGCGTCGATATGGAAATGCTCCTGAAACCGCCGCGCCCCGTACAACCCGAGGGCGGCCAGGGCGCGCCCGCGGCGCAGCCGTTCCAGCCTTCCCAGGGCATCGGCCAAGGCCGCCACATCCCGCGCCGGCACGACGAAGCCGCTTATTGTATCCGCCACCACCCAACTCATGCCAGAGCCGGCGACATCGGTGACCACCACCGGCTTGGCGTGGGCCATGGCCTCCAGTAGCACCACACCAAAGGCCTCGCTGCGTTCCACCGAGGGCAGGCAGAGGCAATCGCAGCCTTGCAACCAGCCGATCAGCTGGCGATCATCCTGCCGGCCCGTCAGCCGCACCCGGCCTTCCAGCCCCAACTCCCGCACCAGCGCTTGCAGCGGGGCGCGCAGATCGCCCTCGCCGACGATGACCAACTGCGCCTCGGGCACTGTTTGAACAGCGCGGATCAGGTATTCGAAGCCCTTGTAAAAGGTGAGGCGGCCCACCGCCAGCACCCGCGGCCGCCCCTCCCGCCAATCCGCGGGGATGAGATGATCGGCGGTCACCCGCGCCGGGTCCAGTCCCAGCGGGATCACCTCGCACTTGTGGCGCCAGCGCCGCAACGCCGGGCTGTGCTCCAGATAGGGGGGCGAGGTGGCGACGATGCGGGCGGCGCGGCGCAGGATCAGCCCCTCCAGCCGCCGATAACCGGCCACCGCCAGCCGCAGCAGCGGGCCGGGCCGCTCGAAGAAGACATCGGCGTGCCAATGCACCACCCAGGGGATGCGCCAAGCCGCGGGCATCAGCAGCAGCCAGAACGCCGCGCTGTTGGGGAGGTGGAGGTGGATCACCGCCGGCGGCCGGGTGCGCAGCAGCCTTCCTAGGGCGAAGGGGAACTCCAGACTGATGGGATTGAACAGCCACTCCCCCAGGGTTCCGGCCCGATGCAGCCGCACCCTCCCCCCCTCCCCCAGCCGCTCCAGCCGCAGCCCGTGGCGATGGGCATGGTCATGCACCAGCAGATCCACCTCCAACCCCCGACGCGCCAGGGCCAGGGCGAGATCCTGAAGAAAGGTCTCCATACCGCCGAAGAAGGGGGGGAAGTATTTGCCGATGTGCAGGATTCTCATGCGGGGCCGGTGCTCTCTTTGCATACCCCCTATTATCGCCGAACCCGCCAACGCGGCGCGCATCCCATTCGTAGGTTGGGGTGACGAAGGAACCCCCAACATTCCCGACCAGAACCCCCGACCGTCATTTGCCATCGTGTCGATGCCGGAAGGGCGGTTTCATGCCTCGGGGTTGTTGGGGTTCGCAAGCCCACCCCAAACCTACGGAGGTTTCCGGTTATTTCCCGGGCAGGGTCTGCATATAGGCCAAAATATCGCCCGCCACCTTGGCGCCAAAGGCGCGCATGGCCGGCATATCCTCATTGGGTTGGCCGTTTAGGATCTTGTGCATGGCCTCCCAAGGGTTCTTGTTGGCGACCTTGCCCAGGGGCTCCATGTCCTCGATGGCGTTGCCCTTCATCCCGTGGCAACCGGCGCACACGGTCTCATAGACATCCCGGCCCGCCGCGTTATCGCCCCTGGCGGCGCCGCTCTTGGGGTCGATATAGGCGTCCATGTCCACCTGTCCCTTGGCCACGAACAGGGCCAGATCCCGATAATCCCGCTGGCTGAGGTTGGTGTTTTTGAGGGCGTGGGTATCGTCTTGCAGGATCTTCAAGACCTCGCCCTCCGGCTTGCCGGCGGCGCCGCGAATGCCCTTGATGCCGGTACGGTGCTCGCCGGTGGCATAGGCGCCGTTGACCCCCTTGTAGTCCCAGCCGTGGCACTCCTTGCAGCGCCAATCATTGCCGCCCTTGCCGGCCTGGGAACCCTCCTTGGGATAGGCGGGGTGCCGGCGGCTATCGATCAGCTTGGCCAGACTGGGGTCTTCGCCGCTGCCGCTCGGGGCGCCGAAGGGCAGGCGGGCATCCTTGGAGACCTTGAACCAGTTGTCGTAAAGCCGGCCGCCGCGGGCGATGGCGGCCATTTCGCTCATCTCGCCCCCGCGTTCCGCCTTTTCCTTCTCTTTCTTGTCCTTCTTCTTGTCCGACTCCGCCCAGGCGCCGCTGGCCAGGAACAGGCCGGTCAGGGCCAGGATCAGAAATTGCTTCATTTTCATGTTTGCGCCTCTCTTGGTTGGTGGAATAGTTCTGGTATTTTAGATGCGGACATTAGACCTGACAGGTCGGAAAGACCTGTCAGGTCTTTCCGGGTTACCGAGCGCTGATCGCGGGGGCGATCGCGGGCGTTCCCTGGCCGCCCCGGCTACGCGCCAGCCACAGGGAGACCAACACCAGCAGCCCCCCCAGCAAACCCGGCAAGGCGATGACCTCCCCCCAACCCAGCCAGCCATAGGCGGCGGCGAACAGCACCGAGGTATAGGCGAAGGGACCGATGCGCCCCACCGGGGCGATGGCCAGACTACGGGTGAGCAACAGTTGGCCCAGGGTGGCCAGCACCCCTACCCCAAGCAGGCCCGCCAGGGCCAGAGAAGAGGGCGGGCGCCAGGCCCACCACAGGGGCAGGGCCGAGACCAGGGTGGCGATGAGGGAAAAATAGAACACCGTGCGCCCCGGCGGCTCGGTTCGCCCCAGCCGCCGCACCCCGGTCAGCGCGATGGCCGCCAGCAGGCCGCCGGCCAGGGCCACCAGCGCGGCGTCCCCGGTCAAGGCGCCGGGGGCGAAGCTCGGCCCCAGGATCAGCGCCACACCGCCAAAGCCGATGGGCAACGCCCAGCGCACCCGCGGCGGAATGGTCTCGCCCAGCCACAGCAGGGCCACGAAGGGGATGAACAGCGGCGCGGTGAGCTTGAGCAGCATCGCCTCCGCCAGGTGCAGATGGGCGATGGAATAAAAAAAACAGTACATCGCCGCCAACCCCACCAGAGAACGGGACAGGTGCAGCCCGAACACCGCCGTGCGCAGCCCCTCTCCCCGCTGCCGCAGCAGCCAGGGCAAAAACAGCAGCAAGGCCACCGCATTGCGGAAGAACACAATCACCTCGTTGGAGACCTCCCCCGACAGCAGGCGAATCAAGGCCCCCATACTGGCGAAGGCGAACTCCGCCAGGATCATCAACAAGGCGCCGCGGGCGAGGTCTTGGTGGGGCATGGGCATTTATAGTTATCATCCCGTTACACGCCCTGCAACCGCAGGAGGTCGAGGGCCCTGCCCGGTCTGTTGGGCCTTGCGGCGGCTTGGGCTACAGACCGGCTGAAGCCTCGACCTCCTGACTCGGTTGTGGTTCGCGGGGCCCAGCCTAGGTCTTCTTCGTGCTCTCCGCGCCCTTCGGTCTTGGTCATCGTTTTCGGGGCTTGCGCGCAAATCCGCTCCAGGCGGATTTGCGTCATCACTGCAAAAGCTTCGCTTCGCTACGCTTTTGCACTCCAGGCCGACCTGGCCGGACGGCCTTGATCCTCGTTTCGGCCACCTAGGGTGGGCTGGAGTGCAAAAGTGAAGCGCGAAGCGCGTAACTTTTGCTCGGCGCATCCCTGCGCCTCGCCCCTACGGGACTTGCGCGCAAAGCCTCAGGGGCGGATTTGTGCGGAGCAAAAGCTTCGCTTTTGGACTCCAGGCGCCTCCGGTCGGAACGATGATCAAAGCCCACCCTTCCGCGCCCTTGGTGTTCCGCTGTTTCCGTTCAAATAGTGCGCGCCTGCTCTGCCGCGTTGCCAATGTAGGTGGCCGGGGAGAGGTCGCGCAGGGCCTGTTTGGCCGTCTCCGGGATCTCCAGGCCATCGACGAAGGCGCGCAACTGCTCGGCGTCAATGCGCCGGCCGCGGGTCAGCTCCTTCAGCTTCTCGTAGGGCTTCTCCACCCCGTAGCGGCGCATCACCGTCTGGATCGGCTCCGCCAGCACCTCCCAATTGGCGTCCAGATCCCGTTGCAGGGCGGCGGCGTCCGCCTCCAGCTTGGGGATGCCGCGCAGCAGCGAGGCGAGGGCGATGCGGGTGTAGGCAAAGCCCACCCCCATGTTGCGCAGCACGGTGGAGTCGGTGAGGTCGCGCTGCCAGCGGGAGATCGGCAGCTTGGCCGCCAGATGGCCGAACACCGCATTGGCCAGCCCCAGATTGCCCTCAGCGTTCTCGAAGTCGATGGGGTTCACCTTGTGCGGCATGGTGGAGGAGCCCACTTCGCCGGCCAGGGTGCGCTGCTTGAAGTAGCCCAGGGAGATATAGCCCCAGACATCGCGGCTGAAGTCGATCAGGATATTGTTGAAGCGCGCCACCGCATCAAACAGCTCCGCCATGTAATCGTGGGGCTCGATTTGGATGGTATAGGGGTTCCACTCCAGCCCCAGGGACTCCACGAACTGCCGGGCGAAGCCGGCCCAGTCGATCTCCGGATAGGCGCTCAAATGGGCGTTGTAATTGCCCACCGCGCCGTTAATCTTGCCCAGCATCGCCACCGCCGCCACCGCCTCGCGCTGCTTGCGCAGCCGGTGTACGAAATTGGCCATCTCCTTGCCCAGGGTGGTGGGCGAGGCAGGCTGGCCGTGGGTGCGGGAGAGCATGGGCTTGTCCGCATGGGCGTGGGCGAGGTGACGGATAGCGTGGATCGTCTCGTCCATCGCCGGCAGCAGCACCTGACCACGCCCCTCCCGCAGCATTAGGGCGTGGGAGAGATTATTGATGTCCTCCGAGGTGCAGGCGAAGTGGATGAACTCACTCACCGCCTCCAGCTCCTTGTTGCCCGCGATCTTCTCCTTCAGAAAATACTCCACCGCCTTCACGTCGTGGTTGGTAGTGCGCTCGATGTTCTTCACCCGCCGCGCGTCCTCCTCGCTGAAGCCCTCCACGATGCCATCGAGGATGTGCTGGGCGTGCTCGCCCAGCGGCGGCACCTCGGCGATGCCGGGATGCGCGGCCAGGGCCTGCAACCAGCGCACCTCCACCAGCACCCGGTGGCGGATCAGGCCGTACTCGCTGAAGATGGCGCGCAGCTCCTCGGTCTGGCGGCCATAACGGCCATCCACGGGGGACACGGCGGTCAGGGTGGAGAGGTCCATGGTGAGCGTCTCGGTTCTGCGGGTTGGGAAAAGAGGGATTATCTCCGAAAAAGGCCGCCTCCCGCAAAGCCCAGCAGCGCAACATCAACCTGCCCGCCCCCTAGAGATACCCGGCCAGGGACACCTCCAACTTCCACGGCTCGGCCTTTTTTTACCCCACGCCTTCACATGCGAAGTTGCACCTTGTCAAGCGGTGTACTACCTTTCCATCGGAACCCTCCCGATCATCGAATAAGACATCATGACCAAGTGGGAAGAGTGCCGCGACAGCGTGCGACAGTACATCAAAGAGCAGACACTGACGGAAGGCGCCCTCCTGCCGAGCGACCGCGAGTTCGCCAACAAGCTTGGGTGCAGTCTCCAGCCCGTGATCCGCGCGATGCACGAACTGGCGAGAAGTGGGGAAATACGCCGTTGCCAAGGCGCCCGCGCCTCGGTACTTTCACCACTGCCACGATATTCGGCCCACGGCTTCAGCTTTGGCGCCAGCGCGGAAAAGCTGGGGCACGGGGTCGCTACCCGCGTCCTGGAGGTTGGCGCCAGACTGCCCCGCAAGGATTCCTACCAGCCCCGTAGGTTGGGGTGAGCTTGCGAACCCCAACAATTCCGATGCATGAAATCATGCGGATGCATGACACGGTG
>OGCL01002750.1_pt1 | contig 11617 bp, 10 predicted proteins | sample 1570041 | NCBI WGS metagenome assembly OGCL01 (sample SAMN06266162, study PRJEB24511) | hot springs metagenome | isolation source: Hot spring water | place: South Africa: Limpopo | collected 2015-06-22 | reverse complement strand
GTTGCGGCGCAAGCCAAAACGAAGTTTCGGCGAAGGCTCACATCGTTGAGGCCGATGTGAAGCGAAGCGGCCGGAGCGAGCACCGTGCAACACAGCAGATGGCCCACCGCAGCAGTTTTTCAACGGCCTGTAAAAGCCTGATAACCAGCCAGTGAGGCATCGACTTGCGCTGTCGATATGTCCGGCTGGAACGAGGTCGTTCGTGCCGTTGAACCGATAGGGCGGACGATGGTCGGAGCAGCGTTTGGGGGGAAACGCTGAAGAATGCAGCGATTCGCCCGCGCAGCAATTTGTTCAGCCTCTCCTCGAGAGGCAGGGGATCGTTGTGACCATGGCACCAAATGATCGGTATCCCGGAGCCTTTGCATTCCCGGCCATCGGTGAGTCGGCAACATCGCCGATTCGTCGGCGTGCCCTCGGCGCTGCGGGTCTGCTTGCGCTTTCGCCGCTGACCGCTCTGCTGATGCCGTTGGCACATGCGGCAGCCTTCCCGGCCGAGGTGCTCGCGGAGATCCGCCGGGGCCGGGTTGCCGTACTGATGCGACACGCGGCGACCGTTCCCGGTACCGGCGACCCACCCAACTTTCGGCTCGACGACTGTTCCACCCAGCGCAATCTCTCCGACCGCGGCCGCGCAGAGGCGCGGGCGCTGGGCGCAAGGCTGCGCGAGGCTGGCATCCGCTTCGACCGCGTCCTCACCAGCCAATGGTGTCGTTGCCGTGAGACGGCAATGCTGGTGGCAGGGCGCGCCGAGGACTGGCCGGCCGTGAATTCGTTCTTCGAGGACCGCTCGACCGAGCCAGCGCAGACCACCGCCGCGCGGGAGCGCCTGCTCGCGATCGGTGACGGCGAACGCTGGCTGGTCGTGACCCACCAGGTGAACATCTCCGCGCTGACCGGAGAATTCACTCAGATGGGCGAGTCGGTCGTCGTGCGACCTGGCGGCGGCGATCGTGCCGGCCGGCTGGAGGTTGTCGGCCGATTGGTCTGATCGCCTCGCTGGCTGCGGTTTCGCCGCTCGTGCAGAATCGCACGATGTCCGTCGTGCAGACTTCCGTCCCGCCGCGCTCTCCCACGGGCGACCGTCCATTGACCCTCGACTGGGTGCTCGAGGAGCTGGCGCGCTCGGAGATGGTCGAACCGTCAAAGATCGACGAGTTGCGTTCGACGGCGCGCTTTCGCAGCTACGACCATCCGCTCGTGCTGATCGCCGAGCAGAAGTGGCGCAGCCGCTTGCCACCGCACAAGCTGATTACCCTCGAAACGCTTACGGAATGGCTTGCCCGACGGCTCGATGTGCCGTATCTGCACATCGATCCACTCAAGGTGGACTTCTCTGCGGTCAGCTCGGTGATGAGTTCGAGCTACGCGCAGCGATATCGAATTCTGCCGATCGAGGTCACTGGAGACCGTGTCGTCATCGCGACCAGCGAACCGTTCGTGCGCTCATGGGTGCCCGAGATCTCCCAGCTTCTCCGTCGCAAGATCGACCTGGTCTTTGCCAATCCGCTCGATGTCAAGCGCTACGTGGCGGAGTTTTTCTCGCTCGCGCAGTCGGTGCGCAAGGCGAGCGAGGCCGCGATCGATGACAAGAGCACGATTTCCTCGTTCGAGCAACTCGTGCAGTTCGGCGCCCAGACCGGGGCGCCGGATGCCAATGACCGTCACATCGTCCGCATCGTCGATTGGCTCTGGCAGTATGCCTTCGAACAGCGGGCAAGCGACATCCACATCGAGCCCCGGCGCGATCAGGGTATCGTCCGCTTTCGCATCGACGGCGTGCTGCATCAGGTCTATCAGATTCCGGTGCCGGTGATGACGGCGATGGTGTCGCGCATCAAGTTGCTCGCGCGCATGGAGATCGTTGAGAAACGCCGCCCGCAGGATGGTCGCATCAAGACCCAGTCGGCGCAGGGCGAAGAGGTCGAGCTACGGGTCGCCACGATGCCGACCGCGTTTGGCGAGAAGATCGTGATGCGCGTTTTCGACCCGGATGTGCTGATGCGCGACTTCCGTGACCTCGGTTTTACCGATGACGATCTGGCACGCTGGAACGACATGATCGCCCGGCCGAACGGTATCGTGTTGGTGACGGGGCCGACTGGATCGGGCAAGACGACGACCCTCTACTCGACGCTCAAGCAGCTGGCCACACCAGAGGTCAACGTCTGCACAGTCGAAGACCCGATCGAGATGGTCGAACCAGCCTTCAATCAGATGCAGGTGCAACCGCAGATCGGGGTGGATTTCGAATCAGGAGTACGTACCCTGCTGCGACAGGACCCGGACATCATCATGGTGGGCGAGATTCGCGACCTGCCGACCGCGGAGATGGCCGTTCAGGCCGCCCTGACAGGCCACCTCGTGCTGTCGACACTGCACACCAACGATGCCCCAAGCGCAATCACGCGGTTGATCGATCTCGGCGTACCGCCGTATCTGATCAATTCGACGCTGATTGGGGTCATGGCGCAACGCCTCGTCCGCACCCTTTGCCCGAAGTGCAAACAGCCGGATGGAGAGATCGATGACGACCGCTGGGCTGCACTGACTCGCCCTTATCGCGCGAGCAAGCCGGCGCGTGCATACCGCCCGGTTGGCTGTCTCGAGTGCCGCATGACCGGGTTTCAGGGCCGAATTGGCCTCTATGAGGTCATGGTCACGACGCCGGACATACGAAAGCGCGTCGTATCGGGCGCCGACCTCGACGCACTGCGTGAGCAGGCGTTTCGAGATGGCATGAAGCCGCTGCGTGCTTCGGGTGCCCACAAGATCGCGCTCGGACTGACCTGCATCGAGGAGGTCGAGAAAGTCGTCCCGCCCTGAGGGAAATGCAGAAGAAAGCGGCAGGCGGGATGAAGCGCACGGCGCACGGCGCGCAGCGATTCGCCCGCGCAGCAAGTCATTCAGCGTGTCCCGATCCGTTCATGGAAGACGACGTCGCGATCGTGGCGCAGCCGCACGCGGTTGATTGCCGGTAGCGGCCCGACCTGTCGCATCCTCGACCCGCTGGCGGCGACGCGCATAGGGTGCGCGTCCTTCCGTCGCGGGCTTTGCCGGCCAATCGCGCCTCTGGCGGCTCATGGCAGGGCGGCCGTCGCGAGCAGCCGGCGGTGGGCGACGCGACGAGACGTCGTCTGCTGCAGGCGCTACGGTCTGAGGATGCGGACGACGCTCGCCCCAGCGTGAAGCAGTCGTCGGCGGACGCGCGTCGGTGTCGGCTGGTGCCCCTCGCCTGCCGCGCGGAGCCCAACCCTGGCGCATGCCCTCCGCGCCACGTTCCTTCGCCGGCAGGAGCGCGGTTCGGGTGCCGCTGCGGTTGCGCCGCGCCTTCGACGAATCGAACCCGTGCGGCGCGGTGCTGCGCGGCCCATCATCCTTGAAGCCTGACCGGCCGCGTCGGGTGGATGCACGCTCCGATTGCGGCTCCGGCAGACGTCCACGTGGTCCCCTTCTTGGCGCGCGGGCCTCGGCGGCGGCCTCGACCGGTTCGTCGACCGGCATCTCGCCCTGTCGATTTCTCCACAGAACGAAGAGCTTGCCCAGGTGCTGAACCGGTTCGCACTGGAGCGCCGAGCAGATCTGCCGCATCCAGGATTCGCGCAGCGCCCGGTCGTCCGAGACGGCGCGTACCTTGATCAGGGCGTGAGCTGCGAGCGCGATGTCCACCTCATGCAGCACGGAAGGTGTCAGTCCTGCCTGCCCGATCGTGACGACCGGGTCGAGATGATGCGCGGCTGCTCGCAGCGCGCGCCTCGCGCTGGCCGAGAGGTCTGAAGTCAGGTGCATGGACGGGCGAGCGATGGATGTTCGGGCCGAGATTGTCCCACCGCCGGATAATTAGGGCCATGTTGAATCCGCACGGGAAGCGGCATAAGTCGAAGAAGGACTGGCTCACCGAGCACGTCAATGATCCCTTCGTGCAACGGGCGCAGAAGGAGGGCTATCGATCGCGCGCCGCCTACAAGCTGCTCGAGATCGATGCCAAGGATCATCTGTTCCGGCCCGGTATGATGATCGTCGATCTGGGTGCCGCGCCGGGCAGTTGGTCGCAAGTCGCACTGCGTCGGACCGGTGGCCATGCCCGCATCATCGCCATCGACCTGCTGCCGATGCAAGGTATCGCGCAGGTTGAGTTCGTGCAGGCAGACTTCGCCGAAGACGGGGGGCTTGCAGAGGTCGAGCGGCTCCTCGATGGACGCCCGGTCGATCTGGTCATGAGCGACATGCTGCCGAACATGACGGGTGTTCCATCCATCGATTCGCCGCGCGCGATCCATCTGTGCGAGCTGGCGGCGCAATTCTCGCTTGCGCATCTCGCGCCACATGGACGCCTTCTGACCAAGGCTTATCAGGGCCCGGGCTACCAGGAGTTTTTTCAGGATCTGAAGCGGCAGTTCAAGACGGTCGTCAGCCGCAAGCCCGAAGCATCGCGGAACCGGAGTGCGGAGATCTACCTGCTCGCAAGTGGTCTACGCGGCGTGAGCGGGAACTCGTCCTGATGAGGCGTGTCTTGCCGTCAGCGGATGCAAGCGGTCACCCGGAGGGCGGGCTCGATGGTCCGCAAACTTGAAGATTTCGGCTGCGGCCTAAAATCAGAATGAGTGGCTCGAAGTTTTCGCTTGCTGGATGGCTGCGATTCGGCGAGTTATGGATGCCCCTCCACAGACCCCGGACGGAGTAGCTGGCAGTGAACAACACGTTCAAGAATATCGCGATCTGGATGGTCATCGGACTCATCGTCCTGACGGTAGTCCAGCAGTTTGACAAGTCGGGCAAGCGCTCCGACGCAGTCCCCTATTCCACTTTCATCGACGACTTGCGCGGCGGACGGGTCAGCGAAGCCGATGTCTCCGGCAGGGAGATCAATTACCGCACGTCCGACGGTCGCCGCACCACCTACGTCCCCGGCGGCTACGACAAGGATCTGATCAACGACCTGCTCAAATACAACGTCAAGTTTTCCGGACGCCCGGAAGAGGGCCAGTCACTGCTCTCGACCATCCTGTTTTCCTTCGGTCCGATTCTGCTGTTGATCGGCGCGTGGATTTTCATGATGCGGCAGATGCAGGGCGGCGGCAAGGGCGGCGCGTTCAGCTTCGGCAAGAGCCGCGCGCGTATGCTCGACGAAAGCAATAACTCCGTTACCTTTGCTGACGTTGCCGGCTGCGATGAGGCAAAGGAAGAGGTCCAGGAGTTGGTGGACTTCCTCAAGGATCCCAGCAAGTTCCAGAAGCTGGGTGGCCGTATCCCGCGCGGTGTCCTGATGGTCGGCTCCCCGGGGACGGGCAAGACGCTGCTCGCCAAGGCGATCGCCGGGGAAGCCAAGGTTCCCTTCTTCTCGATCTCTGGTTCGGACTTCGTCGAGATGTTCGTCGGCGTCGGTGCGGCGCGCGTTCGCGACATGTTCGAGCAGGCCAAGAAAAACGCGCCCTGCATCATCTTCATCGACGAGATCGATGCGGTGGGCCGGCAGCGCGGCGCGGGCCTTGGCGGCGGCAATGACGAGCGCGAACAGACGCTCAACCAGATGCTCGTCGAGATGGACGGTTTCGAGAGCAATACGGGCGTCATCGTGATCGCCGCGACGAACCGTCCGGACGTGCTTGATCCGGCGCTGATGCGACCGGGCCGTTTCGACCGTCAAGTCGTGGTTCCGCTGCCGGATATCCGGGGCCGCGAGCAGATTCTCCAGGTACATATGCGCAAGGTTCCGGTCGCCTCCGACGTCAATGCGCACACATTGGCGCGCGGCACGCCGGGCTTCTCGGGGGCCGATCTGGCCAACCTGGTCAACGAGGCTGCACTCTTTGCTGCCCGAGCCAACAAGCGGCTCGTGGACATGGAGGACTTCGAGAAGGCCAAGGACAAGATCTACATGGGCGCCGAGCGCCGGTCGATGGTGTTGACCGAGGAGGAGCGCAAGGCGACGGCCTATCACGAATCCGGACACGCCATCGTGGCGGCTTCGCTGCCGAAGGCCGACCCCGTACACAAGGTCACCATCATCCCCCGCGGACGGGCGCTTGGGGTCACCTGGCAACTACCGGAGCGTGATGCGATCTCGCTCTACAAGGAGCAGATGCTGACTCAGATTGCGGTGCTGTTTGGCGGCCGCGTCGCGGAGGAGTTGTTCCTCAAGGATGTGTCCACGGGTGCGTCAAACGATTTCGAGCGCGCGACGAAACTCGCGCGTGACATGGTCACGCGCTACGGCATGAGTGAGACCCTTGGTCCGATGGTCTACGCGGAGAACGAGGGAGAAGTCTTCCTTGGCCGCAGCGTTACCCAGACGCGCAATGTCTCGGACGAGACGATGCGCAAGGTCGACGCCGAGATCCGTCGCATCATCGACGAACAGTACGGCGTGGCGACGCGCATCCTGAGGGAGAACGCCGACAAGGTCGAAGCGATGGTTGCCGCGCTGATGGAGTACGAGACGATCGACGCCGACCAGATCGCCGACATCATGGCCGGCCGCCCAGTCCGCGCGACCAAGTCCTACAACACGCCGGGCGGTTCCTCAGGCGGCAGCGCAACGCCCTCGGCGCCGGCATCTGAGGCTGCGGGCGCGTCGCAGCCAGCCGGCGAGGGAGGCAGCGCAGTCGCGCACGTCGACGGCGGTGTTGCCGACGCGCCTCGCAACTGACAGGTCGTTGAACAACGTCTGCGGCGGTCCATCCGCTGTGTTGTGCGTTACTCGCTCCCTCGCCTGTCCACTTGATGGGTCTCGGTGGCTGCGCTCCGTGCGCCTCGCGCTTCATCCGGCCTGATGTTCTCTTCAGCGTTTTCTTGGCCTACGCTTCGTCGGGTCCCCTTGCCGTCTCTCCCGCTGGAGCATAGGACCGCAGGAATCGCTCGATGTGGTGCGCGGCGAAGCGCTCGGCATCCCAAGTCTCCTCTGTGAGCGGTAATGCCGGTGTGGCCAGATAGGTCTCTGCCAGCAGGTATGAGCCGTCTGCCAGAAAGACGGGCAGCGTGAGTCGTACGTAGTCAGCGGTTTCGAAGCGATCGAGCTTGTCGATATCCGCTGCCGATACCCCGAGATAGACCGTACCGTCGACCCTGTCACCGCGCGCAGTGGCCACCAGGGCCGGATAGTCTTCGCCGCGAACCGCGAAACGAGTGAATCCGAGCACGAAGGCCGGCTTTGCCTGGTAGTTGGCGCGGACGACATGGCGCCAGACGCGCTCGAACATCAGCGAACCGTAGGCGAACACGTTGCGGTCGGGCGTCGTCATCGGAGGCTGAAATCACGCGCAATTGCATCAGCAGCCCGCTCTGCGGAGCGTACTGCGGCCTCGAGTGTGGCAGGCAGATCGGGTTCCGTCCAGTCGCCCGCCCATGCGACGGGTAATTCGGGCAGTAGCGCCGATGGCAGCGAGGACAGCAGTGTGACCTGCCCGGGCGTGCAGGCATGGGTGGCCCTTTTCTCCACGATCACCTGCTCCCAGAGCGGTTCGGGCAAATCGAAGCTGCGCGCAAGCTGAAGGCGCACCGCGCGAGCCAGCGCGGCATGACCGGCCGCGAGCAAACTGGCCGGGACGGCGCTGACGACGATGCTCAGGCGGATACCGCCGCTTGCGAGCCGATGCATGAATACCCATTGACCGGGCGATCCATCGAGCAGCCGGACCGGGTCGGAGTCGGGGCATACACCGGACAGAAAGGGCAAATCGAAATGGACGGTTGCGATGGCCTCATGGCGCAAGGTGGCCAGCGCCGCCGTCAGTCGCTCTGCTTCCGGCAGCCCGGCGAGCAGGCGCGGCAGGTGTTGGCTGGCGACAGCCACGACTACGGCGTCGAAGACTTCCCTGCCCGCTTTCGTTTCGATCGCAATCGCAGGTTGCGCATCGGTGCCGGCGCGACGAACGCTGAGAACGGGTGTGCCGAGATGGATGCTGCCGCCGTTCGCCTGCACGTACGCAAGAGCGGGCTCCGGCAGCAGTCGTGACAGGTCGCAGCGTGGGATCACGAAGTCGGCGTCAGCGGAGCGCCGGTTGAACGTGCGCTGGAGTACTTCGAAGAACACACGCGCCGACGCGGCCCTTACGTCGGTGTTCAGCGCACCGACACATAGAGGTTCGAGCAGATGCTGACGGATCGACGCCGGCATGCAACTCAGCCAGTCGTCCACCACCACGTCGTGCGCCGGACGGCGGCGTAGCAGCAGGGATAGTCGGAGCAGTCCGCGCATGCGGTCGGCAAGCGGCAGCGAGTGTGCAGCGAGCAATGCGCCTGCGACCGGCAGTGGCGCCGGCGCGCCCCGCCACGCTTGCAGGTCGAGCGCCGGCTGTAGTCCGGCGGCGGTACGGACGGTGAGCGGAAGGCGCAGGTAAGCGCCAGCGCCGGCAAAGCGGTCGATCCACGGCAACGTTCGCTCATAGGCGCCCACCAGCAGATGCTGGCCGTTATCGAACGCGCGCCCGTCCTTTTCGACTCGGCGTGCGCGGCCTCCGGCGATCGTGGCCGCTTCGAAAACGACCGGTGGGAGCCCCCGGTCGGTCAGCGCTGCCGCTGCGACGGCACCCGCCCAGCCCGCGCCGATCACCGCGATCCGAGGGCGACTGTCTTCCATGCGATCCAAAGCTTGCGGATGGGGGTGAGCGCGATGCGGTGTTCCAGCACACGATAGCCGTCCGCCCGAATCTCCTCCGCGAGCGCGCGGTAGATGGCCGCCATGGCCAGGCCCGGCCGCTGTGCCCGCCGTGCTGCTGCTGGCAGAAGTCGGAGCGCCTGTTCGTAGCGCTCGATGGCGCGCGCGTGCAGAGAGGCGAGCGCGTTGTGCAGACCGTCGGAAGGTTGAAGTCGAAGGATGGAGGCTGCTGCGACGCCATGCTCGTCGAGCAGTGTCTGCGGCAGATAGATGCGGCTTCGCCGCGCATCTTCGCCAACATCGCGCAGGATGTTGATGAGTTGCAGCGCCTCGCCGAGGGTGCGGGCGTAGGCGAGTGTCCGTTCGCGTTGATCAGGCGGTATGCCGAACAGGCGGGCACTGACTTCACCGACGATGCCGGCGGCGAGATAGCAGTAGCGTTCGAGTTCGGCAAAGTCCTGGTAGCGAGTTTTGACCAAGTCCTGTGCCATGCCGTCGAGCACCAAATCCAGCGCGTCGACGGGGACGTCGAAGCGCGGAAGATGAATCGCCAAGGCCTGTGCAACCGGGTGGGACGGCGTGCCGGAGCCGGCGAGGGCGCGCACCTCGTTACGCCAGAACTGCAGACGCGCTGTGGCGACCGCTGGGTCGCTCACTTCATCGACGAGGTCGTCGGCCTCTCGGCAGAACGCATAGAAGGCGGTGATCGCGCGGCGTCGATCATCCGGAAGGAAGCGAAACGCATAGTAGAAACTCGACCCGGCGCGTGCGGCGCGGTTCTCGCAGTACTGGTCGGGGGTCACGTCGTTCGGCTCGCCAAGGTCAGCGCGTCGGCGCCACGTCGCAACACCGCGACGGCAAGACGCAACAGCGATGGGGCATCGTACCAGCGCAACGTCGGACGCTCGCGTACATCGAAGCCAGCCGCCGCGATTTTCTGCAGCACCCGTGTGCCGCCTGCAATCGTGAGAGCGATCTCCCAGCGAAAGCGGCCGCGCAGTCGTCCGAGTAACGGCGCGCCCTCCTGCATCGAGGCGAGCGCCCAGGCGCACATCTCCTGCATCAGCACGCCGTGTCCGCCAGCGGCGGGGAACCGATCTGCGCTCAGACCGTGTCGCGCGAGGTCGGCGAGCGGTACGTAGACACGACCCCGTCCTGCGTCGATCGCTGCGTCCTGCCAAAAATTGATCAGCTGCAGACTGGTGCAGATGGCATCGCTCATGCGGTCGGCCTCGGCATCGTCGATGTCGAACAGGCGCAGCATGACACGGCCCACCGGGTTGGCCGAGCGGGTACAGTAGTCGAGCAGCTCGGTCCGGTCGTCGTAGCGGTGCTTGTCGATGTCCTGGGCGAAGGCTGAGAGCAGATCGAGGAACGGCCGCCGGGAGAGCCCGGGCATCGCCTTTCGTAGTGGGGCGAGCCCGGCAACCACCGGCGCAAGCGAAGGTGTCAGCGAAGCCGGGCCATCCGGAGCGCTCGCCCAGAGACGCTCGATGTCGGCCGCGATCGATGCCAGGCGCGCACGCCGCAACGTCGCGGGCGCATTGCCTTCGTCGGCGGCGCGTGCAGCGCCCACTTCTTCGACCTGCTGGACGGCGAGTACCAGGCCCGCTACGGCGAGATGGCGATGTTCGTGGCCGACAGCGGGAACGACGAGTTCGAGCTCACCGATGCCGACGGCAACACGATGGTCTTCTATGACTTCACGGGGGCGCGGGCCGGGCAGTTCAAGAGCATGACCGACGCGGCCGGGAACCTCATTGAAGTCACCGACTGGGACGGTGATGGCCGGCCCATTGAAGTGATGCGGACATTCGGGACGAGTGCCGCGTTGCGCGCCGAGCGAGACGCCGCCGGCGTCGACCCCATGCAGCTGCACGGGATAGCGCTCGGCCAGCATCGAGACGACGAGCAGCGTCGCGATGCCGAAGATCAGCACGAAGGTGATCTGCAGGTCGCCCTGGTTGCGATCCAGCCGGTCGTATTCCTGGAAGGCCAGTTCCGTCCGGCGCATGTGCTCGAGCACGCCCGGGTCCACCGGGCGGGCGATCAGCCACCACGTCAACGCCAGCACTGTGGACCACTTGGCTAGCTCCGAAGGCTGGAGCTGCACCGCGCCGAGCGCAAGAAACTGGAAGAGGAGCTGGCCCGGCCCAAGCCAAAGCCCAAGCCATAAGCGGCGGAGGCTAACTCGTTAGTCACTCCCCGGCGGGCGCGCTTCCCGCTATTCTCCCTTACATGGCAGTGCGCCTCACGGTGCTGGCGAGCGGCAGCAAAGGCAACAGCGCCGGCAGCACGTTGTCCAGCATCTGGGCTTGCGCGCTGGCAGCCGGGTGGATGCCGTCGGGCTGGAATTTGCCCAGGTCGCGCTCGAAACCCTTCACCAGCAACGGTACCAGCGCTGTCTTGCGCGCCGCCGCCACGTCGCGGAACACCGCCTGGAACTTGTTGCCGTACTCCGGGCCATAGTTCGGTGGCAACGCCATGCCCACCAGCAGTACGCGTGCTTTTTGCGATTGTGCCAGGCGCACCATCTGGTTCAGGTTATCCTGCATGGCGGGTAGTGGCAGACCGCGCAGGCCGTCATTGCCGCCCAGCTCCAGCACCAGCACGTCCGGTTTATGTTGCTGCAGCACGCCCGGCAGGCGCGACAGGCCGCCGGCGGTGGTTTCCCCGCTCAGGCTGGCGTTGACGACCTGGTGTTTTGCCCCCAGTTTCTTTTGCAGCAAACTCACCCAGCCTTGCGCCGGGTTGAGACCGTAGGCGGCAGAAATGCTGTCGCCGAACACCACTACCTTGCCAGCCTGGGCCAGCGGTGCGGCCAACAGGCAGGCCAACAACAGACAGCGCTTGATCATCAACATGACATCCTCTTCGGTAAACAGCGCGATTCTGCGCGCCCAGGCCGTTACCCGGCAAGTGAACTACCACGGCCAGCAGCTGGCCATTCTGCACGACGCCAGCCTGGACGTGGCCGCCGGCGAGAGCGTGGCCATCGTTGGTGCCAGCGGTAGCGGCAAG
>OGCL01002749.1_pt1 | contig 11627 bp, 8 predicted proteins | sample 1570041 | NCBI WGS metagenome assembly OGCL01 (sample SAMN06266162, study PRJEB24511) | hot springs metagenome | isolation source: Hot spring water | place: South Africa: Limpopo | collected 2015-06-22 | reverse complement strand
CCGCCCTTTTTTTCGAGCAGGCGGATGTTGTCGATGCGCATGCCGCGATCGACGGCCTTGCACATGTCGTAGATGGTGAGCAGGTCGACGCTAAGGTATTGATTTATTTGGTTTTTCAAAATTCAGTTTTCTCGGTTTTGACGCCTTTTAGCCCGTTGAGTGGGATAAAAATGGGATAAGAATTTGCCTTCTCCCGCAGCCATTTTACGACCTTCCAAGCGATCTGAGCGGAACTCAGTAGTCGATTCAAGACGATCCGTGAGCCGTTGTTGGAGAGGGGGAGGTTGAGCATCTCGACAAGTAAGGGTTGAAATTTTTCCCCCTACCACTATATCGCTTCCTGTCGGCTTAAGCCGACCGGCACTCCCAACCCACGAATGCCTCTTGTTACGGGCATGGGGTGCCTGATTTCCCTTTAATTCGTTATCGCTTAGGAGATCAATGATGTTTATTCGTCCCCTCTACGACCGGATTATCGTCAAGCGCGTTGAGCAGCAGCGCACGACTGCTGCCGGTATTGTGATTCCGGATACCGCTGCGGAAAAGCCCGAACAAGGCGAAGTGGTCGCAGTCGGCAGCGGTCGCCTGCTGCAGGATGGCAGCGTGCGGCCTTTGCAGGTGAAGACTGGCGAGCGGGTGCTGTTCGGCAAGTATGCCGGCCAGACCGTCAAGCTAGACGGTGAGGAATTCCTCGTCATGCGCGAAGAGGATGTCCTCGGTGTCATCGATACTGCTTCGGCCGATTCCGTAAAGAAGGCCGCCTAATCCCGTTCGCTATTAAAGGAGCAAAGATATGGCTGCAAAAGACGTTCAATTTCATGACAACGCTCGCGCCCGCATCGTCCATGGCGTGAATGTGCTGGCCGATGCCGTCAAGGTCACGCTCGGCCCCAAAGGACGCAATGTCGTGCTGGAGCGCGGATATGGCGCACCGTTGATCACCAAGGATGGTGTTTCGGTAGCCAAGGAAGTGGAGCTGAAGGACAAGCTGGAGAACATGGGCGCCCAGATGGTGAAGCAGGTCGCCTCCAAGACTGCCGACGTCGCTGGCGATGGCACGACCACGGCAACTGTCCTGGCCCAGTCGATTGTGCGCGAAGGCATGCGTTATGTCGCCGCCGGGATGAACCCGATGGATCTCAAGCGCGGTATCGACAAGGCGGTTTCGACGGTGGTCGATGAGTTGAAAAATCTCTCCAAACCCTGCGCCACGAGCAAAGAAATCGCCCAGGTGGCAACCATCTCGGCCAATAGCGATGCCGCTATCGGCGACATCATTGCCGAGGCGATGGAGAAGGCTGGCAAGGAGGGCGTGATCACCATCGAAGAGGGTAAATCGCTGGAGAACGAGCTGGATGTCGTGGAAGGCATGCAGTTTGATCGCGGCTACATCAGCCCCTACTTCATCAACCAGCCGGATAAACAGATGGCCGTGCTGGAAGATCCGATGATCCTGCTCCACGACAAGAAGATTTCCAGCATTCGCGATCTGCTGCCCGTGCTTGAAGAGGTTGCCAAGGCAGGCAAGCCGCTCCTGATCGTTGCCGAGGATGTGGACGGCGAGGCACTGGCAACACTGGTGGTCAACAGCATGCGCGGCGTGCTGAAGGTTGCTGCGGTGAAAGCGCCTGGCTTTGGTGATCGGCGCAAGGCAATGCTCGAGGATATTGCCATCCTGACTGGTGGCACGGTGATTTCCGAGGAAGTCGGTCTGTCGCTGGAAAAGGCGACAGTCAAGGATCTTGGTCGGGCCAAGCGGGTGGAAATCCGCAAGGAGACAACCACCATCATCGACGGGGCTGGCGAGCAGCAGGTCATTACGGATCGGGTTGCCTCCATTCAGCGTCAAATCGAGGAAACGACCTCCGATTATGACCGCGAGAAGCTCCAGGAGCGTGTCGCCAAGCTCGCTGGCGGTGTTGCCGTTATCAAGATTGGTGCGGCAACTGAAGTTGAGATGAAGGAAAAGAAGGACCGCGTGGACGATGCGCTGCATGCCACCCGTGCCGCCGTTGAGGAGGGCATTGTTCCCGGTGGTGGCGTGGCCCTGCTCCGCGCCCGTGCCTCGATCAAGAGTCTCAAGGGCGATAATCACGACCAGGATGCGGGCATCAAGATCGTGCTTCGCGCACTGGAAGAACCCCTGCGTGCCATTGCGGCCAATGCCGGTGACGAGCCGTCCGTAGTCATTGCCAAGGTGGAAGAGGGTAAAGGCAATTATGGCTACAACGCCGCCAACGGCGAATACGGTGATTTGGTCGAAATCGGGGTCATCGATCCGACCAAGGTCACGCGCACAGCGTTGCAGAACGCAGCATCCGTCGCCGGCCTCATCCTCACCACCGATGCGACGGTAACTGAAGCTCCCAAGGAGCAAAAAGCCGCCGCACCTGCCATGCCCGACATGGACTACTGAGCCGAAGGCTTTTACCAAATCTAGCGTGGTTAGAAGGGAGGGGAAGCCTCCTCCCTTCCTTTTGTGAAGGAATGCGTGATGAACAATCAGACCCAATCGGGCGTGGCCTTCGCTTCAGCCCATACCCTTGTCAGCAGCATGGATGCGGCGATATTAGTTGGTGCCAGTTGTGGTGGTGAGGCTGAATACAAAATGATCGCCGAGGAGCTTGGGTATGGCCCCTTAGCAATGCCTTATCCATGCGATACGCAAACAATCAAGATTCAGCTTGAAGCGGCCCTGCAGTAAATCGAAACAGGTGAGTCGATGCCCCCATCTTCCACTGCACCGCCAGTGGGTTGGGGGGCTCCTTCGCGCGACAACCCCTCGCTTCAGAGGATGTTGTTAGATTCCCGGATGTGCGCAAAAGAACCTCGGGAATCCTGTCCTCAATTCTGACGCCAGGCAAAAAGTGATAGCGCCTGACCCGAGCCTTCGCCAGCTTGCGCTCGGTCTCACGAAAAGAAGCAGCAGCGCAGTTCTTGCCGGTGCGCTGGCAGTAACCACCAAAATCCTCGAAGGCATCGGTGGCAATCGCCAGTTCCCTTTCCATCTTGAGCGCATCAGCAGCTGACAACGCATAAGATCCCCACCAAGCGAAGTTTTTCGCCTCGAAGCGCTGCCAATCCGTTTGCAGCAAATAGGAATGGTGCCGCCCACTGTTCAACATGGTCAGCGTGTCCCGCAAGCGTTGCCGGAGCGATTTGGTAGCACTGCCAACGTAGCAGGCGCCATTAGCCGTGTTCTCGATCAGATATACCCCTGGACGTTGCTCAAGGCTTTTAATCCAGCTCCGCACTTGTTCAAGTCGTTCGATACGCTTCGCTTCCATCGCGAACACCTCTCACGCAGCGACAACAGCAATCACCGAGTCGCGGTTGATCACAACCGCTTCGGGATCAGCGTTGCCAGTAGCTTCACGGTATGCCCGAAGCAGCTTCAACTCATTGGCGGTCAGCAAAGTGCTTTTCAGCGTGTCCTCGATGCTCTCCCAGGTATTCGGCATGTATTCCTGCATTGCGAGCCGCAGCATGTGCGCTGGGTCTGCATCCAATGCCTTCGCCAGCGCCCCAATACGGTTGAGCGGCACTTTGGTCGAGCCATTCTTGAACATGGTGATGATGTTCGGAGTCTCGAAGCCGCACTCGGCGGCGATCTCACGTTGGGTCTTGTCCGTTTCTGCCAAACGGTCAGCAATGAAGTCGGCGATGGTGATGGTTTTGTCAGTCATGGTCACTCTCCTTCTCTACAGCTTGCAACAGTGCGACGAGTCGCGATGCAGTAGTTATAGAGAGTTCTGACTTAGCGATGCAGGCGAACTGGGATAACCCAAGCCCACGCCGGTTTGTTGCAATTCTTTATGCATGTATGAGCCAAGTTAAGTAATAACGGCTCCGCAAAACTTAACAACTGGGCCGAGGAGCGAAGTCCTAGAAAAAACGCTGGAGGGCGAGAGTGACCCGTTCCTCATTCCGGGTTGGGAGCGTGGATTCTTATAGTTCCAAGCAATGCCCGAATGCAGATTCTATATAAATCAATAACATAACAGGTGTTGCGCCGCCTAACTCCGGTTTGTATCTTGGCGCCTCCATCAACCACAAACAAGGAGGCCTGCCTATGGCTACATCTGTTGCAACCCTTCTTAACCCGGTCGCAGTCCCTGAAAAGAACTATACCGCCCGTGCAGTTGTTGATTGGGTGGCATTTGCTGTCAAGTTGGGACGCACGTCCCACGGCGGCTACCTCAAGCGCTTGCTTGAAGCTCATGGGGTGTCGAGGGCAATCCCGCTGAATGCGGGTGCAGGGAGTGCTGCGACTGAATTCCGTATCGAATTGCAGCACCCGGAAAAGCATGCGGTGATCAACGAGGTTATCTCCCGCCTGGAGGCGGATTACGGCCTGGCAGAGAAACCGGTCATGACCGGCATCGAGGTCTCCATCGACTTCTGGGAGAAAGATGCTGAACCGAGAGCCGGAAAGGAAATTACCGCTCGCTTGATGAAGAGCATCGCACCACCGGTGATCACCAATCCACGACTGGTCAATGACGTTGAGTCGTTTGTGCTGCCGGATCGACGGGCAAAGATTGATCCCGAGATGAGCCTTTACGTCGGCAATGAGAAGGATGATTTGTTCTGGCGCGTGTATTGGAAGCGCACCGACGATACCTTTATCGGCGATGAGGGAAAGCGTCTGCCAAAACCGCTGCCAGAATCGCAGTGGCGTGCGCGGGCGGAAGTGTGCATTCAGGGTGATGCGCTGGCTGCATTGGGAATTGTGCATCCTGCCGACCTGGCAAACTTTGGATTTGAGCGTCTGCACAAGCTTGGCTATTTCAAATTCTGTCGGAAGATTCCAGGGGTGTCAGCGCTGGCCTCTTTTAACCCCATCTTCCAGAAGGTGGCTCCGACCTGCGGGATCGACGACAACTCTCCGGCCTGTCTGTTGAGCAAATACTGCCAGCGAGACAGCCGAGGCCGTCGTCTCAAGCTCAGTAGTTATCTGGAGACAGATATGGAACTGACGGAAGCCGTCCGGCTTGCCCTGCGCAGTTTGACTCGACGTTTCTGATGTAGGTGACGGAGTGGCCGGATGCCAAAAATTCGGCCAATGTTTTGCCAGTAGGCCGTTGAATCGCTGGATTTTTTGGTGTCTGTCCTAGTAACTAATTACTGACTTACTACCTATCCCTTCATCCTTCTGCACACCTCCTACAACCAACATCCTTCTTCTCTTCCCATACAGACTGAAAAGACGAAAGAGACAATCCCTCTCCCAGGATCATCTCTACTGTCTTTCCTCTTCCTTGAAGAAAAAATCGCCGCGCCGGCCCTGGTTGCCTGTGCTGTTCATCTACGTGAATTAGGTGCGCTTGTTCTTGCTCTACGGCTGGCGAAACCAGCTTCTCTATCCCATCACCGGAAGCGCATTGCCAATGCTGTTTTCTAGCGTTTTTAGCGCGTTTAGAAATCGGGAACACCAACCCCGTAGCGGTTCTGAAAATCGCTTCTGGCGCGTTTTACGTGCCTCTGGCAGCCGGTTCTGGCGACAGGTTTTTCTACCTCCGTCCTGTCACCCCACGCCGGCTCCAATCGCCTACGTAGCAGCCTTTCTTCCTCTTCCCCTTTTCGTTCCTGCTGCCGGCTTCTGGGCGCGGATACGTTCAAGCAGCACGGATGCCGGTTCGTCGTTCGGGTTTTGGGGAACGAGTTCGCCACGGAAGGCTCTGGATAGGAAAGCTTGTTCTGAAATTTCCCTGCTCCGTGATGCTTTTTCCAGCAGGTCAGAAATGACTCCCCGCCGTTCTTCGATGGCGGCGATCATTGTCAAAACCTGCTCTTGTTCTGGCAAAGGAGGGATTGGCACGACTAGCTGCTTCAATATGCCAAGGTTCAGGATTTCCATAGTTCCACCATGGGCCGACTCCCGGAAAAACCGCTGTGCCATTGGTGACTGGATGTATCGCGCTATGTAATGCGGATTGATATGCCTCTGTGCTACAGAAATTTTCACTAGACGGGGATTGATGATTCCTGGGGCGGAATCTTCAGGCAACACCAGGACTTTTCCAGCGGTTCCGACAAGGCTGATCAGCACGTCACCTGGACAAACAGCACAGCTTGATAGTTCTTGAAATTTCTCTTCCGGAATGAAGTAGTCGCCAAAATACGGATTTCCCCGAATTACTTGCTCTTGACCGTATACCTTGAATCCCTGCTCGGTATAGTCAGACTTCTTGAGTGCCGAACCAAAGGGGCCGGCCTTTAGCGCATTGGGCTGGGTAGATGCGATCATTGGCATAGAAGCCCAACACCACCCCTCAGGCAATTCCGGCAATCCCTCCGTATCAACCGGCTCCGGCTCGACGTATTTCGCCTTTTTCGGGTCTTTACCTTTGGCGATCAAGTCGGCTTCCCACTTTGCACGTCGCTCGGCGCGAATTCGCTTCAGAAGCTCGCTGGCCGGCTCGACATTCGGGTTGTTGGCACGCCATTCCTTTGTCAAATCCCCACGAAACGCCGAATTGAGGATCGATTTCTGCAAATTGGCCAACAGGCGCGGCAGACGGTCGAGCTTTTCGCGAATTGAGCGGCTTTTCTCGAACAGGGTGTCGAGCTTTGCGACGATGCGGCGTTGTTCGTTCGTCGGCGCAAGTGGCGCCACTAACTCTTTTGCTCTACCACCTGAAAGCTCCAAGAACGTTGAGCCACTCGCCATTGACTCAGCATAGGCTTTCGACGATTTTAGGTAGTATCTGAAGAACTCAGGAACACAATCCGTCGCTAAAACGAAACTCTTGAACCCTTGGTTGGTTGCGATTGGATTAGCCGCGATGGCGACATACCCAATCGGAGCGCGAGAAGTGAAAAGAACCGCGCCTTCTGGCATTACCTTGGCGCCACAGGCAGCCATTCCTTTAGTGCTTAGATTCCGTGAGCCTTTGGAAATATAGGTTTCTTGATAGCCTGATAGGTCTGCCGGAGTTAGCCACGGCGTCCCGTCGGGATCAAAGTTTGACGAATCTGAAGCGTTAGGTGTTCCCCCGCCGACTACCTCAGAAATTTCTTGCATCTCTACCCACTGCCAGCTCTGGGGGATTTGCCAACGACCAGCAGTCATTCGGATTGCTCCGATGAGGCGGGAAGAATCGCTTCCAACTCTTCCAACTCGCCCATTGCATCCTCGAATAACGTCCGAATCTCTGCCAGCAACTCATCCGGTTCCGGTAAATCCTCGGCGTGATCGGCGTTCTCGTCCTTGAGCCACGAGATGTCCAGATTGTCGTTGCGAGCCGCGATCTCAGCCCGTGTGAATCGTCGGAATCGGCCGGTTTCGCCATCATCGGTGCGGGTGCTGCCACCATTCGGATCATCGCCGTAAGCTTCCGCAAACGGTTTCAGATGATCGACAGTGAAGGGCGTGCGCTTGCCGAAGCTCGGCATGTTGGTGCGCAGGTCGTAGAACCAGACGGCTTCAGTGTTGCCAGTGTCCTTCTGCTTGCCTTTGGTGAAGAACAGCACATTGGTTTTGACGCCCTGGGCGTAGAAGATGCCGGTGGGCAGGCGCAGGATGGTGTGCAGTTTGCACTTGTCCATCAGGTCGGCTCGAACTTGACGGCCCACGCCTTCTTCAAACAGCACGTTGTCAGGTAGGACCACGGCGGCACGGCCACCCGGTTTCAGGCTGCGGTAGATGTGTTGCAAGAAGGCGAGCTGCTTGTTGCTGGTGGGGTAGGTGAAATCGTCCCGCGTCGGCAGGCCGCCGCCCTTCTTGGTGCCGAACGGCGGGTTGGTCAGGATCACATCGGCTTTGGGCAAACGCTGCCCCTCGGCGGATAAGGTGCTACCCAGCCAAACCGGGCCGCTGGCACCGCCCTCGATGTCGTGCAGCATGCAGTTCATCAAGGCAAGGCGCTGCGTGTCGGCTACCAATTCCATGCCGACCAGCGCTTGCTTCTTCTGGAATGCCTGCTTCGTTTCGTCCAGGTCGAAGAGATCGTCGGTGTGATCCTTGATGTAGCGGTCGGCAACGATCAGGAAGCCGCCGGTGCCAGCCGCAGGATCTTGGATGACCTCACCGGCCTGCGGTTTGAGGACTTCAACCATTGTCTTGATGAGCGGGCGGGGTGTGAAATACTGACCGGCACCGCTCTTCAGCTCGCCTGCGTTCTTTTCCAGCAGCCCTTCATAAAGCTCGCCGAGACCATCTTGACGAGCGGAATACCAGTCGAGATCGTCGATGTCCTTGATGAGCTGCGCAAGGTGACGCGGTTCCTTGATGCTGGTGCTGGTATTGGCGTAGATGGCGGAAACCAGCGGATCGGGGGCGGCACCAAGCTCGATCAGAAGCTCACGATAGAAGATGTGCTGTTCAACGCCATTCTTGGCCTTGAGGTCATTCCAGCGTTTGCCTTTGGGAATCCGGTGGTCGGTGCCGGTTTCCTGGGCCATTTTAAGGAAGAGCAGCAGGGTGAGTTCGGTGACGTATTGGTGGTAGGTGATGCCGTCGTCCTTGAGGACGTTGCACAGGTTCCAGAGCTTCTGGACGATATTCTGAGTGTTCAAGGTGCTACTTTCCATGGTGCTTTTTGATCAGGCCGCATCTTCCCAGATTGCGTCCTCGAATTGGTCGATGATGGTCATTATTTCGCCGCCGAAGGCGCTCTGGAGCATCTTCAAACCACCGGCGTTTTGGAAGGCCGGCTGTTCAAAGGTCTGCTCATCGAGGACGACATCGTTCTTCACCGCCTTGGCGATGCGCTCCAGCCATTTCTGCTGTGGCAAAGGCCACTTCTTGCTGGCGAGGATTTTCTTCAGGGCGCGATCAACCCGTGCCTCGAAGGGAACTAGCGGGGAGCCAAGAGCCATCTGGCGAACGTAGCCGATGATGCTTGCAGCGATGTCCTCATTCTTCGCTTCGCGCCAAGCGGTGCGAACAGCCGCCTCGCTGAACTCGTTTTCGGCCAATGCCAGCTTCAGTTGCTTGAGGTGTTCGCGGGTAAGTTCCTTGGGACGGGTGACGGCAACCTGAAGCGCTGCGATCTTGTTTCGGTTTTCCAGAATGAACGCTCGGAAGGCATCCAGGTAGTCCTCTGGCTTTTTGGCTTTCCCGTAGCCCGTTTCCGTGCCGATCAGTTCATCATCGTGCGTCGAGATGACCTGGCCAAAGCCACCGCTGCCGCCGAGCTGAAGCCCTTCAAGCAGTTTGAGGAGATTGGGCTGGGATCTGATGAGTTCGGTGACTTCTGCTGTGTCGGCCTGCTTCAGGGTTTTTGGCCAAGTCAGCAACGATTCGCCAGCCACTTGTTCCAGCAGGTTCAATACCTCTTGCAGTTCAGGCTTGTCCTCAACTCGCTTCAATGCGCGACGGATCAGGCCACGGATACGCACGACAATCTGATCCTTCACATCGTCAGCGTGGCTACGATCTTCTGCACTACCGGGCGTCTGGTGCGATTTCTCATCGACCAGTTCGGCAAAGAGCTGCGCAAGCGGGATGCTAACCGACTGGACGACCGGCTTCATGGTGTTGACCGCATCGAGGGCGCTATAGAGATCCACTGCGTCGAAGATGCGGAACACCTCCTTGTCGATCTCCGGGCAGAGGCGGGTGGCGCGGCCCAGCATCTGCTCGTAGAGGATGCGGCTGCGCACCCGGCGCAGGAACACCAGATTGGTGATCTTCGGCACGTCGATGCCGGTGCTGAGGAGATCGACGGTCACAGCCACATTTGGCAGGCGCTCGTTCTTGTAGCGCAGGATGGCCTGCATGGGCTTGTCCGTGCGGCCAGTGATCTTCATGACCGTCTTGTCGTCCAGTGCGCCCCAGACGCTTTCTAGCGCAGCCTTGAGCAGCGTGACCACGAGGTCAGCATGGGCGTCGTTGGCGCAGAAGATGAGCGTCTTTTGCTCACCTGTCGGGTCGATCTGTTTTGCTATCTCTTCGCAAACGACTCGGTTGAAGTTCTCGGTGATGACCAAGCGGTTGAACGCATCCACCTCGAAGTCGAGTTCATCAGGCAAGGTGGCGGTGTCGAGCGATCCAGTCTTGGTCTGGACGACCTGAATCTTCTCGCCCTTGTCGAAATGGATGCCTTTCTCAGCCAGGCGCGTGATGAGCCGAATCGGCGGTTCATGATCGACCAGCCAGCCATCGACGACGGCTTCCCGGTAGCTATAGGTAAAAACGGGATGACCGAAGATTTCGACGGTGTGCTGGGCAGGGGTGGCGGTCAGTGCGACCTTCACGGCGTCAAAGTGATCGAGGACTCGTCGGTAGGAAGAGATGTAGTCTGCCTCCGAGCGGATTTCCAGCTCGCCTTCGCCCATTTCGCGGTCAAGTATGTAACCCCGGTGTGCTTCATCGACGACGATGCAGTCGTAGCGGTCAATGGGGATGTCGGCACCATCGCCAAAAATTCGGCGCACCATGCCTTGCACGGTGGCGACCTGAACCTTGGTGGCGCTGTCTGGCTCAATGTCACCCAGCTCCTTCACGTCGTAGATTTCGGTAAATACCTGGTTCTGTTCAAGGCGCATGTCCTTGAAGGCGTTCTGGGCCTGCTCGCCGAGCGAGGTGCGATCCACAAGAAAGAGGATGCGCTTGAAGCGCTTGGCCTTCAGCAGCCGGTAGATGAGGCCGATGATCGTTCGGGTCTTGCCCGTGCCGGTTGCCATCGCCACCAGACTTTCACGTTTTCCGTTGGCAATGCTGGTTTCAACGGCGGATACAGCTTGCTCCTGATATTCACGCAGATGCAGGTAGGCGAACGGCTCTTTCTTGAGCTTGGCTTCCGACTGCGCAATATCTCCGGCCAGCAGATCGCGAAGGTGTTCCGGCGTATGCCAGCCCATCAGTGGGCGGGCGTGGTTCGTTCCTTGTCGGACATCCCGGAACCAGACGCCGCTCTTCGTCGCTAGCTGCTGCAGGAAAGGGCGGCCGTTGGTCGCATATACGAAGGGGATTTTGAACAGCTTGCCTGTCTGCCCTGTTGGCCAGCCAGGGAAGGTTGCGTCAGCACCTACCGGCTTGGGTAGTTTCTCATCAACTAACACCTCATAGCCTTCGCTGTAGCGTTCGGCCTGGAGGATGTCGCCGGAGATGTCTGAGCCGTATTTCTTGGCTTCAACGACGGCAACCGGAGCCAATCCATCGAACAGCACGTAGTCAGCCGGCCCATTCTTGGTCGGCCATTCCGCGATAGCGATCTGCTTACCAGCTTCGGGACGAACACCCTTTGAGTAGCGGAGATGTTCGGTATCGGCTTGCCAGCCGGCAGCGGTCAGTTGTCCGTCGATGATGGCACGGGTTTCGGCTTCATCGAGAGCAATGGATTGTGATGCGGCGGCAATGGCCGCGGTGATTACCGAGGAATCGGAGGCCGTTTGTTTCGCAGCACTGGACTGGATCTCGGCCAGTTTCGCCTCGAACTCTTTGGTCAGAGCGATGCGCTCTTGTTCTTCGGCCTGCCGGTCGCGCACCGGCCGCACGGGTCGGACGTGGTCGAGGCGCACCTTCCGGTGCTGCTCACCCCCGGCCTGACCGCGACCAGCGAACAGCCCCCGGCGGTCGAGGCGGCAGCGCGCATCGCCGCCCGTGCCGGGCGGGCCTGGGGCCGGTTCCGGCAGGCCGCCGTGTCGTCCTTCGCCTTCGTCGAGGCTGCGGGGCCGGC
>OGCL01002748.1_pt1 | contig 11627 bp, 12 predicted proteins | sample 1570041 | NCBI WGS metagenome assembly OGCL01 (sample SAMN06266162, study PRJEB24511) | hot springs metagenome | isolation source: Hot spring water | place: South Africa: Limpopo | collected 2015-06-22 | reverse complement strand
ATGCGCCGGCGCTTCTCGCCGGACAGCACTTCCAGGGTGCGCATGTTGTGCAGGCGGTCGGCCAGCTTGACCAGAATTACCCGGATATCCCGGGCCATGGCCATGGCCATCTTCTGGAAGTTCTCGGCCTGAGCCTCGGCCTTGGTCTCGAAGTTCATCTGGGTCAGCTTGCTGACCCCGTCCACCAGTTCGGCCACGGACTCGCCGAACTGGGCGTCCAGGGCTTCCTTGGCGATACCGGTGTCTTCGATCACGTCATGCAGCATGGCGGCCATCAGGCTCTGATGGTCCATATGCATATCGGCGAGGATGCTGGCCACGGCCAGCGGATGGGTCACGTAGGGCTCGCCGCTGCGGCGGCGCTGGCCGTCGTGGGCCTGCTCGGCGTAGAAATAGGCGCGACGCACCAGGTTGACCTGGTCGTCGTCGAGGTAGGTCGAAAGTCTGTCGGCGAGGGCGTCTATGCTCGGCATGGTGTTTCTCCCTGCCGACTTAGAGGTGCCTGCGCCGTATGACTTCGACCCGGCATCGGCTTACAGAGGCTCGTTGGCCTCTTCCTCGAAGGCGGCGAACAGCGGCTCTTCTTCAACGATCTCATCCTGGGCGATCACGTCATAGTCCACCAGGCCGCCGGCGATTTCACGCAGGGCCACCACGGTGGGCTTGTCGTTTTCCCACGCCACTTTCGGCTCCTTGCCGCCGGTAGCCAGCTGGCGCGCGCGCTTGGTGGCGAGCATAACCAGCTCGAAGCGGTTATCGACGTTGTCCAGGCAATCTTCAACGGTCACGCGAGCCATGGTGTTCCTCGTAGCGTATGCAAAATAGAGCTGTGCCCAAATGGGCGAGCGGACTGGGTAGTCTAGTTAAGCCCGTGGGGCCGCCGCAAGCGTTTAGCTACGGGCGGCACGAAAAATCCCGGGCGGGTACTGTAATGCTGTTCATTTAAGGTCGCGCGCCTTGTGCTCCCCTCTCCCATTTATGGGAGAGGGGCTGGGGGAGAGGGTCGAAAGCACCGCGAGCCCGGCAGTTTTCCCCTCTCCCTAACCCTCTCCCCAAAGGGGCGAGGGGACTATTGCGTCCGGCCAAAGCTTATGTGAACAGCATTACGGGCGGGTACTGCTGTTGTCTAGGCCAGCAGCTCGCTGAGCAGACCGGCATGGCGCTGTTGTTGCGGGCCTTGCAGCAACTGGTTGGCGCGGAAGATGGCCTTGAGGTCGCTCAGGGCGTGGGCGAAATCGTCGTTGATCAGGATGTAGTCGTACTCGACATAGTGGCTCATCTCGCTGACCGCCTCGCGCATGCGCCGCTCGATGATCTCGCCGCTGTCCTGGCCGCGGTTGGTCAGGCGATGGCGCAGGGCTTCCTGGGTTGGTGGCAGGATAAAGATCGATTTGGCCTGGGGCATCAGCCGGCGAACCTGCTGGGCGCCCTGCCAGTCGATCTCCAGGATCAGGTCGAAGCCTTCGGCCAGGGTCTGTTCGACCCACTTCTGCGAGGTGCCGTAGAGGTTGTCGAAGACCTGGGCATGTTCGAGGAATTCGCTGCGCTCCAGCATGGCGCTGAACTGCTCGCGGGCGACGAAGTGGTAGTTGACCCCGTCCACCTCGCCCGGGCGCATGGCGCGGGTGGTGTGCGAGACCGAGACGCGAATCTGCGCCTCGCTGTCGATCAGCGCCTTGACCAGGCTGGTCTTGCCCGCGCCGGAGGGGGCGGAAATGATATAGAGGGTGCCGGTGGTTGTGCTCATTGCTTGATCCTGGTGCGCGTTGTGCGAAGCGTAGCAGCCGGGGTTGGCCTATTCGATGTTCTGTACCTGTTCGCGCATCTGCTCGATCAGCACTTTTAAATTGACCGCGGCCTGGGTGCTGCGTGGGTCAAAAGCCTTGGAACCCAGGGTGTTGGCTTCGCGGTTGAGTTCCTGCATCAGGAAGTCCAGGCGCCGGCCAGCCGCGCCGCCGCTCTTGAGGACCCGGCGCACCTCGGCGACGTGGGTCTCCAGACGATCCAGCTCTTCGGCCACATCGCTTTTCTGGGCAAGAAGAACAAGCTCCTGCTCCAGGCGCTGGGGGTCCAGCTCGGCCTGCATCTCGGCGCAGCGGCTGATGATCTTCTGCCGCTGGCTGGCGAGCATCTGTGGCACCAGCAGGCGCAGGGCTGCCACCTCCTGGGTGATGCTGTCCAGGCGTTCGCTCAGCAGCCTGGACAGCTCCGCGCCCTCGCGCAGGCGGCCTTGCCTGAGTTCCTCCAGGGCCTGGCCGAACAGCTTCAGGGCTGCCTGGTTGAGCGCCTGCGGGTCGGCGGCGTCGGCCACCAGCACGCCGGGCCAGCCCAGCACTTCCAGGGGGTTGAGCGGGGCCGGCTGTTTGATCAGGGCGGCGACGCTTTCTGCCGCCAGGACCAGCTGGGTGGCGCGCTGCAGATCGACCTGCAGGGCCTTGCCGCTGCTGTCTTCGCTAAAGCGCAGGGTGCATTCCACCTTGCCACGGGACAGGCCGTTGCGCAGGGCTTCGCGTACGGCGCCTTCGAGGTCGCGAAAGGCTTCCGGCAGGCGCAGGTGGGGCTCCAGATAACGGTGGTTGACCGAGCGCAGTTCCCAGCTCAGGGTGCCGCCTGCCTCGGCCTGTTCGGCACGGGCGAAGGCCGTCATGCTGTGGATCATGGGATACCTCGCGGAAGTCGGCTCGAAAAACGCAGGAGTGTAGCGCAGTGCGTCGGCTTGCTGAAAAGCCGATAACGGCGCTGGAGAGCTGAAGGCTGGACGCAAGCGACTTGGCTTTGGGCATTTCTCGTCCAGCCTTCAGCGCTTTGAGCGAATCTTACCCCTATAATGCCGGGCAGCTGTCCCATTCAGAGCAAGTCATTCCAGAGGTTTTTGATGAAACGTCCCAGTGGCCGCGCCGCCGACCAGTTGCGCCCGATCCGTATCACTCGCCACTACACCAAGCATGCCGAGGGTTCGGTGCTGGTGGAGTTCGGCGACACCAAGGTGATCTGCACCGTCAGCGTCGAAGCCGGCGTGCCGCGTTTCCTCAAGGGCCAGGGCCAGGGCTGGCTGACCGCCGAATACGGCATGCTGCCGCGCTCCACCGGCGAGCGTAACCAGCGTGAGGCCAGTCGCGGCAAGCAGGGCGGGCGTACCCTGGAAATCCAGCGGTTGATCGGACGCTCCCTGCGCGCCGCGCTGGATATGTCCAAGCTGGGCGAGTTCACCCTGTATGTCGACTGCGACGTGATTCAGGCCGACGGTGGTACCCGCACCGCCTCCATCACTGGTGCCATGGTGGCCCTGATCGATGCCCTGAAGGCGATCAAGAAGCGCGGCGGCCTGAAAAATGGCGACCCGCTCAAGCAGATGATCGCGGCCGTCTCGGTGGGCATGTACCAGGGCGAGCCGGTGCTGGATCTGGACTATCTGGAAGACTCCGCGGCCGAGACCGACCTCAACGTGGTAATGACCAGTGCCGGCGGCTTTATCGAGGTGCAGGGCACCGCCGAAGGCGCGCCGTTCCAACCGGCCGAGCTGAACGCCATGCTGGCCCTGGCGCAGCAGGGCATGGGGCAAATCTTCGAGCTGCAGCAGGCGGCGCTGGCGGATTGATCTACCCTGTAGCAAAAAAACCAAGGAGATGCAGCATGACCGATGAAACTCAGACGCCCCAGCAGACCCCCAGTCAGGAAGCCCGGCAGTGGGCGATGTTTTGTCATTTCGCGGCATTTCTCGGCCTGGTGTTACCCTTTGGCAACCTGCTGGGCCCGCTGCTGGTCTGGCAGATCAAGAAGGATCTCGACCCCTTCGTCGATGCCCAGGGCAAGGAGGCGCTGAACTTCCAGATCAGTGTGGCCCTGGCCATGCTGGTGTGCTTCCTGCTGATGGTGGTGCTGATCGGCTTCCCGCTGCTGGTGCTGGTGGGCATTGCTGCCCTGGTGCTGACCATCATCGCCGGGATCAAGGCCAATGAGGGTCAGGCCTACCGCTATCCCTTTGCCTGGCGCCTGGTGAAGTAAGGGGTTACACGCAACAGAAAAAAGCCGACGCTAGCGTCGGCTTTTTTCTGGGTAGGCACTTGAGCTAGACGCTGAGCGTCCAGTCATAGTCGACCATCAGCGGCGCATGCTGGGAGAAGCGCGGCTGGCGTGGCAGGCGTGCGCTGCGCACGCTGCGGCGCATGCCGGGGGTGAGCAACTGGTAGTCGAAGCGATAGCCCAGGTTGAGCAGCTGCGCCTGTTCATTGTCCGGCCACCAGCTGAACTGGTCGCCCTCGCGGCTGATCTCGCGCAGGGCATCGACATAGCCCATCTGGTTGATCACCTCGTCCATCCAGGCCCGTTCCGGGGCGAGGAAGCCCGGCTGCTGCTGGCAGTCGCGCCAGTTCTTCACATCCAGCTTCTGGTGCGCCACATAGAGCGAACCGCAATAGATGTATTCGCGGCGCTTGCGCCGTTGTTTGTCCAGGTAATGGGTGAAGTCGTCCATGAACTTGAACTTGTGGTTCAGGTTCTCGTCGCCGTGCAGCCCGGAGGGCAGCAACAGGCTGGCAATACTCACCTTGTCGAAATCGGCCTGCAGGTAGCGCCCATAGCGGTCGGCCATTTCAAAGCCGAGGCCGCTGATTACCGCCTTGGGTTGCAACCGCGAATACAGCGCCACGCCACCTTGGCTGGGCACTTCTGCATCGCAGGCATAGAGGAAATAGCCATCCAGTTGGAGGGCTTGGTCGTCCAGTTCAAAGGCGGAGGCGCGGGTGTCCTGCAGGCAGATGACGTCGGCATTCTGTGCTTGCAGCCAACTGAGCAAACCGCGCTCGACTGCCGCATGAATACCATTCACGTTCACACTGATGATCCGCATAAATGGCCCCCAAAATCACGTGGGTGTATGATACCCGAGCTCATCTTTATTAGCTAAATTCCTAGCAAATCCTTGTTCCCCGGGGCTTTTCATGCAGGCGTACCAGCGCGAGTTCATTCGTTTTGCCATCGAGCGTGGGGTCCTGCGCTTTGGCCAGTTCACCCTCAAGTCCGGGCGTGTCAGCCCCTATTTCTTCAATGCCGGTCTGTTCGACAGCGGTCAGGCCCTGGCTCAGCTGGGGCGCTTTTATGCCGCAGCCATCGTCGACAGTGGCATCGATTTCGATGTGCTGTTCGGTCCGGCCTACAAGGGCATCCCCCTGGCGGCGACCACTGCGGTGGCCCTGGCCGAGCATCATCAGCGCGATCTGCCCTGGTGCTTCAACCGCAAGGAAGCCAAGGACCATGGCGAGGGCGGCACCCTGGTCGGCGCGCCGCTCAAGGGCCGTGTGCTGATCGTCGATGACGTGATCACTGCCGGCACCGCAATCCGCGAGGTCATGCAGATCATCCAGGGGCAGGGTGCTCAGGCTGCCGGCACCCTGATCGCGCTGAACCGTCAGGAGCGTGGTCAAGGCGAGCTTTCCGCCATTCAGGAAGTCGAGCGCGACTTCGGCATGCCCGTAGTGAGCATCGTGTCACTCGAACAGGTACTGGAATATCTGGCAGGGGATGCTGAACTGAAGCAATATCTCCCGGCTGTCGAGGCCTATCGCGCCGAGTACGGAATCTAGCCCTAGCACAAGGTCGTCCTATGCCTGCACCGCTCCTGACCCGCTGTACGCTGCTTTGTAGCCTGCTGCTGCCGTTGTCGGGAGTGGCTGCCGAGCTCTATCGTTATGTCGACGACAAGGGCGTGACAGTGCTCAGCCGCCAGGGTGTGCCGCCCGAGTTCATCGGCAAGGGGTACGAGGTGCTCAATGATCAGGGGCGCGTGCTGCGGGTGATCCCGCCAGCCCCTACGCCCGAAGAGTTCGCCCGTATGCAGGCGGACAAGGCGCGTGCCAGCAGCGATGCCCAGTTGCTGCGTCTGTACACCAATCTCGACGATGTCGACCGTGCCCGTGAGCGCAAGCTGGCCGAGCTCGACAGCGTCACCAGCGTCGCGCGTGGCAATCTGCAGTCGGTGCGTACTCAGCAGGCCAACCTGCAGAGCCAGGCCGCCGACCATGAGCGTGCCGGGCGCCAGGTGCCGGAACATTTGCTGGCGCAGATCAACAATCTCAAGGAAGAGCAGCAGCGCCTGCAGCGTGATATCGCGCGTTACAAGGAAGCCCGCACTCAGGCCGAGGCCGGTTTTGCCGCTGATCGCGCGCGCCTGGCCGAGCTGTTCGGCGAGCCGCAGAAAAAGCCTTAGGGCTCAGTCATTCAGCCTTGCGGCTGAGTCTTCTCGAAACTCTCGATCTTTTCCCTGAGCCACTGCGGCAGAGGGGCGCTGCTGCGTGTCGCACCGTCTGCGTGAACATAGACGATTTCGCCGCTGGTCAACAGCTCGCCGTCGCGCCAGATGCCGAGCGCAAAGGTCAGGCTGGATCGGCCCAGACGCGCGCTGCGCACGCCAATCTGCAGTTGATCGTCGAAGCGCGCCGGGGCGCGGTATTCGAGCAAGGTGCGGATGGCGAAGAAATCGCCGCCGTCCTGTGCCAGGTCACCCGGATAGGCGACGCCCAGCGCGCGAAAGTATTCGGTGATGGCAACGTCGGCGTAGGTCAGGTAGTGGCCGTTGAAGACGATGCTTTGCGGATCGACTTCGGCCCAGCGCACGCGCAAGGCGTGGAAGAAACTGAACTGGCTGAGTTCGGGCAGGCTGCTCATGGGCGTTCCTTATCAGGGGTGCCTGGTGAGCGTGCATGTTGAGGAGGGTTGCGGCAAGTTCGAGTCGGTGTGCGGATGGCTTGCGATAAGGCTGCTCGATGGTTTGGGTAGGGTGCACTGTGCGCACCGCTCGGGTCGCCATGCGTGCATGCGTGGGGGATTCGTGGTGCCCACTTTGCCCTCTCCCGCCCTGCGGGCACCCTCTCCCAGGGGGAGAGGGTCATCAGAAGGCCGCGTTGCGGCCGCTGTTTAGGGGCGTTTGCGGTTGCTGATCATGGTGCCGTTGCCGATATCGGTGAAGATCTCCAGCAGCACTGCATTGGGTACACGGCCATCGATGATGTGCGAACTGGTCACGCCACCCTGCACCGCTTCCAGGGCGCATTTGATCTTCGGCAGCATGCCGCCGTAGATGGTGCCGTCGGCAATAAGATCGTTGACCTGCTCGGTGGTGAGGCCGGTGAGCACCTCACCCTGCTTGTTCATCAGGCCGGCGATGTTGGTCAGCAGCATCAGTTTCTCGGCCTTCAGCGCCTCAGCCACCTTGCCGGCGACCAGGTCGGCGTTGATGTTGTAGGACTCGCCGCCCGGGCCGACGCCGATGGGCGCGATGACCGGGATGAAGTCGCCTTTGACCAGCATGTTGAGCAGGTCGGTATTGACCCCGGTGACCTCGCCGACATGACCGATGTCGATGATTTCCGGCTGGGTCATCTCTGGCGTCTGGCGGCTGACCGTGAGCTTCCTGGCGCGGATCAGGCCGGCATCTTTACCGGTCAGGCCGATGGCGCTGCCGCCGTGCTGGTTGATCAGGTTGACGATGCTCTTGTTGACCTGGCCGCCGAGCACCATTTCCACCACGTCCATGGTGGCGGTGTCAGTGACCCGCATACCGTCGATGAAGTGGCTCTCGATGGACAGGCGCTTGAGCAGATCACCGATCTGCGGGCCGCCGCCGTGCACCACCACCGGGTTGATGCCGACCGCCTTCATCAGCACGATGTCGCGGGCGAAGCCCTGCTTGAGCTCCTCGCTTTCCATGGCGTTGCCGCCGTACTTGATCACCAGGGTCTTGCCGACGAAGCGGCGAATGTAGGGCAGGGCTTCGGACAGTACCTTGGCAACCTGGGCAGCGGCGTCACGCTCGAGGGTCATGCAGGGGCTCCTGGAACAAATCGGTCAAAAGGGCAGTTGCAGGTCGGGGGCGACCTTGAGCAGTTGGGCGCGGAACACATCCTGGATACGCTCCAGCTCTTCCTGGGTGTCGGCCTCGAAGCGCAGCACCAGCACCGGTGTGGTGTTGGACGCGCGGATCAGGCCCCAGCCCTTGGGATAATCGACGCGTACACCGTCGATGCTGGTGATGTTCGCCTCGCCCCACTGGCCTTCACGCTGCAGGCGTTCGATCATGCCGAACTTGGTCTGCTCGGTGACCTTGATGTTGATTTCCGGCGTGGAAATGTCGCTGGGGAAGGCGCTGAACACCTGCTCGGCGTTGCGTTTTTCCAGGCTGAGGATTTCCAGCAGACGGGCAGCGCTGTAGATGCCGTCGTCGAAACCGTACCAGCGCTCCTTGAAGAAGATATGACCGCTCATCTCGCCGGCCAGCAGGGCACCGGTTTCCTTCATTTTCTTCTTGATCAGCGAATGGCCGGTCTTCCACATCACCGGGCGACCGCCGTAGCCGCTGATCAGCGGGGTCAGGCGACGGGTGCATTTGACGTCGAAGATGATGTCGGCGCCGGGGTTGCGCGAGACCACGTCCTTGGCGAACAGCATCAGCAGGCGGTCGGGGTAGACGATGTTGCCGGTGTTGGTCACCACGCCGACGCGGTCACCGTCGCCATCGAAGGCCAGGCCCAGGTCGGCGTTTTCCGCTTTGACGCGGGCGATCAGGTCGACCAGGTTCTCCGGTTTGCCCGGATCCGGGTGGTGATTGGGGAAGGTGCCGTCCACTTCGCAGAACAGCGGAATCACGCTGCAGCCCAGGGCTTCGATCAGTTGCGGGGCGATCACGCCAGCGGCGCCATTGCCGCAGTCGACCACCACGCGCAGTGGCTTGGCCAGGGCGATGTCGTCACGAATGGTCTTGAAGTAGCGCTGCAGCACGTCGACCTGCTGCACGCTGCCGACGCCCGTGGCCAGGTCGTTGTTGTCCAGGCGCGTCTTCAGCGCGAGGATCTGTTCGTTGGCCAGGGTGTCGCCGGCGATGATGATCTTGAAGCCGTTGTAGTCCGGCGGATTGTGGCTGCCGGTGAGCATCACGGCCGAGCGGCCTTCCAGCACGTTGGCAGCGAAGTACACCACCGGGGTCGGCACCATGCCGATATCGGTCACTTCGCAGCCGCAGTCGAGCAGGCCTTGTACCAGTTGCTGCAGCAGTTCCGGGCCGGAGAGGCGGCCGTCGCGGCCGACGATGACCTTGGGCTCGCCCTGGGCCAGGCTCTGCGAGCCGATGGCGCGGCCAATCCAGTAGGCATATTCGGCGGTCAGGGTATCGCCCACCACGCCACGGATGTCGTAGGCGCGGAAAATGTCGGCGGGAAGTTTCGGGGCGCTTTGGCTAGTGCTCATTGCGGGGCTCTGCTCCAGTCCCAGGAGATCCTGGTCTTCATCGAGAATGTCGATATCGAGGATATCGGTGTCCTGAAACAGCGGGTCGACCAACTCGGCTGGCTTGGCTGCCGGCTGAGCGGCGGGTGCCGCGGCTGTTCCTTTAACGGGGGTACTGCTGCCTTCAGCGCTACTGCGGCGCGGCAATCGTGCCAGGCTTTGGGCCAGCGCATCGAGCACCGGCATGCTGAGGCTGAAGGCTTTGACGTTCTTACCGGCGGAGAGTTCTTTGAGCATTTGCCCGAGTTGCTGGGCGTCGAGATTGACGCGCCGCTGCAGCGCGCCCTGCACCAGGACCATACCGATCAGGGCGCCGCCCAGTGCAAGCAGGAACGCGAGGCCGAGCATCGCTGGAGAAATGCTGCCTTGAGCCAGGCCGGGGCCGGGGGTGAAGCTGATCTTCCAGTACGGATTGCCGGTGGCGAAGGTCTGCGCAGCGGCTGCGTCGCCTGCCTGGCCGCGCTGTAGCAGCACCTGCGCCGGCGTGTTGGCGAACTGCTGCACCAGCTGCACCTGGCCATACTCGGGTGGTAGCGCCGGCATAGCTGCGAGCAGTCGCTGCAGGTCGAAGGCCAGCAGCAGCGTACCCTGGGCCGGCTGATTCTCACTCAGGCGCAGGGCCACGGCGCTGTAGGCCAGCCAGCGCTCACCCACGCGATAGGCTTCGGTAGCGGGTTGCTGACCGCTTTCGGTACGGCGCAGCATGTCCAGGCCGGCGAAGTTCATCGGCGCGGCTCGGGAGGTGTTCTGTACCGCTTCGCCGCGGCGATTGAGATGGGCATCGATCACGCCATCCCAGTAGCCCAGGCGCCGCTCGACTTCGCTGACCCGCAGGTTGTCGCCGCTTTGCAGGGCTTGCAACAGCTCCGGGTTGCGAGCGGCGGCGAGGCTGTCGGCCTGCAATTGCTTGAGCGCCTGCTGCACGGCGGCAGCCTGGTTGCTGCCAATGACCTGCACCAGCTCTGCCTGGCGTGCCTGGCTGCTGCTGTTGTCGGCAAACCACAGCAGCGCGGCGCCTGCGGCGCCCCCGATCACGGCGGCCAGCAGACCGGGTAACAGTGCGCCCAGAGAGGTGTTCGCCGTCTTGCCTTCGGGCTTGCTCGGCACCAGGCTGGCAGCCGTGTTGGCTTCCTTGGCAGTACGCTTGAAGAGTTTCACGTGGGTGCTCCTCGGCGGGTCGTCCTGTGGGGTATGAGTCAGTGGCTACCGGAGTGGCCGAAGCCGCCGGCGCCACGCTGGGTCTCGTCGAACTGCTCGACCAACTCGAAGTGAGCCTGCACCACCGGTACCAGCACCAACTGCGCGATGCGCTCGCCGATGGCGATGGTGAAAGGCGTCTGGCCACGGTTCCAGCACGACACCATCAGTTCGCCCTGGTAGTCCGAGTCGATAAGGCCGACCAGGTTGCCGAGCACGATGCCGTGTTTGTGGCCCAGGCCCGAACGCGGCAGGATCATCGCGGCCAGGCCGGGGTCGCCGATGTAGATCGACAGGCCGGTGGGGATCAGCACGGTCTGGCCTGGCTCGAGGACGATCTGCTCCTTGAGCATGGCGCGCAGGTCGAGGCCGGCGGAACCGGGTGTGGCGTATTGCGGCAGCGGGAATTCCTGGCCGAGGCGGGGATCGAGGATCTTGGCTTGCAGAGCGTGCATGGTCAGTTCTTGTTCAGTCGTTCGGCGATAAGGGTGATCAACTGGCGGGCGATCTTGCCCTTGCTGGTCTGGGCGAAACTGGTTTGCTGCAGCCCACGGTCGATCACGGTGATGGCGTTCTCTTCACTATTGAAGCCGATGCTGGGGTTGGCCACATCATTGGCGACGATCAGGTCGAGATTCTTGTCGCGCAGCTTGCGCGAGGCGTATTCGAGCAGGTTCTCGGTCTCGGCGGCGAAGCCCACGCTGAACGGGCGATCCTCGCGGCCGGCGATGGTGGCGAGGATATCCGGGTTGCGCACCATTTGCAGGAGCATCCCTTCGCCACTGCTGGGGTCTTTCTTCAATTTGTGCTGGGCTACCACTTCCGGGCGGTAGTCGGCCACCGCGGCAGCGGCGATCAGCACGTCGCAGGGCATCGCCGCTTCGCAAGCGGCAAGCATGTCGCGGGCGCTGACCACGTCGATGCGGCTGACCCGGTCCGGCGTCGGCAGGTGCACCGGGCCGCTGACCAGGGTCACGCGCGCGCCGGCTTCGGCGGCGGCCTCGGCCAGGGCGAAGCCCATCTTGCCGGAACTGTGGTTGGTGATGTAGCGCACCGGGTCGATGTTTTCCTGGGTGGGGCCTGCGGTGATCAGCACGTGCAGGCCGTCCAGCGCCTGGCGCTGGAAGCAGTCGGCGACCAGTTGCGCCAGCTGC
>OGCL01002747.1_pt1 | contig 11628 bp, 11 predicted proteins | sample 1570041 | NCBI WGS metagenome assembly OGCL01 (sample SAMN06266162, study PRJEB24511) | hot springs metagenome | isolation source: Hot spring water | place: South Africa: Limpopo | collected 2015-06-22 | reverse complement strand
GTCACCGACCCGACCTCGGGGCTGTCCTTCGAGGTGTCGGAGTACCGGCAGTACCGGCAGGTTCAGTACGAGGTGGCGTGCGCATGGGGCGTCGCGATGATCAAGCCCGAGCACTGCGCACTCCTGCTCGGCTGATGCTATGCGCACCATGAGAGTGCGATCCACGCACCCGCCCACTCAGGGCGAGTACGTGCTGATCGACGCCGAGCACTACGACCCGGCGGTGCATGTGCTCTACGACGAGCGCGACGAGCGCGACGAGCGCGCGCCTGCTCCTGCTCCTGCACCAGCACCAAAACGCAAGAGGTGACGCATGGCCTATGCGGTCGTGGCCGACCTGATCGCCCGCTACGGCGAGGACGAGCTGATCCAGCTCACGGACCGTATCGGCGCCGGCACCGTCGACCCGGCCATCGCCGCGCGCGCGCTGCAGGATGCTGCATCGGAGATCGATGGATATCTCGCCGTGCGCCACACCCTGCCACTGTCCAGCGTGCCGCAGCTGCTCGTGCGGGTAGCGTGCGATATCGCGCGGTATCGGCTCTGGGAGGATCGCGCGAGCGACGAGGTGCGCATCCGATACGAGGATGCGCGTCGCATCCTGGAGGGGCTGGCGTCTGGGCGCGTCTCTCTCGGCGTGACGCCTCCGGGCGCGCCGGCCGGACCGATCGCATCGGCGAGGCCAGGCCGCAACGTGTTCGGCGGCGCTGCTATGGATGGATACTGATATGGAGACGCGCACCATCATCGTACGAGTACGGGCCGGCAGGCCAGAGGACCGCCACTACAGCGCCGGCCTAGGACCGTTCGGGCGCGAGCCCCGCGTGGTGCGCGCGACCGCGTATCAGCAGTCCCTTCTGGAGGCCGATCCCGTGCTGGTGCTCGCGCCAGTCGGGGACGATACACAGAGCGAGCGTGGCTGATGCTGACAGACTGGCTGTCCGTCGGAGCGCAGATAGCCGAGCGGCTCGAGACCGAGCTGTCTGACGACGTGCGCGATGTGCGCGTCGTGGCCGCGATCGACGAGATCGCGGATAGCGCGCCAGCCTCTCCGGCCATCTGGGTGGCGTGGGGCGGCGACCGCGTCATCGATGGCGCAGGCCCTGGTCAGGGCGCGGCGCAGGCCATCGATCAGCAGTGGATCGTGGCGCTGCTCATCCGATCTGCTCGCGAGTCTGCCAGCGGCGGCGGCGTGCAGGCTGCTGCAGGCCCTCTGCTATCTCGCGTGCTGTCCGCGCTGTCTGGGTGGGCGCCAGATGGGAGCCGGGCGCTGCGACGCATCGACGCGATGCAGCCGCGCTACATCGCCGGCACAGGTATCTATCCGCTCGCCTTCGCGGCGAGGATCATCGCAACCACGAAAGGACATTGACATGCCGTACTACAGTGGACAAGGCCGCGTCTACGCGGCGCAGCGCAGCCCAGCCGGTGAGCCGCTAACGCTGCGATGGTTGGGCAACGTGCCCGAGCTGACGGTGAATCTGAGCACGGAGACTCTCGATCACCGCGAGAGTTACTCCGGGCAGCGGCTCACGGATTTCCGCCTCGTCACCTCTAAGCAGGGGGAGCTCGCCGCGACTCTGGAGGAGTTCCGGCCCGAGAATCTGGAGCTCGCTCTCTACGGTGTGACGTCGGCCACAGCGGCTGGCACGGTGGTAGACGAGGCGCTGCCGACCGGCGTCGCGGCTGGCGATATCCGGCTGCTCACGCGGCAGTTTGTGTCTTCAGTGGTCGTCACCGATTCCGCGGCGTCGCCGGCGACGCTCGTCGCTGGTACGCACTACCGCGTCCACGCTGCGATGGGCGCGATCGAGTTCTTGTCGGTCACCGGCTTCACCCAGCCTTTCGTGTGCGACTACGCCTACGGCTCTGCGCGCAGTACAGCGATGTTCCGCGCGCCGCAGCCCGAGGTATGGCTGCGATTCGATGGACTCAACACGGCCGACGGCAACACGCCGATCATCATCGACCTGTATCGAGTCGCGCTCGACCCGGTGCAGGACTTCGGGCTCGTCAGCAACGAGCTGCAGAGCTTCCAGTTACGTGGCGGCGTGCTCGCCGACCAGACCAAGCCCGCAGACGGTGCTCTGGGGCAGTTCGGGCGCATCATCCTGCCGGGGGCGTAATGTCTGCGCGTGATGACCTGCGCGCCTGGTGGGCACGCTGGCGCGGACGTCTCGTCCGTCTTGAGCATGTCGTTCTGCTGGCGGCACTCGCGCTCGTGCTGGGGGCGTGGCTGGCATGAGCGATAGTCCGACATCCATGACGGTCAGCGTCGCCGGACGCGAGATCATCGTGCGGCCTGTGCGCGTCGGTGCGCTGCCTGCGTTCTTGACGGCGATCGAGCCGATCGCGCGCGAGATGATGGCGGGCGATGTGCTGGCCACCATCTGCCGGCAGGCAGATCGCATCATCGACGCAGTGCAGATCGCCAGCGGCGTCGAGCGCAGCTGGCTGGAGCAGCTGGATGCGGAGCAGTTCCTGCCGCTGCTGACGGCAGTGATGCGGGTGAATGCGGATTTTTTCTCCCACCGACTGCTGCCGCAGATCGTGGCGGCAGTCGACGTTCTGGGGATCGATCTGGCGCGCGAGGAGCCCATCCAGACTGGTGGGCGGACTGGGTCGTCTGCCTCTGCGGAGGCGGGATCGCCTACGGAGACGTGATGGCGATGCCATGGACGGAGGCGCGCGCGCTGGCCGCCGCCGTCCAGCGGCGAGAGCGCGCAAGGCTCGCAGACATGGCGAGCGCGGTGCGTGCTGCGGCTGCTGATCGGCGGGCCTATGCCGAGTGGCTGCGCGCGCTGCAGGCAGCGGGGGATGCGTGGACGCGCTGAAGCTGCGCCTGGAGTTTGAGACCGCGCGCGCCGACAGCGCGATGCGGCGGCTAGAGGCTGCATTCGCAGCGACGCTGCGCCGGATGGGTCGGTCCGAGGACGAGATCCGACTGCTGCAGTCGATCGAGCGTGAGGTTGCGGCCGGCAAGCGCTCTCTGGAGTCTCTGCCCGCGGCGCAGAGGGCGGTGATTGCCCGCATGCGCGAGGCAGCGCGCGGCGTGGAGCTGCTCGATGCAGTGGGCATGGTGCGCTCGCATCGCCAGATCCGGGAGTCGATAGACGAGCTGCGCAGCCGGTACGCGGCGCTGGCGCGATCCGGCGTGGTCTCATCGTCAGAGCTGGCCGAGGCTCAGGCGCGCGTTGCGTCGGCCATCTCTCGGATGCGAGCCGAGATGGCCGGCGCGCAATCGACATTCGACCGCTTCGGCGGGTCGCTGTCTGGCCTGCGCTCTAGTCTGGGGCTGCTTGGCGGGTCGGCCGCGGTCGCATCGATAGCGCGCATTTCCGACGAGATGGCGCGACTGTCGGGGCGACTGGAGCTCGCGGAGGGATCAGCGCAGCTGGCGCGCCTGCGTCTGGCTGAGCTCGCGACGGTGGCGCAGCGCGCAGCCGTTCCGATCGCCGATGTGGCTGGCTCATACGCGCAGATGGCAGCATCAGTGCGCGCGGTCGGGGGATCGACGCAGCAGGCTGTACAGCTGCAGGAGGCGCTCGCGCTCGCGCTGCGCACGTCTGGGGCCGGCGCGCAGGAGGCGGGCGCAGTCATGCGGCAGCTAGGTCAGGCCCTGCAGCGCGGCAAGCTCGCCGGCGACGAATTCGTCTCGGTCGCGGAAAACGGCGGTCGCATCCTGGACTATCTCGCTCGTGAGCTGGGCGTCACGCGCGGAGAATTGGCCGCGATGGCGCAGGCAGGCGACTTGACCGCGGACAAGATTCTGCGTCTGGGCAACGCGCTCGGCCAGATCCGCGCGGACGCGCAGCGTCTGCCGGCATCGCTGGGTGATGCCATGACGCGGTTACGCAATGCCTCGTCGCTGGCGGTATCTGAGTCGCGGTTGATCGCTGGCGCCATGTCCGGCGCGGCGACTGCGGTCGAGGCAGTTGCTCGCAATTTCGACGCGCTTGCGGGCGCCGCGGTGGCTGCGGGCGGGGCTTTTGCGGCCGTCAAGCTGGCCGGCGGGTCGCTCGCCACAGTCGGCAGCGCGATCGGTGCAGCAGCGGCCGGACTGGCCGCGCTCAATCCTGCTGTGCTCGCTGCCGGCGCTGGCGTAGCAGCTCTCGCTGCAGCGTTCGCTGCGATGCGGGCTGGGCCTGCGCAGGACACGATGGCAGGAGTCGTGGCGCAGGCTGAGGCGGCGCGCGCTGCGCTCACGCAGACAGCCGGAGCCATTGCGACGACTATCAGCGCCATCGAGGCCGCCATCGTGCGCGCTAGAGAGCAGGCCGGCGCGGCCGCCGAGTCTCTGCTCGCTGCGACGCTGGAGCGATCCGCCATCACGCTGCAGTCGACTCAGGCGCAGCTGGCAGCGATCGAGGCCCGGTCGGCGCAGGCGGCGCAATCCATCGAGGCGAGATCGATGCGCGAGCGCGAGCGCACGGCTGAGCTTGCCGAGCTGGCGCGCGAGACCGAGCGGCAGCGAGTGGCTGCGGTCGAGTCGGCGCAGATCCGCATACTGACGTCGATCGAGACGGCAGCACAGCGCATCCGGGCCGTATCCTATGCCACCACGGCCGATATCGAGCGCGTGGAGCGCGATACAGCGGTCCGCAGACAGGGGGTCTGGGAGGCGCTCGCAGAGGCCTATCAGGCATCGATCGGGCGGCTAATGGCCGCGAATGCGCGCTACGAGGCAGACATCACGCGCATCGAGGCTGCGCGCCTGCAGTACCGCGCCACGACCGAGGATCGCATCCGCGAGATGCAGCGCGCATCGATGGATGCCTACTCGGCCTATCAGGATCGCGTCCGGCAGATCGATGAGCAGATCAGCGCTGCGCGGCGCGCACTGGCAGACGGCGACTACCGGCGGGCAGAGGAGATCGGTCGGCGAGCCGCCGACATGGCGACGGCCATAGGTGCCGCGGTGACAGAGTCTGTCGGCGGCGTCGCGCGCGTGGTGGTGGATCAGGCCACGGCGCAGGCAGCGGCCATCGATCGTATCCGGCAGGCGCAGGGCGTCGTGGACGACTCGCTGCGCTCCAGCGCGGAGCGCGCGCGTGAGGAGATCAAGCGCAACACCGAGGCCATCCGCCCGCTAGAGGAGCGCCTCGCGGAGGCCAGATCGCAGGCCGAAGCTCTCCGCCACTCGCTGTCGGAGCGCCTGTCTGCGCGCATAGACATCGATACGACGGCGCTCGATGCTGCCGTCGAGCGCGTCAACGAGGGGCTCGACGCGCTCAAGCGCGGTGTGTCCGTGCGCATAGCCGTAGAGGAGGCGCAGCAGGAGCTCGATAGGTTCCGGGCCGATCCGCGCTACACGACGCTGGAGATGTCTGCGCGTGCCAAGGTGGACGAGGCGACGCGCCAGATAGACGCGCTGCGCGCAGAGGCGCAGCGACTGGGCATCACCGTCCCGGCCGGGCTGGATGGCGGGCCTGCGCGAGCGCAGATGGCGCAGCTGGTACGCGAGCTGTCGGCCGCTGAGACCGAGTCGCAGCACCGCATCAGTCACAATGCGGATCTAGCCCGCCGCGAAATCATGGGGCTGGACGGGCTCGATACATCGTCCACGCATACCGTGTATGTCCGCCGCGTGGAGGCGCGCGCTGGCGGAGGGCTGGTCGGCGACGGGCTGCGCGCTATAGCTCGCCTCGCGCGCGGCGGGCCGGTGTTTCGGCGGCAGCGCAGCGGCTGGGTGAGCGGGTACGGCTACGAGGATACCGAGCCGCGGACGCTCGATGCGGGCGCGTATGTCCTGCGACGAGCGGCGGCAGATCGGTATCGCGCGCTGCTGCCGCATCTCGCGCGCGGAGGGATGGCGCAGCTACCGCGACTGCCGCGCACACCGATCGAGCGGACTCCGACGAGCGGAGGATCGGCGATCGGGATCGCAGATCGTGGCCCTGGCGGCCTGCAGGCAGAGGTCGACGCCATGCTGGCAGAGGCTATCGAGCTGCGCGGACGCCGATTCGGCGCCGTGCGCTCAGCTGCTCTGGCGGCGCTCGAGACGGCCATCCGGCGATACCGCATGTCGTCTGGACGCACGCTCGCGCTAGACCCTCTGGCCGAGGTCGTGTCCAGGCGATGGGCTGAGCAGATGCTGGATGCCGACGCCGATGCGTATCGACGAGCGCTCGCAGCGCGTCGCATCGCTGATGCTGACATGGCATCGCGGTCCTACGGCGAGCGAGCCATCAGCATCGCCACACCGCGATTCGCGATATCGGACGATTACGGCAGTCTGTTTGATGACTCTCGGCGTGGCAGATATGCTGCCGGTGGCATCGCGCGCGGGTCCGACACAGTGCCCGCCATGCTGACGCCGGGCGAGTACGTCGTGCCGCGTGACGTCGTGCGCCGCTACGGTGTCGGGTTCTTTGAGCGCCTCAATCGGCTCGCCATGCCTCTGCGGCATGCCTCGGCCGCCGTGCTCGGGAGCCTCCGGTACTACTCTGCCGGCGGACTCGTGCCGCCGACCACGGCCATGGCCGCGCCGCAGTCCACTGGCGGCGCAACACACTACACTCAGAGCGTGAATATCCACGCATCGAGCGCGCAGTCAGCGCGAGAGCTCGCCAGGATACTGCTGCCAGAGATGGAGGCGCTTATGAGGCGCAGATCATGAGCGCAGACCTGCGATCGATGCTGCTCGCGCCGGACGCGTCAGCCGTGCTGACAGCACAGCTGGCGGCCAGCTCAGTGCGCCCAGCGGCCAACACAGCGACTGCCGTGCCGATCCCGCGGACCGGCAGCGCGGCGCTCGAGATCGACGGCACCTACACCGGGCACGCCGACACCGAGATCGAGGTCGAGTATGTGGACGAGGACGGCGTGGTCATTCCGCTCGCGCCTCAGTTCGTCGGCTCTGGCGACGGCGGCCTGGATGTGACCAGCATGCCGATCGCGGAGACGATCACGCTGACCTGCATCGATGCTGGCCGCGAGGCGCAGTATGCGCGTGCGGCACTCGATGGGCTGGAGATCGTCGCGCGCGAGATTGGTCCAGCAGGATCCGGTATCGAGATCACCATCGATCGCTCGGGCATCGTGCGCACTGCGACCGAGTATTCCGTCCTGGAGGAGCTCCCGGCTCAGACGCGCGCGCGAGCTGGGTCTGGGCTGTACTTCGGCCAGCCCGTCACGCCCACAGACGAGATGCCAGCTACGGCGCTGCGCATCTCGTTTGGCCTGATCGATCAGACGATCTACCGCACGGCGCGGCGATGGACTGGTGGCGCGTGGGAGTATCTGTTCGAGCCCGCGCTGCGGCGGCGGATCGACCCGGGCGAGCGCATCTACTCCGTCACTGGCACCTACACCGCGACCGTCCGACGAGGCGCGACGACCGAGACCTATAGCGGGCTACAGACCCCGTATGACCTGCTCTCGCGCCTGCGATCTGAGAGTGCGCTCGTGACTGTGGAGGGCGTGCTCGGGGAGGATCGATCCGCCGGCGGGATCGCTGCGCGCGAGCTCGAGCTGCGCACCGATGCGCACTATCTGCCGCCGCGAGGAGAGGGCTCGGCGGCTGCCATGCGAGCTCGTGTGTCGGCGGTGATCATCGAGTCTGGCGCTGCCACCGAGATCGTCGAGGCGCGATGCTTTGCTGTGTCGGGTCGCGATCACCCCAACGCGCGCCTGGGGCATGAGCTGTGGCAGGTATCCGGGTCGGTATCTGGCGACATGGGCACGTTCGCCACCGGCGAGACCGTGGCGCGCGCAGGCCGGTTTGCGTTCCGCATTGACCCAGAGTATCCGGACGGATACGGCGCTGGGCCGCGCGGCCGATTCTCCGTGGTCGCGATCCAGTATGCGCCGCGGACCGGCTCCGCCACACCGCCGCCGATATGCCCCGTATCTCTGGCGTTGGGGCCGGAGGCGCGCGACCAGCAGATCACGCTGGTCTACACGCGCAGACCGACGGGCGCATGCGCGTGCGATGGCATGCGCGCTCCCGATCTCGCATCACGCCCGTGTCTGACGGGCGCATCATCAGGAGGTGACACCATGGACTACCCTCCGGCCATAGCCGCGCGCATGGCCGATCTTTGGGCGTGGCGACGCGCCATCGCCGAGGCACTGACATCAGACCACTCGTTTGCAGTGACTGAGCGCCAGACGACACAATTCATTGCCGACGCCGCCGACGCGCTGGAGCGGACGGCCGTCGCAGTGGCCGACTCTGCAGCTGGGCTGGCGGCATGGGACAGCGTGTACGACGATTTGCGGGCGCACGTCGTCGGCGCCATCGATACGCCACCCTTGCCGTCCGGCAGCGTGGTCGCGGCCGAGGCCATACCCGCCGGGCGGTTCGTGTTGGTGCAAGGTGGACAGGTGCGGCTGGCGGTAGGCTCGTACATGTACATGTCCCGCGTGTCACGCCTCAACGGCTATGCAGCATCTGCCATCGCGGCAGGCGATACGGTCGCGACCGACTCGCTGCGGCTCCCCGAGTACATCGATGGGACAGGGTTCGTCGATGGCGAGCATTACGCGCTAGAGATCGGCAGGACTGGGGTGCTGGACACGTCGGTGGATGTGCCAGGGCCTGGGCATGTGGTATTCGCCGTATCCAGCACACGAGTCGCCGTGCGCGCGCAGGATGAGGTGCACGGCGAGCTGACGATGGAGCGCGTGCGCGCGCAGTGCGATGCGGTGCTGGCTGCCGCAGGGATTTCGCCACTGGGAAAAGGTGACGCCAGCAGCATTTCGGGCGATGGCTGCTGGCGCGATCGCGACGATGCGTACTACTGGGCCGTCACCGGCTCCGAGGGCGGATCGTATATGCCCGCGTTCACGAACGTTCCGTATTTCTCGTGCCGCCGTGTCGAGGGAGCCATTGTCAGCACCCGCGAGTTCGCGCTGCAGGTCAACGTGGCGTGCCCTGACAGCCTCCGCGAGGGCGACACGATCAGGCTCGCCATCGGCGATGCCGCGTGGCCAGCGACGTATCAGGTGGGCGACCGCATCTATCTGCCCATCGTGTCCGCTGAGCCTCTCACGTTGCGCGGAGGCGTGGACGCGAGTCTCGATCAGAGGTGGACTGTCGAGGGTACGCTCTCTGGGCCGCGTGCAGACTACGTGGCGCCCGATTCCGTCGGCGCCTACAGCGCGGGCGGGCTCGCATTCAGCATGACGCGCGGCGCGCGGCGCTACGCCGTCGGCGACCGATGGCGCATATCTGCGCAGGCATCGCGCGTGCGCTGGCGGCGTGATGGAGGCGCATGGAGCGCGCCCGTCGATGCAGGAGCGCCCATCGCAATCGGCGATGGGATCACCGCACACCTGCGTCCCGGTCTGTCGCCTGCGTTCGGCGCCGGCGATCGATGGGTGGCTCGCGTGCTGCAGCCACACGGCCCGGCATCTCTGCGCAGGCCGGGCGTGTTCCGGTGGCGCTGGGCGGCGGACCCGGCGCATCTAGACGTCGATCTGGGTGCGCCGACACAGATCGATGCCATCGTGTGCGCGCTGCTCGATCTCCCTGCATCCGGCATGATCTCTGTGCAGCTGGGCTCGACGCCCGGAGGCTCAGACATCCTGCCTGATACGCCGCTGCAGCGCGGGCACTCAGCCGCCGCGCTGGCGCTGTCGCCGCCGCTCACTGCCCGCCATCTGCGCGTCACGGTCAGCGGGGCGCTCGGCGGTATCGGCTGGTTGTGGGCCGGGCGCGCTGTGCGGCCGTCCCTGTCCGCCGATACCACGCTGCGCCGCGAGTACGCGATCGCGCGCGGCGCCGGAGTCAGCCCACGCGGACGGCTCATCAGCCGCGCGACGTCTGCGCTCGTGCAGTGGTCTGAGGCCGCGCTGTCGGACGAGGACATCGCGGCGGTCGTGGCAGCGGTCGATGGCGCCAAGCAGATGGACGACGCGCCGATCATCTGGATCGCGCAGCCGGCACGGGCGCAGGATGCAATCGTCGGGCGCGTCGTGGACGACTCGCTGCGCATGGAGGAGCTGACGGCATATCGCGCGCTCGATGCCGGCGCGCGGCGGTGGACGATGAGCCTCGAGATGGAGGGCGCTGCATGAACGTGGTGATCTACACGCGAGACGGTCGGAGCGTGCATCTGTGCGAGCGCTCTGCGCCGAGCGATCCAGAGCAGTTCGGCGTGCTCGTCTCGGTGTCGGACTGGTCCGAGCGTGCGGCCGTGCCATCTATCGGTGACGCTGGGGAGGCGCCGTCCGCCGAGATCGTGCTCGATGATGCAGCCGGGCAGGCCGTCCGGCTGCTCGGCGTGCCGATCGACGCTGATGCGCATGTCGATGTCGATGGCGCTCGTCTGTCTGGCCGCGTGACCGTCGTCGATCTGCACGGCGGCCGGATGGTGCTGACGATCGAGCCATGACAGGAGCGGAGCGGCGCGATGCGGCTCTCTGACCCTCTCCCGCTGCGCTCGGTAGCGTCTGTCAGCGGCTACCGTGCAGACGGGCTGCTGCCGCGCATCTATGGCGATCTGGCCGGAGCCGCCATGCTGCCTAGGCGCATCGGCGAGACCCGCTACGTGTATGCGGATCACGTGGCGCACGTCCGATCGGTCTGGATCGATGGCCAGCAGACAGACGCATGGGAGGCGCGCGTCATCGATCTGGATGGGCGCGCGGCAACGATCATCGATCTCGCGGCGCCGCCTCCGGTAGCGGCGGTCGTGTCCGCATCCGGGCGCGGGCTGGAGCAGGCCAATCCGGCTGACATAGCGCGTGATCTGCTGCGGCACTGCCGCATCGATATACCGCTGTCGGACGCGCTGGACCGGCTGCGCGGCGAGTGCGACCGGGCGCAGATCGCGCTCGCCGGCGTCCTGGCGGAGCGCATGACCGTCCGGCAGGCGCTGCAGATCATCATGGGCAGCGCTGGCGCGGCGTGGTGCTCGTCGGCAGCGTGGCTGCACCCGCCACCGAGGGCTAGCTCTGATGCGCCGTCGCGGCTGGCGCGCGCTGGCGTCGGGCAGGCCAGGATAGCGCTCGATCTCATGGCATCGCGCATCGAGGTCCACTACGACGAGCAGCACGGGGCTGAGACGCGATTCCGGCAGCGCCTACGGGCGCGCGCGTCGCCCGCCTTGGTCGATCGCACGCTGGAGATGCGCCTGCCGTGGGTGCGATCCGCGCACGTCGCCACATCGATCGCTCGCCGCATGCTGGCGTACCGCGCAGGCCTGGTCTACTCCGTCTCGCTGGAGACGCATGCTCTCGATGATGCGCCTATCGGCGCATCGCTGCGACTCGCGCATCCTGCAGCGCCATCTGGGTCGGCTGTGGTGGTCGGGCACGCCCGCGCCGGCGGGCGCGTGCGACTCGATCTCGAGGTGCGGCCGTCGGATGATGATGCGCAGGTAATGGGCGTGGAGATCGCCAGCGCTGGAGTGCAGACGCAGTATGCGGCGATAGAGGTGGAGTCGTCTGGCGGTGATGTGTCGTTCCGAGTGACCGACGAGTCTGGACGTCCGCTGCCGGGCGCGCGCGTAGCGCTGGACGGCGGAGCCGCACGCATCACCGATGCCGATGGCCGCGTGCGCTTCACCGGCGTCGCCCCTGGGCGCCATGTGCTGACGGTGCATGCGTCCGGCTACGCGCCATATCAGGTCGAGGTGGTGATCTGATGGCGCGCTACCCCGTCCGGCTCGTGCCTAGATC
>OGCL01002746.1_pt1 | contig 11629 bp, 9 predicted proteins | sample 1570041 | NCBI WGS metagenome assembly OGCL01 (sample SAMN06266162, study PRJEB24511) | hot springs metagenome | isolation source: Hot spring water | place: South Africa: Limpopo | collected 2015-06-22 | reverse complement strand
ACGAAGGGGTTGGAGACATGTATACCTCACTCTGCTGCCCCTCCTCGTGAAAACTGAGGATCATCGCCCCGCAACGAAGGGGTTGGAGACGTCGCCCTTGAGCGCCTCCCAGACGGAGTCGGGGTCTGAGGATCATCGCCCCGCAACGAAGGGGTTGGAGACTCGCCCTTGATGCGCTTGGCGGCGTAGTCCTCAACTGAGGATCATCGCCCCGCAACGAAGGGGTTGGAGACATCGCCAGGCCGCTGCCGAAGAGGATGGCGATCACGCCTGAGGATCATCGCCCCGCAACGAAGGGGTTGGAGACGCCACAATCGACACACCTTTATATGTCAACTACCTCGCCTGAGGATCATCGCCCCGCAACGAAGGGGTTGGAGACTTCATCCCCGCCGCGTCGGCGGGGAGGCCAAGCACCGGCTGAGGATCATCGCCCCGCAACGAAGGGGTTGGAGACCTGACACCCTCGTGGGCTGCGGCCCACGTCATCTGAGGATCATCGCCCCGCAACGAAGGGGTTGGAGACCGCGAAGCCCCAGGATCGCAGCGCGTCTCTCACTGAGGATCATCGCCCCGCAACGAAGGGGTTGGAGACTCCCTGAAATGGGAGGGGCGCGAGGCCGAGCACAGGGACTGAGGATCATCGCCCCGCAACGAAGAGGGGTGCGCTAGACATAAGCAGGACGATTCGGGCGATACTAAACATAATACCAATTACCGTTGATGATGCCGCATTGCTTGAAGCGGTTTCAGGCGTTGTGCTGCCCGGTGTGGCAATCCACAATCCACAATCCAAAATCTAAAATGGTATAAGCGGGCGGATTCCGGGTAAAGGCGGGGCCGCGGGCGGCAAGCGGCGGGGGAAGGCCCGGCCCCCGACGCCGTGGGGGCGTCCCGGTACCCGACCACACGGGGCAGGCAACCGAGCAGGCGCGGTGACTGACGGCTTCCCCGCATCTGGCGCACAGGGAGTCATGTCCCGGCCATGGCGGTTCCCGGCCAGGGGGCGCAGGCGGTTCGGTGGTGACCCCACGCCAGGGCGGTGCTTCCCGGCTGTGTCACCACCACCCACCCTGCGTTCAGCCGGGGGCAGCCTGCCACGGCGTGGGGACCCTTAGCTGTGCGTCGGCCGCGCCTCCGTCGCGGCGGCGCGGCGGCGGGCCAGCGCCCGCAGGTTGATCAGCACATAGGTCAAGGTGTTGCGGTTGACGATAGCCTGGCCGCGGCGCAGCTTCGGATGCAGGATGTTGAGCGCCTCAGCCTGGCTGTTGATCCGCTCAACCATCGTGCGCAGGGCGTAGATCTGCTTGTAGGCGTCGCCCTCACGGTCAAGCTTGTGGCGGACGCGCGCCCCGCGCGTGTTGGCGATGGTCGTCGTGCAGCCGCCCCTGGCAAAATGGGGATCTGCGACGGGGCAGGCCTCTGCCGTGACGGTCGGATGCAGCAGCGGGCAGCGATAATTGGCCCGCTCGTGGGGGGAGAGCCCGCTGGTGCAGTCCTGGTACCGGCAGTGGAGATCCATCGGCAGCCCCGCCGCACACAGCGGGGTGCCATCGGGGGCAAAGGGCCGCCTGGCACGCTGAGGGCCGCCCGGGTTGAAGGGCGCCGCGGCGAAGCCGCCAGCCTCATCGAAGTCGTCGTAGACGTAGTGGGCATCGGAGGCCGCGTCCCAGGCGCCAAAGCGCGGCCGCCGGCCGAGCCGGGCCTCGGTCTGGGCCATCAGCGGGAAGAAGTGACTGATGTCGGGCTCGTTGAAGGGCCGGGTGCGCTCAGCCAGCACCACCTCGCTGCCATCGGGAAGCGGGTGGCCACGACCCCGGAGGCGTAGCCCCCGAAGATGTCGACCCCGACCTGGCACTGACTGGCCGGCCTAGCCTCGGTGGTCGGCGTGGATGGGTCAGCGGAGTCCTGGCTGCTGACGGCGCGGTGGTGGCGGGACTTGACCCCAAGCTTGCAGTCGGGATCGCCGCTGGGCTGGCGAGACTTGTCGAGGCGCCCGTCCTTGCTATACGGCTTCGGGTTGTTCTCGCGCACCCAGGCCCTGCTGGCCTGGGTGCCGCCGACGATGATGTCGCCGAAGGTGTCCTGCTGCTCGGGCGGGAGGGTGGCCTGGAGGTGGTGGATGGTGGCGGTGAGCAGGAACTGGCGTGAGGCGTTGGGCAGGGTGCGCAGGACCGTGCTGCGGCGGCGCCGTTTGGGCACGGTGGCGGCGACATCGAAGCGGTGGGGCGCGGTCGGGTCAGGCGCGCGGGGGAAGCCGAGCCAGGAGACCAGGGCCGGGTGCTCACAGCGATAGGTGCGCAGCTCAGCGATGAAGCGCTTGCCCGCGTGGAGCTTGATGAGGTAGGCGGCGACGAAGGAGACGCGGGGGGCCGGGGTGGGGCCAGGCCAGGGGCGGTCGGTGGGGCGCTCGGGAACGTCCGCCCAGGGCAGGCTGCCAAGCAGCGCGCGGTACTTCTGGACGACCGGGTCGGCCGCGACCCACCGGGGCAGGGGCGCGTCATCGTATGTCAAGCGCCGGTTGCGGCGGAACCCGCGTCGGTCCGCGCTGGCCGAGGGGGCGGAACCGACGCCAATCGTATGTCAAGCACCGCCCATCGCCGAACCGGCGTTGCCCCGACCCGAACCGGCGTCGCCCACCGACGCCAATATTATGTTTAGCGCATCCCTCCGCAAGGCGGATTGAAACGATCCGCATGGCTCTGGACACCGGTGTATCCACCTGGGTTCATCGGTCTGGACTTTGGCAATGGCGGCGAGATAGTCAGTCGCGAGGGGGCGCAGGGTCGGGGCAAGCGTCGGCAGGTGCGGGGTGAGCGCGGTCACCACCTGGGCCGCCAGGGCCACGGTCGTCTGGAGGCGTTCATGGCGTTGGGCTGCGGTACGGGCGGGTGGTGGCTGCGTGAAGGGCGTGCGGTCGAGCGGCGTCAAGGCGGTGCGGGCGCCCTCCGGCCCGCGCAGGCGGATCAGGCGCACCAGGCCCATGGTCAGGTCACGGAGCAAGGGAGCCGGGCCGGGGCTGGCGGCAACGGGACTCGCCATCGCGAAGGTATCCACGATCTGGGGCGTCGCGGCGGTGGCTTCGGGATCGACTCGCCCCAGGAAGGTATACACATCGCGAAAGAAGGCAGCCGGCGCGTGGTCGCGCATCCAGGCGTGAAAACGGCTCAGGGTGGTGTGATCCGGCACGCTCGCCAGGAGCGACAGACCGACAAACCAGCGCACGAGCAGATTGGTCTGGAGCAGGAATTCCAGGTCGCGGTCGGAGCAGCCCTCGGCCCAGGTGCGGACGATCTCGGCCCGCACGAGCTGCTCGATGGTGAAGTCGGGGGGCTTGCCCGGCGTGCCAGGGGCGTGGTGATAGGCGGCACAGGCCGCCACCACGAGGGTCGGGTCGTAGCGGGCGCCGATCTGCACCAGCGGATGATCGCGGGTCACCTGCAAGACCTGCCGCAGGATGCGCCCCTCGACCCAGGCGAGGATCGGGCCAAGGAACATTTTTGGTTTTAGATTTTGGATTGTGGATTGCCACACTGGGCAGCACAACGCCTAAAACCGCTTTAAGCAATGCGGCATCATCAACGGTAATTGGTATAATTCCTCAGCTTCGGCCAGGTCCACTCCTGTCAGCAGGCGCGTGTCGCTCCGTTCGTCGGCTTCCCAGTCGCGCAGTCTTTGCTCGAAGCGCGATCGTCGCCGTAATCGCTCGCGCTCGATGGCGATTGCATCGCGCAGGCGCTGCCAGTTGGCGATCAATGCTTCATGAACGATGTCAATGGTCTCGACTGGCGGATCGCTGGCTTCGGTGGCGGCGCTCAGCAAGCCCGCCTGCACCAGTTGATCGATCAGCCGTCGCCGCTCCGGGCGCTCAGCAGTCAATGCCGCCAGCGTCCGTCGCTGGCGTACAGCGCATCGTGGGTCGTCCGGCGCCACCTGCACCACGTCAAGGAAGATACCAAGGATTGCCTGCTGTTCCTCCGGGCTGCGTGGCAGGGTGTGCGCTTCGTCAGCGAAGTCCACCACCGCGTTCGCGCGGTTGGTGATGGCGGTGGCAAGACTGCCAGGCTCGGTCGAGGGCGGATCGAACGAGGGTGGGCTGGACGAGGGTTGCGAGGTCTGGTTGAGGCGCATCTCCAGCGCCGCGAGCTTCGTCACGAGCAGGGTGACAAACCGGCGCACCTCGGGCGGGGTGGCCTGCCAGGCGTCCTCACCGGTTGCCGAAACAGGCTGCATGCTGACGTGTCCTCAGATTGTCTGCAACCAGGCTGCCAACGAACCATAGCAGGTCATTGCCAGCGCCTCTCGTATCGCGTATGATCAGGGCACAATCGATCCAGTAGGATGTTGTGTTTCGCCGAGACCTTGATGAGCACCTGCGCCGATCTCGAGTTGTGTATCCATTGCCAGGCCGACGGGAGCTATACGGCTGATCTGCGCTTGCAGACGCCCGATAGCGCGGTGGCCGCCGAGCTGGCGACCCGGCAACCCGTGCCGCTCGATTTCGCCAGGCTCCGGCAACTGGGTCTCGATCCCGCAGCCTATGGCCGAGAACTGACGGGGATGGTCTTTGCCGAGGAAAAGATGCGTCAGGGTTGGCTTCAGGTGCGGGCATATGCCAGCGGCAAAGAGATACCATTGCGGGTGTGCCTGAACCCTGGCCTTTCCGATGAACTACACGCCCTGCGCTGGGAGAAGCTGTATGACCCGGAGTATCAGACGCCTCTGGCGTTGAGCGAGCAGGTCATCTTCTCGCGCATCCTTGCCAGCCCGGACCTGACGCCGGTGGTGATCCCGCCGCGCCCGCAGTTACGCGCCCTGATTGTTATTGCCAATCCGACCGACCTGGCTGCCTATTCGCTGGCGCCGATTGCGGTTGCCGAGGAGATCGCGCGGATCACGAACGCTCTGGGTTCAATTCCGGCAACAATCATCGGTGATTACCCGGATGCGGTACAGCCCCGGGCCACGCTCCCGACGATTATTGAGCAGCTCCGGCCGGCGCCTGAGGCGGGATCGACGGGGCCGCACATCCTCTATCTGGTCTGTCATGGCCGGCTGGTGGATGGCGAACCCTACCTCTAGTTGGAACGCGCCGATGGCAGTAGCGAGCCGACGCGCGGCCGTGATCTGGTCGCGCCTGTCCGCGATCTGGCCCGCCGGCCGCTGCTCGCCGTACTCGCCTCCTGCCAGAGCGCCGGCCAGGGCTACGGCGATGTCCTGGCCGGGCTCGGCCCACAACTGGCCCGGGCGGGGATACCGGCGGTGCTGGCGATGCAGGGCAATGTGCCGATGCAAACGGTCGAACAGTTGATGCCGGTCTTCTTTCGCCACCTGCAGCGCGACGGCCAGGTCGATCGCGCCCTTGCCGCCGCTCGTGGAGCTGTGCAGCATGATCCGAGCTGGTGGATGCCTGTGTTGTTCCTGCGCGTGCGCGATGGCCGGCTCTGGCGCGAGGAGCCTCCCCCTAGCCCGCCGCCCGCACCCGCGCCGCCTGAGCCGGACGCCAGGCAGATTCTGCTCGCGTATCTCGAGAGGCTACGCATTGAGCTGGCCGAGACCGATGTGGTGCCCGTCCCCAATGCCTATGCGGCGGCCGACACCCGCGCCTATGTGCCGCTGCAGGCGCGCTCGCCACGCAACGCCGCCCCCGAGCCGGTCTTCGCGGCCCTGTCCACCGCCCTCGCCGCGCAGCAGCCCGCCGGCCTGCTCTTGATTGGCGATGCGGGCAGCGGCAAGTTCCATACCCTGCGCTATGCCGCGCTGCTGCTGGCTCAGGCCTGGCCGGGCGTTGCGCCGGAGCTGCAGGCCGATCTCGGGCTGGTCATCGATAAGCCGCTGCTGCCCGTCTATGTGCAACTCCAGGACCTGCCCCGCTGCCGGGCTGAGTTGCGTCAGGCCAAGCGGAGGGCCGCACCGATCCTGCTGCACCAGATCGACCACCACCTCCGCCGGCTGGCAGGTGACGCGGATCGCTGGCCGGCAAAGCTGATCCGCGCGCTGGTTACGCAGCACGTGTGCCTGTTCCTCTTTGACGGGCTCGACGAGATTGACGACCATCGCGAGCGCCAGGATTTCCAGACGCCGTGCTCAAGCTCCAGCGCGAGCATCCAGAACACGTGTATGTAGTGACCAGCCGGCCGCTGCCGGATCACCTGCTCGGCGCCGCCGGGTTTGCCGAGCGCCATCTCCTGCCCCTCGAACCCCCGCAGATGCGCCGTATCCTGGTACACTGGCACCGCGCCGAGTACGGCGCCGCACCATTGACGCCCGAAGTTGAGCACAAGGTTGAGCGCCAGGTTGACAATCTGCTGGCGACGATCCGGCAGGATCCCGATCTCGCGCCGCTGGCGCCAAACCCGCTTTTCCTGACCGCAATGGCGCTTATGGCGCTGTCGAGCCTGGGCCTGCCGCGCCTACGGGTGCAGAAGTATGATGCCCTGGTGGACCTGCTGCTCGAATGGCGGCGCAACCGCTTACCGCTGGCAGATCGGGCCGGCCTCTTTGCCGAAGTGTCGCACCGCGCCGCCCTCCGTCGCCTGGCTGAGCTGGCGCTCTGTATGCTCCACCTGGGGCGCGAGGAGTTGACGCTTGAGGCGTTCCTCCGCGGCGCCTGCCGTGAGGTCTTGCCTCGTGACGGCGACGCCGACGAGCCGGCCTTCGAGGAGTTTGAGCAACTCCTGCGCTCGGTGGTGCGCCACACCGGCCTGATGGTCGAGCGGCGGGGGCGCTATGGCTTTACGTTCGGCTTCCGTGACTACCTGGCGGCGCGCGGTATGACGCGTTTTGCCGATCTGGATAGCCGGCTCTTTGACCGGCGAGCCGAGCCGGCCTGGCGCACCACGCTGATGCTGGCGGTTGGTCGCCAGGCTGCCATCGATCCGCGCCGGCTGAAGCCGCTCTTTGCCCGCCTGCTGGCCGATGGCGCGGAGAGTACCCTGCTCGCTGCTGAGGCCCTGGTCGAGGCCCTCGATGGACGTGTACCCGAATTGGAACCCGAGCGCCGCCAGGTGCTGGCCCGGCTGCGCGCCATGGGCGCCGACCCGGATCTGATCCGGCGGTTGGAGCCGCTTGATATAGCCGATAACCGATAGCCGATACTGGTGCTCTTATGGATGCTGCTTTGACTGTTCGTAATGCCTACCTGGCCTGGCTGCGCAGTGAGCTGCGGCTGCTGCCGGTGATCCCGATCAAGGCGGCTGACCGGGCGGCGCGCCCGCCGCTCGCCGAGGTCTACGTGCCGCTGCGGGTGATCGAGCGCGCCCAGATCGAGGAGTTCCAGCGCCTGACCAGGGGCGAGTTCGAGCCTGAGCGCGAGTATCGCCGGCGGGCCAAGGCGCTTGAGAACCTGAAGCAAAGCGAAGGGGTCTTTGCGCTCTTCAGCGACTTGCAGCCTGGTGCCGGCTCGCGCAAAGGCCAGGCTTCGGGACAACAGCGCATCGAGCGCATGCTGCTGATCGGCGATGCCGGCAGCGGCAAGACCACCACGCTACACTTTGGCGCCCTGGCGCTGGCCGATGCGCTGCTGCACGATGACTCGGCTAGTGTGGAGCAGCATCTCGGGTTCCGTGGCAAGCCGCTGCCACTGCCGATCTATATGCGCCTGACCCTGGCGATGAAGTGGTTGCGCGACACCCCTGAGGGCCGGCAGTGCGCAACCGCAGCCGACCCGCTGCTCGCCTGGCTCGATAGCCAGGTGGCGCCCCAGGTGGCGGCGTTTCTGAAGCTGCGGGAGGAGCAGCAGGTTGAGACGCCTCCCGGTGAGCCTGAGCCGCCCTCGCCGGCCGCCTGGCAGGCCGCCCTGGCCGATGTGCCGCTCTCGGCGCTGGTCCAGGCCGGCGGCTGCCTGCTGCTGCTCGATGGCCTCGACGAGACCGGCGATACCCCGCGCCGCGCTGAGATGCAGCGCTGGATCGCCGGACTGGTCCAGGCCTGCCCGCAGAACCGCTACCTGGTCGCCAGTCGCCCCTTCAAGGACAGCGCCATCCCCGGCTTCGTCGAGCGCCACCTCAGCCCGCTCAACAGCGACGAAATGTGGACTCTGCTCACAAATTGGGTTCGCGCGGCCTATCGCAGCGACCCGGGCCGCCTGCAGCAGCGCAGCGTAAGCAAGGAGGTCGGCTACCTCAGAGGCATCCTGGAGCGCAACCCGCGCCTGCTCGATATGTGTACCAATCCGCTCCTGCTCACCAGCGTGGCCCTGCTGGTCTACACCGGCGTGGGCTTGCCGCGCGAGCGGGCCGAACTCTACAACCGGCTGGTTTACCTGCTGCTGGAGACCTGGCGCATCCTGCAACTGTCCGGCGGCAAGCTGCCCGAGAGCCAGGCAGCCAGGCCGGTGCTCTTTGGCGAGAGCGTGGGCAGCGTGCAGCGCCGCCTGCAGCAACTGGCCGCCTGGATGCAGGAGAACCAGCGCCGCGAGGTGACGCTGGCGGAGGTGACGGACCTGCTCGCGCCGCAGTACGTCGACGACATGGAGTGGAGCGCCACAGAGGCACAGGCATACGTGACGAAGCTGCTGGACTCACTGGCCCTCGATAGCGGCATCCTGCAGCGGCGTGACGCCGGCTACAGCTTCGCCCACTACACGCTCCAGGAGTACCTGACCGCTCGCGACTACGACCAGCGCCCCGACGGCGTCGCTCAGTTGCTGGCGCTGTGGAACGAGGCGCGCTGGAAGGAGACGATCCTGCTGGCGGTCGGGCACTGGGCCACCAGCGGCGTCACCGACAAGGCGCGCGCCCTGCTGCGCGGGCTGCTCGATGCGAACGAGCCCGAGGCGCTGCTGCTGGCGGGCGACGCCCTCGACGACGCCGACGCCGGGCGGGTGCCCGAACTGGCGCCGGTGCGCCGCGCCGCCACCGCCCGCCTGCGCGCCCTGGCCGCCCTCAGCGACGACTGGCGCACCGCCGCCCATCCCGACCCGGCGCTGCGCAACCGCGCCGCGACCATGCTCGACCGGCTCGATGCCGATACCGAGCGCCCCGGCCTTGACCTGACGAAGGACGACTACTGGGCGGCCAGGATCGAGCCGGGCACATTCAGCATGGACGACGAGAAGAACAAGTTCGACTACACCATCCGCCAGCCCTACGCCCTGGCCCGCTTCCCGGTGACCAACCGCCAGTACCTGCTGTTTGTCGAGGCGCTGGCCGGGCGCGGCGCGCCCGAGGCTGTCGCGGCGGCTCAAAAGCTCCTGCCGCTGATGAAGCAGCACGATCAGACCCCGGAGCAGTTCCGCCCGCGCTACTGGCCCGGCGCGCGCTACCGAGCCGGCGAGGGCAACCACCCGGTGGTCGGCGTGAGCTGGTACGCCGCCACCGCCTTCGCCTGGTGGGCCAATGAGACCTTCCTGACGCCTGAGCAGCGCGCCGCCGGCGAGGCGATCCGCCTGCCCACCGAGGCCGAGTGGGAGCGCGCGGCGGCCTACCCGGTGGAGATTTCTACTCAGGGCGCCGATACCGATGGGAGCACCCTGAGTAGCGGTGCAGCGGAGCGGAGCCGCGTATCGAAGGGCGCCGATACCGATGGGAGCACCCTGAGTAGCGGCGCAGCGGAGCGGAGCCGCGTATCGAAGGGTGCGGGCGGCAACCCCCGCGCCGGGCGCCGTGAGTACCCCTGGGGCGCCGGGTTGACAGCCGCGACCGGCGGTAGTATAACTGCCAGCATCCAGGCCAACATCGAAGAGAGCAAGATCGGCGGAACCTCCGTGGTCGGCATCTTCCCCCACGGCGCGGCGGCCTGCGGGGCCGAGGAACTGGCCGGCAATGTCTGGGAGTGGTGCAGCACGCCGCCGCTGGACTATCCGTTCAAAGGCGAGGTGAGCGCAGAAAGTCTTTACACAGGAAACAAGCGTGCTATTAGCGCATACGTGCTACGCGGCGGCTCGTGGGACCACAATCGCGCCAACGCCCGTTGCGCCTACCGCTACGTCAACGACCCTGGCAACGACGTCGTCAACATCGGTTTTCGTCTCGCCCGTTTGTTCTCCTTGTCTTCGTCTTAATGTCTTTTTGACTTTTTGTCTTTTTGACATTGTAAAGGGTTTTGGTACGGCCTTCGGGCTGAAATGCCGATGCTGGGGGTGCAGGGGGGCGCAGCATCCCCCTGCATGCCCTGAGCTTGTCGAAGGGCTCGCGCCGCCTGTCCTGAGCGTAGCGAAGGGCAGGCGCGAATCGCGGATTTTTTATGAAGACCTATCGCAACCTGTACCCACAGGTCTACGACTTTGAGAACCTGTACGAGTCCTACCGGGCAGCCCGGCGGGCCAAACGCGACCGCGCCGAAGTCGTGCGCTTCGAGGCGCGGGTCGAGGATGAGCTGTTTCGCCTGCAGGACGAGCTGCGCACTGAAACCTACCAGCCCGGCGCCTACCGCCACTTCTACATCTACGAGCCCAAGAAGCGCAAGATCAGCGCCGCGCCGTTTCGTGACCGGGTCGTCCACCACGCCCTGGTTAATGTGATCGAACCGATCTTCGAGCGCAGGTTCATCCACGACAGCTACGCCTGCCGGGTCGGCAAAGGCACCCATCGCGCCCTCAACCGCTGTACAGAGTTTGTGAAGCGATACCCCTTTGTGCTGCAATGCGACGTTGCAAAATTCTTTCCAACTATCGACCACGCCATCTTGCTCGCGATCCTCGGGCGCATCATCGCCGACCCACAGGTGCTGCGGTTGTGCGAGCGTATCGTGCGCAGCGGCGAGGGCGTGCTCGACAGCGAGCGCGAGCTGCACTGGTTCCCCGGCGACGATCTCTTCGCGCCGCTGCGCCCCCAGGGATTGCCAATCGGCAACCTGACCTCGCAGTTCTGGGCGAACGTCTACCTGAACGAGCTCGACCAGTTCGTCAAACGCGAGCTGAAGTGCCGCGCCTACGTGCGCTACGCCGACGATTTTCTGCTCTTCCACGACGACAAGGCCACGCTGCACACCTGGCTGGTCGAGCTGCGCGATTTCGCCGCGACGCGCCTGCGCCTGCTGCTCCACCCGGCGAAATGCCAGGTCTTCCCCACCAGCAGCGGCGTGCCCTTTCTCGGCTTCCGCCACTTCGCCACCCATCGCCGCCTGAAGCGCCCGAACGTGGTACGTTTCCGCCGCCGCCTGCGTCGGCTGCAACAGGCCTATGCCGCCGGCAGAATCAGTCTGGACAAGGTCGGCGAGTCGATCCAGAGCTGGTGCGCCCACGCTGCCCACGGCAACACCTACCGGTTGCGCAACCAGATCCTGCGCCAGACGATCTTTCGGCCTATGCGCGCTGCTCGGCGACTGGATGAAGCGCAGCGGGGCGCAGCCGCCGGCAGAGCGGCCCCGCGGCGCGCAGTTTCGCCCGTCGAGTGACACGGACACGCGCAACGGTGAGGTATAATGGGCGGCGGAACTGGCCGACAACGTGCTGCGCGGCGGCTCGTGGAACAACAATCCCGACAACGCGCGCTGCGCCTACCGCAACGACAACAACCCCGACAACGACAACGACAACAACGGTTTTCGTCTCGCCACTCGCGCTCCTCGCCCGCCGGAAATGCGCCGCGACGCCCTGAGCCGGTCGAAGGGCGACGCCCTGAGCCGGTCGAAGGGCGACGCCCTGAGCCGGTCGAAGGGCGACGCCCTGAGCCGGTCGAAGGGCGAC
>OGCL01002745.1_pt1 | contig 11638 bp, 12 predicted proteins | sample 1570041 | NCBI WGS metagenome assembly OGCL01 (sample SAMN06266162, study PRJEB24511) | hot springs metagenome | isolation source: Hot spring water | place: South Africa: Limpopo | collected 2015-06-22 | reverse complement strand
ACGAAGTCGGCCAGCATCCTGGAGCCGCAGGTGGTGCGCCAGCCCTCGGCGCAGAAGATGTCCTTGTGCGCGATGGGCACGCCCAGCAGCGGGCCGGTCTCGCCGGCAGCGCGGCGCGCGTCGGCGGCACGGGCCTCGGCCAGGGTGCGTGCCCGGTCGACGCTGATGAAGGCGTTCAGTTGCGGATTCAGACGCTCGATGCGCTCCAGGTAGTCCTGGCACAGCTCGACGCTGGAGGCCTTGCCATCGGCGAGCAGGGTGGCGAGTTGTTTGAGGCTGTCGTTCATGGGCGGGCGGGGCCCGGGGCGTGAGGCCGTGCGCCTCCGACACCCGGGCCGGGCTCCTTATTCGATGACTTTGGGGACCAGGTACAGGCCGTTTTCCACCTGTGGCGCCACCGCCTGGTACGCGGTGCGGCGGTCGGACTCGGTCACCTCGTCCGGGCGCAGGCGCTGGAACACGTCGCGGGCGTGGGCCATGGGGGCGACGCCGGTGGCGTCCACCGCCTGCATGGTGGCGATCAGGTCGAGGATGCCATTGAGCTGGGACTGTACCTGCGCGATTTCGTCCTCGCTCACCCGGATGCGTGCCAGGTGGGCGACTCGGGCCACTTCCTGTATGGATAGGGACATGGGTTCACTGCCTCATGGTCATGGGTGGATTTGGGTGGGCGTCGCATCAGAACGCTGATGAATCCCCGGTCGGGTAGGTTATCATAGACGGCTATATTTTCTGACCCGCCGATCACTCGCCCCTTTTCATCATGTTCAATTTGCTTCGCGGCTACTTTTCCACCGATCTTGCCATCGATCTGGGGACCGCCAACACCCTCATCTACGTGCGCGGTCGCGGCATCGTCCTCGACGAGCCCTCGGTGGTGGCCATTCGTCACGAGGGCCCCACCGGCAAGAAGATCATCCAGGCGGTGGGCAACGAGGCCAAGCAGATGCTGGGCCGCACGCCCGGCAACATCCAGGCCACCCGGCCGATGAAGGACGGCGTCATCGCCGATTTCAACATCACCGAGCAGATGCTCAAGTATTTCATCAAGAAGGTGCACGACACGCGGCTGTTCCATCCCAGTCCGCGCATCATCATCTGCGTGCCCTCCGGGGCGACCCAGGTGGAGCGGCGCGCCATCCGCGAGTCGGCCATCGGCGCCGGCGCCCGCCAGGTGTACCTGATCGAAGAGCCCATGGCGGCGGCCATCGGCGCCGGCCTGCCGGTGGCGGAGGCGACCGGATCGATGGTGGTGGACATCGGCGGCGGCACCACCGAGGTGGGCGTGATCTCGCTGGGCGGCATCGTCTATTCCGCCTCGGTGCGGGTGGGGGGCGACAAGTTCGACGAGGCCATCATCAACTACATCCGCCGCAACTACGGCATGCTGGTGGGCGAATCGACCGCCGAACAGGTGAAGAAGGACCTCGGTTCGGCCTTCCCCGGCTCCGAGGTGCGCGAGATGGAGGTGAAAGGCCGCAACCTCGCCGAAGGCATCCCGCGCAGTTTCACCGTCACCTCCAACGAGATCCTGGAGGCCCTGACCGAGCCTTTGAACACCATCGTCTCGGCGGTGAAGTCGGCCCTGGAGCAGACCCCGCCGGAACTGGGCGCCGACATCGCCGAGAAAGGCATGGTGCTCACCGGCGGCGGCGCGCTCTTGCGGGACATCGACCGTTTGCTGATGGAGGAGACTGGCCTGCCCGCCATCGTTGCCGAAGACCCGCTCTCCTGCGTGGTGCGCGGCTCGGGCCGGGCGCTGGAGGAGATGGACCGTCTGGCGACGGTGTTCACCGACGATTGATGCGACGTGGGGCGGTTTGGAATGAGGTGTGAGGCGAGTACCACAGCGCGCCGTGGCCGCCCTCACCCTCTAGCCCCTAGCCCCTAGTCTCTTCCCCCAACCAAATGCCACGCGCCCCGCAGGCCCCCATGTTCGTGCGCGAGATGGGGCTGGGCGCGCGTTTCGCGCTCTACGCCACGTTCAGCCTCATCCTCATGGTGGTCGATATGCGCTACCGGGCGGTCGACGTGCTGCGCGAGGCGGTCGTCGGTGTCATCCACCCGGTGCAGGCCGCGCTGGCGCGGCCGTTCCAATTCCTCGGCGAGGTCGGCGCATTCTTCACCGTGCATGCCCGCCTGCTGGAGAGTCATCAACGGTTCCAGGAAGAACGGCATGTATTGCGCCAGGCATTGCACGCGCAGCAGGTGCTGGCCGCGGAGAACGCGCGCCTGCGCCAGCTTCTCGAACTGCCGCCGCCGGCGCAGACCCGACCCCTGGCGGCGGAGATCATCCGTGCCTTGCCCGATCCATTCGCGCGCAAGCTGATCGTGCATGCCGGCGCCGACCGCGGTGTGCTGGCCGGCCAGCCGGTGATCGACGGCGACGGCCTGATCGGCCAGATCACCCGCGTCTATCCGCGCAGCAGCGAGCTCACCCTGCTCACCTCGCGCGAGCAGTCCGTGCCGGTCCAGGTGCTGCGCAATGGCCTGCGCCTAATCGCCAGCGGCAGCGGTTCGGACGACCTGATCGAGATCCGCTTCCTGGATGCCCATGCCGATCTTCGGGTCGACGATGAACTGCACACTTCCGGCATCGACGGCGTGTACCCGGCCGGCATTCCGGTGGCGCGGGTGATTCGCATCGAGCCGACGCAGAGCTCGCCCTTCGCGCGGGCGATCTGCCAGCCCATCGGCGGCACCCAGCGCCAGCGCCAGGTCAGCATCCTGCTGCCGGCCACCCCCACCCTGGCTCCGGCCACCGAGGTCCGGCCATGAGCGCCGACAAGCCCTTGGTGCCGCAAGGGCCGCAGCTTTTGGCACCGGTCCCGGCCCGCCTGGTGGCGGTGACCCTGGTCCTAGCGTTCATACTGACGCTGCTGCCCTGGCCGGACGAGGTGGCCTGGCTGGTGCCCGATTTCACCCTGGTGGCCCTGCTCTACTGGAGCATCGTCGCGCCGCGCCGGGCTGGGCTCGGCGTCGCCTTCGGCCTGGGCCTGCTCGGCGATGCTACGCATGGCCTGTGGATGGGCCAATACGCACTGAGCTATGTGTTGAGCGTCTATATCGCACTCAGCCTGCAACGGCGGTTGGAAAACTTTCCTTTGTTCGGTCGCGCCCTCCACCTGGCCCCCATCCTGATCGGCCAGTCGCTGCTGGTGCTGCTGACTGGGGCCTGGTTGGGCGCCCATGAGACCGACTGGCGCTTCCTTGCTGGCGGCCTGGTGGCGGCGCTGATCTGGCTGCCTGTGGCCATCTTGCTCGATCGCGTCAGCGGTCGCCCGGCCATCCTGCTGGCCGACTCGCCGCACGAAATCAAGTGAAACGCTATACCCTGGTTGACACCCAGGCGGCATTCAGGCTCTACCGCATGCGTCTGCTCATCGCCGGGAGCGGCGTGCTGCTGCTGTCGATACTTTTGCTGATGCGCTTCATCTGGTTGCAGGGCTTCAACCAGGAACACTATCTCGCGTTGGCGGAAAACAACCGCATCGTCTTGCTGCCGGCCCCGCCGCCGCGCGGCACCATCCGCGACCGCAACGGTGTGGTGCTGGCGAGCAATACTTCAGTCTATGCCCTGGAGATCACCCCCAGTCGGGTGGAGGATCTGGAGGCCACTCTGGCTGGCCTGGCCGAGATCATCGAGATCACCCCCGCCGACCGGCGCCGTTTCAACCGCCTGCTGGGCGAGAGCAAGCGTTTCGAGAGCATTCCGCTGCGGGGCAAGCTCAGCGAGGAAGAGGTGGCCCGCTTCGCGGTCAACCGCTACCGCTTCCCGGGCGTCAACGTGCGCAACCGGCTCACGCGGCAGTATCCGCTGGGGGCGCCGTTCGCGCATGTGGTGGGCTATATCGGCCGGATCAGCGACCGGGACGTAGAGCGCTTGCGCGAGGAGGGGCGCCTGTCCAACTATCGCGGCAGCGACCATATCGGCAAGCTCGGCGTGGAAAGGAGTTATGAGCCGTGGCTGCATGGCCAGACCGGCGTAGAGCGGGTGGAGGTCGATTCCGCCGGACGCGCCATGCGCACCCTGTCGCGCACGTCACCGCGCCCCGGCCACGACCTCACCCTGCACCTCGATGCCGGGCTGCAACAGGTGGCGGAAGAGGTGTTCGGCAAGTTCCAGGGTGCCCTGGTGGCGCTCGACCCGAGCAACGGCGGGGTGCTGGCCCTGCTGTCCAAGCCCGGATTCGACCCCAACCTGTTCATCGACGGGATCGACCACATCACCTGGCGCGAGCTCAACGATTCACTCGAGCGGCCATTGATCAACCGGGCCTTGCGCGGGGTGTATCCGCCCGGCTCCACCCTCAAGCCATTCATCGCCCTGGCGGGGCTGGAACTGGGCATGCGCCGCCCGGACGACGCCATCGTCGATCCGGGATTCTTTTCATTTCCCGGCCACAGCCACCGTTTCCGCGACTGGAAGAAGGACGGTCACGGCGTGGTCGATCTGAAGAAATCCATCGTCGTGTCCTGTGACACCTATTACTACCATCTCGCCAACCAGATGGGCATCCGCGCCCTGAGCGAATACCTGTCCCGCTTCGGTTTTGGCAAACGCACCGGGATCGATCTGGACGGTGAACTGCCCGGACTGATGCCGACCCCGGAATGGAAGCTGCAGCGCTTCCGCCAGCCCTGGTGGCCGGGCGAGACGGTGATCGCCGGGATCGGCCAGGGCTATACGCTGGCCACGCCGATGCAACTTGCCGTGGCCACCATGGCGCTCGCCAACCGGGGCGTCCTGTACAAACCGCAGCTGGTGCGGGCCTGGACCGATCCGGCCAGCGGCCGGGTGACCGAGAATCCGCCTCGGGTGCTGGGCCGGATCGAGATCAAGCCGGCCCACCTCGAGGTCATCCGCCAGGCCATGGTCGAGGTCATGGAGCCGGGCGGCACCGCCGCCGCCGCGGGCGCCGGGATGGCTTACCGCATGGCTGGCAAGACCGGTACGGCGCAGGTGAAGAGCATCCGCCAAGGTGAGCGCTATGACGCCAGCCGGCTCGCCGAACAGCACCGCGACCACGCTTTGTTCGTGGCCTTCGCGCCGGCCGAGGCGCCGCGCATCGTGGTGGCGGTGATGGTAGAGAACGGCGGCAGCGGCAGCGGCACCGCCGCCCCCATCGCCCGCAAGGTGATCGACTACTGGCTGTTCGGCAAGCGCCCCGGCGCGGCCGTGGAAGTCCCTGCGGCAGCGCTTCCTGTCGCCGATGCCGACGAGTCCAGCGACGAGGAGGCGGTGCTCGCCAACCCGGATGCGGGCCTGATCGCGGAGGATCGGCATGAGCCCTAGCCTGCGTTTGAGATACTGGCTGGTGCGGCTGTTCGCCCATGTCGATCTTCCTCTGCTCGGCCTGCTCGGCCTACTCATGCTGCTCGGGGGCGCGGTGGTGTACAGCGCCGTCGGCGAGAACACGGCCAGGCTGACTTCCCATTGCATCAACTTGGGCATCGCCCTGCTGGCAATGCTGGCGGTGAGCCACATCTCGCCCCAGCGGCTGATGCACTTCACCCTGCCCGCCTATATGCTCGGCCTGGGACTGTTGCTCGCGGTGGCCCTGTTCGGCGAGATCGTCAACGGCTCGCGGCGTTGGCTCGATTTGGGTGTGACGCGCGTGCAACCTTCTGAATTGATGCGCCTGGCGGCGCCGATGATGCTGGCTTGGTACCTGCACAGCCGCCAGGAAGTGTTGCGCCAACGCGATTTCATCGTCGCCACGGGATTGCTGCTGCTGCCGGTGGCGTTCATCCTCAAGCAGCCCGACCTGGGGACCTCACTGCTGATCACCGCTTCCGGTGTTTTCGTGTTGTTCCTGGCCGGCCTGTCCTGGCGCGTGATGGCCGGGGTTGGGTTGGCCGTGGCGGCATTTCTGCCCATCGCCTGGCAATACCTGTTGCACGATTACCAGCGCCGGCGCGTGCTCACCCTGCTCGATCCCACCTCGGACCCGCTCGGCGCCGGTTATCACATCATCCAGTCCACCATCGCCATCGGTTCCGGCGGCATCACCGGCAAGGGCTGGATGGCCGGTACCCAGGCGCATCTCGATTTCATCCCGGAGCGCACGACGGACTTCATCTTCGCCGTGTATGCGGAAGAATTCGGCTTTGCCGGTGCGTTTTTGCTGGTCTTGCTCTATCTGGCCATCATCCTCCGCGGCATGCAGCTGGCCGCCGCTGCCCCCAGCCTGTTCGGCCGCCTGCTGTCCGGCAGCATCGTACTCACCTTCTTCACCTATGCGTTCGTCAACATGGGTATGGTGTCGGGCATCCTGCCGGTGGTGGGAGTGCCCTTACCCCTGGTCAGCTACGGCGGCACATCGATGGTGACAGTCTTGCTTGGTTTTGGTATTGTGATGGCACTTGCCTCGCACAAAAAGCTCGTCAAAACATGAAATTGACTAGCAAACTTATAGTGGTTTCGATCATTTTGGCGCTGGCCGGATGTTCCAGCGTCGGCCAGCGCCAGGGTGCCCGGAACCCGACGCCGACCGCAGGACCGGTCCATCCGCCCCTGACCGGCGGCGGCTACTACAAGGACGACGGCCCGGGCGAGAATCCGCCTCCCGACCTTGCCTCAATCCCCGATGCCGTGCCGCGCGCCGAGCCCCCGCACCGTTTTGCCAACCGGCCCTACACCGTGAAGGGCCAGTCCTATACCCCGCTGCCGGTCGACGCCGCCTATCGCGAACGTGGCCTTGCATCGTGGTACGGCCGCCGTTACCACGGTCGCCCCACCTCCTCGGGCGAGATCTACGACATGTACGGCATGAGCGCCGCCCACGCCACCCTGCCCATCCCCAGCTATGTCCGGGTCACCAACCCGGCCAATGGCCACAGCGTGGTGCTGCGGGTGAACGACCGCGGCCCATTCCATCCCGAACGCATCATCGACCTGTCCTACACTGCGGCCTGGAAGCTCGACCTGTTGCGCGGCGTCGGCATGGTGGAGGTGGAACGCATCCTGCCCGAGACCGGCGGCCCCGATTCCCGCGTCGCTCACCTGCCTGCTTCGGCGCCGGTGCGCGAGGCCACGCCCTTGCCCGCGGTCGCGCCGCAGCCGGCGGCGGCGAGCGTGCCGGCCGGGATCTACCTGCAACTGGGGGCTTTCGCCAATGCCGCCGCGGCCGAGGCGCTGATTTCCCGGCTGCGGGAATCGAGCGCGCTCGCCCTGCCTGGCGTGCATCAGGTCGAAGCGGGCGGGCTCACCCGGGTTCAGGCCGGCCCCTACCTCAGCCTCGCTGCGGCCGACCTTGCCGCCGCCAACCTGCAACGCGATCTCGGCATCCGGCCGTTCCGCGTGACACGATAACCGCCCGGTCCTCCATCCCGGGGAACCAAACCGGCCCTGGACCGGACCCATGGGATTCCAGCCCGCCCTCCATTGCTCTGCCATTGACCCGTCGATGAATCGAATCCTACCTTCCGTCCTGTTTGCCCTGGCCATTCTCGCCACACCGGCGCGGGCCTCCGCCCTGCCGGTGCCGCCGCCGCCCCAGCTCGACAGTCGTGCCTGGCTCATGATCGATGCCCACAGCGGCGTTGCACTGGCCGAAAAAGACCCCGACGCCCGGGTCGAGCCGGCATCGCTGACCAAGCTGATGACGGCCTATCTCGTATTCACCGCGCTCAAGGAAGGGCGCCTCAAGCTGGACCAGACCCTACCCGTTTCGGATCGGGCCTGGCGCATGGAAGGCTCGCGCATGTTCCTCGACCCGCGTCGGCCGGCAAGCGTCGACGACCTGCTCAAGGGGCTCATCGTCCAGTCGGGCAATGACGCCTGTGTGGTCCTGGCCGAGGCGCTTGCCGGTTCCGAGGAGGGGTTTGCGGCCATGATGAACCAGATGGCCAGGCGCCTGGGGATGAGCAATACCCACTTCGTCAACTCCACCGGCCTGCCCCATGCCCAGCACTATTCCAGCGCGCGCGACCTGGTGCGTCTGGCGCACGCGCTGATCCGCGACTTTCCCGAGCACTATGCCAAGTACTACTCCATGCGCGAATTCACCTGGAGTGGCATCACTCAGCCCAACCGCAACCGGCTGCTGTGGATGGACAGTTATGTCGACGGCCTCAAGACCGGCCACACCCAGAGCGCGGGTTTTTGCCTGGTGGCCTCGGCCCGGCGCGACAACCGCCGCTTGATCTCGGTGGTCCTGGGGGCCGGCTCCGATGCCGCGCGCGCCATGCAGAGCCAGCAGCTGCTCAATTATGGTTTCCAGTTTTATGAGACCGTGAAGCTGTATGACCCCAACCATGCGGTATCCAGCCTGCGCGTGTACAAAGGAAAATCGAGCCAGGTCGAGGTTGGCTTCCCGCATGATTTCTACATCACCGTGCCGCGTGGCGGCGCCTCCCGCGTCCAGGCCGAGGTGATCAGCCAGCAACCCCTGCTCGCCCCCATCGACCGTGGCCAGCGCATTGCCACCCTGCGCCTGAGTCTGGATGGCAAAGTGGTGGGCGAATACCCCATGCAGGCACTCGATGGCGTCAAGGTGTCCGGGCTGCTGGGACGCCTGTGGGATGGCATCCTGCTCTGGTTCAAGTGAGTTCGATGCGACGATGGGCGAATCTGATCCGACCGTATACCTGAACGGCGAATACCTGCCCCTGTCGGCGGCACGTGTGCCGGTCCTCGACCGGGGCTTCATCTTTGGTGACGGCGTGTACGAGGTGATCCCGGTCTATGACCGGCGACCGTTCCGCCTCGCCGAACACCTCGCCCGGCTGCGCCACAGCCTGACCGGAATCCGCTTGGACGACCCCCTTGGAGAAGCTGCCTGGCGCGAAGTGATTGCTCGCATTGCAAGCACCGCACCGTGGCCGGATCAAGGCCTGTACCTGCAAGTGACCCGGGGGGTGGCACCGCGCGACCATGTGTTCCCACGTGCTACACCGGCGACCGTATTCGTCATGCCGACCCACCTCACACCGCCGCCGGCGCAGCATCTGCAAGAAGGCGTGGCGGTCATCAGTGCCGAGGACAACCGCTGGGGTCGCTGTGATTTCAAGACCACCTCCCTGCTCGCCAATGTGCTCCTGCGCCAGCTCTCGGCCGACGCCGGTTGCGCCGAAACCCTGCTGATTCGCGCTGGAGAGCTGATCGAGGGTTCGGCGAGCAGCGTGTTCGTGGTCCTGGAAGACACCCTGCTCGCCCCCCCCAAATCGAACTGGATGCTGCCCGGCGTGACCTACGACATGGTGCTCGAACTGGCCGCCAGGCACGGCTTCCCGCATGCCGTGCGGCCGATCCTCGAAGCCGAGATGCGCGCCGCGAGCGAGATCTGGCTGACCTCCTCGACCAAGGAGATCACACCCGTCGTCCGGCTCGACGGCCAACCCGTCGGCGACGGCCGCCCAGGGCCATTATTCCGACGCATGCATGCCGCCTACCAGGCCTTCAAGCAGGACGTGATGCGCGCCGGAGAGGCCTCGTGAGCCCGAACGACGAAACCCTGCTCGAATTTCCATGCGATTTCCCGGTCAAGGTGATGGGCCGGGCGAGCGAAACATTCGTCGCCACCGTCATCGCCATCGTCCAGCGCCACGCCCCCGACTTCAACGCCGAATCCGTCAGCGTGCGCGCCTCCGTCGGCGGCAACTACCTCGCAGTCACCTGCACCTTGCGCGCCACCGGAAAAAATCAGCTCGATGCCCTGTACCGCGAACTGACTGCCCACCCCGACGTGCGCATGGCGCTCTGACCCTCACGCCGTCTCCGTGGCGCGGTCTTGCGCACCGTGACAGCCAGCCCCTGCCGGCCCCGCATTTTTCTCAGGCGCTACTTCGCTGCGTCAACAGCAACTGGTAAAATCGAAACAACTGGATCACAGCCACACGGGCCGATAGCTCAGCTGGGAGAGCGCCGCGTTCGCAATGCGGAGGTCGGGAGTTCGATCCTCCTTCGGTCCACCACCATTCCAAAGCCCGGACATGCTCCGGGCTTTTTCACGCCCGCGAAGGGCCAGCCCTAGCGAGGTTTCGCGGGCGGTGCGAATTTCGATGATCGCCGCAAGGTGCCGATTTCGCCCTCTCGACTACCCGAGTTCCTCTCTTTTCTCTGTTTTTGTCTAGCCCGGTCGAGGCACGACACCCTGTAACCCTGCGGGTTTCCGGGCGGAGGTTTGCATCCCGCAACGCATAGCGGTTGGGTTTCGAACGCACTTTCTTGGTCAGCGGGCCAGCCCGCTGATCATTGCCCGCTGCGCGCTCCAGTCATCCGGCAACGGGTTCTCGACGAAGAACAACAGCGACAGCCCCACCGGCTGTCGGTCACGCGCAATGTCCTCGACGATGTCCGGTGCCAGCCGGGTGAGCTTCGACATCTTCTGCATTCGCGCCAGTCCGACCTTCTCGGCCTTGGCGAGCTCGGTCATGTTCTTCACCCGGCCCTTGCCGGGGTAAAATGGCCATCCTCTGATGTCCTCCTGACCGGACCGCCATGAAGAAGCGAAGCGCCATCAAGACGGACCTGTTTGCAGACAGCCGATATCGGGAGAAGATCGACAAGTTGGGCGATCCCTTGGCTGAGATTGATGGCGCCCTCGACTTTGCTGCGCGGGCGGCAGAAGTTGACCGCATTGCGCCGCGCCCGGTCAGCCTCCAAGGCGGCCGGCCCCCGTTTCCCACCGAAACCAGGATGCGCATTCGGGTTCTGAAGCGCCTGTACAACCTGTCCGACGAGCAGATGGAATACCAGTTGCTGGACCGGATGAGCTACAAGCGCTTCTGTGGTCTGGCCCGGGCCACCAACATTCCTGACCGGACCACGGTGTGGGTGTTTGAGAACCGGATCGGCGAAGCCGGCGCCCAGGCCATCTTCGATGGCGTCACCGCACAACTGCTCAAGAAGGGTTTCATCGCCCGAGGCGGCCAGATCATTGATGCCACGTTGGCGCCCGCGCCCCGGCAGCACTTCACCAAGGACTACAAAGCGCAGCTCAAAGCGGACGCAATGCCCGCCGACGGGTCGCTGGCCAAGCGACGCCAGAAGGATCTGGATGCGACCTGGACCAAGAAGCATGGCAAGAGCCACCACGGCTACAAGCTCTCGGTGAACGTCGACAAGACGCACAAGTTCATCCGCAAGATCGTCACCGACACGGCCAGCACACACGACAGCCCGCACTTTGAGGCGGTCATGGACCCGGCCAACACCAGCCGGGATGTCTATGCCGACCGGGGCGATCCATCCGAGGAGCGGGAAGCCTGGCTGAAAGAGAACGGCTACCGGAACCGGATGCAACGCAAAGGCCATTGGAACAAGCCCTTGTCCGAAGCCCAGCAGGGGCGAAACCACCGAATCGCCAAGACCCGTGCGCGGGTCGAACATGCGTTTGGGGCGATTGAAACAGATGGGCGGCAAGTGGATCCGCACCCTTGGTCAAGCGCGCGCCAACTTTGCCATGACGATGAGGGCGGCCTGCTACAACCTGAAGCGTCTGGCGTACTTCCAAAAAGCTGGCATCATGGCCGCATAGCGCCCGAAATGGGCCGAATTGCCGCAGCCCACGGCGATTCGGGGTAAAAACAGGGCGAAGCTTCTTAGAAAGGCAGCCGTTTGTTGGGGAATTTGAGCCGAATTCGGTCAGAAGCATCGCTCGATGGCTGAGTTCATTGGAAATCGCGGGTTATT
>OGCL01002744.1_pt1 | contig 11640 bp, 10 predicted proteins | sample 1570041 | NCBI WGS metagenome assembly OGCL01 (sample SAMN06266162, study PRJEB24511) | hot springs metagenome | isolation source: Hot spring water | place: South Africa: Limpopo | collected 2015-06-22 | reverse complement strand
AAGTAGCCGCCGAGAAAGTCTGGCGCATAGGCCATGGCGTCCAGCCGGTCCTGGATGAAGAACAGCACCAGCGTGGCCGGGATGGCGCTGGCAATTCCGTTGAGCAGAAAAACCGTCATCAGGCGACGAAAGCCCGCGCCCTGCCAGGGCAGGCTCAAGGGCGCAGCAACCGCAACAGGCGCCGACTGCGCCGCAAGCGGCTGCGGCGCGCGCATCAACAGCGCCACGCCCAAGCCCAGCGTCAGTGCCAACGTGACGGCCGTCCACCCCGGCCCGGCCTGTGTGGCCAGCACATTCGCCGTCACCACGCCCACCAGCCCGCACCCCTCTCGCCAGGCCACCAGCCGGGTGCGCTGTCGCGGCTCACCGCCCAGGCGTGTGCCCCATGCAAGATGAAGCACCGTGGCCAGGCTGTAGGCGAGGAAGGTGAACATGACGGTCAGCCCGCACCACAGCAGCAGCGCCTGCTCACCCGCCACCTGCGGAAAGAACACCGCCACGAAGCCCGCCACCAGCAGCACGCAGGCCCAGGCCATCCACCGCCCCCCGGCGCGCGGGCGTTGCAACAGCCTGTCCACCCAACGCCCGAGCAGCGGGTCGATCAGCGCATCTGCCAGGCGTGTGAGCAACAGCACCGCGCCCAGCCACGCCAAGGGCACGCCGAGTTGCTGCCCGTAGTGCGCGGGCAGCACCACATACAGCGGGATGGCAGCAAACGCCAGCGGCAGGCCAATGAGGCCATAGCGCGCGCAGGCAGCGTGAGGCAGCATGGTCGTGCTCAGCCTGGCTTGCGCAGCGTGTACTGCACAACGTTGGTGTTGCCCATGTCGAAGGCTGCCTCGCAGTAGGCGAGGTAAAACTCCCAGATGCGCTGGAAGCGCAGGTCGAATCCCAGCCCTTGAATGGCTTGCAGATGGGCGTGGAAGCCCGTGCGCCAGCGCCGCAGCGTCTCGGCGTAATCCGGCCCGAAGGCCATGGCCTCAACCACTTCGAGCCCGGCACGCCGTGCATGGGCGCGGAACACCTGGTCGGACGGCAGCATGCCGCCGGGGAAGATGTACTGCTGGATGAAATCGGTCGAGCGGCTGTAGCGCTCGAACAGGTCGTCGTGGATGGTGATGGTCTGGATGCAGGCCTTGCCACCCGGCTTCAGGCAACGTGTCACCGTCTCGAAGTAGCCCGGCCAGTAGGACTGGCCCACGGCCTCGAACATCTCGATGGACACGAGCGCGTCGAACGGTGGATCGGCGATGTCGCGGTAGTCCTGCAGACGCAGGTCGGCCTGCTCGGCCAACCCGGCGCGGGCCATCCGGTCCTGGGCCCAGGCGAGTTGCTCGGTCGACAGCGTGACGCCAGTGACGTGGGCGCCGCATTCGGCCGCAGCGATCTCCGCCAGCCCGCCCCAGCCACAGCCGATCTCAAGCACGCGCTGTCCGGGCTGCTCCGCGGTGACGCCCGCCTCGCGCAGCGCGCGGTGCACCTTGGCCCGCTGAGCCTGAACCAGATCACCATCCCGCCGACCCTCGAACCACGCGCTCGAGTAGCTCATGGTGGGATCCAGCCACAAGCGGTAGAAGTCGTTGCCCAGGTCGTAATGGGCCTGGATGTTCTTGCGGCTGTTGGCGCGCGAGTTGTGGTTGAGCAGGTGGCGAATGCGGTAGGCCAGCCGCCCCCACCAGTGGCCGTAGATGGCCGATTCGATGTGATCGCGGTTGGCGATGAACAACTTGAGCAGCGCCGTCAGGTCGGGCGTGCTCCAGTGGCCATCGATGTAGCCCTCGGCGAAGCCGATGTCGCCTGACTTCAACACCGCTGCGCAGACGGCCCAGTCGTGCAGGATCAGACCCGCCCGCGGTTCGGCATCTCCCACGTTGCGGGCATGGCCAGTGCGCATGGTGCTGCCGTCGGGCAGTTGCAGCTCCAGCGTGCCCACCTTGAGCCGCTGCAACAGCCGCAGGACGGCGCGGGCCGCAGCCGGTGCGCCAGAGGGCATGCTCAGGGCACCCGGCCCGGAAGACGACAGGGTCGAGGAAGAGGTTTTCATGGCTTCGGTCCTTGTTGGCCCGTGACGAACTGCACCGGCGGTGCCGGCTTGGAAAAGAAGGGCACCCGCTTGCGCCACAGCTGCAGCGCCTGCCAGTGGATGCGCGCAATGACCCCCAACGTCATCAGCGGCCAGCCGACGATGGCCTGGCGGACGCTGGCCGCCGTGACAGGGGTAAGGCGGCCGCTGATGGCCGTCTCGATGACCACGCCCGCCTCATCATGGTGGTCGACGCGGGCGACGAGGCGCTCATCGGTGCGCATGAAGCGAAAGCGGTAATGGCCCTCGGCACGGCAAAAGGGCGAGACATGAAACACCTTGTCCGCGCGCATCTCGTGGCCCCAGCGCAGCGCAGGCCCGCTCAACAGGTAGATGTGACGCTCGCCAAAGGTGTTGTTGACCTCGGCCACGACCGCATGCAGCGCGCCATCGGCGCAATGGACGTACCAAAAGCTCACCGGCTTGAAGACGTAGCCCAGCACACGCGGATAGGTCTGCAGCCAGACCTCGCCTTGCGTGAGGGCGTCGTCCCAGCAGCCGTGCTGACGCAGCACGCCGTCCAGCCACGCCAGGGCGTCCGGCCCGCCTACACCATGGTCCGCATCGTGAAAGCTCAGCCAACCCCGCCCATTGCGGCGCAGCAGTGGCTCTGGCAATCGTGCCAATGCACGCATCGGCAACAGCCAGAAGAAGCTTCGATAGCGAAAGGCATGCACCACGGGCTTCAGCCGCTTGTGGTGCACCTGACCGAAGCCGAACTGCGCGCCGGTCATGGTCATGCCGCCGCCACCGCGGCCAGGGTGTGCGGCTTGAACGCCGCAGCTTCGGCGCGCCCGGCCCACGCCACGACGCCTTGCGCGGCGGCCAGACCGGCCTTCAGTCCATCTTCATGGAACCCATAGCCGGCCCACGCCCCGGCAAACCACACACCGCGCCGCCCTTGAAGCCCACCCAGGCGCGCCTGTGCATCGATGGCCGCCTGGTCGAAGACCGGGTGCGCATAGTCGATGCGGGCCAGCACGGTTTCGGGGCGCGGCTGGCGCAAGGCGTTGAGCGAGACGATGACCGGCTGTGCAAAGGGCAACGGCTGCAGTCGGTTGATCAGATAGTGCAGGCAGACGTGCTGGTCTTCCTGTCCGGGTGCGGCCGCGCGCTCGTAGTTCCAGGCGGCCCAGGCCTGCTCGCGCTGCGGCAACACGCCGGTGTCGGTGTGCAGAATGGCCTCATTGGGGTGGTAGCGGATGGCGCCCAAAACGGCGCGCTCTTCAGCGGTGGCCGCCGCTCCGAGCATGGCCAGCGCTTGATCGCTGTGACAAGCCAGCACAACCGCGTCGAAACGCTCGGCGCCCGCGCTGCTGTGCACCATCACGCCTGCCTCGCCCGCCACCCCCAGGGGCACCACGCCGTGCACCGGCGTGGCCAGCCGCACATCCGGCAGGTCGCGCGCGATGCGGCGCACGTACTCTCGCGAGCCACCGCGGACGGTGTACCACTGCGGGCGGTTGGCCACTTGCAGCAGCCCATGGTTGTGGCAGAAGCGGATGAGCGTGGCAATGGGGAACGCCATCATCTGTCGCACAGGACACGACCAGATGCACGCCACCATGGGCAGCAGGTAGCCTTGTTGGAATGCATCGCTGAACCGGTGGCGCACCAGCCACTCACCAATGGGCTCACGCAACGCGGCCTCTTCACCGGATTCGGCCAGCGCCGTGGTCAGGTGGTTGAAACGAACGATGTCGGCCAGCATGCGCCAGAACGCCGGCGACACCAGGTTGCGGCGCTGCGCAAACACCGTGTCCAGCGAAGAGCCGCACCACTCAAGCCCCGGGCGCAGGCCGGCCAGGCCCTGGGCATCGCGCGGCACCTGCACAGAGAACGACATGTCCGACGGTGCCGTGGGCACACCCAGGCGACCAAACAACTCGATCAGTCGCGGGTAGGTGCGCTCGTTGAACACCAGAAAGCCCGTGTCCACGCCATGCGTGACGGACCGGCCCGAGGCATCGGGCAGCGTGACATCGACGGTGTTGGCGTGGCCACCGAGCTTGGCGCCCGCCTCGAACACCGTGACCTCGCAGCGCGCGCCCTGCTGAGCCAAGGTCCATGCCGCGCCCAGGCCCGAGATACCCGCACCGATGACCGCTACTCGTTTCATTCCGATTCTCCCGTGCGGCGCATACCGCTCAGTTCATATAGTAACCGATTGGTATTTATTTGGCGAGTGCCTGCTCGATGTCGCGCAACAGGCGTGGGTCATCTGGCGCGATCTGACTCGAATAGGCCTTGACGGTGCGTCCGTCACGCGCAATCAGGTACTTGTGAAAGTTCCAGCCGGGCGCCACGCCGGTGGCCTGAGTCAGGTCCGCATACAAGGGACTGGCCTGCGGCCCGCGCACCACCGTTTTGCTGAACATGGGAAAGCGCACGCCGAAGGTGTTGGCGCAGAAATCGGCGATCTCGCGGGCGCTGCCAGGCTCTTGGGCAAAGTCGTTGGACGGGAAGCCCAGCACCACCAGGCCCCTGCCCTGCAGCCGGCCATACAGCGCCTCCAGCCCCGCGTACTGGCCGGTGTAGCCGCAGCGGCTGGCCGTGTTGACCACCAGCACGACCTTGCCGGCGTACTGACACAGTGACTGTGGCTTCTCGTCTTGCAGCCGCAAGACGGTTTTGTCCAGCAAGACGGGGCAGGCCTGCGTTTTCGCGCCCGCTGCGGGCGATGCTTGCGCCCAGGCGATGCCTGCGCAAGCCCACCAGAGGGCGGCGAGTCCGACATGAACGGCCTTTGTCTTCATGCTTTGCCTTTTTTGTCTTGGTCAAATTGCTTTGTCTGGCCTATATTAGGCGCAACACTGGCAGTTCACAATCCGTTGTCCAGGTCAAAATGGCGTCGCGCGGCGCATTTGCACACGCTTCGCCCACCGCGAAACCTTACGCATCCCTTCCGCCAATGGATGCACCCTTCAAGATGAACAAACCGCTGCTGCTGTCCATCGCCGCCGTCGAGCGCGACACCGGTCTGAGCAAGGACACCTTGCGCGTCTGGGAGAAGCGCTATGGCTTCCCCTGCCCAGAGCGCGACCGGCAGGGCGAACGCAGCTACCCGATCGATCAGGTCGAGCGTCTGCGACTCATCAAGCGGCTACTGGATGTCGGCCACCGGCCTGGCCGGGTCGTCAGCCTGCCGCTGAGTGACCTGCAGATGCTGGCGGGTCGCAGTGCGGATGCCCAGGGCTTGCGGCCCGATCAGGTGCGCCGGCGCGCGACCATGCCCTTGCGTCAGCCGCTCGCCTCGGGCGACATCGGCGCGGGCGACGCGTCAGACGCCCCCCCCAGCACGCAAGGCCCCCTCACGACCGACTGGCTGACGTCCGCGCTGTCGGCCGTCGATGCCCACGCGCCGCAGCAGTTGCGCCAGGTGTTGCGCCAGGCGCTGGTTCAAGAGGGCCTGCCGCGCTTCCTGAGCCACGTCGCCAGCCCGCTGATGTACGCGATGGGCGACGGCTGGCTGCGCGGGCGCTTTGGCGTGCCACAAGAGCATTGGGTCAGCCAGGCGGTGCAGCAGAGCCTGCACGCCGCCCTGGCCCAACTGCCGCTGCCCAATGAGCATGATCATCCACGGATCTTGCTGAGCACCTTCCCGGGCGAGGCACACGGTCTGGGGCTGCTCGTGGCCGAATGCTGGCTGCACCTGCTTGGCGCCCACCCCATCAACCTCGGGCCGCAGACCCCCTTATGGGATCTGGTGGAGGCGGCTGGTCGATACCACCTGGATGTCGTGGCCATCGGCTTCACCGCCGCTGCGCCTGCGCCGCTGGTGACCGACATGCTGTCGGAGCTGCGCGCCAAGCTGCCGCCCCACGTCGCGCTCTGGGCGGGCGGCCAGCACCCCCTTTTGCAGCGCCGGGCGCCGGACCAAATCCGCGTCATCGGCTCACCCGAGCAGCTCGCGCACGAGGTGGCGGCCTGGCGCCTGCAGCACCCCGGCCTGCGGGTGAACTGACATGGCCGCATCGCTCAAGGGCTTCAAGGCCCACCTGCCCGTCAAGCCTTGCGTCCATTGCCAGCGCCCCATGGCCTGGCGACGCAAGTGGGCCCGCAACTGGGACGAGGTGCGCTACTGCAGCGAACGCTGCCGCCGCGCGGCGCGAGGCGGCCAGCCATGCGCGACCTGATCCTCATCCTGGGCGACCAGCTCGCGCACGATCACCCTGCGCTGCTTGAGGCCGACCCGGCTCAGGATCGGGTGCTGCTGATCGAAGCCCCCGGCGAAGCCACCCATGTCTGGAGCCACAAGGCCCGCATTGCGCTCTTTCTGGCGGCCATGCGCCACCATGCGCAGGCGCTGCGCGCTGCGGGCTGGCAGGTGCACCACATCGCGCTGGACGACCCAACCCACGCCACCGAGCCCACACTGGCCGGTCGTCTGGCCGCCACGCTGCGCACCCTGCGCCCCGCCCGCCTTCGTGTGATGGAAGCCGGCGCCTGGCGGCTCGCACGCGACATTGAAGCCACCGCGCTGACCGAGGGCGTGCCGCTCACGTGGATGCACGACCCGCACTTCCTGTGCAGCCGGGCGGACTTCGCCAAGTGGGCCGCGCGCAAGCGCGAACTGCGCATGGAATGGTTTTACCGCTGGATGCGTCAGCGCCACCACGTGTTGCTTGATGCCAGCGGCGAACCCGAGGGTGGCCAGTGGAACTTCGACGAAGACAATCGCGCGCCCTACCCCAAGCAGGGCCCCGGCCTCATCCCGCCGCCGGCCCATTTTGCGCCTGACGCGCTCACGCAGGACGTGATCGCGCTGGTAGAGGCCCGCTTCCCGAATCACCCCGGCTCGCTTGCGCACTTCGGCTGGCCGGTGACCCGCGCCCAGGCCCTGCAGGCGCTGGACACCTTCATCCAGACGCGCCTGAGTGGCTTTGGTCGCCATCAGGACGCGATGTGGGAGGCCACCCCCTTCGGCTGGCATTCGCTGCTGTCGGCCGCACTGAACCTGCACCTGCTGCATCCGCGCGAGGTCATCGCAGCCGCCGAGGCCGCCTGGCGTGAAGGCCGGGCCGAGCTGGCCAGCACCGAAGGCTTCATCCGCCAGGTGCTGGGCTGGCGCGAGTTCATACGCGGCGTCTATTGGCTGGACATGCCGGATCTGGCCGAGGCGAACCACCTGCGCGCCGAAGGCGATCTGCCCGCTTTCTTCTGGACGGGCGACACCGACATGGCCTGTCTGCGCGATGCCCTGCGCCAGACACTCGATCACGGCTACGCCCACCACATCCAGCGCCTGATGGTGCTGGGCTTGTACGGTCTGCTGGCCGGCGTGCGGCCCCAGGCGGTGTCCGACTGGTTTCTGGCCATCTATGTCGATGCGGTGGAATGGGTCGAGTTGCCCAACGTCGCCGGCATGGCGCTGTACGCAAATGGCGGCCGCTTCACCAGCAAGCCCTACGCGGCCTCCGGCGCCTACATCCAGCGCATGAGCAACCACTGTCGGGGCTGCCGTTACGACCCCAAGCAACGCAGTGGGCCTGACGCTTGCCCCTACACCGCGCTGTACTGGGACTTTCTTGCGCGCCACGAGGCCGAACTGGCCGCCAGCCCGCGTACGGCACTGATGGTGCGCAACCTGCAGCGCCTGAGCGCGGATGAAAAAAGGGCCATCCATGAGACGGCCCTCCAGTGGATGCCCCGCCCCACCGGCGAGACACCTGCTTGACGCGCGTTTCAGGCGGCGCGGCGACGGCGTGCCGCCAGCCAGCCCACCAGCGCCAGACCGCTGGCGGTCAGGGCGTAGGTCTGAGGCTCGGGCACGGGTGCCGCCACCATTTCGAACGAGTACGAGCCCTTGGTCAGGCCAGTGCCCACAGCGTCACCCTTGATGACCATCCAGAACGGCGTGGTCGCGTACGAGAAGTTGGTGCTCACGCTGTCGGCGGGGCCATTGGCGGCGGTCAGGGTCAGCGACTTGAAGGCCGCGCCCGTGATCTGCTTGGTCAGGGGATCGTAATCGCCATAGGCATAGAACGCGACCGAGTCGAAGTTGATGTCGACGATGCTGTTGAGCTTGAGCTCAGTCAGCGCAAAGCCCAGTTCGGCCGCCGGGAAGGCGTCGAAGCCCGAGCCGAACTCGATCAGGTGAACATCCGTGAAAGCGCCTGCATCAGCGAAGGTCTTCGAGCCTTTCGAGACCTCATAGGGTTGCAGGGTCAGAGCGGAGGCCGACAGGGCGGAGAACGCCATGACGGCTGCGAAGGCGACGGACTTGAGTTGCATAAGAGACTCCCGAGTTTGTACTGCGTTGAACCAGGTCCCCGTGACCCGACTCACACCCTGGACAGGTGCGGGGGCAAGGGTGTGGCCGCACCTCTCGCATGTCAACGAATGCAAACCGTGCCGTCCCCTGTTCGCGGGGGGCTTGACAAAGGCGTTTTCCGTGAAATGCGACACGATTTGAAACGCTTTGCAAGAGCTTAAGGGAAAGGGCCCCGAAACGGCCAGCGGGCACGCCCCTTGCCTGGGGCGGGCGCGTGCGCCGGGCACGCTCTAGCGCGCGCAAGCCCCTGCCTGCACAAACTGTCATCCACTCGCGTTACGCTCGCGTATGGCTTCCTTGTCGGGGCCGCGCACGATCCCTGACGCCCCGCCCAAGGGCGACCATCTTTCTGTCTTGCCGGAGTGCAGCATGCTCTACCCCGAACTGTTCAGACAACTCGAATCCGTTCGCTGGAACATGGAAAAGGACATCCCCTGGGACCAGTTCGACGCCAGCCAGCTGAGTGAAGAGCAGGCTCAGACCATCAAGATGAACGCCATCACCGAGTGGGCCGCCCTGCCGGCCACCGAGATGTTTCTGCGCGACAACCGCGACGACAGCGACTTCTCGGCCTTCATGTCGGTGTGGTTCTTTGAAGAGCAAAAACACTCGCTGGTGTTGATGGAGTATCTGCGTCGCTTCCGGCCCGACCTGGTGCCCACCGAAGAAGAGCTGCACGAAGTGCGCTTCGAGTTCGACCCGGCGCCGGCGCTGGAAACGCTGATGCTGCACTTCTGCGGCGAAATCCGCCTGAACCACTGGTACCGCCGGGCTGCCGAATGGCACACCGAGCCGGTGATCAAGCACATCTACCGCACGCTGTCGCAGGACGAGGCGCGCCACGGCGGCGCCTACCTGCGCTACATGAAAAAATACCTCGCCGAGTTCGGCGACACCGCGCGCGCGGCTTTCTCCAAGATCGCCGTGCTGATGGCCTCGGCCAAGCGCACCGCCAAGGCGCTGCACCCGACCAACCTGCACGTCAGCCGCGCGCACTATCCGCGCGACACGGTGCAGTCGCGGCTGCCGGATCCGACCTGGCTCGAGCGCTGGCTCGACGAGCAGATCCGCTTCGACGACGCATGGGAATCCAGGGTCGTCGAGCGCATCCTGCACAACATGGGCCTGCTGTTCGAACGGACCTTCAACTCGGTGCAGGAATTGAACCGCTATCGCAAGGAGGTCGCGGCCCGGCTGGCCGCACCGGCGGCCGCGGGTGCCGTTTGACGAAGCGCCGGCAGCACGATCCCCGATGCATGCGGTGCCCAAGCACGTCCCGCTCGTCGTGGGCACGCGCGGGGGCTTGCCCGAACTGGTTCACCCCGGTTCGATCGCGGTCGTCGATGATGCGGGCCGACTCATCGTCGGCGTCGGGGATCCCGAAAGCCTGAACTTCACGCGCTCGGCGCTGAAGCCGCTGCAGGCGCTGCCCTTCGTCGAGGACGGCGGCATGGAGCGCTTCGGCTTCACGTCGCACGAGCTGGCGCTGATGTGCGCAAGCCACAGCGGCGAGCAGGTGCACGTCGACATCGCCGCGCGCATGCTCGAGCGCATCGGCGCGCGCGAGTCCGACCTGCAGTGCGGCTGCCATCCGCCGACCTATTTCACGGCGACGCATTCGCAGATGCCGGCCGGTGCGCGCTGGAACCAGCTTCATCACAACTGCTCGGGCAAGCACGTCGGCTTCCTCGCGTCCTGCCGGCTGCACGGTGCGCCGCTCGCGAACTACCTCGATCCCGACGCGCCGTGTCAACGGCGCGTGCGAGAAGCCGTGCAGCGCTTCGCACCGGGCGTGGCGCTGCCGATGGGCGTCGACGGGTGCAGCGCACCCAATTACGCGCTGCCGCTGGCGCGGCTCGCGCTCGCCTACTGCCGGCTTGCGCTGGGCGCCACGCCCGCGCTCGCCGCGCTCGCCTACGCGATGAAGCGCCATCCGGATCTGGTGTCCGGCACCGCGCGCAGCGATCTGGCACTGATGCGCACGGGCGGCGGCGACTGGGTCAGCAAGATCGGCGCCGACGGCGTGCAGGCGATCGGCGTGGCCAGCCTCGGCATCGGCATCGCCATTCGCGTCGCCGACGGCAACTCGCGCGCGTTGCACGTCGCAACGGTCGCGGTGCTGCAGCAGCTCGGACTGCTCGACTCGCCGGAGAAGACGCCGCTCGCGCCGTTGGCCGGCCGCGCGCTGCGCAACCATCGCGGCGTCGTCGTCGGCGAGGTCGAGCCGCGCTTTTCGCTGCCGCGGCTGCGCTGACCCCGCGCGCCGCCGCGGCTTCAGCGCGTTTGCTCGATGCGCTGGCGGCGCCGCTGCTCGGCGACGAACTCCTCCAGCTCCGGATCGAGCGCGTTGCGCGACGACACGATGCCCACCGGCTTTCCGTCCTCGACGACGGGCAGATGACGGCAGTGGTTCTTCTGCATCAGCAGCATCGCGTGACCGAAAGACTTCTCCGGCGCGATCGTCTTCGGATCGCGCGTCATCACGTCCGCCAGCAGCGTCGACGCCGGATCGAGCTTGCGCGCGACCACGCGGAACACCACGTCGCGCTCGGTGAAGATGCCGATCAGGCGCTGCGCTTCGACGACGAGCACCGCCCCGACATGCTTTTTCGCCATCATCACCGCCGCCTGCAGCACGGTGGTTTGCGGCGGCGCCGTCAGCAGCTTGTGCCGCTGCATGATGTCCCTGACCGGCTGCATGAACACTGAGGTCTCCTCGATCCGGGCGGCGCCGCCATGCTCGGCGCATCGTCAGGCGGCAACGTACGGGGCCGGCGCCGCCACCTCTTTGACTGCGATCAAGCTTCGCGGGCGCTCGCACCCGCAAGCGCGCGCCGGGGGCGGGTCGCGAGCGCAGGCATCGACGCGCCGCAGCCCACGCGCACGAGTTCGATCGCGCGGACAGGCACGCCGCGGCAACAAGCGCCTTACGCGTCGCGCAGCTGCACCTCGCCGCGCGGCGTGCGCAGCACGGCGCACAGCGACTTGGGCCCGGGTTTCAACCGCACTGGTCCGGCGATACGCAGCTCGCGAAACAGCGGCAGCACGCTGGTGGCGGCCGGATGCGACAGCCGTAGCTCGACCAGCGCGCAACCGCGCTCTTCGAGCGCGTCGCACGGATGCGCGCCGCTCCATTCGATCGCCGCCGGCAGCACGCCGCCGAAAGGCAGCGCGCCGTCTTCGGTCACCGTCAGCCGCCAGGCATAGGCGCTGCGGGTGAACGCTCTCGGCTCGCCGAGCGCCGGCACGCGCGTGACGGCTTCGACGATGTCGGTCGTCGCCG
>OGCL01002742.1_pt1 | contig 11646 bp, 12 predicted proteins | sample 1570041 | NCBI WGS metagenome assembly OGCL01 (sample SAMN06266162, study PRJEB24511) | hot springs metagenome | isolation source: Hot spring water | place: South Africa: Limpopo | collected 2015-06-22 | reverse complement strand
CCGTTCCCTCTCCTTAAGCCCCTCCCCCCGAGGGGGAGGGGAGCGTCGTGAGTCGGCTACGCGACTTTCACGATAAAGCCACCCGCCCCGAGACCTGGCGGCCGCCCATCCAGCCGGCAGCGGCTGCCCCGCTGCGGCGGCAGCGGGGCGGTCTTCAGGACTTGAGCTCTTCCAGCAGGCTGGCCAGGTCGTCGGCGTGCTCCTCCTCCACGGCGAGGATGCCTTCGAGCATGCGTCGCGTGGTGACGTCCTTGTCGCCGATGTAGCGGATCATCTCGCCATAGCTGTCGATGGCGATGCGCTCGGCCACCAGGTCCTCCTTGATCATGTCGATGAGGCTCTCGCCTTCCACGTATTCGGCATGGCTGCGGGTGAGCAGGCCCTCGGGGTTGAAGTTGGGCTCACCCTTCAACTGCACGATGCGGGCGGCGAGCTGGTCCATGTGCTGCTGTTCCTCGTTGGCATGCTGCAGGAATTCCTGCGCCACGGCGTCGGCGTTGATGCCGCTGGCCATGAAGAAGTGGCGTTTGTAGCGCAGCACGCAGACGATCTCGGTGGCCAGCGCCTCGTTCAGGAGCTTGACCACGGTTGCGCGGTCGGCCTTGTAGCCGGCGGTGATGGCGCCGTCCTCGATGTGTTTGCGGGCGCGTTCGCGCAAGGTCTTGATGTCGGTGAGGAAGGGCGGCGCCGCGGGGGGGATCTCCTTGCCCTTCTTCGTGCCCTTGGGATTCGTCTTTTCCGGGTTTTTCGCCATGTCTTTCTCCTTCCGTCGTGGTTTATGCAGTGCGCTCAGCCAAGCGCGGTGTCCAACACCATCATGATAGCGAATCCGCACATCAGGCCCAGGGTGGCCGGGGTCTGATGGCCGTTGCGGTGGGTCTCGGGGATGACCTCGTGTGAGACCACGAAGATCATGGCGCCGGCCGCCAGGCCCATGCCGATCGGGTAGGCCAGGGCCAAGCCGCTTGTCAGCCCTACACCGAGGAGGGCGCCCAGCGGCTCCATGACCCCGCTCAAGGCGGCGATGCCCACCGCGCGCGGGGCACTGATGCCGATGGCGCGCAGGGTCATGGCCACAGCGAGGCCCTCCGGGATGTCCTGCATGGCGATGGCCGAGGTGAGCGGCAGGCCCACCGAGAGGTCGCCGCGGGAGAAGGCCACACCGATGGCCATGCCCTCGGGCAGGTTATGCAGCGCGATGGCCAGAACGAACAGCCAGACGCGGTTCACCCGCTCGCAGCCGGCGCCGCAGGGGCCGCCGTGTACATGCTCGTGCGGAGTGAACTGGTCCAACCCCAGCATGAGCAGCACCCCCAGCCCCAGGCCGCCCACCACGGTGAGCGCGGCCAGCGTGCCGCTACCGGTCATCTCCTCGCCAGCGGCGATACCAGGCAGGATGAGGGAAAAGGAACTCGCTGCCAGCATCATGCCGGCCGCGAAGCCGAGTATGACGTCCTCGGTGCGCTGGGTGAGATGGCGCAGGAACAGGGCGGGAAGCGCTCCCAGGGCGGTGGCGGCGAAGCCGGCCAGGCCGCCCAGCATGGCGAGCCGTAAGGCGGCATCGGCCTCGCCGGCGGTGACCTGCCAGAGGCTGCTTGCCAGGAGCACCGCCACGGCCAGCACGGTTGCCGCCAGACCCAGGGCCGTCCAGGGATGCTGATGGGCCTGGGCAAGCCAGGCCGCAGCGAATGAGGGGGGTGGGGATGGCCTTGCGATGTCCATGTCCGTCATGCCTCGTAGTCGTCCGGTGGGTCAGTAACGGTCCGATGTGTCAGGGTGCCTTGGCAGGCACGATGCCTGGTTCCGACTTTCTTACGCACACCTGTTGTCCGGTTCGAGCCCTCGCTCGCATGGTCCGGCATCGTCTCTGTATCTTTCCTCATTACACACCGGGCAGAGATATAGTTGAAATAACCGTTTATGGCCTAATGGCCGTCCCTGACAATGAAAGACGTCGTTGACGGCCATGAACGGTCCCTCTCCCCCAGCACCTCCCCCCGAGGGGGAGGGGAGCGTCGTGAGTCGGCTGTGCGACCTTCACGATAAGACGGTGCTGTCCACCACCACACGGGCCAAGTCCTGCCGCCCGATGAGCTTCAAGCTCACCGCCACATTGATCGTCTGCGCCAAGAGTACTTCCACGCCTTCTTTGCCCAACAGCTGGCGAAACTTCACCAGGGTCGTCGCATCGCATGGCAGCCGATCTTCGTAGTATGCCAAGCTTAAGAAGAACTGCCAGCGCGGGGGTGTCGCGCCAGCGCTCAACCACCCCTTCGTCGGACTCGTCGAAGGCGTGCTTGAGGTACAGCAGGCTGATCATGATGCGCAGCGGCACGCGCGGGCGCCCGGCGTTGGACACGCGCGCGGCTTAGACCACCGCATAGCCAAAGAGGTCCAGCTCGAGCAGCGCGACACCCTCGCGGGCCTTGCGCGCGAAGCGCTGGGATGAGGCCGCTTCCAGCTCCTGCCACGGAGCGCCAAGGCCAGCACCGCCCGCGGGTGGCGCAGATCGATATCTGATCCAGGCGCAGCCGGAAAAAGTCCTCAGTGGCGGGGTAGGCTGGCATCACGAACGCCCGGAAAACACGGCGGAAAGCGCAGAACTTCTTAATTATACCCGAAAAGCGTCTGAAAGTCAATTGGGGACAACTGGTTATGATTTTTTCAGGGGCGACTACATAAAAGTTGTTGCACTATCGACTGCGGGTGGTGGACGCCCCCTTGGGCGACGGCCGGGAATGGGCGCGTGGGGTGGCGGTGGTGCCCCCGGGCGAGCCGGCAGACATCAAGGCAGTGACCATCGGTATGCTGCTGGACCAGACCTCCCATGATCGGGTCGCCTTACTCAAAGTGGACATCGAGGGTGCCGAGGCGGAGGTGTTTGCACGCCATACCGAAGCATGGCTTACCCGAGTAGATCGTATCGCCATCGAACTTCACGGCCATCAATGCACCGATATCTATCTCAGGGCCGTCACGGACGCCGGTTTCGAGTCGACCCGGGTTGGCGGCTTGATGCTATCTTGGCGGAAGGATCTGGTCTGGACGCAACCCTGACCGGGCGCGTTCGTGTCTTCGCGTCAGCCAATCGGGCAGGAGCGTGCACAGCCGAACCCAACGCCCCATGACCGTGAAACGCAGCTTGTGCAGCCCACGTGTCACCGGATAAGCTAACCTCCAAAACCCGGTGAGCAGGACGGACTTGTCCCAGCGCCGATATGCGTCCTGGCCGTCAATACAGGAGGGCGTGTCATCATCGGGTAGTATCGGGGAGGGCACCACCGACAGGGTCGCCAGACCAGAGCGCCAAGTCATGCCGTGTAGGGTGTCGATGGGCAGCCAAGCACGCTGCGTTAACTCGAGCAAGCGCCCAGCCGCGCGCCGGTTGAGCAGGTAGCCGTAAGCCCCGCCCGGCGTACTCAATGGACGAGCCAAATAGGCCGCGCTGCTCCGAAGGGGCGTGATCAGACGTGAGGCGCGGTAGTTCTTTTCCCGTCCCAGAAAGCGAACCAGGTCCCAGCGCTCGCGTATCTCGAGCAGGTCATCTATGACCATGGGCAGGGCATCGGTGAGTACAGCGTCATCCTCCAGAACCAGTGCGAACTCATATCCACTTGCGAGCATGTGCTGGTACGCGTTGCGATGGGCCAGCACACAACCCAGCTCGCCACCGCTCAGGTCGCGGCCGAAGAAGATGCGTCGCCTAAAGCCGTCGTAGCCGGGGTGTGTGGACAGATCAAGCTGACGGCCATCCACCCCGGGTACGAATTCGAACGGGATACCCAATGTTCGCAGACGGGTGGAGATGACCTCGCGCCGGTCGTGGGCGTGCTCCAAGGAGATGACGATACAGTGACAGAGGGCAGATGCCTCTGCGTTGGTCGAGGGCGTACGGATCATCGCCTCCCCACGCGACGCTTAAGTTCGCCGTGTATCAACCGGGACGCTTCGTAAACGTCCCGGATGGGGGCGTCGGCGGTACCGGTGATGTCCAGGGTCTGGCTCTTCCCTAAGAGGGACAACAGATTCTTCCTCAGCTTCCCCCGCCACATGATCCTGCGCGCCTGACGCTCGACGGCTCGGAAATCCAGTTCATAGCGCCGGGCGAGCCGCCGGCCCCATTCGGTGAGCTCACGCCGGTGCCGCCGCTTGGCCTTGCCGAGCATGATGGCCAGCTGTTCGGACAAGCTCGTCTCGGTCTTCAACGAAGGTAAGAAATAATCGGCTTGGAGGACTGCTTCATACAGCATCAGTTCTATGGAAGGCGGCAAAGTCTCGTCAGAACTCGAGGCCAAATCGGGGTGGATGGGAATGTTGGCCTCAGAGAGGAATTTATGTGCCGGTGAAACATCCTTCAGGTTCGGATCACGCGCGGCGAAATAGGACGTACCGCCGCTATGCTTGGAGGTGCCGCCGACGGCCAAGGGCTCGTTGGAGTAGATGCAGAGGTCCGCAAGCTTGGCGATCACCACCGCGGAATAGATGTCCGGATTGATGCAATGGTTGAACATGCCGTCGATACTCCTGGCCCGTGCAATGAGGCTGAAATCGACGAATCCGCCGGTGTAGAGCATGGGCAGGTCGGAATAGCTGCCTATGCCGTGCAGGATCTCGATAAGCCGTGCCTTGGCGTCGAAGCTTTCCACGCCGTGCTTGAGGCCGATGGAGATCGTGCCGAAGGTCTGGTTGCGCGGGTCGGGCCAAGTGTAAGCTGCGTTTCGGCTGCCGATGGCCTGCACGCCGTATTCCCGGGCAATTTCCGCGGCCCGGGCGATGGCGCCCGGCAACAGGCCATCGTCGTCTCCGATGAAGGCGACCCAGCCCTCGTCGACGTGACCCAGGGCGAACTCCCAGTTGTGGGACATGGACACTCTGCGGCCGGTGTTGACGTAGGTGATGCGCGGGTCGTTGAAAGACGCCACCACGTCCCGGGTCGGATCATTGCTGAAGTTGTCGCTGACCAGGATGCGCAGATCGTCATAGTCCTGGGCGACCACAGTCTTCAGCGCCGGGCCGAGCACGTCGGCCCGCTCCCGTGTGGGGATGATGACGGTGAACTTGAATGAGGATGCCATGGGACCCAGGTCGCTGGCGGTACAGGGTCTTCAGGTCACGCGGCGCTTGAGGTAGCCGTCGGGTGCCACAGTGATGAGCAGCTTGTGCTGAATGTCGGTATCGATCTCGAATTCGGGATGGGTCTCGAGGTATTCCCGGAGCGCCGTCTTGGGGTTGTTGCCCGGCCCCCAGGGACGGTTCGGGAACAGCTCCTTGGGCATATCCTCCACGATGGTGTCGAACACCACGCAATAGCTGCCGGGCGTGACCAGGGGCGCATAGGCCTCGAGTTCGGCCAGCACGTGGTCATGGGTGTGATTGGAATCCAAGCTGACGAGTATGCGTTGGTAACCCTTGGCGATGTCGGTCACCTGCCGCACCACCTCCGGATCGACACTGGACCCCTGGATCATCTCTATGCGGCACGCTAGGGGGTGGGCTTCGATGGCAGCCCGGTTGTGGGCGCGGATGTCGATGTCGATACCCAACACCTTGCGTCTAGAATTTGTAGGTTCGATGCTACCGCCCCGTTCGAGTGCTTCGCACATATCCAATAAGGCGAGCATGGAAGCGCTGAAAATCAGAGAACCGCCATGGGCGATGCCGGTCTCGATGATTAGATCCGGCCGAACCTGCCACATGATCTCCTGCATCGCGATGATGTCCTGCGGGTATTGGATTATGGGACGGCCAAGCCATTCGAAGTGGTAGGAATATTTTCTGGCATTCGCCAAGTCCATCCAGTTGCGTGTCGCCGCTGCCAGGGCAGAATCGGTACCTTGACGGACGATCTCCTCGGTACATTCTCGCTTGAAGTGCTCGTATTGGGACACGCGTCAGCCTCCTGTTGATGGTCGAACTTTTGAGTCAGCGTGTACATGGCGCACGACGCGAGCTGGATTGCCTACCACTATCACATCGTCCGGCACGTCGTGTGTCACCACCGCGCCAGCGCCGATGATGCTGTTTCGCCCGATGCGCAATCTCGGCAACACAATCGCTCCTGCACCGATCATTGCATACTCTGCCACCGTCACACAGCCGCAGAGGGTCGCGCCCGGTGCAAGATGTACCCCATCGGCAATCTGGCACTCGTGGTCTACTGATGCCCTGTGATTGACGATGCAGGCTGCCCCGATGCTTGCCTCAGCCGCTACCACGGCCATCGCGAGTACCTGGGTCCCCGCACCGATCACTGCATTGTCGGCCACAAAGGCGTGCGGGTGAATTATCGGTTCTATTCTCAGGCCGCTTTGCGCCAACCGTTCCTGGATCTGCATGCGATCTCGCCCACGCGCTCCACCGATGGCGACGAGCGCGAAAAGCTCGCGATAGTCCGGGGTGCGGTTCAACCACGCCGGGAAAGAATCGCTTCCGCCGATGAATGGCGCATCCGGCACTGCCGAGTTCGCATTCAGTGAGTTGTCGAATAGCGCAACCACTTTCCGGCCGAGTCGACGGATCGCCTCGGCAAGTACCTTCGCGTGCCCGGCGCTCCCCCAGAGGACATAACGATCCGGCTCATGCATTGACAACGCTCCGCACGACATTACAGACCCGCAGCAGGTCCTCGTTACTCATGTCGTGATAACTCGGCAGGTTGATGGCGCGGCCCGGGATATCCCAAGCGTGTCGGTTCTCCGGCCGTGCTTGGAACATGGGCAAGCTGGACAGGGGGTGAAAGAAGACCCGTGCGTCGATGTTTTCTGTGGCAAACGCTTTCAGCAGGTGTTCTCGCGTGACCCCGGTTTCGAGCGCAAACACTGCCGTGGGCATCCAGGCACCGAGGACGGTGCCCGGTGGTTCCGGGTTCAGGCTCACGCCGTGTAGGCCTGCAAGGCGATGCCTGTAGTATGCGAGGATCGCGCGTTTGCGTTCGACGAGTTCCTCGATGCGCTCCACCTGGGCACATCCGATGGCGGCCTGGATGTTGGACATCTTGTATTTGAAGCCGATCATGTCCGGCCAGAACTGCCGGGTCTGACCGCGCGCGCGGCCGTGGTTGGACAAGGTCAGCACACGCTCATAAAGCTCGGCGTCATTGGTGACGAACATGCCGCCCTCGCCCGTGGTGAGGGTCTTGGTGCCATGGAACGAAAACGTGCCGAATACCCCCATCGACCCTGCGCGTTTGCCTTGGTAAATCGAGCCGATGGCCTCGGCCGCGTCCTCGATGACGGGTATCCCGTGGCGCTCGCCGATGGCCAGCAGGGCGTCCATGTCGCATAGGTTGCCATACAGGTGCACGGCGAGGATGGCCTTGGTATGTGGAGTGATGGCCGCTTCGGCACGTTTCGGGTCGATGCACCAAGAGTCGGGCAGGATGTCCACGAACACCGGCGTCGCACCCAGGTAGGTGATGGGCGCAGCGCTGGCGATCCAGTTGGTGTCCGCCAGGATCACTTCGTCGCCGGGTCCGACCCCCAACGCAGCCAAACCCATGTGCAGGGCGCCGGTGCAGCTGGAGGTGGCGATGGCGTATTTCACGCCGAGGTGTTGCTTGAACAGTTCTTCGAAGCGGTTGATGTAGGCGTAGCACTGATCCCCCCACCCATTGGCGGCGGCATCCGTGGCGTAGCGAATTTCGAGTTCTGTGATAGAGGGCTTGGTGTAGTGAATGCGCTGACTCATGTCACCTCCAAACTTGGTATGGCGGTGACGAAGCGGCCACCCCAGTCGCGGATGTACGCGAGCTGGGCCACGACCTCGGCCTTCAGATTCCATGGCAGGATGAGCACGTAATCGGGTCGCGCGGCTCGCAGCCGGTCCTCGGCGACGATGGGAATGCGGCTGCCGGGCAGGAATTTGCCCTGCTTGGCCGGATTGCGGTCGGTCACGTAGGGCAGCAAATCCGGACGCACACCGGCGAAGTTGAGCAGGGTGTTGCCCTTGGCCGCCGCGCCGTAAGCCGCCACCCGTCGGCCCTGACGCTTGGCGTCGATCAGGAAGGTCACCAGCTCGTCCTTGACCCGTTCGGCGCGGGCCTGGAAACCGGCATAGCCTCCGGCGGTGTTCAGGCCCGCCTCGGTCTCGGCGGCAAGCATGGCAGCGACGGGGGACTGACGGGGGCGGCTGCCGCTGTCGAGGCGCTGGGCATGGACCCGCAGGCTGCCGCCGTGGGTGGGCAAGGTTTCCACGTCGAACACCGCCAGGCCGTTGGCGGCAAAGATGCGTTCCACCGTCATCAGGGACAGATAGGAGTAATGCTCGTGGTAGATGGTGTCGAACTGGGTCTCCGCCAGCAGGTTGAGCAGGTGCGGGAATTCGAAGGTGGCTACGCCGCCGGGTTTGAGCAGGACGGCGAAGCCGGCGACGAAGTCGTTGATGTCCGGCACATGGGCGAGCACGTTGTTGGCCACCGTCAGGTCGGCCTCAAGGCCTTGTTCCACCATCCGGCGCGCCAGGGCCGTGCCGAAAAAGTCCTGCACCACGCTCAGCCCTTTGGCGCGGGCTGCGGCGGCGGTGCTGGCCGTGGGTTCCACCCCCATGCAGGGGATGCCACGGGCCTGGAAATACTGCAGGAGCGAGCCGTCGTTGGCAGCCACTTCCACCACATGGCTGGCTGGGGTAAGTCCGTAACGTTGCGTCATCTCGTTCGCGCAGCGCTCACAATGCGCCAGCCATGCGGTGGAGTAGCCGCTGTAATAGGCGTAATCCGCATCGAACAGCTCATGCGCCTGGGTGAAGTCCTCGGTCTGGACGAGCCAGCAGTGTTCGCACACCAGCACCCGCAGGGGGAACCATTTCTCCGGTGCGCGTAACATGGCCTCGGTGAGGTAAGCGTTGGAGGGTGGAGCGCTGCCCAGGTCCACCAAGGGCAGGCTCAAACCAGCGCCGCAATGCCGGCATTTCATGGCGCGATCCCCTGGAATGCCTCGGTGAGGAACGGATGGCCCGCGTCCCTCGGCGACAGGCCATACAGCGGCAGCGGCCAGGCGATGGCCAGACGTGGATCCTGGGGATGCACACCGCCTTCCGCTCCCGGATCATAGGTAGCCGTGTGGAAGTAGAGCAGCTCGCAGTCGTCGGTCAGTGTCTGGAAACCGTGGGCACAGCCTTCGGGGATGACCAGGGTACGGTGATTGTCGGTCGACAGGCGCTCGGCATGCCAGGCGAGAAAGGTCGGTGAGCCCCGGCGCAGGTCCACGGCCACATCGAACACAGCGCCCCGGAGGCAGCTGACGAACTTGGTCTCGGCCTGCGGCGGATGCTGGAAATGCAGGCCGCGCACGGTGCCCCGACGGGCGGTGTGGGTGTGGTTGATCTGGACGATGGCGCGACCGCCCATGAGAGGCGCCAGTTCGTCGGCGCAGAACATGCGCTCCAAATATCCCCGGTGGTCGCCCATAGGACGGCGTTGCAGCACGCGTAGGCCGGCGATGGGGGTGTCCAGAAGTTCGAAGCGGTCGCTCATGCGGGCAGCGCCTCCGCCTGGTAAGCGCGGACCTGGCCCAGGCTGTACTCGGCCATGTCGGCGCCCGCCCGCCAGGCCAGGTGCCAGTCCAGAGTCTGCTTCAGGGCTTCTTCCAGCCGCCAGCGCGGTCGCCACCCCAGGCGGGTGCGAGCCTTGGCGCTGTCGAGCTTGAGGGTATGGGCCTCGTGCGGATGATGGGCAGTGTCACATTGCCAGCGGGCGCCGGGCACCCGGCTGCACAGATACTCGACGACCCAGCACACCGGCCGAGCATCTTCGTCGGCGGGGCCGAAGTTCCATGCCTCCGCGTAGGCCGCGCCGTCCTCTGCAAAAAGACGTTCTGCCAGCAACAGATAACCGGCGAGGGGTTCCAGCACATGCTGCCAGGGGCGAATGGCTGCGGGCGATCGGATCGACAGGGGGCGCTCCGCATCGATGGCACGCAAGAAATCAGGCACCAGTCGGTCCGCGGCCCAATCGCCGCCGCCGATGACATTGCCGGCGCGGGCGCTCGCCACGTGGACTCCAGCGTCAGCGAGGAAAGCGGTTCGATAGGCCGCACCAACCAGTTCGGCGCAGGCCTTGCTGGCGGAATACGGATCGGCACCGCCCAGGGCCTCGTTTTCCCGGTACGGCCAGAGCCATTCCCGATTTTCGTAGCACTTGTCGCTGGTGACGTTGATCAGGGCGCGCACGCAGGAGGTATGACGCACGGCCTCCAGAACATGGGCGGTACCCAGGACATTGACTGCCAGGGTCTCCAAGGGGTTGGCGTAAGAGGGGCGCACCAGAGCCTGTGCCGCCAGGTGCAGGAGAATGTCTGGCCGCGCCTGTCGCACGGCCTGGGCCAACCGGGCAGCGTCGCGCAGATCGCCCTGGGTGTGGCCTCCCAGCCGCGCCTGCAGCCCAGTGACGTCGAACAGGCTGGGTTTGGTGGGCGGTGCCAGGGCATAGCCATGGACTTCTGCGCCCAACTCGGTAAGCCACAGGGTGAGCCAGCCACCCTTGAAGCCGGTGTGGCCGGTGACGAAGACCCGCTTGCCGCGCCAGAAGGCCGGGTCGGGCAGAGGGGCTAAGCTCATTCCCATCGCTTCCATGGCGCCTGACCCGTGGTCCATAGTTCCTCCAGCAGGCTCTTGTCGCGCAGGGTGTCCATGGGCTGCCAGAAACCGTCGTGGGTAAAGGCCAGAAGCTGGTTACGCTGCGCGAGCAGGGGAAGGGTCTCTCTCTCCCAGCTGGTCGCATCGCCGTCGATCAACTCGAGCACCTGGGGTGAGAGCACGAAAAAGCCGCCATTGATCTTCCCGCCATCGCCGCGCGGTTTTTCTGTGAACCCGAGCACTTCGTCGTCCTGCATCCTCAACGCCCCATACCGTCCCGGCGGCTGCACGGCGGCCACCGTCGCCCATCGGCCATGACCACGGTGGAAAGCGATCTCGGCTGTGATGTCGATATCCGCCAGACCGTCGCCATAAGTAAAACAAAAGGCATCTTCGGCGCGCAGATAGCCGGACACCCTCTTGAGCCGTCCAGCCGTGTTGGTGTCCTCGCCGGTATCCACCAACGTCACCCGCCATGGCTCTGCGTAGCGTTGATGGACTTCCATGGTGTTGTGTTGCATGTCGAAGGTGACATCCGACATGTGCAGGAAGTAATTGGCGAAATATTCCTTGATCACATAGCCCTTGTAGCCGCAGCAGACGATGAACTCCTGGATGCCGTGAGCGGAATAGAGCTTCATGATGTGCCAGAGAATGGGCCGACCGCCGATCTCGACCATGGGCTTGGGCTTGAGGTGGGTTTCCTCGGCGATGCGCGTACCCAGGCCACCAGCCAGGATGACCGCTTTCATGCGCAGATGCTTTCTATGGTTGCGACACGGGCCATGAGGTAAAGCGGTTTCATCATGCAATGGATGCAGGACAGTGCATCTCGTCGTAAAACCTCGCTGTGGCCGAGAGCATTTCGCCCAAGGTGGGCGGGGGTACTTGCGGATGGATGCGGGCACCGGCTTGCATGGTACGGCATTTTCGCACAAGGCCATCCAAGTCTCCGAGCGGCACTGCGCCGTCAGGGAACATCTTGTGCAACAACTCGCCCACGCCGCCGTGGTCATAGCCCAGCACCGGCACGCCCAGGCTCAGGGCCTCCAGCACCGTTCGACCGAAGGACTCGGG
>OGCL01002741.1_pt1 | contig 11647 bp, 11 predicted proteins | sample 1570041 | NCBI WGS metagenome assembly OGCL01 (sample SAMN06266162, study PRJEB24511) | hot springs metagenome | isolation source: Hot spring water | place: South Africa: Limpopo | collected 2015-06-22 | reverse complement strand
ACGCGCTCCAATCTTCACCGTTGTCTGCAACGTCACGGCGTCAGCCGGCTGTCCGACTTACTGCCGGAAGACGAGCGCCCTCAGACGAAAGCCTTCAAGGACTATGCCCCGGGCTCTCTGCACGCGCGGCGCAAGAACTCTCTTGACGCACTCTGCGCAGAATATGGCATCGACCGTTCTCACCGCCAACTACACGGCGCACTGCTCGATGCAGAGTTGCTGGCTGAGGTCTATTTGGCGATGACCGATAGTCAGGTCAGCGATTGATTGCATAAACTGCCGCCAAGATCTCACGAGGAGAACAACACCATGCCCATCATTTCCATGTTCTACGGCATCATTATCCGCCTGTACCTGATCGACAACCAGCACCACAATCTGCCACACATTCACGCCAGATACGCAGAGTTCGAGGTGCCCATCGGCATTGGTGACGGCGAGATTCTTGCCGATGAGCTACCGCGCAAGCAATTACGTCTGGTGCAGGCGTGGATAGAACTCCATCGCGACGAACTCATGACCGATTGGGAACTCGCGATCAGTGGCGAAACCCCCTACAAAATCGAACCACTATGAGGAAGTCGCCATGTATTGGGATGTAAAAACTGTCAAGCCGCTACCGGACTTCCGCATTTATGTTGAGATCGAGGACGGTCGCAAGGGCATTTTCGACATGAACCCGTATCTCAACCACGGCGTTTTTCGCGAGCTTCGAGACGTGCATTATTTCAACCGGGTAGGCATTCTATTTGGCGCGGTAACCTGGCCCAACGAACAGGACATCGCTCCAGAAACCCTTCTGTCTGAGATGCTCCCTGCGGAGTCAACTGCGTCCAACCCGGCAGTCCACACGGACGCTGCGCGATAAAGCCGCGCAGCGTCCGTGACTTCTACGTTGGGTGCCATGAGGAAGGCCGTGGCATACTTGGCGTACGAAAGTGAGCGAGATACTGGAGCTTCTGTGTAAAGACGGCAGCTGCTGGCGGCAATCAGAGACAGCCATCGTCCGTTCAAGCACCCCGTGAAGCTTGGGCGCGTTACCGTCGCCGGCAAATCAAGCGACGACCTTGTTCAATCTAAAGCCATTAACATATTGTTTATATTGATAAAACCTAAACAGAAACCTTGTCCGGGCTGATTTTTGTCGTGTACAGAGCTTGAATCCAAATTTTATTTTGACGTCGTCATCATTCGACTATCGTTTCGCCTTCCACTTTCGACACCAAGCCCTGTAGACAGCGCATCACACTCTCCGAGTAATTTTGCTGGGCACGTGCGACGTTTTGGCCAGAGCCAAAAATTTGCCGCAATTCTGCGAGCACGCTCTGAGGTTCTTTGGCTTGTTTCAACGACAGCAGCTTGGTATAGCCGGCATAAGCGGCACGGCGCTTAGGGTCGAACGGGAAAAAGCCATCCATTTCACTCGACGACAGATCGACGATGCAATCGGCCATCGCAGCGGGATTGAGACGGTAATCTTTGATATCAGGATCGTTTTGCATCTGTTCTAGAACAGCTTGATAGTATGCTTGTTTTTCTTGCGAACAAGCCGTCAACAAAAATACTGACAACAGTAATACGCTGGTTTTCTTCATGGCATTTCTTTTAAAACTCTAATGACAATCATCAAAAAATGTCAGTCCAGTGACACGAAACGCGACCCGCCGTTTTGGCGGCGCGTTGGAAAGCTTGATGGGTGAGGATTCGCCAACTCGCCCGCATTACAGCGACGGTGGGCTGTTTTGAAACGGCGAACGCTTCAGCGTCGATCAGCGTCGATGGATTTCCGCGTATAAAGCCCGGAACTCTTCGGTCAATTTGTGCGAAGGTGCATAGTGCACCAAGGGTTTGGCTTCACTATGCGACTCCCGAACTTTAACGGACGGCGACAGATAACTATTAAGTACGGGGAGGCCTTCGGCGATCAATTGTTCGACGAGCTGTTGCGGCAGGCGTGCGCGGCCTTGGTACTGATTAACGACGATGCCTTCGATTTCCAAACCTTGGTTGTGATCAGCCTTCACTTCGCTCAGAATTTGCAGCAATGTGTACAACGCCTCGCGCGAGAACGCATCACAATCAAATGGAATCAGGCACTTATGTGCGGCAATCAAGGCCGATTGACTATAAAAGTTCAAGATCGGCGGGGTATCGATATAAATCAGGTCGAACCCATACAGCCTGTCCAGCGCTTCTTTTAGTTTGAAAATTTTATAGCGCGATTCCAAACGGCTTTGTAGGGGTTCCAATTCGGCGTGGGAAGGAATGATGAACAAATTTGGAAAAGGCGTCGCCTGGACGAGCGTCGATAAGTCACCTTCTTGGCTTTTGCCAAACAACGACGTGCTCAAACATTCCTTGAAAAAACGCGCGATGGATTGGTCGGTGTCGGCGATTTTTTGCCCCAGTAAATACTGCGTGGTATTGCCCTGAACATCAAGATCGACGACCAAGGTTTTATGCCCCTCCACGGCACTGATCGCCGCCAAATTGCAAGTGATTGTTGATTTACCTACTCCGCCTTTTTGATTGAAGATTACTCGGCGCATGGTTTTGTCTCGCTTAATTCATTGTCGAATGTAAAAAGAATTCGGCCTACACTCAATCACGCAGGAAATTCCGCGCACCACATTGCGGACAAGGCGGAATCTCGCTGGCGGTTGTCAAAACCAGCTCATAATCGCAAGTTTCACAACGCAATACGCCCGGCGCCGTGACTTCGCCGCTATGATAGATTGGTATCGCCTGCGCGATTTGTTCCAAGCGCGCCAATTCGACGCGCGTTTGATCGGCGGCGCTCAAAAAAGCCTCGATCGCGAAATTTTCGATTTGCTCGACATCGAATTTGAACCATGCAGCCAAGGTTTCGGCATCGGCGGTTTCCGTGCTACTCGTGCGTGCGAGGTCGTGCAAATCGCGTTCGACGTAGCCGGCGACGCGCTGAATTTCATCCGGCGTCAATTCCGTAAATTCCTCGCCGGCGCGGGTCTGTGCGGCGTCCAGGTGTTGAGACAAGGTTTTTTTATCGGTATCGTGACGTAGCGTCTCGTGGATAAAATGCAAGATGGCATTGTAGGCGCGGACGAGTCGATTTTCGGACATGGATGAGGAACTCCTCGGCGTTAAAGGTTTTTGACAGGTGGCGTGGGGCACTTTTTCTTTAGTTTGGTGTAAGGTATTCTAGCGCTTTTAACCCGTGTATGACGAGCAGAATGGAAGAAAATTACCACCCGCAGGCCCTTGAGCCTGCCGTACAGTCGCTTTGGGAAGCACAAAACGCCTTTCGCGCCGAAGAGCGCACCGATGGCGAGAAATTTTATTGCCTCTCGATGTTTCCTTATCCGAGCGGAAAATTACACATGGGGCACGTGCGCAATTACACGATCGGCGATGTCATGAGCCGCTATCAGCGCATGCAAGGTAAAAATGTCCTGCAACCAATGGGCTGGGATGCCTTCGGCCTCCCTGCCGAAAACGCCGCGTTGCAGCATGGCGTGCACCCTGCAGATTGGACTTACGAGAATATCCGCTATATGCGCGGTCAATTGCAGCGACTGGGCTTTGGTTATGATTGGCAACGCGAATTGGCGACGTGTGATCCCGCGTATTATCGCTGGGAGCAATGGTTATTTATCAAACTGTTCGAAAAAGGCCTGGCTTACAAAAAAACCGCGCCGGTCAATTGGTGCCCACACGACCAAACCGTCTTAGCCAACGAACAAGTTATCGAAGGCTGTTGTTGGCGTTGCGACACCCCCGTTGAGCGCAAAGAGATTTCACAGTGGTTTTTGAAAATCACCGCCTATGCCGACGAGCTACTCGAAGCGTTACAACAGCTCGACGGCTGGCCGGAACAAGTGCGCACGATGCAGAGCAACTGGATCGGTCGCTCGGAAGGCGTGGAAATGGATTTCTGGGTACCGGAATGGCAACAAGCTTTACGCATTTACACCACGCGTCCCGACACCGTTATGGGCGTGACCTATGTCGCCGTCGCCGCCGAACATCCTTTGGCACACGCCGCAGCGCAGCGTCGTCCTGATCTCGCAGCGTTCATCGAATCCTGTAAACAAACCGAAATTTCCGAAGCGGCACTGGAAACCATGGAAAAACGCGGCGTCGCATCGGGTTTCGACGCGGTACATCCTTTGACCGGCGCAATGGTGCCGGTATGGATCGCTAACTTCGTGCTAATGAGCTACGGCACGGGCGCAGTCATGGCGGTTCCGGCGCACGACCAACGCGATTTCGAGTTCGCACAACGCTACGGCATTCCGATCAAGCCGGTCATCGCCGCACGGTACGGCGAAGACGATACGTGCACTGAACACGCTTTTACCGCGAAAGGCATCTTGAAAAATTCCGGCGAGTTTGATGACTTAACTTCGGAACAAGCATTTGCGGCGATCGCCGACAAACTCGCCCAACTCGGCAAAGGACAGCGCAAAACCAATTATCGCTTGCGTGATTGGGGCGTTTCACGGCAACGCTACTGGGGGGCGCCGATTCCGATCATCTACTGCGATGTTTGTGGCGCTGTTCCCGTGCCGGAAAGCGATTTGCCAGTCGTCTTGCCGAAAGAGGTCGCCCTCGATGGCTTGGGCTCGCCGTTGGCCAAACTCGACGCCTTCGTCCACACCACCTGCCCGCAATGCGGCGGCGCGGCGCGGCGCGAAACCGATACCTTCGACACTTTTATGGAATCCTCCTGGTATTTCGCGCGCTATGCCTGCCCCGATGCGCCAGTGATGCTCGACGGTCGCGCCAATCATTGGCTGCCGGTCGATCAATACATCGGCGGCATCGAGCACGCCATCTTGCATTTACTGTACGCCCGTTTCTATCACAAACTGCTGCGCGATACTGGCTTGGTGCACAGTGACGAGCCGTTCACCCGCTTATTAACACAAGGCATGGTCGTCGCGCCGACGTTCTACCGCGAGATCGACGGCAAAAAAGTCTATTTCAATCCGGCGGACGTGGCGCTGGAATGCGACGAGCGCGGACGCCCTGCGCGCGCGACCTTGCACAGCGATGGCGCACCGGTGCTGATCGGTGGCACCGAAAAAATGTCGAAGTCGAAAAACAATGGCGTCGATCCGCAAACCTTGATCGACCAATATGGCGCCGACACCGTACGCTTGTTCATCATGTTCGCCGCACCCCCCGAGCAATCGCTGGAATGGTCGGATAGCGGCGTCGAAGGCGCATCACGCTTTCTAAAACGCTTGTGGCGACAAGTCTATCAACACCTGCAACAAGGCCTGCCGACACAGGAACTCGACGTGACGAATTTGACACCAACGCAAAAAAATCTGCGCCGCCAATTGCATCAAACGCTGAAAAAAGTCGGCGACGATTTCGGGCGACGTTTGACGTTCAATACCGCGATCGCCGCCAATATGGAATTGTTGAACGCCGTGGCGAAATTCGACGACGGCTCTGCAAATGGCTGCGCGCTGCGCCAAGAAGTATTGCGCGCGGTCGTCTTGATGCTATCACCGATCGTGCCGCACATCTGTCAAACATTATGGACCCATTTGGGCTATTCCGGATTGGTCATGCACGCCGCGTGGCCGCATCATGATGAAACCGCGCTGCAACAAGACAGCGTCGCCTGGGTGGTGCAAATCAATGGTAAATTGCGCGGCAAACTCGACATGCCCAGCGAAGCGACGCAACAACAGCTTTACGAGGCGGCTTTACAGTACGAACACATCCAGCGGCATTTAACAGGACAAACGCCGAAAAAAATCATCGTCGTACCCGGCAAATTGATCAACATCGTCATCTAGGAGCCCCCCATGCCACGTGTCTTGTTGGTGTTCTGGTCTCTTGTTGCCATGTGGCTACTGACCAGTTGTGGTTATCATCTACGCGGCGCCGTGGCGCTGCCGCCGCAGATGCATCGCGTGTATGTGCAAAATGCTTCGCCGCAACTCGTGATGATGCTGGATCGCCTGTTACAAGCCGCATCGGGGCATTTGGTCGGTACGCCGGCCGAAGCAGGTATCATCTTGAAAGTCACCGAAGAAAATCTGCGCCGTCAGGGTTTGTCGCTGGGGCCGACCGGACGCGCGACGGAGTTCCAATTGTATTACCTTCTCAGCTTCGAATTATTGGACTCGGCTTCGCAAAACATCGTGTTACCGACCAAGACTTTCGAACTGACCCGCAGCTACTATAACGACCAAACCCAAATCATCGCCAAAGCGGGCGAAGAGCAAATCATTCTCGACGAACTGTACATGCAAGCGGCGCGCTCGTTGATCGACCGCATGCGCGGCGCGCTCGACGACAAATGAAACTGCTCGACCCCAACCGCCTGCCGGCTGTTCTGGCGAAGCGCCTAGCGCCCGTATATTTGATCTGTGGCGAAGAGCCGTTGCAGATCGAAGAGTCTTGCGACGCGGTGCGCACCATGGCGCGCCAACGAGGTTATGGCGAACGCGAAGTCCTGATTGTGGACGCGAGTTTCGATTGGAGCGTGCTGCATCAGGCGGCGGATACCTTATCGGTCTTCGCCAGCCAAAAACTCGTCGAATTGCGCCTACCTGACAAACTCGACGCCGCACATCTCGAACCTTTGCGTAAGTATTGTGAACGCCCTGCTGGTAATACTCTGCTGCTCGCCATTGCCGGAAAATTGCCGAGTCAAGCACAAAAACTGACGTGGTTCCAGGCTGTCGAAAACATCGGCGTCATCGTCGAAAGCAAAATCTTGCAAGGTGCTGCATTGCACAATTGGTTACGACAACGCCTGGCACAACGCGGACTAACGACCGACGGTGCAGGCTTGCTCGTCCTGGCGGAACGTGTGGAAGGACATTTGCTAGCGGCCGCGCAGGAAATCGAAAAGCTATACATCTTGCACGGCGAAGGGCATTTGTCAGCGGAAACGATTCGCGACGCCGTCGCCGACAGCGCGCGCTATGACGTCTTCAATCTCAGCGACGCACTGCTGTTGGGCGAGACCGCCCGCGTCACGAAAATGCTCAACGGCCTACACGCCGAAGGTACGGCGGCGCTGGTCGTCCTGTGGGCGATCGCGCGCGAACTGCGCACTTTGTGGGCGCTTAAGCAATGGACGCGGCAATTGGGGTCGTTCGATAGCGCTTGTCAGCAACTGAAAATTTGGCCGTCGCGTAAGCGTCTCGTCGCCGCAGCCGACAAGCGGCTCAGCATGGCGCGCATTGAACACGCATTGCGATGGTGCGTTCTCGCCGACCAACAAGCCAAAGGCGCGCGCTTGGGGGATCCTTGGCATAGCCTGTACCAAGCATGCTTACTAACCGCGCATCGTATCGAACCCACGTCGGAGTTCTTCCACACCGCTGTGCCATAAAACCCTTCAAACAGCCGCCGCGCCTTTTCAGATTTTTTACCGGTAACACGCTCGGAGAGCGCCGAACGAAAAATGGCTTGTGCATCCTGCTGCCAAGCGAAAACCGAGTCGAAAATTGTCTATCAATCATCCAATAAATCATTCAAAAGTTTGAGTTGAATGGTTGCTGCGAAGGTGTGTTCTACGATCCGCTCCCATCGTCCACTGTCCGCGATGGAAGTGCGAAGCGCGCAGTGAACAGCGATGGTGTGAAATCGTGGGGAGAACCGACCTGATTTATCTACCCGGTTATTCGGATATTCCAATCCAATGCCGTTTGATACAGCATTTTTTTACGCGCACCGGTGATTTCGTGAGCGATCGCCACCGCTTGTTTCAGCGAGTGATGACGCAATAATACGCGCAGCGTATGCCGTGCCTGATCGCCGAGTGTTTCCGCAGACGATTCCGGTGCACCGGCGACAATGACGACGAACTCCCCTTTTTGTTGATTTTCTTCTTCGAGGATACGTTGTAATAGGGCGGGCAATGGCCCACTCAAAATGGTTTCGTGCCATTTGGTGAGTTCGCGCGCGATGACGATTGTTCGATCTTCGGGTAACACCGCAGCCATATCGGTCAAGGTTTCCACGATGCGATGACTGGCTTCGTAAAAGCCCCAGGTTACGGTTATGGCGGATCGCGCTTCGAAAAATGCGCGCCGCGCCGCACTGTGCCGCGGCGGAAATCCTTCGAACACGAAACGATGCGCGGGGAGCCCCGCCGCCGCCAAAGCGGTGATCCACGCACAGGGCCCGGGAATGGGCGTGACGATAATACCCGCTTGATGCGCGAGTTTTACCAACAGCAAACCCGGATCGCTGATCAACGGCGTGCCGGCATCGCTGATCAAGGCCAAGCAATCGCCTGCTTGTAAGCGCTCGATCAATTGCGGCGCGCGTTGCGCTTCGTTATGTTGGTGCAGTGCGATCAGTGGCCGATGAATCGCGAAATGTTGCAAGAGTGTTTTGGCGTGTCGCGTATCCTCGGCAAGGATGGCGTCGGCTTGCGTCAAGGTCGCGACGGCGCGCGGACTGAAATCTTCGAGATTACCAATCGGTGTGGCGACGATGAATAAACGTCCAGCGCTAGAGGTCATGAAAAGTCTTGCTTTGGTGTGCTTGAATAAACGAAAGAATGGTTTAGCATAACCGCATGAAAGCGTCATTATCTGGTTTCTTACTGGTCCTGTTCATCACGGCGTGCACCGCTCCACCACGGTACGACGATGCGCCGGCCCCGGCGCCAGTCGTGACGACGCCCGTCACGACCACCGCGGCTTATCAGACGCAATTGGCCACGCTGCTCGAAGCGGGACGTCTCGATGAAGCGCAATGGTATGCCGATGCAATTGACGTCGCCAGTTTATCCGCGCCAGAACAAAATATGCTGCATTTGGCTTATGCGCAAATCCATCTCAGTCGTGGCGAAGCCGAACAAGCGCTCCAGCGGCTCGATTTGGTCAAAGTCGCGCTACTGGCGGATACGCAGCAAAAGTCATATTACCAAGCCCGAGCGTTTGCATTGTCGCTGACGGGGGCTTTGCTCGACAGTGCCAAAGCGCGCATCGCATTGACCGCGCATCTTACCAACGAAGATGCGCGGCATAGCAATTTCGCGGCTATTTTGGAAACCCTTTCATTGCTCCCGCCCGCGTCGTTGGACGTCGCAGAAGCAGGCGCCGAGCCCACGCTCGCGGGCTGGTTGCAATTGACGCGGCTTTTCCGGGAAACGCCGCGTGGTCATCCAGCACTGCCGGCCAAAATTGCCACGTGGCGCGCGCGTTTCGCGACACACCCGGCGGTAGCATGGGTCGCCGGTTTATCCGCGCCTCACGCCGCGCTTCCCATGCCGACCTTATCTCAGCCTCCTCGTCGCATTGCGTTGCTATTGCCGGAGGAGGGGGAGTTCGCGCAAGCAGCGCGTGCGCTACGGGAAGGTTTCATGGCGGCGTTTTATCACCAAGACAACGGCGGTTATCAACCAGCCGTACGTTTTTACAACACGAGTAGCGCCGAACCCACGGTGTTGTATGATCGCGCCATCGCGGATGGCGCGCAATTGGTCGTTGGCCCGTTGGATAAAGCGCAGATTCAAATGCTGGCGCAACTTCCCGAGCTGCCAGTGCCGATTTTGGCGCTGAATCACGTGCCGGGTATCGCGCGCGCTGGCTTGTATCAATTCGCGCTGAGTCCTATCGACGATGCCGAACAACTGGCTGCCAAAGCGTGGAACGATGGCCATCAACGTGCTTGGATCGTGGCGCTGGACAATGAACTCGGCCAACGCTTGAGCCAGTATTTTCGCAGCGCTTGGGAGGCGCGCGATGGCGTGGTGGTCAAGACCTTGTTTTACGATCCACGCCAGAACGATTTGCAAGCTACGATTCCGCGTTGGTTCGATAATCCCAGTGAAGGCGCTGAACGTAGCGACAGTGGCGATCGCGCCATTGCTGTATCTTCCCCGCCGTCTGCTGCCGATTTCATTTTTTTGATCGCATTGCCGGAAAAAGCGCGGCAGATCGTCGCGTTTCTACGCTATGCACAACCGCAAGCCTTATCCTTGCCGATTTATGCGCCGGCGCACGTCTATGCGGGACTCCCCGACGCGCAAGCTGACAGCGATCTCGACGGCGTAGTGTTTTGCGATATTCCGTGGTTGTTTCCCGAAGGTTATGCCGGCGAATTGAGCTTGAATACGCTGCAACAGCTCTGGCAACAATTCCCACGCAGTTATTTGCGCTTGATCGCGATGGGATTGGACAGTTTTAATCTGCTGCCGCATCTCGATAAGCTCGATAGCGTGCAATACGCCGGCGCTACCGGGCGTTTATTGCTCGATGCCGAACGGCGCATCACGCGTCAATTGTTCTGTGCGCGTTTTGCTGGCGGCGTGCCGCAGGCTTTGGGTTTTACACCGACGGCGTCCGCGCCGCCTGCTATGCCGTCGTCACGTGAGACGGAAACGCGTTGATCCCAAGACGCGCGAGATCGGTGACGCAGCGGAGACGCGCGCGTTGCAATTTCTCAGCGCGCAAGGGTTGCGCTGTGTCGCGCGCAATTATCGGTGTCGCTATGGTGAAATCGATTTGATCTGTCATGATGGCCCGGTGCTGGTCATGGTCGAAGTGCGCTACCGTCGAGACACACGTTACGGTAGCGCCGAGGAAAGCATCACGCGCGCCAAACAAGCACGACTCATTGCCGCCGCGCGACATTATCTCCTGACGCAACGCATCGATGCGCCGGTCCGTTTCGACGTCGTCACCTTACGCGGCGATGAAACGCTCAATTGGATCCGCGATGCGTTTCGCGCGGAAGCCTGACACGTGGCGGAGGCGATTCACACTCAGGCGAAAAAATTGTATACCGCAATATTCTATGTTTTTTTTCTAAAAACTCAGGAACGACATCATGCTAGACAGCGCCAATTGGTTTTGCGAGATCGAACCCTTCAAAAACAGCGCCTTCGCGCTGCCGATCAAACGTAAAGTGCATGAGGAACAATCGCCGTTTCAAAAATTGGAGATCTACGAAACGGAAACGTTTGGTTATCTGATGGTCATCGATGGTTGCGTCATGTTGACGAGCCGCGACAATTTCTTCTATCACGAAATGATGAGCCATCCGGTGCTGTACACCCATCCCCATCCGCAAACGGTTTGGATCATCGGTGGCGGAGACTGTGGTACATTGCGCGAAGTGTTGAAGCACGACAGTGTCCAACGCGCGGTGCAGATCGACATCGACGAACGGGTCACGCGGCTCGCGGAAATCTATTTTCCAGAACTGTGTGCATCGAATCACGACCCGCGCGCCGAGTTGAAATTCATCGATGGCATTCAGTGGGTGCGCGAGGCGGAATCGAATAGCGTCGATATCATCATCATCGACAGCACCGATCCAGTCGGCCCAGCGGAAGGCTTGTTCACTGAGGCGTTTTACCGCGACTGCGTGCGCTGTTTGACGCCCGCCGGTTTACTGGTGCAGCAAAGCGAATCGCCGTTGTATCACTTGCATTTGATCCAAGCGATGCGCGAGGCGCTGAACAATGCCGGTTTTGCTGCGACCCAAACCTTGTTCTTTCCGCAATGCGTCTATCCGTCCGGCTGGTGGAGCGCAACCCTCGCAGCCAAACAGGCTTTCTCCGGCTTCCGCGAAGCCGATGCCGCGCAAAAACCTTTCGAAACGCTGTATTACAACGCGGCGATCCATCGGGCGGCGTTGGCACAACCGGAATTTTTTCGGCGGGCGTGCGGCGCGA
>OGCL01002739.1_pt1 | contig 11664 bp, 8 predicted proteins | sample 1570041 | NCBI WGS metagenome assembly OGCL01 (sample SAMN06266162, study PRJEB24511) | hot springs metagenome | isolation source: Hot spring water | place: South Africa: Limpopo | collected 2015-06-22 | reverse complement strand
TGCTGGACTGCCGGGTTCATTGCCGAACCGTGGTATGTGCGGTAGCGCAGAAAGGCGGCAAGAAACGTCGCGTCCCCTGCGACGAAGCCGGAACGGAGCCCCGGCACATTCGAGCGCTTGGACAGACTCGAAAAGACCACGAGCCGCTCGAAGCGGCGCCGGCCTAACCGCTCGGAGGCGGCGAGCGCTCCGAGCGGCGGTCGCGCCTCGTCGTAGTAGAGCTCCGAGTAGCATTCGTCGGAGGCGATCACGAAGCCGTGCCGGTCGGCGAGCGCGAACAGCCGTGCCCAATCCTCTAGCGCGAGCGCGGTGCCGGCGGGATTGGCGGGGGAGCATACATAGGCGAGTTGGACGCCGTGCCAGAACTCCTCCGGGGTGTCGGCAAGCGGGGGGCGGAAAGCGTTCGCCGCGGTGCAGTTGAGGAACGCGGGTTCGGCTCCGGCGAGCAGGACGGCGCCCTCGTAAATCTGGTAGAAGGGATTGGGGCAAGCGACGCGCGCCGGGGCGCGCGCAGGATCGACGACCACCTGCGCGAAAGCAAAAAGCGCTTCGCGCGAGCCGTTGACCGGAAGCACCTCGGCGACGGGATCGATCGCGCTCAACGCATGACGCCGCACGAGCCAGCGCGCGATCGCCTCGCGCAGCGCCGGCGTTCCCGCGGTTGCAGGATAACTGCCCAGGCTAGCGAGCGCTCCGGCAAGCGCCTCGCGCACGAGGGCCGGAGCCGGATGCTTCGGTTCGCCGATCGACAGATCGATCGGCTGCTTGGGCGTGGCGGGCGCTTCGGCGAGCAGCGCCTTGAGCCGTTCGAACGGATACGGTTGCAGGCGCGCTAAGCGCGGGTTCATCCACGCCAACCCCGTTTGCGGTGCTCGGCGACGACGCTCGTGTAGATTCCGCCGCGCACGTTGAAGCGGGCGGTGATGCGCAGATAGCGCGGACGCAGTGCGCGCACCAGGTCTTCCAAGATGCGGTTCGTGACCGCTTCGTGGAAGGTGCCCTCGTCGCGAAACGACCAGACATAGAGCTTGAGCGATTTCAGCTCGACGCAGCGCCGGTCCGGCACGTATTCGATCTCGAGGGTTGCAAAATCGGGCTGACCCGTGCGCGGGCACAGGCACGTGAACTCCGGCACGAGCAGCTGGATCCGGTAGTCTCGGACAGGTGCCGGATTGGCGAAGGTCTCGAGGCTGCGGGTTGGGCGAGACGGCATTGCGACGCGCGAGGCGCGGGCGGGTGAACGCGGGCGCGATGCTATCATAAGCCGCCACTCTTCGCGGCTCTTTTCCCCGTGCGTCTTACCCAAATTCGGCTTGCCGGTTTCAAGTCGTTCGTGGATCCGACGGCGATTCACTTGCGCGGTGCCCTGGTCGGCATTGTCGGCCCAAACGGCTGCGGCAAGTCGAACATCATCGACGCGGTGCGATGGGTGCTCGGCGAATCGCGCGCCTCGGTGCTGCGGGGCGATTCGATGCAGGACGTCATTTTCAACGGCGCGGCGCAGCGCGCGCCACTCGCACGCGCTTCAGTCGAACTGCTATTCGACAACTCGAGCGGCCGCGCGGCCGGGGCCTGGTCCCCTGTTGCGGAGATTTCGGTCAAGCGCGTGCTGCAGCGCGACGGCGAATCGTCCTATTACATCAACGGCACGCACGTGCGCCGACGCGACGTGACCGATATGTTCCTCGGCACGGGACTCGGTCCGCGCGCTTACGCGATCATCGAGCAGGGCATGATCTCGCGGGTCATCGAGGCGCGTCCCGAAGAGCTGCGCGTGTTCCTCGAGGAGGCGGCCGGGGTGTCGCGCTATCGCGAACGCCGGCGCGAGACCGAAGCGCGGCTCGCGGACGCACGCGAGAACCTGGTGCGGGTCAACGATATCCGCGGCGAACTGGCGCAGCGCCTCGAAACGTTGGAAGCGCAGGCAGCGGTGGCGGCGCGCTACCGCGAACTGCAGCAGGAAGTAGCCCAGCGCCAGCAGCTGCTCTGGTTCATGCGCCGCGCCGATGCCGCGGCCGAGCGCGAGCGGCACGCCGGCGAGCTCGCAAAGCGGGTGTCGGAGACCGAGGCGGAGAGCGCGCGCCTGCGCGCGATCGAAAACGAGATCGAATCGGCACGCGCGGCGCACGATCGGGCCGGGGAAGCGCTGAACGCGGCACAGGCCGCGCTGTATGCGGCAAACGCGGACGTCGCGCGTTGCGAATCGGAGCTGCGCCACGCCGAGGACACGCGCGAGCGGTTGCGCAGCCGGCACACCGAACGCACCGCGCAGCTTGCCGCCTGGCGCGAACAGCGTGCGGAGCTGACCCGCGCGCTCCATCTGTGGGCTGCACGCGCCGTGGCCGCGCGGCGCAACCTCGAACACGCGAGTGCGCAGCTCCAGGAGGAGGAGGCGCGCCTGCCCGTCGCCGAACAAGCCTGGCGCCTGGAGCAAGAGCAGCTCGCCGAAGCGCGTAGCCGCCTGCTCCAAGTCGAAAGCCGCATCGAGCTGGCGCGCGCCAATCTCGCGCACGTCGAGCGAGCGCTGGCGGGCTTGGCGGCGCGGGCCGAGCGGCTCGCCGCCGAGCGCGCGGCGCTCGAGCCACCGGGAGGTGAAGCGATCGAAACGGCGCGCGCGGCGCTCGCCGAGGCGCGCGCGCGTCAGGAACAGGCGAAATGGCAGCTTGACGCAGCGGCGCGCCGCGCTGACGAAACGGTGCAGGCACGCGAGGCGGCGGCGGCTGCGCTTGCCGGCGCAAAGCGCGAACGGGGAGAAGTGCAGGCGCGCCGGGCGGCGCTCGAACAGGTGCAGGCGCAGGCGGGCGGCCGGCCGGCGCTCGAGCAGTGGCTCGCACGCCGCGGTCTGGCCAGCCGCGCGCGGCTATGGCAGCGGCTGCGCATCGAGATGGGGTGGGAGGCGGCCGTCGAGGCGGTGCTCGGTGAGCGGTTGCACGCGGTCGAGCGCGAAGCGGCGCCCCTGCAACCGCTTGCGGCGGGCGAGCGCCCGCCCGCGCGCGCGAGCGCCTACTGGCGTGGCGCCGCACCGCCCATCGCGCCGGTCGGGCGCGTGCCACTCGCGGCGAAGGTGCGTGCGGCGGACCCCGCGGCCGAGGTTGCACTCGCCGAATGGCTCGCCGGAGTGTATGCGTGCGACCGGCCGCCGACCGAATCCGAGCGCGTCGCCCTCGAACCCGGCGTGACGCTCGTTACACCCGAGGGTGACCGCTACACTGCGCACACGGTGAGCTGGCACGCCGCAGACGGCGCCGAGACTGGCGTGCTCGCGCGCCAGGCCGAGATCGAAGCGCTTGCGCTGCGGCTCGCAGCGCTGGAGGCGAGAGTGCACGAGGCCGGCACCGTGGCGGCCTCGGCCGAGGCCGAGACGAAACGCGCTGCCGCTGAACTCGATGCGGCGCGCACCGCAGTGGCCGCATGCGCCACGGCGGTGCACGAGGCCGAAATCGAGCTCGTTCGCCTCGAGCAGGCGTTTGCGCGCTCGCGCGAACACAGCGCGCGGCTGGAAGCGGCGACGGCGGAGCTCGAGGACGAGCGGCGGCGCGAGCAGGAGCGGTTGGCGCAACTGCGCGCGGAGCAGGAGCGTCTCGCAGGCGAACTGGAGTGCGCACAGCAAGCCGTGGCGGCGCGGCGCGAGGCGCACAGCGCGGCCGAGGGGCGTCTTGCCGGACAGCGCCAGGCGCTCGCGCAGGCTGAGCGCACGGTGCACGAAGCGCGCTTTGCCGAACGGGAATGTGCTTCCAAGATCGCCGAGATCGACGGCGCGGTGCAGGTGATCGACCAGCAGATCGGCCACGCCGAGGAGGAGCTGCGCCGGCTCGCCGCCGAATTGACCGAGGATTCACTGCCGGCGCTGCGCGCGGCGCTCGAAGCGGTGGTGGAAACGCGCTGGGGCTGCGAGCGCACGCTCGCGGGGGCCCGGGAGGCGCTCGAGATCGCGGCCACGGCGCTGCGCGCGCGCGAGGAAGAGCGCATGAGGGTCGAGGCGCGGCTCGCTCCCCTGAGGGAACAGACGAACGAACTGCGACTCAGAGAGCAGGCCGCACGCCTGTCCTGCGAACAATACGAGCTACAGCTGCGCGAAGCGCAAGCCGACGAACAGGCGCTGGCGAGGGCAGCCCAGGCGGCGCCACGCCCGACGACGCTCCAGGCCGAAATCACCCGTCTGGGACAGGCGATCGCGGAGCTGGGGGCGGTGAACCTGGCGGCGCTCGAAGAGTTGCAGGCGGTGCGCGAGCGCAAGGGCTACCTGGACGCCCAAGCGGCGGATCTCGAGGAGGCGGTGCGCACGATGGAAGAGGCGATCCGGCGCATCGACCGCGAAACGCGCGAGCGCCTGCGCGAGACCTTCGACAGCGTCAACCGCCATTTCGGGTCCCTTTTTCCTCTGCTCTTCGGCGGCGGGGAGGCCCGTCTCGTCGTCATCGGCGACGAGATCCTGGAAGCGGGCGTGCAAGTCATGGCGCAGCCACCCGGCAAGCGCAACACCTCGATCCATCTGCTCTCCGGGGGCGAAAAAGCGCTCGCCGCCATCGCGCTGGTTTTTGCGCTCTTCCAACTCAATCCGGCCCCTTTCTGTCTGCTCGACGAGGTCGACGCCCCGCTCGACGACGCGAACGTCGCGCGCTATTGTGACTTGGTCCGCCGCATGTCGACGCAGGTGCAATTTGTGTTCGTCAGCCACAACAAGATCACGATGGAGATGGCCGACCAGCTCGTTGGCGTCACGATGCCCGAGTCGGGCGTCTCGCGCGTCGTCGCGGTGGACATCGAGGAGGCGCTGCGCATCCGAGAGCAAGCCGCGGTGGCATGAACGAATTGCAGCTTGCGCTGCTGCTTGCCGGGGCGGTGGTCGTCGCGGGCGTCTACGCCTGGAACCGGTATCACGAGCACCGGGCCGCGCGCACGCGGCCGCAAGCCGACCGCAGGACGAGCGCCGCAAGAGTGGAACCGGTCGAGTCGCCGCGACCGGCCGCACTCCTTGCGCTGCAAAACGGGCGCGTGCCCGATCCCCGCATCGACTACGTGATCGAGCTACAGCCAGCCACGCCGCTGCCTGCCGCGGTGGTGGTCGAGGCGTGGCATACGCACGCGCACCGTTTCGGCGCGCTCGTCACCTTGGCTGCGTCCGACGCTGCGGGCGCCTGGGGAGCGATACGGGACCCGCACCGTCCGGCAGCGGCCTTTCGCTTCGGGCTGCAGCTGTGCAGCCGGGGCGGCGCGGTGCGCGAGACCGACTTGCTCGAGTTCCGTGCGGCGCTCGAAACGGTCGCGCAGCGGCTCGGCGCGCAGGTGAGTGCACCGGAACTGCGCAGCGCGATCGCGCGGGCCGACGCGCTCGACCGCTTCTGCGTGGAAAACGACGTACAGCTCGTCTTGCGGCTCTTTGCCGGGAAGGGCGCTCCGCTCGCCGCGCAACGGATCGGCGAAGCGGCGCAGGCCCAGGGGCTCGTGCCCGACGGCGCCGGAGGCTACGTATACCGCGATGGGCGCGGGCAGACGCTCTGGAGGCTCGCGCCCGAAGCAGGCCGCGACGCCGAACCGGTGTACGGTTTCGCCCTCGACGTTGCGCACGTTGAGGACGCTCCGGCCGCTTTTGCGCAGATGCACCGCAGCGCGGAGGCGATCGCCCACGCTGTGCACGCTCGCCTCGCGGACGAAGAGGGTCGGGTTCTCGACGAGGCGGCGATCGCCGCGATCGCCGCCCGCCTCGACGAACTGGCCGGCCGCTTCGCGGCGGCCGGCATTCCGACCGGGAGCGCCCTCGCGCGCAGCCTGTTTTCCTGAACGGAGCACGGTGGCCGCCCCTGTCGAGATCCGCCGCCGCGTCGAGGCGCTGCGCCGCGAGATCGAGCGCCACAATTACCTCTACTACGTCAAGGACGAACCAGAGATTAGCGATGCCGAGTACGATCGGCTGTTCGCGGAGCTGGTCGCGCTCGAGGAACGCTATCCAGAGCTGAGGAGCCCCGATTCGCCGACGCAGCGCGTCGGGGCGTCGCCGCTCACGCAGTTTGCTGAAGTGCGTCACCGCGTTCCGATGCTCTCGCTCGCGAACGCCTTCGACGACGAGGAGGTGCGCGCTTTCGATCGGCGCGTGCGCGAGGCGCTCGGTGTCGAGGAGGCCGAGTATGCGATGGAACCCAAGTTCGACGGCCTTGCCGTGAGCCTGGAGTACCGCGACGGTGTGTTCGTGCGCGGGGCGACGCGCGGCGACGGCGCGGTGGGCGAAGACGTGACGCCGAACCTGCGCACCGTGCGCAGCATCCCGTTGCGCCTGCCCGCGGCGCCGGAAACGGTGGACCTGGAGGTGCGCGGCGAGGTGATCATGTATCGCAGGGACTTCGAGCGTCTGAACGAACGGCAGCGGCAGTCGGGGGCGAGGGAATTTGCCAATCCTCGCAACGCCGCCGCCGGTAGTCTGCGCCAGCTCGATTCGCGTGTGACCGCGATGCGGCCGCTGCGCTTTTACGCCTATGGCGTGGGTGCCGCCCCGCACGCGCGCTGGCGCACGCACAGCGAGACGCTCGAGCGGCTCGCGGCGTTCGGCTTCCCGGTGTGTCCGGCGCGCCGTGTCGGCCGAGGGGCAGAGGCCCTGCTCGGTTACTTCCGGGAGCTCGGCGCGCGGCGCCCGCATCTGCCCTATGGCATCGACGGGGTGGTGTACAAGGTGAACCGCCTCGATTGGCAGGAGCGGCTCGGCTACGTCTCGCGGGCGCCGCGCTTCGCCCTTGCGCACAAGTTCCCGGCCGAGGAGCAGGCGACGCGCGTGATCGCGATCGAGGTCCAGGTCGGGCGCACGGGCGCACTCACGCCGGTTGCGCGACTGGAACCGGTGCGGGTCGGCGGGGTCACCGTGACGAATGCGACCTTGCACAACGAAGACGAAGTGCACCGCAAGGACGTGCGGGTCGGCGACACCGTGCTCGTGCGGCGCGCGGGCGAGGTCATCCCGGAAGTGATCGCGGTGCTCCGGGACCGACGGCCAGCCGGTGCGCGACCGTTCCGCATGCCGCCGCGCTGTCCGGCTTGCGGTTCGGCGGTCGTGCGCGAGGCCGACGGGGCCGTCGCACGCTGTAGCGGCGGACTGGTTTGTCCTGCCCAGCGCAAACAGGCGTTGCTGCACTACGCCAGCCGCCGCGCGATGGACATCGCCGGGCTGGGCGAGAAGCTGGTCGACCAACTCGTCGACGGAGGGCTCGTGCGCACCCTGGCGGACCTGTACGAACTCGCGCCCGAGCGGCTTGCGGCGCTCGATCGGATGGGAGAGAAATCGGCACGGAATTTGATCGCCCAGATCGAGCGTTCGAAGGAGACGACCTTGGATCGGTTTCTCTATGCCCTCGGTATCCGCAACGTCGGCGAGGCCACGGCGCGAACGCTTGCGCGCTATTTTGGCAAACTGGAGCGTCTTGAGGCGGCGCAGGAGGAAGCGCTGTGCGAGGTCCCCGACGTCGGCCCCGTGGTCGCGCGCTCGATCCGGCAGTTCTTCGACGAACCCCACAACCGGGGGGTGATCCGCGCGCTGCGCCGCGCGGGCGTGCGTTGGCCGGAGGGCGCGCCCGCGCCTGCGCGAGCGCCTGCGCAGACGCTCACTTTCGTGCTCACCGGCGCGCTCGCGACGATGACGCGCGAGCAAGCCCGTGCGCGCATCGAAGCGAAAGGTCACCGCGTCGCCGCTTCGGTGTCGAAGACGACCGACTATGTCGTCGTCGGTGCGCAGCCCGGCACGAAGCTCGACAAAGCGCGATCGCTCGGTGTCAAGACGATCTCGGAGGACGAGCTGCTACAGCTGCTCGAGCGTTCATGAGCGCGCCCCGCTCGGTGCGCAAGGCGGTATTCCCGGTCGCCGGGCTCGGCACGCGCTTTCTGCCCGCGACCAAGGCGAGCCCCAAGGAGATGTTGCCGATCGTCGACAAGCCCCTCATTCAGTACGCCGTCGAGGAGGCGGCGGCCGCAGGCATCCGCGACCTCATTTTCGTGACCGGTCGCAACAAGCGCGCGATCGAGGATCACTTCGACAGCGCCTGGGAACTCGAACACGAGCTAGAGGCGAACGGCCGGACCTCGCTGCTCGAGGCGGCGCGAAGCGTGCTGCCGGCCGGTTGCCGGTGCCTGTACATCCGCCAGCCGCGCGCGCTCGGCCTCGGGCACGCCGTGCTGTGCGCGCGGCCGGCCGTGGGCGAAGAGCCCTTCGCCGTGCTCCTCGCCGACGACCTGATCGCGGCCGAGCCGCCGTACTTGGCGCAAATGGTGCGTCATTTCGCCTCCGAGGGCTGCTCGATCCTCGGCGTCGAGGAGGTCGCGCGCGACCGGCTCTCGAGCTACGGCGTCGTCGCGCCAGGGCCGCGCCGTGGCGAGCTCATCGAGATCTCCGGCATCGTCGAGAAACCGGCACCGCAGCACGCACCGTCGAACTTCGGCGTGGTGGGTCGCTATATCCTTACACCGGCGATTTTCGAACTGCTGGAGACTGCCGTGCCGGTGCCCGGCCGCGAAATCCAGCTCACCGATGCGATCGCGCAGCTTCTTGCGCGCGAACGCGTGTGCGCGCTACCGCTGGCCGGCCGTCGTTACGACTGCGGATCGAAACTCGGTTACCTGCAAGCGACGGTGGAGCTCGGACTGCGCCACCCCGAAGTGGGTAGCGCCTTTGGCCGTTACCTCGAACGGTACGGGAGCGGAGGCAGCCGAGGATGAGAACGACGGCCGAGGCCTGGCGCTTTCTCGCGCGGTCCGAGCCGCTCGTCTCGGCCGACGAGGTGCAAGCGGCGCTGGCGCGGCTCGCAGGCGAGATCAGCGCGGCCCTGGCCGAGGCCTACCCCCTCGCGCTCGCCGTGATGGGCGGGGCGGTGGTATTCGCCGGCCAGCTGCTGCCGCGGCTGCACTTTCCGCTCGATTTTGACTACATCCATGTGAGCCGCTACGGCGACGCGACCCGTGGGGGCGCGATCGCCTGGCGTGTCGCCCCGCCGGAGACCGTGCGCGGTCGCGTCGTGCTCGTGCTCGACGACATCCTGGACGGTGGCCAGACGCTTTGCGCAGTACGCGAGCGGGTGCTCGCCGCCGGAGCCGCCGCCGTGCGCATCGCCGTGCTTGTCGAAAAGCGCCTGCCCAAACCGAAGCCGGTGAACGCCGATTTCGTCGGCCTCTACATCCCGGACCGTTTCGTGTTCGGTTTCGGCTTGGATGCGCGGGGCTACTGGCGCAACCTACCGGAAATTCGCGCGCTCACGGAGGACTGAAGTGCTGGCGGTGATCGGCGGAAGCGGGCTCGGACGTCTGGCGGCGCTCGACGTGCGGGAACGGCGCGCGGTGGAGACGCCGTACGGACCGCCTTCGGCGTCGCTTGTCTTCGGTCGGCTGCGCGGGCGCGAGACCCTGTTTCTGGCGCGCCACGGTGAAGGCCATCGCATCCCGCCGCACGAAATCAACTATCGGGCCAACCTGCGCGCGCTCGCCGACGCGGGAGCGAGCGCCGTGGTGGCGGTGGCCTCGGTGGGCGGCATCCGGCAGGACCTCGCCCCCGGCACGATCGTACTTCCCGATCAGTTGATCGACTACACGTGGGGCCGGCGCGGGACGTTCTTCGACGAGGGTGCACCGGTTACGCACGTCGATTTCACCGAACCGTACGCGCCGGCACTGCGCGCACGCATCGCCGCCGCGGCGGTGCGCGCGGGCGAGCCGATCGTGCGCGGGGGGGTTTACGCAGCGACTCAGGGACCGCGGCTGGAGACTGCCGCGGAGATCGACCGGCTCGAGCGCGACGGCGCTCATATGGTGGGCATGACCGGCATGCCCGAGGCGGCGCTCGCGCGCGAGCTTGGACTGCCTTATGCTGCGATCGCCGTCGTGGTCAACTGGGCCGCCGGGCGAGGCGACAGCGTGCGCGGCGTTTCGCTCGCAGCGATCGAGGCGACGCAATCGCGCGCGATGCAGCGCGTCGAGCGCGTGCTGGAGGCGCTCGCCGAGGAATGATCCGGACCGTTCTGCGCATGGGAGATCCGCGCCTGCACGTGCGTTCGCAGCCGGTCGAGCGCTTTGGTACGCCGGAGCTCGCTGCGCTGCTCGCCGACCTGCGGGACACGATGGCGCACCTCAGCGGGGCGGGGCTCGCTGCCCCTCAGATCGGCGTTCCGGTGCGCGTTGTCATCTTCGGTGTGCGGGCCAATCCGCGTTACCCCGGTGTCGAGGAAGTGCCTGACACCGTGCTCATCAACCCGGAGATCGAACCGCTCGGGGCCGAGGAGGAAGAGGGATGGGAAGGCTGCCTTTCGGTGCCTGGCCTGCGCGGCTGGGTGCCGCGCTGGCGCCATATCCGTTACGCGGGCTTTGATGAGCAGGGCCGGCGTTTCGAACGGCAGGCGAGTGGCTTTCACGCTCGGGTGGTGCAGCACGAATGCGACCACCTCGACGGCATTCTCTATCCCATGCGCATCCGCGATTTCTCGCGCTTCGGCTTTATCGACGCGCTATTTCCGGGCGCGGAGCTGCCGCCGGAGGCGTAGCGTTCAGACGCGTAACGCCGCGAGCAAGTCCTGCTCCAAGCGCAGGCTGCGCCGCGCATCCTCGAGTTCGGTCCCCGAAACAAGGAACACGTCCTCGGCTCGGTCGCCCAGCGTGTTGATGCGGGCCATGTGGACGTTGATGCCGTGTTCGGCAAGGACGCGGGCGACCGCGTACAACAGCCCCGGGCGGTCGGCCGCCACGATCGACAGCACGTGGTACGTGCCGCCCTCGTCGGGACGCAGGTCCACGGCGGGGGGAACCGGGTAGTGACGCACGCGGCGCGATACGCGCACCGTGCGTGGCGCGGCAAGCGGCGCCTGCGCAGCGAGCGCCGCGGCGAGATCCTGCTCGACGATGCCGATCAGGTCTCGGTAGGCAGCCGCGCGCGGCTGACCGATGACGACGAAGGTGTCCAGCGCCCAGCCGTCGCGGGTCGTGTGGACCTTGGCCTCGGCGATGTCGTAGCCGTGACGCTCGAACCAGCCGCAAATGCGAGCGAAAAGCGCCGGCCGGTCCGGGCAGTACACCGCGACCTGCAGTCCGTCGCCAAAGAGCGCAAGACGCGCGCTCACGACGGGCTGGGGCGAATGCACGCGGCGGTACAGCGTGCGCGCGTGCCAGGCGATCTCACTGGGATCGTGCCGCAGGAAGTAACTGGTGTCGAGCGACCGCCACAGTTCGCGGGCGACGTCTTCGGATAGAGCGTGCAGGCGGAGGAGCCGCGCGGCTTCGGCCTGGCGTGCGGCCACGGCATCCTGCGCCGCCGGCAAGGGTGCGCCGGCGAGCACCCGCTGGGTGGCGCGGTACAGGTCCTCGAGGAGCTTCGCCTTCCACGCGTTCCAGACTTTCGGACTGGTGCCCCGGATGTCAGCGACGGTCAACAGGTAGAGCGCGACCAGTCGGCGTTCGTCGCCCACCAGCCGCGCGAAGCGCCGCACGGTCTCCGGATCGTGCACGTCCTCCTTCTGCGCGACCCGCGACATCGCCAGGTGATGCTCGACCAGAAAGACGACCAGGTCCGCGTCCTCGGGCGCCAGACCGTGGCGGTGGCAGAAACGCGCCGCGTCGGCGGCACCGAGGCGGGAGTGATCGCCGTCGCGCCCCTTGGCGATGTCGTGGTACAGCGCCGCGAGGTAGAGCAACCAGGGGCGCACGAAC
>OGCL01002737.1_pt1 | contig 11668 bp, 10 predicted proteins | sample 1570041 | NCBI WGS metagenome assembly OGCL01 (sample SAMN06266162, study PRJEB24511) | hot springs metagenome | isolation source: Hot spring water | place: South Africa: Limpopo | collected 2015-06-22 | reverse complement strand
GGGTGTCTGGCGCGAAGCGACGACGCCGCAGGGTCGTTCCCTGCAAGGAGGAGCGACAAAGCCAGGCGCCCGCACAGCCGCGCAAGCGGGCGTGTAGCGGGCTCACCCAACGGGTGGGCGCGATCGAAGGCACGTCGTCGAACAATCATGCGGTTTCACGAAGGCAATTGAGCGGTCAACCGAGGAATCAAGGTTCACGTGCGGAAGGCCACGACGTGGTCCACCCCCAGCCTGATGCCGATCTTCTCGCCGATGGCATGGTTGTGGTGCGAGGGCACCAGTGCCAGCACCCGGCCGCCGTCGGGCAGCCGCAGGGTATAGAGGAACTCGGCACCGCGGAAGGCCTTGCGCTCGACCTCGGCCAGCACGGGGCTCGCGTCGTCGTGGATGATGTCGTCCGGCCGGATCAGCACCTCGACATGGCAGCCGCGACCGCAGGCGTCGCACCCTCCCATGCCCCTGCAATCGGTCGGGATGACGCCCTCGAGCACACCCAGTTCGATCTGAACCTGGTGGTCGTTGAGCACCTCGCCCCGCAGCAGCACACCCTGGCCGACGAAATCGGCCACGAAGCGGTTGGCGGGCCGATGATAGAGCTGATAGGGGGTGTCCCATTGCTGGATCAGCCCATGGTGCATGACCCCCACCACGTCGGCCATGGCGAAGGCCTCGTGCTGGTCATGGGTGACCATCAGGGCGGTGATGCCCTCGCGCTTGAGGATCTCGCGCACCTCCAAGGCCAGTTTCTCGCGCAGATCCACGTCCAGGTTGGAGAACGGCTCGTCCAGCAGAAGCAGTCGCGGGTGGGGGGCCAGCGCACGGGCCAGGGCGACGCGCTGCTGCTGTCCGCCGGAGAGTTCATGCGGGTAGGCCTTCTCGCGTCCGCTGAGGCCCACGGTCTCGAGCAGCTCCCGCATGCGCCGCTGGCGAGCCTCGCGGTCGAGCTGGCCGAGGCCGAAGGCGACGTTCTGCTCAATGGTGAGATGGGGGAACAGGGCGTAGTCCTGGAAGACCATGCCGATGGCACGCCGCTCAGGCGGCAGGGTCTCACCCGGTCGGCTCACCGTCTGGCCGGCCAGCCGGATCTCGCCTGCGGACGGTGCCTCGAACCCGGCGATGAGCCGCAGGACGGTGGTCTTGCCGCAACCCGACGGCCCCAGCAGACAGCCGATCTCCCCTTCGCCAAGCTCGAAGCCCACGGCGTCGAGCACCGGTTTTTCGCCGTAGCGATGGGCAAGGCCGACGACTTCGAGAACTGCGGTCATGGCGATGAAGGGGGTACGGTGGAATCGGGTAGGGGCAACTGAATGAGAGTCAATATAATAACCGCTTGCCCGCCTTCAGGCCCGCCCACCCACCATGAAACAACGATATCAATCCCTGCTCATCGTCGCCGTGGTGCTGGCGATCCTGGTCTCCCTGCCGGTGGCCAGCGTCATCCTGCATGTTTTCCTGCCCGACGAGCAGGGGGTGTGGTCCCACCTCACGGAGACGGTGCTGGCCGATTACGTCACCAACAGCCTGCTGCTCGCCTTGGGCAGCGGGCTCGGGGCCGCCCTGCTGGGCACGGGGGCGGCCTGGTGGGTGGCGATGTACCGTTTCCCGGGGCGCGGCATCCTGGAATGGGCCCTGCTCCTGCCGCTGGCCATGCCCACCTATGTCATCGCCTACGTCTACACCGATTGGCTTCAGTTCGCCGGCCCCGTGCAGAGCGCCCTGCGCGAGGCCTTCGGCTGGCAGCGGGGGGATTACTGGTTCCCGGACGTGCGCTCCCTGGGCGGCGCCATCGTCGTCTTCAGCCTGGTGTTCTACCCCTACGTCTATGTGCTGGCGCGCGCCGCCTTTCTGGACCGCTCCGGCAACCTGATGGAGGCCGCCCGCAGCCTGGGGCTCACGCAAAGGCAGGCCTTCTACCGCATCGCGCTGCCCCTGGCGCGGCCGGCGGTGGCCGGCGGCGTGGCCCTGGTCATCATGGAGACCCTGGCCGAATTCGGTGCCGTGTCCTACTTCGGCGTGCCCACCTTCACCACCGGCATCTACCGCGCCTGGTACGCCTTCGGCGACCCGGTCGCGGCCTCGCAGCTCTCGGCCAGCCTGCTGGCGGTGGTGGCGCTGGCGCTGGCCCTGGAAAAGCTCACGCGCGGCCGTGCGCGCTACCACGACGTCGGCGGGCGTCCCTACCAGCGGCCGCGCCTTGGACCCGGGCGCACCCTCTTCGTCTGGGCCGGCTGCCTGGTGCCGCTCGGTGGCGGCTTTCTGCTGCCGGCGGGGCTGTTGCTCGACATGGCGGCCTCGGAAGGCGATGTGCAGTTCGGCGCCAAATACCTCACCCTGGCCGGCAACAGCCTGACCCTGGCCCTCATCGCCAGCGTGGCGACCGTGCTGGCGGCGCTGTTGCTGGCCTATGCCGGGCGCCTGCACCCGGGACAGCTCATGGCGGCGGTCAAGCGCGTCGCGAGCATGGGATACGCCGTTCCGGGCACGGTCATCGCCGTGGGGGCGCTGATCCCGCTCACCGCCCTGGACCACGCCCTGATCCTCTGGTTTCGTGAACGCCTGGACCTGGAGATCGGCCTCATCATCACCGGCACCGCAGTGGCCCTGGTCTTTGCCTATCTCGCCCGCTTCCTGGCCGTGGCGCTCAATGCCGCCGAGTCCGGCCTCGCCCGCATCCGTCCCAGCCTGGACGAGGCGGCGCGCAGCCTGGGCGCGAACCGGCTGCGGCTCCTGACGCGCGTGCATGTGCCGCTGCTCTCCGGCGGCATCCTCTCGGGGCTGTTGCTGGTGTTCGTGGACGTGATGAAGGAGCTTCCGGCCACCATCGTGCTCAGGCCCTTCAACTTCGAGACCCTGGCCACCCAGGTCTACATCCTCGCCGCCGACGAACGCCTGGCCGAGGCCGCCACGCCGTCGCTCGCCATCGTCGCGGTGGGGCTGATCCCGGTCGTGCTGCTGTCGCGCAGTATGCGGCGCGGCCAGTCGTAAAAAAGCCCCGCACCTGGCGGGGCTGACATAACAAGGAGAAGCGACTAGATGATCATTTCCAGCCGGCGCGGTCGATGAAGCGCTGGGCCTTGGGGGTTTTCCGCGCCAGGGTCAGGGCGGAGAGGTTGTCCACCTTGAAGCTGCCCATGGCGGCGAGCTGCGGGTTGTCGAGCTTCACACCGGGCACGACGGGCCACTCGTTGTTGCCGTTGGCGAAGTAGGCCTGGGCCTCGTCGCTGGCCAGGTACTCCAGGAATTTGACGGCCGCCTCCTTGTTGGGGGCATGCTTGAGCATGCCGCCACCGGAGATGTTCACGTGCGCGCCGGGCCCGCGCTGGTCGGGGAAGACGATGCCGACCTTGCGCACCACCTCCTGATCCTCGGGTTTGTTGGAGCCCATCAGACGGGCATAGTAATAGTGGTTGGTGATGGCCACCTCGCATTCGCCCGCGGCCACGGCCCGGATCTGGTCGGTGTCACCGCCTTTCGGATCACGCGCCAGGTTGGCGACGATGCCGCGCAGCCAGTCTGTGGTGCGGTCTTCCCCCGTGTGGTGCAGCATGGCCGCGACCAGGGTGCGGTTGTAGACGTGGCCGCCGCTGCGCACGCAGACCTTGCCCTTGAAGCGGGGCTTGGCCAGGTCGGCCATGTTCGCCACCTCCTCGGGCTTGATCTTGTCGCGGGCATAGGCGATGACACGGGCGCGGTAGGAGTAGCCAAACCAGTGCCCCTCCGGATCCCTGAACTGCTCGGGGATGCGTGAGCTCAGCAGCTTGGACTGCACCGGCGCGAACAGGCCCGCATCATCGGCGACCTGCAGACGGGCCGCATCCACGGTGAGGAAGACGTCGGCCGGGCTGGCCGGGCCCTCGCGGCGGATGCGCTCGAACAGCTCGTCCTCCTTGCCCTCGATGCGGTTGACGTGGATACCGGTCAGACGGGTGAAATTGCTATAGAGCGCCTCGTCGGTCTGGTAGTGGCGGGCGGTGTAGAGGTTGAGCACCTTGCTCGATGCCTGGGCGATGCCGCCCGAGGCCAGAAGGGCAATCGTGGTTGCAAGGGCAGTGAGGAGCCGTCGCATGGGTACATTTCCTTTCTATCAAAACGGTTATCCGGATGGACTGGGGTACAGGGGTCGAAGCGCAGGACGGGTAGATCCTGTGGTCGACAGGGTTATTAGAACACAAATGATAACCGTTATCAACAAGACTCTGACGCCTGCCGACGCTTTGATGTGAAATCGATCGGGCCTGCCGGTGGAGATTCAGGGTTGGACGCGGTCGAAACGCAGGACGGTGGTGAGAATGCCTTCGAACACCGTGTCGTACCCGACCTCGTTGCCCTGTTGGCGGAGCGTGAAGCCGGGCTGATCCCCGGGGATGGACTCGACGAAGCGCAGCTTGCCGGTATCCAGCTTGACGGTCATGGAGACCCGCATGGGGTAGAAGCCATCCAGGAACCTGCGCATGTAGGGGCCGTTGCTCAGGCTGTAGCCGCCTTCGCCGTTGCGCGACAGGGCCAGGGTCTCGGCCTCGACGCACAGTTGCGCGCCGCGTTGCACATTGCGCAACTGGACGCTGTGTTCCTCGGCCCAGGCCCGCTCGATGTTCTCGACGCGGGTCACGCGCAGACCGCGGATGCGGCCCTCGCGATAAGTGACCTGGGCGTCCGGGACCGCGTCCAGATTCTGGTGACACTGATCCAGCCGCACCCAGCCATCCTCCAGGCTGCTGTCGAGGATGGTGATGCGGTTGTAGTGATGGTGCACGGGCCTGTCGGGCGGCGCGGTCAGGAAACGCAGTTCACCCTCGTTGACATCGGCGGTGCCCTTGAAGAACAGTTCGTCCGGATCCGACGACCACGCGAGCGTGGCGACCAACAGTAGCGCCAGCGCGCTGCCGATGCGCTCAGGGGCTGGAGAGGGTGATGCGTCGTGCGCCATCGAAACGTGCGGCCCAGTAGCGGTTGTTCATGTCGGAAACGGTGACTTTCCTGTCACGACGGCTGCTGGCATGCACGAACTTGCCGTCGCCCTTGTAGATGCCGACATGGGAGAACGGACGGCCCAGGGTGTTGAAGAAGACCAGATCCCCGGGTCTGAGTTCACTCGGCTCGACCGGTTCGCCCTGCCGGCTGATGTCCCTGGCATTGTGCGGGAGATCGATATCCTGCGTCTGTTTGTAGACATAGCGCACCAGCCCGCTGCAATCGAGCCCGGTCTCGGGACGACGTCCCCCCATTCTGTATGGCGTGCCCAGGAGATTGAGTGCGCCCAGCAGGGGGGCGCCCAATTCCCTGAGGCCCGGCTGCAGGATGTCCGTGGCACGCGCCGGCATGGTGGCAGCGAGCGTGAGGAGCAGGAGGAGGGCGGTCACGGCAGTTTGTCGCATCGGTACTCGATTGTGTCTGATGGCATGATGGTGCGGTGTGATGCTTCGGGTGGCCGGATGGGCCTGCGTCACCGGATCAATCACGGGGTTGCAGGACGGCCTTCAGGCCGGCCTGCGTCCCGACAAACCGTTCATGGCCCTATGGCCGACCCGGCCGATGTAAAACGTCGTTGACGGCCATGAACGGTCCCTCTCCCCTCGCCCCTCCCCCCGAGGGGGAGGGGAGGTGTGCCCTCTCCCCCAGCCCCTCCCCCCGGGGGGGAGGGGAGCCTCGTGAGTCGCTGTCGTGACTTTCACGGTGACGTCTCTGGATTAAGCCACCGCAGCACGATATCTGTCTAGTATGGAAGTGTGGATCTGATAAACCGCTTGAAAGGAGTGTGCCATGTCCATGGAAAACAATCAGGATGTACGTGTCGCGCTGGCTGATCTGAGCGCTGGCGAGGGGGCGCTGAAGGAGCGGGTGCGCGCCTTGGTCCTGGATGCCGTGCTGCGCCGCAATGCGGATCCCAAGGCCCTGCGTGAGGTGCTGAGGGAGGCCGTGGCGGGGGTGGGGGACGGCCTGGGCCGGCGTGGCGAGGCGGCGGGTCAGGCATTGCAGGAGGCCATGGAGGGGCTGGACGAGGCCATCGGCAGATCGGTCTATGCCCTGCAGATGGCGCTGGAGGAGGCCTGGGGTCAGGGCCGGCAGTTCGCGCAACAGGACCTGAAGGAGGCCGCCGATGCGGTCAGGGATCTGGAGGACGATCTCCTGCGCACGCTCAGGGAGACCGCGGATCGCGCCCAGGGCGGCGTTCGGGACGAACTCGTGCGCATGACCGATCACCTCCGCCGCACGGGCACGGACACCGGTGCTCGGGTGCGCGATGTCCTCGCCGTGCTGCAGGTGCGTCTGGGCACCGCGGCCAGCGGCGTGTCCGCCGACGCCAGGGAGGCGGCCAGGACGGCGGCATCGCGGCTGGCCGAGGTCACCTCCGGTATCCTGCGCGGGTTGGCCGACGCCATCGACGCACGCAAGGGCTGATCTGCGGTCCGTATCCATGTTGCGACAGACCCTCTCCGTGGTGCGGGACCTGCCCCGCCTGCACGAGATCGCCTCGGTGCTCATCCACTATGGCTGGGGCGACGTGGTGCGCATCCTGGGCATCTCCCACATCCTGGAGCGCGCCGGCCGGTTGCTGCATTGGCAGACCACCAGCGAGGTCACCGCGCTGGACCTGCCCGTGCGTATCCGCATGGCCCTGACTGAGCTGGGGCCCACCTTCGTCAAGCTGGGGCAGGTCCTGGCCACCCGCGTCGACGTCTTTCCGCCGGACTGGATCGCCGAGTTCGAGCAGTTGCACAGCCGGGTGCCGCCGGTGCCCTTCGAAGAGGTCCGCCCGCAACTGGAAAAGGCCCTGGGCCGTCGCCTGGACGAGATCTTCGAGCGCTTCGAGACCACCGCCTTTGCCGCCGCCTCCATCGCCCAGGTCCACCGGGCGGTCCTCAAGGATGGCAGCCGGGTGGTGGTCAAGGTGCGCCGGCCGGACATCGTGCCCAAGATCGAGGCCGACCTGCGCATCCTGGGACACCTGGCCCGTCTGGTGGAGTCGGAGATGCCCGAGGCGCGCCGTTATCACCCGACGCAGATCGTGCAGCAGCTGCAGCGTTCACTGCGACGCGAACTGGACATGGTGAAGGAGGCGCGCAACATCGAGCGTTTCGCCCAGAACTTCGCCGGCGATCCGACGGTGCGCATCCCCCGCGTGTACTGGGAATACTGTTCCGAGGTGGTCAACGTCCAGGAGGAGCTGCAGGGGGTGCCGGGCACGGATCTGAACGCAGCCAGGGCCGCCGGCCTGGACCTCGGTGTGCTCGCCTCGCGCGGCGGGGATGCGGTGCTGAAGATGATCCTGCTGGATGGCTATTTCCATGCCGACCCGCATCCGGGCAATGTCATCTATCTGCCCGGCAACGTCATCGGCATGATCGACTTCGGCATGGTCGGAAGGCTCACCGACCGGCGTCGGGAGCAGATCATCGACTTCCTCAATGCCATGGTGCTCAAGGACGAGGAGGGCATGCTCAACGTGCTGCTCACCTGGGCAGGGGAGGCCGAGGTGGACGAGGAACGGCTCGCCTACGACATCTCGGAGATGGTGTTCAGCTACGACAACCTGACTCTGAAAGACGTGCAGATCGGCCCGCTGCTGGCCGACGTCACCGTGCTCATGCGCGACAACAACCTGACCCTGCCCCCGGACCTGACCCTGCTGTTCAAGGCGCTGATCACCCTGGAGGGGCTCGGGCGCCAGTTGACGCCGGACTTCCACATGGTGGACCACCTCGAGCCGTTCATCCGTCAGGTCTACGCCAGCCGCTTCACCCCCGAAGCCATGGTCAAGCGGGCCCGGCACGGACTGCAAGAGCTGCTGGAGGTCGTGCTCGGGTTGCCGCGGGACCTGGCGCACCTGTTTCGCCTGGCCCGGCGCGGCAGCCTCAGGATCGACCTGGACATCAAGCGCCTGGACCACTTCGGGCATCAGCTCAACAAGGCCTCCAACCGGCTCACCATGGGGGTGCTCACCGCCTCTCTGATCATCGGTTCCTCCATCATCATGACCATTCCCGACGCCCCATTGGGGCTCACGCTGCTGGGCACCTTCGGCTTCGTGCTGGCCTTCGGCAACAGCGTCTGGATCGTCTTTTCCATCTGGCGCTCCGACAAGGACTGAGCGATTGGTTACAATCGCGTTCTAGACGCGCCTCGGAACCGGCGCAGCCCGTTTTGTCATCGAACAAGGATGAAGCGCATCATGGAACGCATCTACAACTTCAGCGCCGGTCCCGCGGTATTGCCGCGGGAAGTCCTCGAACAGGCCAGGGAGGAACTGGTCAACTGGCGCGGCTGCGGCATGTCCGTCATGGAGATGTCGCACCGCGGCAAGGAATACATGGGGATCCAGGCCCAGGCCGAGAGCGACCTGCGCGAGCTGATGGCCATCCCGGCGCATTACAAGGTGCTGTTCCTGCAGGGGGGGGCCTCCAGCCAGTTCGCCATGGTGCCCATGAACCTGTTGCGCGGCAGGGCGAGCGCCGACTACCTCAATACCGGCGAGTGGTCGAAGAAGGCGATCAAGGAGGCGAAGAAATACTGCACGGTCAACGTCGTCGCCAGCAGCGAGGATCGCAACTTTACCTACGCCCCGGCGCAGGAGACCTGGAAGCTCGACCCCAATGCCGCCTATGTGCACTACACCCCCAACGAGACCATAGGCGGGGTGGAGATCTTCTGGACGCCGGAGACGGGCGACGTGCCCCTGGTGGCCGACATGTCCTCCACCATCCTGTCGCGGCCGGTGGATGTCTCGAAATACGGCGTGATCTATGCCGGGGCGCAGAAGAACATCGGCCCCGCCGGCGTCACCGTGGTCATCGTCCGCGAGGACCTGCTGGGGCAAACGCTCCCCGGCACGCCGACCATGTTCGACTACAAGACCCACGCCGACAACGAGTCGATGTACAACACGCCGCCCACCTACGGCATCTATATCGCCGGTCTGGTGTTCAAGTGGTTGAAGGACAAGGGTGGGCTGCAGGCCATGGAGCGCGTCAACATCGCCAAGTCGCAGCTCCTCTATGACTACCTGGACAGCACGGGTTTCTACAACTCGCCCGTGGCGCCGGAAAACCGTTCGCGCATGAACATCCCCTTCACCCTGAAGGACGCCGCCCTGGACGAGGAATTCCTCAAGGGGGCGAAGGCCCGCGGTCTGCTGCAACTGAAGGGACACCGCTCGGTCGGGGGCATGCGCGCCTCCATCTACAACGCCATGCCCGTCGAAGGCGTGCAGGCCCTGATCGATTACATGAAAGAGTTCGAGCGCACCCATGGCTAAGTCCTTCAAGATCCAGACCTTGAACAAGATCTCGGCCAGGGGCTTGGCGCTTTTGCCCGGCCACTATACGGTCGGCGATGCGGTGGACCAGCCGGACGCCATCCTCGTGCGCTCGCACAACATGCACGAGATGGAGATCCCCCACAGCGTGCAGGCCATAGGCCGAGCCGGTGCGGGGACCAACAACATCCCGGTGAAGAAGATGAGCGAGCGGGGCGTGCCCGTGTTCAACGCCCCGGGCGCAAACTCCAACGCGGTCAAGGAGCTGGTCATCGCCGGCATGCTCATGGGGGCGCGCAACATCGGCGAGGCCATGGCCTTCGTCGCCGCGCTCACGGGCACCGATGAGGAGTTGCACAGGAAGACCGAGGCCGGCAAGAAGCACTTCGTCGGCCGGGAATTGCCCGGACGCACGCTGGGCATCATCGGCCTGGGCGCCATCGGCTCCCTGGTGGCGGACGCAGCCATCAAGCTCGGCATGCAGGTCATCGGCTTCGATCCGGGCATCACCGTGGAGGCGGCATGGAAGCTGCCGTCCAGCGTGCGCAAGGCGGAATCGATCGAGGAACTGGTCAAGGCCGCCGATTTCATCACCCTGCACGTGCCCCTGGTGGATGCCACCCGCAACCTCATCAACACGCAGCGGGTGGCCCTGATGAAGGGCGGGGTGGTCCTGCTCAACTTCGCGCGTGAGGGCGTGGTGGACAACGCCGCCGTGCTCGCCGGCCTCAGGGATGGCAAGCTGCATGCATACGTCTGCGACTTCCCCGCCCAGGCCCTGAAGGGGCAGAAGAACGTCATCTGCCTGCCGCACCTGGGCGCGAGCACGGAGGAGGCGGAGGAGAACTGCGCGGTCATGGTCGCCGAGCAGGTGTCGGACTATCTCGAAAACGGCAACATCCTCAATGCCGTGAACTTCCCCAATGTGTCCATGCCGCGAGAGTCCGCCTTCCGTCTGGGCATCGCCAATGCCAACGTGCCGAACATGGTGGGGCAGATCTCCACCGCCCTGGCCGAGGCCGGGTTGAACATCCACAACATGGTCAACAAATCCAAGGGCGACATGGCCTATACCCTGGTCGATGTGGACAGCGCCGTGCCCGCCGCGCTGCTGGCGCGGATCACCGGCATCGAGGGCGTGCTCAGGCTGCGCTATCTGCCCGTGGAGGGGTGATCCGTCCATGGGTCAGTCCCTCGAGCGGCTGCGGCAGGACATCGATCGGATCGACGATCGCATCCTCGGTTTGCTGAACGAACGCGCGCGTCTGGCGCAGGCCATCGGTCACCTGAAGAACGGCAGTGTCTATCGGCCGGAACGCGAGGCGCAGGTGATACGCCGTCTGCTGGCAGCGAACGCGGGGCCGTTGCCGGCAGAGGCCGTGGAGCGGCTGTTCCGCGAGGTCATGTCGGCCTGCCGCGCTCTGGAGCAGCCCCTCAGCGTCGCCTACCTGGGTCCTTCGGGCACCTTCTCCGAGGCGGCGGCCATCAAGCAGTTCGGCCATGCCGTCCAGGCGCTGCCCAAGGCCTCCATCGACGAGGTCTTCCATGCCCTGGAACGTGGCGAGGCCCAGTTTGGCATCGTGCCGGTGGAGAACTCCACCGAGGGCGCGGTCAGTCGCACCCTCGACCTGCTGCTGTCGAGCAACCTCAAGATCTGCGGCGAGGTCATGCTGCGTGTGCGGCAACACCTGATGCGGCGCGGCGAGGGTCTCGACGGCATCGATGTGGTGTACTCGCATGCCCAGTCGCTGGCCCAGTGCCACGCCTGGCTGAATCAGAACCTGCCCCAGGCCAGCCGCATCCGGGTCACCAGCAACGGCGAGGCGGCGCGCATGGCCGCCGAGAACCCGAGCGCGGCCGCGGTCGCCGGCGAGATCGCCGCCGAGCGCTACGGGCTCACCATCGTCGCCCGCGACATCGAGGATGAACCCAACAACACCACCCGCTTCCTGGTGCTGAGTCAGGAAGATGCCGCACCCTCGGGACAGGACAAGACTTCATTGGTGCTCTCGACCAAGAACAAGCCGGGCACCCTGCTCGAGTTGCTCACCCCCTTCGCCCGCAACGGCATCAGCCTGACCAAGCTGGAGTCGCGGCCGGTGCGCAACGGCCTGTGGGAATACGTCTTCTTCATCGACATCGAGGGCCACCGCGGCGATGCCCTCGTCCAGGACACCCTGGCCGCGGTGGAACCCCACACCACCCTGCTCAAGGTCCTGGGCTCTTATCCCATGGCCACCAGCTGAACATGGCCTTGATCCTTGATTCCTCGGTTGACCTCTTTATTGCCTTTGTGAAGCCGCATGATTGCTCGACGACGTGCCTTCGATCGCGCCTGCCCTTTGGGTGAGCCCGCTACACGCCCGCTTGCGCGTCTGTGCGGGCGCCTGGCTTTGTCGCTCCTCCTTGCAGGGA
>OGCL01002735.1_pt1 | contig 11692 bp, 10 predicted proteins | sample 1570041 | NCBI WGS metagenome assembly OGCL01 (sample SAMN06266162, study PRJEB24511) | hot springs metagenome | isolation source: Hot spring water | place: South Africa: Limpopo | collected 2015-06-22 | reverse complement strand
ATGGCCAGATACGCCCCAGCCAGCAACCAGCTACCGATGTAGCCGGTGACGATGGCGCCGTTGTCCGGCTCGCCCAGATAGTTGACCGTGATGATCATCGGGAAGGTCAGCAGCAGCGCGATGCCGGCAAACACCCAGGCCGCCAGGAACTTGCCGGTGACCGCCTCGAAGCGGGTGACCGGCAGGGTCATCAGCAACTCGATGGAGCCGGACTTGCGCTCCTCCGCCCACAGGCGCATGGCGATCGCCGGCACCAGGAACAGATAGAGCCAGGGGTGGAAGTTGAAGAAGGCGGAAAGATTCGCCTGGCCGCCCTCGAAGAAACCGCCCAGGTAGAAGGTGAACACCCCGGACAGCACCAGGAAGATGACAATGAACACATAGGCCAGCGGCGTGGCGAAATAGCTCGCCAGTTCACGCTTGAAGATCACGGGCAACTGGGTCATCACTGCTCTCCCCGGGTCAGCGTGCGGAACACCTCATCCAGGCGACCGCGTTCCACATTGAGTTCCTTGACCTTCCAGCCGCGCTCGGCGATCAGCGCATTGACCTGCGGGAAGATCACCTCGCCCGGCTGCGCCAGCACGCTCAGGCTGTGCTCGCGGGCGTTCTCCTCGACACCGGCGACACCCGGCAGCGCCGCGAGGGCAGCCTGATCCAGCGCCTCATCGGCCACCAGCGTCACCGCCTGGTGATAGCGCGAGCGGCTTTCCAGCTCCAACGGCGTACCGTCGGCCAGCAGGCGGCCCTGGGCGATCACCACCGCGCGGGTGCACAGCGCCGTGACCTCTTCGAGGATGTGGGTGGAAATGATCACGATCTTGTCGCGCGCCAGGCCCTGAATGAGCTGGCGCACCTGGTGCTTCTGGTTCGGGTCGAGGCCATCGGTGGGCTCGTCGAGGATCAGCACGCGCGGATCATGCAGGATCGCCTGGGCCAGGCCGACGCGGCGCTTGAAGCCCTTGGAGAGCGTCTCGATGCTCTGCTCCAGCACCTTTTCCAGCTCCACCTGCTCCACCGCGCGCTGGACGCGCTGCTTCTTCTCGGCACCGCGAAAACCGCGCACCTCGGCGATAAATTCAAGAAAGCCGCGCACCGTCATATCGCCATAGCAAGGCGCGCCTTCCGGCAGATAACCGATCTGCCGCTGGGCTTCGAGGGTCTGGGTCTGGATATCGCAACCGAGGATGCTCGCCGTGCCGGAGGTCGGCGCGAGAAAGCCGGTGAGCATCTTCATGGTGGTGGATTTGCCGGCCCCGTTGGGGCCGAGAAAGCCCAGCACTTCCCCTGGCTGGACCTGGAACGACAAGTCATCGACTGCCGTGTGCTGCGCAAAACGCTTGGTCAGGTTTCTTATATCGATCATGGCCTCTCACCGTCGCGAAGGGCACTGCGCTCAGCGAAACCACCGCAAAAGCGCAGGCCGCAAGAACGCCGGGCGCGAAAAACCACCGGCCCGGACGAGGGCAAGACCGTAGCAAAACTGAAAAGTTCAGTCAGCAGGTTGCAACAAGCAGTAAAAGGAATATAGCTTCAGCGAATGGACGGTTTTATGACCAAACGCAAGGCACGCTCAACATGCCATGGCGAGGCGCCGCCGGCTTACCGATGGATAACTCATGATGCTCACAGCATGGGCGCTCAGGGCTTAGCGCGCAGATAACAAACAGTGTTCTGGTTGTTTCTTGAGCAACCGTAAGGAGTGAGGCAAAAGAGGAAGTCAAGCGAATACGCCCAGGGATCAGGAGCTGGCTGGTAGTACCATGATTTCAAAAAGAATATCCAAGGGGTAACTATGAGGATGGTGCGGAGTTAGATGAAAGGCTCTACTATCGTGTTAGCACCGCCTTCCATCTAATCACTGTTAGGCTGATCATGCCATATAGTTAATGAGGATGAAAAAATGAAACTTGATGATGTTAAAGAGATTTTAGCTAATTCTTCGCAAGAAGATTGGATTATAGATGATGAGTCTGGTTCATTTACATATAAAAATGATTTGAATTTGCACATTGAGCGAGCTGAGTACGATTCCTACAGAGAATTTAATGAACCGTGGGCCACCTCTCATCCAGATAAACATGCTGTTGCAGTGGATTACGTTGTTAAATATGGATCATCATTTGTGGATAAAAAAATGCTTGTGTCGGTAGATGGTCATCGCGCCACCCTTCCTCTACCGAAATCTATAAACGATCTGTGTGTAACAGCATCTGATGTTAATTTTGCAAAAATAGTCAACATTGGTGATCGAGTTGATGAGTACTTAGAAAGGTCAAGACTTAAGGTTGAAGACAATGAGTAAAGAAAAGAGTTTAATTCTTGATTATATAAAAAGTGCCAAGCCGAGAAGTACAGGTCACAAAATATTAAGCCAAGATGATTATATCGATGGCAAAGTGGCTAAAGTTGAATATAGTGATGGCAGCCTATCTGTGACTCAATGGGTTGTGGTTACAAAGCGGCATTCTGGGTATGCCGATTCCGAAAGCCAACTAATACAACAAATGGAAAGTGCCAGTACCAAAGAGCGGGGAAAGATTGATTGGATTAATCAAGTCTTCAACATATCAGGCTTAATTGCACTCGTTTTAGTTGGGGCTTCTGTTTATTTAACCATACACAACCCAGATGGCAATATTCCTGAGCATCTAAAGGCTTCAGTATTAACCATAGTTGGTTTTTACTTTGGCGGTTTGGTAAAAGGTAAAAGAACTGAAGCCGCAGCCTAACAATGCGCTGCTAGGGACAAATCCACGCTGCACTCCGGTTTGCCCTAGAGCGCGGCGTTAGGCCTCAATACCAACCTTTGAGAATTATTTATGGACGAAACAAACTCGATAACTCACAAGCTATTAAATAGCAGGGGCCCCGTTCTGATAATCGCATCGGGGTTAGGACTGCTATTTTTGGGAACCCAGTTTGTACGATATGAGCTCCATGCAAATATTGTTGTTACAGCTGGCGTCATGCTTGTTGTAGTTGGAGCTTTTGTTTCTGCCTTGACCTATCTGAGAGGCAATAAGGCAACCTTTCAAGACAGAAGCGTCACAATTCATGAAAAAATCGGCGATGAGCAAATAGCATTAATCATCAACGCGCTGAAAGAAACCATTTCTAACTCGGGAACAGTCACACAGCCTTCATTTGAATTAACAGCACCTGAAAGAGCAGAGCTACTTAAGTCCTGGAAAGAATCAATAAGCATTGAAACAAACAAGGAATCCAGTCGAATAAAAGAGTTCCTCGGCCCGGCCAGCTTCGAGCCGCTTAAGCAAGAATTAAAAGCCACTAAACTTAGATTACTTGATGAGGTTGCCGCGCTGACTAGGCGTGGGAATTTAAATTTAGTCATTGGCGGCTTCACCACAATACTCGCCGTGGTGCTACTTGGATACGTAGTTTTAACGGCAGAAAGCACATCTCTAACCCTTGACAGCTTTCTTTGGCATTACGCACCAAGAATCACCATATCTATCTTCATACAAATATTTTCATTCTTCTTCCTCAAGCTTTATCGAAACAGCCTAGAAGACATTAAATACTTCCAAAATGAATTAACAAATTTGGATTCAAAATTCATCGCCTTGGAAGCAGCAATGTCTGTTGGGAATTTAGAAATCACTGCCTACGCCATTGAAAAATTATCTTCAACTGATAGAAATGCTCGCCTTCAAAAAGGTGAAAGCACTGTTGCACTGGAAATTTTGAGAGAAGAAAATCGTAGCCTTAGCAATATGTTGAATAGCGCAAAAGAACTTATAAATCCAAGTAAAAACAAAGCCTAGCCACTCACAAAGCCCCAAAAGCCTAGCAAGTGGTTCAAGCCGTTCGCTTCGCTCACTCGGGACCGGCTAAAGCCGGCCCCTTAACCAAACGTTAGCTTCACTTGCAGGGAGAGCACCGTATGCCACAAGAGCAGTGCTATATGTGCGACGAGGTAGCAACCTCGGTCGAACATGTGCCTCCAAAATGCTTATTCCCTGAAATTAAAGACTCAGGAGTAGACCTTAGGGTCAACTTGATTACCGTACCATCATGCGAAGATCATAACTGTAAGAAATCACACGATGATGAATTCTTGATGGTTAGCATTGCGGGGATACTCGGAAATAACTCGATCGGCTACCAGCACTACAATGGAAAAATACAGAGAGCCCTCAGAAGAACTTCATACAAGCTTTTAGAAAAAGTATTTCTACGAAAAGAATTAATTCGAATTGGCGATGAAAATCAATTTCTTGAGCTTCTCTGGGGAACTCCTGACCACGAGAGACTAATAAGCTGTTTCAGACACATTGCACATGGAATACACCGGCATCACTTCGGCAAAAATTTCAATGGAATCATAAAGCCATATCTCGGCTTCCTCCATACAAACGAGAAAAACCCCAAAACATTTAAGGCTTTCCTTAAAGAGAAGGCCCGCCTTGAGCTAGCCGACAAACCAAAATACGGCGACACCCCGAAAGTATTCTATTATCAATTTACAGACACTGACGAATTCGGGCTTTACCTTGGTCGGCTTTGCTTCTATCAAAATGTCGATGTTTATATTTCTTACCAACCTACAGAAGCAAAAGCACCCTACCATCTCGGTTTTGAACTCATGAACTCAGGAATAAAAACCATCTTCAAGCTCGGCGACAAAGAGTTCGAGTTCAACTAAAGCTAACAAATGGCTCAAGTCGTTCGCTTCGCGCACTCGGGACGGGCTAAAGCCCGGCCCTTAACCAAACATTATGCACAAAACATGAGCCAGGTACAGCCATGGAAATAGCAATAGTTGCAGCAATCGGAGTGATTATTCTGCTAGGAGTTTTTCTTAGCTACTTTTTCATTGGAAACTTTACTCTCAACGCAGCTACTGAAAATTTAGACTGGAGTGCGTTTGGTAGCTACTTTGGAGGCACTGCAGGCCCGCTCCTCACCTTCATAAGCATATTGCTGCTTGTATACACCATTCGACAGCAGCGCTCTCACTTAGAAAGTATGCATGAAGAAAACATAAAACAAGACATGCTGCGCTACCTAAATAAAATAGATGATGAAATCACCCATGTACTAACCAGGGAAATTCACATCGGAAATCTTGCCTTCGCACAGCTTGGAGACATATTAAGTGGAATAGTTACCCCTGCTCAGTTTCAAGAGTCATCGTTCAAGGCTGCGCTCGAAAAACTTATGCAGCAAACTGCAAACTACTGCGAAGCAATTGCTCTATACCGAGAGAATGTGAATGGCCACTTCATATTTAGAGCTCACCAACAGCGCGCCGCAGAATTAGTTTCCTACCTTGAAAGCAACAAAAAATATCTTAATCAAATGGCAGGACCCGCGTTAACATTTTGCAAAATGCATCTTGAGGGTGTTGAAACTGCATAACAATTGGTTCGAACCGTTCGCTTCGCTCACTCGGGACGGGCTAAGGCCCGCCCCTTAACCAAACGTTAGAGGCTACTCACGCACATCGAGGCCAACAACCATGAAATACGACGATCAAAAAATTTCGGAAGTTGTTCTAGCACTGCTTGGAGTGTTTGAGTTTGAGAACGGCAGGGCTTGGAAACGGATAGAATTTAGCGTTATGGATAAGCTATTTGAAAAAGGCTATATCAGCGATCCCAAAGGCAAATCGGAGTCAGTTTACTTAACAGAGGAAGGTTTGCAGCTGGCTAAAGAGCTGGCTAAAAAGCACTTCTCCGTACAGGAGTAACCTCTAGCAAGTGTATATGGACTGTCCCCCGCTCATATCAACAAGGATGTAAACATTGATGGACTTCATTGCACGCAATTTCAGATGGCTGATGCTGCTATCCGGCGTTCTCACCGCGACCATGTTCTACGGCCTGTTCGCCCCGCAGGAGGCGCTGCAGTCGATGTTTGGCGCATCCTTCGATGGGCAGTTGCAATCCTTGGTCGTTCGCAGTTGGTCGGCGCTGGTCGGGTTGATGGGCGTGCTGCTGATCTATGGCGCGCTGAGCCCGAAGCATCGGGTTCTCTGCGCCGTCATTGCCGCGCTGAGCAAGGCCATCTTCGTGTCGCTGCTGCTGATCCATGGCCAGGATTACCTGAGCAAGGCCGCGCCCGCCATCGTCCTGGATCTGCTGGTGATCATCTTTACCCTGCTGTTCCTGCTGGCCGTGCAAAAGCGGCGTAGCGCTTGAGGCGAAACTCATGGGAATGATCAGGCACATCCTCTGGCTGGACTGCATGGCCGCTTCGGGCGCGGGCGTTGTGGTTCTGTTGCTGGCCCCCTGGTTGAGCGGCTGGTATGCCCTGCCGGGCGAGCTGCTGAGCTTCATCGGCGCGGTCAATATCGCCTATGCCTGCTTTTCCTTTTCGCTGGCGATTCGTGTGCGGCGCGCCGAAGCGCTGATCAAGCTGCTGGCAGTGGCCAACGGACTCTGGGCGTTGGCATGCCTTGGTATCGCTGCGACCTTTGCCCCGCTCATGACGCTACCGGGGCTTTGCCATGTGCTTGGCGAGGCTGCGTTCGTGGGAGGTCTGGGCATGCTGGAGTGGAAATGGCGCAGGCAGCTGCTGGTGGCTGGCGAACAGGGCGTTTCGACTCAGCCTGTCGCGGACCAGTAGCCTTCACAGGTATTCAGACGAATATCCGGCGATGGCCGCTCAGGCCATCATCAGCCCTATCCGTCAGCGCTGTGAAAACGGTTCTTGCCCGCGTGCTTGGCCGCGTACATGGCCTGGTCCGCACGTTTCAGCAGGTCCTGGCCGCCTTCACCGTGCAGCGGAAACAGAGCGGCGCCCACGCTCGCCGATATCCGCACCATGCTGCCGTCCAGATCGAACGGCTTGGCCAGCACATCCAGCACCTTGAGCGCCACCGTCTCGCAATCCTGACTGCCGTGCAGATTGCCGAGGACGATGCCGAACTCATCACCGCCGAAGCGTGCGACCGTGTCCGTGCTGCGCACACAACCTTCCAGCCGCCTGGCGGCCATCTGCAGCAGGCTATCGCCGGCCGTATGGCCGTGGCGGTCGTTGATTTCCTTGAATCCATCCAGGTCGATATAGAGCACGGCGCACAGCTGCTGCTGGTCGCGCACGGACTCCAGCGCCTGGTCGAGCCGCTGGTGGAACCTGACGCGGTTGGCCAGCCCGGTGAGGGCGTCATGCTCGGCGTCATGACAAAGGCGCGCTTCCAGGTGCTTGCGCTCGGTGATGTCCTGCGTGACCAGCACCAGGAACTCCGGGTGACCCTGGCGATTGCGGACGACGCTCGAGGCCTCGCAAACCCAGATCAGCGAGCCATCCTCACGCCGATAGGTTTTCTCGATTTCCGGGGAAAGCGCACGTGCCTCGCTGAGCAGTTGCTCGCTCAGAAAGCTGCGGGCGGCGGCAGCTACTTCAGCGTCGCTCAGGTCGAAAATGTTGGCGCCTTGCAGCGCCTCGGCCGGGCGCCCCAGCATGCGCGCGAACTTCTCGTTGACCCGCAGTATCCGACCCTCGGGGCTGATGTGGGCGATACCCATGGCCGCCTGGTGAAAGGTGGCGCGAAACAGCGCTTCGCTGCCTTGCAGGGCATCGGTGGCCGCACGTTGGCGAACCAGCATCAGCGCCAGCAGGCCAACGAACAGCATGACCACCAGGGTGACGCCGACTGCGGCCATCAGGTAGGTAGAACGCCGCTGCAAGGTCGTCGCCATCTCCTCGTCGTAGGCGGTGGCCACGGTAATCATCAGGGGATAACCGCTCATGGTGCGGTAGCTGACGATACGGGCGACGCCATCGAACGCCTCGCCACTGTCGTGGAAATCATCGGCGTCATGCAGCTTTTGCCGCTGGAACCAGGCCAGCGACTCGGCACCCAGGCCAAATTCGCTGCGTGCGCCGATCTTGCGCGCACGTATCACGCCGTCGAGGCCGGCGAGCTCCAAAAGCCCCTGCGGGCCCAGATCGACCTGCTGGAAGAAACGCGTGACGTCCTCTGGACGCACGGCCATCACCACGACGCCGGCGAAGCTGCCGTCATCGCGCTCGATACGCAGCGACATGGGGATCAGCCAACGCCCGGAAACCCGCCCGAGTACCGGCTGATTGATGAACAGGTGATCGATACGGGCATCGCGCTGCGCCGTGAAGAACTCGCGGTCGGCGTAGTTGACCGGGCCGGTGTTCTGGCTGCTGCTGACGATATCGCCCTGCTCGTCCACCACGCTGACGATGGTGAACATCTCCTCGCGGATCACGCCCTCCTCGACCCAGCGGCGCAGGTCGATGGCCTTACCCTGCCGGCGGTACTGCTCGCGCACGAAAGCCGCCACCTGCTCGGCCGCCTTCAGCGCGCGGAACACCTGCTGCTCGAAGGCGATGGCCAGGCTGGAGTTGGCTTCCATTTCCGCAGCCAGCGCCTGCTCACGTTCGAAGGCGATGCGTTGCAGGGTGATCAGCCAGACAACGGCAACGAATACGCTCGCCAGAACGATCAGCAGGTTCAAGGGTGTTGCGATTCGAGGGCGTCGAGCGACGGCGTCATGCGCGTCAATCGGCGTGCTGGGCGGGGTCATCGCCTTGTTCTCCAAGCCATTCACGGGCGGGCTGTTTTCTAGCTGTTGGGGCCAGGGTCTGTTGCCCTTTGGTTCAGCGTCGCGGGGCGTGATCCATCGCCTTGCGTTGAATCATAGGCATTGTTGCGCCACTGTGCTGCCATCATGCGGTAATGGGTTTTGCCCGAAAATCGAGCTTGCGGCAGACTGACGACCGACGCTGCACCTCAGCCACATCACTTCGAGCCGAGCGGTATCCGCACTGCTCCTGCTCAATTTCTTCGACAACCGCCTGCCTTCGAGGCCCGCCTTGGAAACCACGGTCTTTCTCGCCGTCATCGCCGCCGCTGCCCTGCATGCCGGCTGGAACGCTCTGCTCAAGATTGGTCTGGATCGCTTCCTTACCGCCACGCTGATCCAGATTGGTGCCGGCCTGGTAGCGCTTTGCGCCCTGCCGCTGGTGGCGCTGCCACAAGCCTCGGCCTGGCCGTGGATCGCGCTGTCGGCGCTGCTGCATATCGGCTACAACTTCTTTCTCGCCCGCGCCTACCAGTACGGCGACCTGGGCCAGGTCTACCCGATTGCGCGGGGCAGCTCACCACTGATGGTCGCCCTGCTGTCGCTGCTGCTGTTGCATGACGGGCTCGGTGCCCTGCAGTTGCTGGGTTTGCTGGTTCTGGTGCTGGGCATCTGGCTGATGGCGCTGCGCGGCGGCCATCACAAGGCGCCACAGGGAGCGATGCTGGTCTGTGCGTTGATGACAGCACTGTTCATCGCCGGCTACACCCTCAGCGATGCCATGGGCGCGCGCAACAATGGCGATGCGCTGAGCTATTCGCTGTGGCTGTTCACCGTCAACGGCGTGGTGATGGCGGCGGTATTGGCCATCAGCCGTGGGCCGCGCGCCTTCCTGCAGTTGGGCCCGCACTGGCGCGGCGGGTTGGCCGGTGGGGCGATGTCGATGGCCGCCTACACCATCGTCATCTGGGCCATGACTCAGGCGCCGGTGGCATTGGTTTCGGCCCTGCGCGAGACCAGCGTGGTGTTCGCCGTGCTGCTGGGGGTGGTGTTGCTCAAGGAAAGATTGCGGCCGATTCGCCTCGTGGCGTGCGCGGTGATCGCGGCCGGTGTTGTGGTGATGAAATTGGCGTAGGGGGCCGCGGTGCAGCAAGTGGATTGCGAAATCACAACTTGGTGGGCTGAAGCCCACCCTACAACGCTGAAGCGGATCGCCGCCCGGCCTACCCTACAAGGACATCTGTAGGAGCGAGCTCTGCTCGCGAATCCTCAAGCACAAAAGCTTCGCGAGCAGAGCTCGCTCCTACCCAGGACCCGGGCGCAACCAGCATGTCAGGAGGCGATCCGCACCCTCGGGTCAGCCTGACTCGGCATTCTGATCGGGAACCCGAGACCCGCTTTACGGTTCTGTTGATCAACGGGTGCTGAACCGTCGACCGTTTTTTCGTCATACGCTGCCTGCATGCTGGCCGGGCTGACTGCCTGGACGCACGAGTTTTTTGCCCGCCAGACGCGGCTTGCGGCACACTAGCGCCCTTCCCGAGCCACCGCTCGTTTTGCCATACAAGCAGAGTCCGTATGACCCGTTCCCCCTTCCGCCGCCTCGTCTTCGGATCGTTGCGCCGCCTGCTGTACCTCTGGGTACGCTCGGAAACCATCAACCAGTCCGCCTTCACCCTCAAGCTCGACCGCAGCAAGCCGGTGTTCTACGTGCTGCAGCAGCCGTCGGTGAGCGACCTGGCGGTGGTCGACCGCGAGTGCACCAAGGCCGGCCTGCCGCGCCCGGTGTTGCCGGTAGCGGTCGGGGAACACATCGAGCCCGCCGCCTTCTTCTACCTGACGCCGGAGCCGGACTGGTTCGGCCGCCAGGACAAGCGCGGCATCTCGCCAACCCTGGATCGCGTGGTCACTGCCCTCAGCCAGCATGCCGTGGATGACGCGCAGATCGTCCCGGTCAGCGTGTTCTGGGGCCAGTCGCCGGATCGCGAAACCAGCCCCTGGAAACTGCTGTTCGCCGACAGTTGGGCGGTGACCGGGCGCCTGCGCCGGCTGGTCAGCATCCTGATTCTCGGGCGCAAGACCCGCGTGCAGTTCTCCACACCGATTCACCTGCGCGAACTGGTCGAGCAGGACAAGGGCCAGGAGCGCACCCTGCGCATGGTGCATCGCATCCTGCGCGTGCACTTCCGCAACCAGAAGGCGGCGGTGATCGGCCCGGACGTGTCGCACCGGCGCAACCTGGTCAAGGGCCTGGTGCACGACCCGATGGTGCGCCAGGCGATTGCCGAGGAAGCCGAACGCGAGAAGATCAGCCTGGAGAAGGCTGAAGCCCAGGCGCTGCGCTACGGCAACGAGATCGCCTCGGACTACACCTACACGGTGATCCGCTTCCTCGAGCTGGTGCTTTCCTGGTTCTGGAACAAGATCTACGACGGCATCAAGGTGCACAACGTCGAAGGTGTGCGTGACATCGCCCAGGGCCACGAGGTGATCTACGTGCCCTGCCACCGCAGCCACATCGACTACCTGCTGCTGTCCTACCTGCTGTTCCGCAATGGCCTGACGCCGCCGCACATCGCCGCCGGCATCAACCTCAACATGCCGGTGATCGGCGGCCTGCTGCGCCGTGGCGGCGCCTTCTTCATGCGCCGCACCTTCAAGGGCAACCCGCTGTATACGGCGGTGTTCAACGAATACCTGCACACCCTGTTCAGCAAGGGTTTCCCGGTCGAATACTTCGTCGAGGGCGGCCGTTCGCGTACCGGACGCATGCTGCGGCCGAAGACCGGCATGCTGGCCATCACCCTGCGCAGCTTCCTGCGCAGCAATCGCCTGCCCATCGTCTTCGTGCCGGTGTACATCGGCTACGAACGCGTGCTGGAAGGCCGCACCTACCTGGGCGAACTGCGTGGCGCGAGCAAGAAGAAGGAGTCGATCTTCGACCTGTTCAAGGTGCTCGGCGCCCTCAAGCAGCGTTTCGGCCAGGTCTCGGTGAACTTCGGCGAGCCGATCAAGCTGGCGGAGTTCCTCGACCAGCAGCAGCCCGGCTGGCGTGAGCAGGAGCTGGGCCCGCAGTACCGCCCGGCCTGGCTCAACGACACCACCAACCGCCTGGGCGAGCGCGTGGCGCGTCACCTCAACGAGGCGGCCTCGGTCAACCCGGT
>OGCL01002732.1_pt1 | contig 11702 bp, 9 predicted proteins | sample 1570041 | NCBI WGS metagenome assembly OGCL01 (sample SAMN06266162, study PRJEB24511) | hot springs metagenome | isolation source: Hot spring water | place: South Africa: Limpopo | collected 2015-06-22 | reverse complement strand
AGTGATTGGGAGTTTTTGTTAAATTTAGAGGTGCTTGAAAATCTCTGAACCTCGCTCCTACTCAGGGGCAGACAACTGAAGATTGAGTGCATATAAAAATTTTCTCTTTACGGGAAAATCGTTTGTCCTAGGTGCTTGAATTCTACTATCTCAACCCCTGTGATAGACTGGGTTCTACAAAGGTACTGTGCCTCTACCTCTGATGCCGTAAGGCGTTGAGCACACCTGTCGTTCCGCCGTGCAGTCGCAGGAGCACCGTCCCCTGGGGGTGCCTCTACCTCTGATGCCGTAAGGCGTTGAGCACATCCACGGTAATCCACCGCGTGTTTACGCGCACACGCTCTGGGGGTGCCTCTACCTCTGATGCCGTAAGGCGTTGAGCACTAGTAATCCACTAGGATAGGAAAAGAAGGAGAACCGTGCCTCTACCTCTGATGCCGTAAGGCGTTGAGCACACAGTGGCTCGCTGAGGCCAATCCCTGAAGGGGGTGCCTCTACCTCTGATGCCGTAAGGCGTTGAGCACCAATTCAGACCGCCTGGTCAAGGCTGGACACAGCCCCAGGTGCCTCTACCTCTGATGCCGTAAGGCGTTGAGCACAACGTTCATATTATCAGTGGACGCTTGTTCCTTGGCGGTGCCTCTACCTCTGATGCCGTAAGGCGTTGAGCACTTACCGTGTCGTGGAAGAGCGCACTAATCAGTGTTGTGCCTCTACCTCTGATGCCGTAAGGCGTTGAGCACGGATGACGCCCCAAAACCGGAACAAAGAGCGCGGGTGCCTCTACCTCTGATGTCGTAAGGCGTTGAGCACGCTGCTAGTTGCAGCACCAAGGCAAACATTGGACAATGCTTAGCAGTTGCGTTGTCCCTTGAGCTGGCGTATGAAATTAGCAGACTGTTATCGGGTGCTGGAACTTCCGGAAGGAGCTTCTTTGGCACAGGTGAAGTCTGCTTACCGCCGTTTGGCACGCCGCTATCATCCCGATGTGAATCCGGGCGATCGCTCTGCCCATGACAAGTTTATCCTGCTGCAACGCGCCTACGAGCAGCTTACGCGGGTACTGCCCACGTTTCGTCCCCCTGCAAGTAGTGCTGCTGCGCCTGAACCGCCGCCACCCCCACCCATAACCGCGTTTGACATTGAGCTAAAACACGCTGGCTATCGCCAACTACAGGAGTTCCTAAAGTACCGCTGCTATGATCGCGCCCTCAGCCTTGTGGAAGGGTTGGCGAGCCGTTTACCCCACGATGCCGAAGTGCGGCAGTGGCAAGCGGTGACCTACCAGTGTTGGGCGCGGCAACTCATTCGCGATCGCCAACCCCATACCGCCCGCGAGTACCTGCACCGTGCCCTCAAAGCCGATCCAGACAACCGTAGCCTCTGGCAGGAAGCCGAAAAGGACTTCCGCACCCTCGATCGTCTCTACGGTAAAGAGGCGCCGCCCTAGGTCCAATCTTCTGTCTTGTTACTACCCACTTTGTAAATACCCCCTTGGGCATGGATGGCACGAGTTCGCTCAAAAAGTTCGGCTTCTGTTAAGTGCCACTTTTGCAGAATGTCAGCCAGCAGGGCTTTCAGACTGTCTGCCCCCGGGAACCCATCGTAGCGAATCAACAGCCGACCCAATTCCGCTAGGTTGTAGTCATTCATTTCTTCTTGGAGCAGCCGCTCGACCACCAGCCGATCCTGAGCTTCGCGGGGGTGCTGCTGCTGTTTGGGAGTGGTCACCGTCATCGCCCCTAAACACCTAAATTAGTCCTTGCTCAAGCAGAGATTCGGCAATTTGTACCGCGTTCAGAGCGGCACCTTTGCGAATTTGATCGCCACACAACCACAGTTCTAGGGCATTCGGCTCGGAAAGATCCTGCCGTAGCCGTCCCACTAATACGGGGTCTTTGCCCGTCGCGTCTAGGGGCATCGGGAAATAATTGCGCTGCCAGTCTTCAACAAACCCCACCCCCGGAGCCTTTTGGAGGCGATCGCGGGCTTCTGCCACCGGGAAAGGCTCAAAAAACTCGACATTGAGGGCTTCCGAGTGGGCGCGCAACACCGGCACCCGCACGCAGGTGGCACTTACCCGTAACTCTGGGGCATGGAAAATTTTGCGGGTTTCGTTCACCATCTTCATTTCCTCTTGGCAGTACCCCTGCTCGTTTAGGGGCGAGTTATGGGGAAACAGGTTAAACGCTAAAGGATAGGGAAATACACCCGTGCGGGGAGGCTCCCCTTTGAGGATGTCGAGGGCTTGGTCCTTGAGTTCTTGCATGGCTTTGGCACCAGCGCCACTGGCGGACTGATAAGTGGCCGCAATAATGCGACGGATGGGGCGCACTTGGTGCAACGGCCACAGCGCCACCGTCATTAGAATTGTGGTGCAGTTGGGGTTGGCAATGATCCCCTGATGTTGGCGCAGGTCTTGGGGGTTCACTTCAGGAACCACAAGGGGTACGTGGGGTTCCATGCGGTAGGCACTGGAGTTATCGATCGCGATCGCCCCCGCCTTGACGGCAATGGGCAGCCACTCCCGCGAGACACTGGCACCAGCGGAGGCTAACACCAAATCTAAGCCCTGTAGGGTTTCTGCACTGACCGCTTGCACCGGCAGCGGTGTTCCCGCAAAGGAGAGGGTTTGCCCAGCCGAGCGTGGTGATGCCAATAGGCGCAATTCTGTAATCGGGAGCGATCGCTCCTGCAAGATTGCTAGGATCTCGGTGCCCACGGCACCCGTTGCCCCTAAAACCCCGACCCGCAATCCCTGTGCCAAAACTCTGAACTCCACGCCATCAAATCTATTTTAGCGGCCTGAGGCACCCCACTGAAGAGGCCAGTTAAGAGGTTGGCAAACCCGTGCTGTCCTCGTCTCGTAGAATTAGCGTCGGCAGACTATTACTAGGCAAGGGCAAATTGAGGGCTGGTGGCGGTAGCCTCAGGGGGTTGGGGCAGCAGCGATGGCGGTTTGGGAGCGAGGAGTTCGGTGCGGAACTGGGGCGCTTCGCCATGGAGAAACTCTGCCATGAAGGCGGTGGCGTTATTGGTGAGCACGTTAACCACCGGATGTAGCCCGAGGAACATACCGCCAAAGGTCACCGCAAGGTTAGGCAACGCAATCAGAGCCACGTTTTGGTAGGTGCGCTCAAGGGCATCGCGAGCAAGGGCAATGGCACGACCGAGGGCAGCCCACTCCGGCTCCAGTAACACCACCACTTTGGCGTTGGGGCTAAAGCGATCGGGCACCCAGCGAATCGGTAACCAATCCGCGACCGGACAGGTACAGGTGTCGCCAAAACTCAGCCAGCCCACGCGGTACTGTTTGCCCTGTAAATAGCACTGCAAATCCTTGAGGCGCTCTGGGGTCACATCAGTGGCTCCGTCTAGGGAAAGGGGACTGCTGTCGGCGTACACCACGTAGGTGGCAATGCCAGCACTGCGTAGGGTTTGAATGAGGCGTTGCGCTGCCGTTGGCTCAGGAATGCCCGCTCGGCCATCAATGACGAGGCAATCCAGTTGAGCTAAGGATTCAAGGGTGCCAGCCGTTGGCAGGTAAACCCCCTGCTGCACCGCAAACACTTGCGCCGAAAGGAGGACGGTGCGTAACGAAAGCTGAATGCCACTGCCAAAGTCAAACTGCAATGGCGCGATCGCCGGACCGTAGGCACCACTGACCAGCGATAGTGCCGCACTCAAGGCCAAGGTGGGGAGCACCGCCTGCCGCGCAAATTCCCCCTGTTGGTGGGCGAGGGCACTATCATAAACCGGCTCGGTTTGCAGTAAATCGGCAATTAACCCTAAGCGAGTTTGCCAGCCGGTGCGGATTGCCTGCACCTGTAGTTGCCCCGTAATCACTTGCGCCCCAGCATCGAGGCTATCCCCCGGGCGCACCACCTGTACCTGCCGCGAGGGACGAAAGTGGGCTGGCTCAATTTCGGCAATGCCCACCAACACTCGACTATCCGCTGGCACTAGGTCGCCGGGCTGCAACCAAAAAATGTCGCCCACCTGTAGCTCTTGGCTTTCAATGGTGTGGCTCGTATGTGCCCGCTGTACCGTGAGTTGCCGGTAGTGCGCCATCAAGATGCTGGGATAGGCGTGGAGTTGCTGCCGCCGCTGGCGATCGCGCACATCTGCCCGCATTCCGACCATGGCGGTTTTTAGGGCGGGGGCTAAAAACTGACCGTTGGCCGTATGCAGCGCAATCCAAAGGCTATCGAGTAAATCCACATTGGGGGGGTGGCCTTGGCTCACTTGATGCCCCACCCGCTGAAACCATGGCCATGCACTGGCCAGAACCGTTGCCCCCACTACTACAAACGGCAATTCAAACGGGACGCTCAGCAGGGATACTCCCAAGGCTACAAGGGGCAGCCCTAAGCGTTCCCAATCGGTTTCAAGACGGGCATCCGCCTCCACTTGCGCTTCGTAATCTTCGAGGGCGATCGCATCGGCGGGGGCTGCCGTGGGGGGAAACGGCTGGGGCGTGGCCACCGTTGCTTGGTCAAAGCAGCGACTCAGGCTCTCGTGAATGGTGGCGGTGCTCAGTAAGTGGGGTTGATACTCCACCACCACCGTGGCGGCTTGGCGGTTGAGACGCACCCGCTCCACAATTGCCAACGACTCAAGTAACTGCACCACCAGTTCTGCATAGTCAGCATCTTGACGCAGTCGCGGCACGCGAAATCGTACCCGTCCTGCGGTGGCATGGACAATCTCCTGTGCCATTGCATCCTGCCTTCTACTGGCCATTGTTTCCCAGCTTATAACGTTTGTTTAGGGCGCAACATACAGCAGCCATCCCCTCAGATGCGCGCCTGGTTGGTGTGTTTATTCTCTGAAACCAAACGATTAAGAGTTACAACAACCCATTTAGGAGGGTTGCCCCTGTCTGTTATGGTCGCAATAGAAAGGTTCAATCTTTACCCTTTTGAGTCCAGTATGAACTGCCCCTCTTCGTTACTAAAATACTCCTACACATCGGCATTGGCATGGTGTCAAGAGCACGGCTGGACAGATCTGTTTGTGGAGCAGTACCAGTACTGGGCATTCCCACCCGGAGGGGTCATGCCCTTACCCCTGCCCTCTCAAGCGCTGCAACTGATTGAATTACCCACTGCAATTTCGCCGCAGCAGCGACGCTTACAGTGGTTGGCGTTGGCGATCGCCCTAGTGACGACCGGCCTAAGCTGCTGGTATCAGTCCCTGATGCCCCTATTAGTTGGCTTTAGTACCTGCGCCCTTTTAATTGCCGCCCAAGAGGCCTGAATCGCCATTGCTGGCTAGGGTTTGTTGCTGATAAATCAACGGCATCATGGCAGGGGGTGCCCCTTGACCAATGATTTTGCCTTGATCTAAGACAATGGCACCGTCCGCTTGGGTCAATTCATCCAAACGGTGGGTCACCCATAGCGCCGTCATGCCTTCACGGTTAACCAGTTGCCGCACATAGCCCAGTAACTCCTGCTGGCTCTCGGGGTCCAGTAAGGCGGTGGGTTCATCCAACAGCAGAACCCGACACTGACGGGCGATCGCCCCGGCAATAGCCACCCGCTGTTTTTGGCCACCGCTGAGGGCGTAGATGGGGCGGCGCTCCAAGCCCTGTAAGTTTACCGCCTGCAACGCGGCACTCACCCGCTCGCGCACCTGCCAGTAGTTCAGAGATTCACCATTCAAACTAAAGGCAATATCCGCCCCCACGCTGGGCATCACCAGTTGATGATCTGGATTTTGAAAGACAAAGCCAAGGGGTTGCTCAACGTAACATTCACCCGCCGCGGGAGGCAGCAACCCTGCCAACAGACGAATGAGGGTGGATTTCCCACTGCCGTTGCGACCGAGTAGCATCCACAATTGCCCTTGGGGAATACTCAGAGAGACGCGATGCAGCAGCAGCCGCTCCGGTGACCAGCCAAAGGAAACCTGCTTGAGGGCAATGGCAGCAGGTGGCGACACACTATTTTGGACAATTGCCATGATCTTCGGTAGGGTGAAAAAGAACTGTGATCCCCAACTGGGTGAGCAACCAACCACACAAGGGGAGGAGTTATGCAACAGGGATTATACATTGTCCTCATCAGTGTTCATGGCTTAATTCGCGGCGATCGCCTTGAATTGGGACGGGATGCTGATACCGGCGGCCAAACCCGCTACGTTGTTGAACTGGCGCGCAAGTTAGCGGCTCATCCCCACGTGGCACAAGTGGATCTGGTCACTCGGTTGATTAACGACCCCAAAGTGAGTGCCGACTACGCCCAACCCATTGAAGCCATTGCCGATCGCGCCCGAATTGTGCGCCTCGCTTGCGGACCGCGCCGTTACCTGCGCAAAGAAGTGCTCTGGCCTTACCTTGATATTTTTGCCGACGAACTGCTGCGCCATTTACGCCAGAGTGGACGGATGCCGGATGTGGTTCACAGCCACTATGCGGATGCCGGTTATGTTGGCTGCCGCGTTGCCGGTTGGTTGGGGGTGCCCTTGGTGCATACGGGGCACTCCTTGGGGCGTGTTAAACGGCAGCGGCTGCTGGATCAGGGCAGTAAGCCGGAGGTCATTGAGGAGCAATTTCATTTTACAACCCGCATCGAAGCAGAAGAGCAAACCCTTGCCAGTGCGGCGCTGATTATTGCCAGCACCCGCCAGGAGGTGGAAGAGCAGTACGGCCTTTACGACCATTACAATCCAGAGCGCATGGCGGTAATTCCGCCCGGGGTGGATACCGAACGCTTTTACCCGGGACCGGTGAGTCCAAACCTGCCCATGCGCAAAGAATTGCGTCGGTTCTTGGTGGAGCCAGAGAAGCCCTTTATTTTCTGCCTATCACGACCCGTCCCCCGCAAAAATATTGCCGCATTAGTGAAGGTCTATGGCACCGATCCGATGTTGCAAAAGCGAGCCAACCTTGTACTGGTACTGGGGAACCGCACCGACATCAGCAAAATGGAGGCCAGCCCCCGCCAAGTCTTAACCGAGCTTTTTACGCTTGTGGATCGCTACGATCTTTACGGTAAGGTCGCCTACCCCAAAACCCACACCAGTGACGAGGTGCCGGATCTCTACCGTTTAGCGGCACAGCAGCGGGGGGTATTTATCAATCCGGCCTTGACCGAACCCTTTGGCCTCACCCTCATTGAAGCTTCCGCCTGCGGCCTGCCCATCTTAGCCACCGCCGATGGTGGCCCCAAGGAAATTATCCGCAACTGCCGCAATGGCTTACTCTTTGATGCCCTCGACCCCGAAGCCATTCGCACTGCCTTACACCGCGCTTTCACCAGCGATCGCCAGTGGCAGGAGTGGTCAGAAAACGGTTTGCAGGGGGTGCAGCAACATTACTCGTGGCAAAGTCATGTGGAGGTTTATCTCACGGCTATCGCCCAACTGGCGGAAAAATCAGTGCTGCCTGCCCTCAGTGTGCAACGCCAAGCGGCTCCTTACCGCCGCAATGCCAGCCGCAATCGCCTCCTCACCCTTGACCGACTGCTGGTGAGTGATATTGACAACACCCTCATTGGCGATCGCCCCGCCCTTGAGCGCCTCTTGGAACTGCTCCAGCAGCGACCAGAGCTAGGCTTTGGGGTGGCCACCGGTCGTCACCTAGAAATTACCCTTGAGGTCTTAAACGAATGGGGCGTTCCCTTACCGGATGTGCTCATTACCTCTGTCGGCAGTGAAATTCACTACGGCCCCCACTTAGTGCCCGATACAAGCTGGACTCAGCACATTAGCTATCGTTGGGAACCCCAGCGGGTCAGAGATACCCTTGCCAGTGTGCCGGGGCTTAGCCTCCAGCCCAGCGAAAATCAACGCTCCCACAAAATTAGCTATACGGTGGATACAGACGTTTTGCCCGCCATTACCCCCGTACTGCGACTCCTGCGGCAGCAAAAACTTCACTGCCGCTCAATTTTTTCCCACAGCCAGTTTTTAGATATTTTGCCTCTGCGCGCCTCTAAAGGCGATGCCCTGCGCTACCTTGCCCTGAAGTGGGGCTATCCGCTGCAAAAATTGCTGGTAGCTGGGGACTCCGGCAATGATGAGCAAATGCTCACCGGCAATACCTTAGCAGTGGTGGTGGGCAACCATAGCCCAGAACTCGAAAAACTGCGGGACCGCCCTCATATCTACTTTGCCAAGGGGCACTACGCCGAAGGCATTTTAGAAGCCATTGAACACTATGGCTTTTAGTTGAATGCTTCAGAGAGGGTCAGCGTCGAGATCCCATTGGCGCGGTAATTGGCCAGAATCCGGCTCAAGGCATCAACCGTTGGCTGACGGCTAGGATTCACGATCGGATTAGCCCTCATGGCTTCGTTGTACTCTGTACCATCGTGCATCAGCACCAGTTGGCGATCGCCCCCCTGTATCACATCCTTAGCAATCATCTCTGCCGTGGTTTCAATATGCCAATCCTGCGTATCCAGCGACCACAATGCCGAGTTCATGCCAAGACGGTTCACGCGAGCCAGCACCTCAGCATTTTGATCACCATAGGGCGCACGAAACCAACGCGGCTGATAGGTCTTCCCAATCCGTTGCAGGCATTGACGAATCACCTGCTGAGTCTTCATCAGTTCCCTCTGCATTTGCTCAGGAGACAACTGCGTTAACCGCGGATGACTATAGGTATGATTAGCAATTTCATGACCGTCTTGACGGATGCGCTGCAAAATATCACAGTGCTGAGCCACGCGAGCACCAATAACAAAAAAGGTTGCTTTCATGCCATATTGGCGTAACGTATTTAGAATTGGCAGCGTATATTCTGGCATCGGACCATCGTCAAATGTAAGCACAACATACTTAGCTGGAATTTGAGCCGCGTAAGCAGCCGCATTTTCATAGTTAATATTGATAAACTGCCTAGGGGCTGGAGAAGGATTTGAAACCTCTTTCTCTTGAGAATGCGGTGAGTCGGGTCGAGGTGTTGGTGTTTGCGGTTGGGTACTTGGCGAATTTTCCGGTTGGATTTGCGGAATTTTTGGTGATATTACAAAAATAATCGAGAGCAATGCACCCGTGGCAAGCAGTAAGCAAATGAGCATCCTTAATGATTCACGTGGCATTCCCGACCATTTAGTCATGATGTAGCCAGACTTCTGTGACTCCTGTGAGTTAGACTGCTCTAATCTACCCATTTTGGCTCACCCACGTAGAAGCGGTAACCGGTGGCTTGACTGAGTAATGTTGCAAACTCTTCAGCATCTTCCTGATTACGAAAGCTAGCGGCTTGGGTTTGATTCTCCACAATGAGTGCGTCACCACAGTACTTTTCTTTAACTACACTGAGGGCAGCGCTCGGCCCCCGTACAGGCCACCAATAACTTTTAGCCGCATAAGTTGAACCACAGGCCTTCTTCCACCCAAGTTGAGGAGATGCAGGAACCGCTTCAGAAATTTTCCACGATTTACTTTGTTCGTCGTAAACTATTGTGTAGGTATAGAGCTTATAGACTGATGTTTGATTGGGTGGTTTACCCTTTTGATGCAAGGTATTAACTTCACGGATATTGACAGTTATTTCTGCTTTTCCTATTTCACGATAGAAGTAAGTCGGTGGTAAGTCAATTTGATAACCTTGGTAAGTATAGTAGGCATTATTATTTTTTAACCATGGTATCGACTTATAAACCACGTCATTCAGAAGTGAGCCGGTGAGTAACTCATAGGCTGGAGTGAGGTTGTAGTTGTAGCCAAAAACATCTGGTTTACTGCTAAACCACCGATGTAACAACTCTACTGCCTCATCTTGTTCTAGAATTTGGTCTCGAATGCTTCCCTCCTCTAATGGTGAGGAAATATCAGAAATTTTCCACGAACAACTTTGTTCATCGTAAACCATCGTATAGATATAGAGTTTTTGAGTTGAAATTTGATTTAGTGGTTCATTATTTTGATACAATGTAGCAGTTTCATAAACTTTTAAGGTTATTTCTGCTTTCCCTTCTTCAGAGCGAAAATTAACTGGTGGTGACTCAATCTCATAATTGTGATAGACATAATAGGTATTGTTAGTTTGCAACAAAGGTATCGACTTATAAACCACGTCATTCAGAAGCGAACCGGTGAGTAACTGATGAGCTGGCTTAAGATTATAATTACGACCAAAAACTTCTGGTTTGCTACTAAACCACTGATGTAACAACTTTATTGCCTCATCTTGGTCTAGGGTTTTCTTATACACAATACTATATATAGTAACACATCTAAGCCACTCCAGTATGGGCTGCCAAACTAATTCTTTCATTATTACTATTGTACTGGCTGTGATTACTGCCCATAGCATCACTAACATGAGTAATAATTTGGAACTACCTGAGCTATTATCGTTACTTGACGCATCAGGTTTATTCTTCAGTGCCTCTTCTACTTCTTTGGCAGATTGATAGCGATCATTAGGGTTAACGGCTAGCATCCGCTCCAGAACCTTTTCTAGTTGTGGGCTGACGTGAGCGTACTGCTGCCAACGCCAACGGTGGTGATAGAGATCGAATAAATCTTCCGGCTGTTTACCCGTGAGCAAAACCAGACAGGTTACAGCAAGGGCGTAGAGATCTGAGCTGGGAAAGACACGTTCTCCCCTAGCTTGCTCAGGGGCAGCATAATGCTCTGTGTAAATTCTTGTACTGCCTTTAACAACTTGGGTGACTTGCGAAATTTTTTTGACAGCCCCAAAATCGATGAGGTAAAGCCGCTGCTGCCCCGGGAATTTACTGTTCTCGGACGATTGGCGCATAATGTTAGTGGGCTTAATGTCTCGGTGAATCACTCCTTCTTGATGGATATAATCCAAAACTGGTAAGAGTTCTTTTAGAACATGTCGAACTTTCTCTTCACTAAATCGACCCTGCTGCTCTAATTCATCGGCAAGGGTTTCACCATCAATAAATTCTTGAACTAGGTAAAAGTATTGTTGTCCGCCTCCCTCTATTACGCTAGATACTCGCTCTTGAAAAAATGCTAAAAGACTAGGTATTTGCGGGTGTTCACCTAGCTGTGTGAGGACGACTGCTTCACGCTTGAATAAGTCTTCGGCTGTTGCAAGTAGGTCTGGGTCGGTGGTATCTGGTTGGAACTGCTTGATCACGCACTGGCGTTTTCCCGGAATATCCAAGTCCTGAGCTAGGTAAGTAATACCAAAGCCCCCTTGCCCCAAAATTCGCTGCGCAACGTACCGACCGCCTAAGATCAAGGGCATACCGCAAGTCAAACAAAATCTGTTGCCAATCCGCTCACCCTTTGCCACAGACTCTAGATCAGCTAATTCATTGCGCGGATGGGAGCACTTGGTATGGGTACAATAGGCAAGCATACGCTGAGAGGGCTAAGACAACGATGATTTATGCGCTAGTGTTTCGTTTACCCTAACGCTTACAATTATTTTCTTGAGCGTACAATATTAAATTTTCTATTTTGGTAACTTTTGCGTCTTTGTGGTGGGGCAATGATGTACTCAGGGGACTACTTGAGCGCTCAGGTGCGCTGGGGCAGTTTGTGAGCAAACTCTGACAATGTAAATAGGGCGATCGCCTCCGGTTGGCCTTTAACCCGCTGAGGGGGCAGGGGGGTCACTGTCTCTGTTACCATAGCGGCGGTTGATGCGCTAAACAGCAGCGGCACGCCTAGGGTCTTGGTGAGGCCATGAAGCTCACCCCACCTGCTGGCGCGAGGTGGGGGTGTCCATGCTAATCTGAGAACCGAGCGTCCACAGATCA
>OGCL01002731.1_pt1 | contig 11703 bp, 16 predicted proteins | sample 1570041 | NCBI WGS metagenome assembly OGCL01 (sample SAMN06266162, study PRJEB24511) | hot springs metagenome | isolation source: Hot spring water | place: South Africa: Limpopo | collected 2015-06-22 | reverse complement strand
AAGTTTGCTTCAAACTCGCCTTTAAAGGTTAGCAGTTCTACTTCTTCTTTCACTTCAATAGGGACATCTTCTTTCAGTTTTGACCTAATACTAATAGTATCATCCGCTATATAACCCACAGCTTTACACATGGAAAGGATATTCCCGATAAGGATCTTATTGAGAAAGTTATGTGTATCCGAACCTCTCTGTTTCAATTGCAAATAACGCTGATGGTTTTCTTTATTCAGCCCAATCCACGGTGTCAGGAAGGCATATGGAATCATCTCATTCGTCAGCCCAAATGGGGCTACTATATTGACTTTATTTTGTTTTATGACAGGATACCGGTGATAATAAAGCTCAAGGTGTTCGATCTCCGGCACTGCTTTAAGGAGATATGCACCTTCTTTTAAAGCGATGACAAGGGCAGAGCCGCCGAAGACTTTGTATTGAATAAGGGGGTGTTTATAAATCAACCTATCTCCTATATGCCCATGAAACTCCGGCCTGTTTCTATACAAATTTCCGAAAAATCCCCGCACCGCCCTCCCATCACTCAACTGCAATGGCCTTTCGCATATCATCCATATCTCTGTCTTCTCAATTTTCATTAAATACCGATAATCACATGATTTATATTTTTACTTTGTTTAAAATGATTTCTTTTACTTTCAAGGCTATTTCATAAGCTTCTTCTGCCTAATCCAATGATGGTTCATAAAATATATCCGGATATCTTACTTCAACGCCGTAGCGGCTTATCTCGTGAAGTTTATCTTCAAAGGCTTCCAGTTCAGGAATATGCGCTAAAATTTGTGTTAAAAGATTTACAAGATCGTGAGTCTTAGTGATATGCTCATCGAAATAAATTAAAGCGCCTTTGATATATTTTTCTATGGCTTGCTGGGCATGAAAACAGATCGTGTCTGTAGGAGGGTCTTCACTTCTGAGATTATTACCTATTGATTTAAGATCATTGTCTGCTTTTTTGAACCACTGCTTAACAACCAAAAGTTTTTCATCATCCATAAATCACCTTGCCATGATGAAAGGCTTCGTATAAAATCGTCCCTGCTATATCCTTTAGTCTTTCGGCTTCTTTTTTCGTGAATGCAAAAATGTCAAGTGAGAAGTCTCTTTTTGGAAAAAGCCTGCTTAAGAAAACATTTCTTTTATGATGGTCTAAATCCGAGTCCCATATAACGACTAAATCTATATCGCTTTCTTCTGTTGCTTCACCTGTTGCATAAGAGCCAAAGAGTATGATTTTTTCAGGAGCAATAGTTTTTACAATTTTTTCTTTTATTTCTTCTATTTTTTTTGCAGTAACCATTTTTATTACCTTTCCCGAACCTACTTTTTTTCGTTATATTGTATCACGAAATAAGGGTTTTTGTTAAAATTCCTTATATATTACGAATAACCTCCCTCATTGGTCGGCTTCTTTTTTGCTTAAAATCTTTAAAACCATTATTTTATCCCCCTCTCTCTTTTGAATCGTGTTTTTAGCTTATCCGGTTTAGACAGCTAAAACAACAAGGGCTATAGCTCTATTCGCTTAATTCCGCCTATCGCATCAAAATCGCTATCATAAGAATAAATATCGATTGTGTTATGGTGTTTCATAAAAAATGAATTACGGGCATCTATATAATCAATGTTTCTCCTGCTGTAGATGACAAGAGCTTCTGCTACAATGCCGCTGTTTGGAATGATTAGGTTTGGAGCGCTCACCACAATAGATATCTTTTCAATAACTTCATTATTGGGGACTTTATAAAATGTCTACACTTTTCATACTTCGTCGGGTCATCTGCCGTAAGATATCGAAGGAAAATTCAGATGAAGGGCATGCCGTATTTCTTTAGGTATTGTTATCTGACTTTTTAATGTGACGGCATATTTGTAGTATTATAATCTCATGGCAAAAAAGCACCTCGGACAGAATTTTCTCTTTGATCCCTCGATCTTGAAAAGGATTGTTGATGCTGCAAAAATAACAGGAGATGATACAGTTGTTGAAATAGGTCCCGGCCTTGGAACTCTCACAAAGATGCTCTCAATTGCTGCAAAAAGAGTAATAGCTATAGAACTCGATTATGAGCTTTATGAAAGACTAAGGCATGAGTTAAAAGAATATAAAAACATAGAGTTTATCCATGGAGACGCTCTTAAATATCCTTACGAAAGACTTGAGTCATTCAAGGTAGTGGCAAATATTCCATATTATATAACCACGCCTATTATATTCAGACTGATTGAGGCTCGGAAAAATTTAAGATCAATGACTATTACTATTCAAAAAGAGGTAGCTCAAAGAATTGCAGCAGCGCCTAACACAAAAGATTACGGCGTCCTTTCTATTGCTGTACAATATCATGCCAAGCCAGAATTAAAATTCACTATTCCCAAGGGTGCTTTCAGGCCTGTGCCAAAGGTTGATTCTGCTGTAATACATATAGAGACGTTGGATAAGCCAAGGGTTATGCTAAAGGACGAAAAGCTGTTTTTCAAAATAGTGAAGACTGCATTTGCACAGCGAAGAAAGACGCTCTCTAATTCATTAAAATCTGTCTCAAAAAACATCAAAGAAATTCTGATAAATACAGGGGTAGAGCCCAGCAGAAGGGCAGAGACATTAAATATCGAAGAGTTTGCGAGGATTGCAGACCTGATTAAAAATGCGGGATAGCCTCTGGCTATCCCGCATAAATCATTACTTCCCTGTTTTGGTGATGCTCACACTCCTTGATGTCTTTTGCCAGAGAAAGGAATTTGCTTCATCCTTAACTCCAAACGGCAGATACCAGAGTTCAATGTCAATGGTCATATCATGAGAAAGAGTTTTTCTTACAATCTTATCGCCTTCTTTTACATCTTCAAATGGAAAGTTGATTTCAAACTTTAATTATCAAATATTGTCAAAGTTTAAATTTAGATTTTACTGATACAGGTGGCAGAATTATTAGATGAAGATATTATTTAAGCTTGATTAGAATACGGGTTAAGTTTTTGTCTTCTGTTTCTTCAAAGGTAACAGGCAGCTTTTCGAGTTTTATGGCAGAACTTATGAGGTATTTTTTATCGGACTCTATTATTATTGTTACGGCATCTCCTAAATTAAGCTTTGCAACCTCTTCCACTGCAATGGAAGTAGCGCTTGACGGTCATAAATCCATGCCTGTTAAATCGACAATTTTTTCCTTTGAATCTGAAACACCAGGAAAAAAGATAGTAACGATTAGAGATAATATAATAAGCAATAAAAATTTTTTAGCCATATTCAGTTTTTTTAAAGAAGCCCGACCAAACAAAATTAGGTCGGGCTTTTTCATTTATAATGCTTCTACTTTACTGAAACCGTCCTTGTAGTTTCATAGAAAAGGTATTTACCCTTGTTAACAGGGGTAGCCTTGTCATCCCTGTGGTCGCCGCCAGCAGGCAGATACCATAATTTAATGGTTATATCCATTTCCTTTGCCTTAATATCCCTTACTTTTTTGCCCTCTTTTTCAACATCTTCATAAGGGAACTTAATCTCAAAGGTCTCTTTTACAGGCTTGCCAGGCTGAAGGGCTGTATCAGCGAGCATGCCAGATTTTCTGAAGGGGCCATAAACCATCTTGTCGCCTCTTCCTTTTGCAGGAGACTGAGGTGTATAAATCTTGGAAGTATTGAATACCTCTTTACCATCTTTTGTCATAGCGGTCACATCCAGGACCAGCCTATTTGGAGATGGTCAGCCGTCAGGTATTCTGTGTCCTGCATTGTTTATCATTTTTACGGTAACCTTTGCAGTTGGAATGGAATCCCCGGCCCTTGGCAGGAAGTAATAACCCACTGCATCTACATCCACGCTCACAGCCTTCTTTGCCTGATCTGGATCCCTGTAGCCAGGCATTAAATGGCCTTTATCCATATGGCATTCCTGACATGTCTTTGAACCGCCTGCAGGAACATATGCATGAAGATAGCTTCCATAAAGTGTTGCACATTGAGTCGGCTCCGTTAACTCAAAGTTCGGGCCAAGTCCATGACACTGTCCGCAGAGAATAGATTCCTTTATTATCGGACTCTTTTTTAGAGTCTTAAATTTGGCATCCGCATGGGCTCCTTCTTTGTTACCGTAAATGACTCCAGCCTCTGGTTCTCCGTCAGTCCATTTGTGGATAAGCGCCTTCTGGTTATGACAGATAAGGCAGTTTATGCCGATCTTTTTAAGTTTTGCCTTGGCAGCCTCATCTCCCGCAGCGCCATCAATTGCAGCTTGTGCAATTTCCTGAGCAACTGCATCTGTTGCATCCTTTATCTGGGGCAGATGGCATTTAAGGCATGACAACATATGCTCAACCTTAATGTCCTTTACTTCTTTTGCACCAGACTTAGTCCATTCCTTAAGTATGCCGTCTTTTACTGTGCTGGCAATAGTAGCCATTGTCCTTGGTGAGCCAATGAGTGATGTGGCATGATAAGACTTTTCCCATTCATCAAAAACCTTTGGATGACATTGCTTGCAAGAAGATACATCGTACATCTTTGCAAGCTCGTCAATGGTCTTTGCCTTTTCTGCCGAAAATGCCACTAACGGCACAGCAATAAAAAGCAGAACTAAAACCAACCTCAATAACTTCATATTCCCTCCTTTTTTGTAAATCTAATCATAAACAGCCAGCCGCACCATTTCAAATTCTACAGATATCTTATCACCCCCTTTTTCATACAGTGATGTTTAAAAACTACCAAAAATTATTCAAGGTGTCAACTTGAAATTAAAACTTTAGGTATTTTTATCATCCACAAAAACACTTGACAAATATCTATATAATCGTATATAAATATATTTATATGAAAGACATCTTGAAATTATTTAAGCTCCTTTCAGATGAGACGAGGCTAAGAATCCTTATGCTTCTCACAGAGAAAGAGCTTTGTGTATGCCAGATTATGGGGGTGATGGGTATTTCACAACCACTTGTATCAAGAAACCTTTCTCTTTTGAATAATGCAGGACTTCTCGGCCTAAGGAGAGACGGGAAGCTGATATTTTATGCTGTTAACAGCCATTTGCCTGAAGCATCAGCAAAGACTATTGGCCTGATTAAAGAACAGTTAAGAGATAATGAGACTTTAAAAAGGGATCTAAAATCTCTAAAGGAATGTTATGAATTCCAGAAAAAGACAGGGAAGTGCGATATGAGGACATTTCTTGCTTATATGGATAAAAAAAGAAAACAGAGATTAAGGAAGGCTAAACATGTTGAAAGAGTTTAAAAAGAAAAGGTCGAGACTTCAGATATACACATGGCTGGGTCTGCCGCTTGTAATAGTTGGAGGATGGTTCTATCCAAAGTTAGGGTATCTCTTGCTTGGCTGCATGGTAGGCGCGATATCAGTTGCATTTTACAAAGGAAGGGCTTGGTGCGATTGGATGTGTCCGCGCGGCAGCTTTTATGACCTGTTCATAGGAAGAATCAGCAGGAATAAAAAGATACCGGCTTTCTTTAGGAAAAAAATAACTCGCATCGCTATGCTCACTATCCTATTAAGTGTTTTAGGAAGTCAGATATATATGAACTGGGGAGATTGGGACGCAGTAGGCAGTGCAATGGTCACAATACTAACTGTAACTACAATAATTGGAATCATACTTGGAGTCATATACCAGCAAAGGATATGGTGCCATATCTGCCCGATGGGAACAATAGGCAATCAATTGTCTGAGGGCAAACAGCCTCTCACAATCGATGATAGCTGCGTGGACTGCAAGATCTGTTCGAAAGTCTGCCCTATGCAGCTTGAACCTTACAAGTTTAAGGCTGAAGGCGTATTAGGAGATAATGACTGCATTAAATGCTCTACATGCGCTGTTGTATGCCCTAAAAAAGCCTTGTCATTTAAAAAAGAGCTAATAAAGGCTGCTTAGGATAAATTGAAAAGTTCAGACTAATATTAATTTGCTCATATTTATAAAATATGCTTATAATCATATGCCTAAATTTGGCAATGAGAAAACAATAGTTTGGAGAACTAAATGTTAAATCTCGGGGTTCTGGCATCAGGACGGGGCTCTAATTTTCAGTCTATTATTGATGAAATAGAGAAAGGAAGTCTGATTGCAGAGATAAGACTGCTTATAGTGGATAATCCATCCGCATATGCGATTGAACGAGCAAAAAAACACTCTATAGAATGCATTTATATAAATCCAAAAGAATTTGATTCAAAACATTCTTTTTTTATGCATATTGCTGAAGAATTAAAACAAAGGGATGTGGAACTTATAATACTTGCAGGCTTTATGCGCATCGTTGGAAAACCGCTGATAGAAGCTTTTCCTAACAGGATTATGAATATCCATCCATCACTCCTACCCTCTTTTCCAGGACTGCACGGGCAGAAGCAGGCGATTGACTACGGAGTCAAGATAAGCGGATGCACAGTGCACTTCGTTGACGAAGGGATTGATACAGGTCCTATAATTATACAAGCATCTGTTCCTGTGTCTCCTGATGATACAGAAGAGACTCTTTCAGAGCGCATACTAAAAATGGAACATAAGATATTCCCAGAAGCTATAAGGCTCTATGCAGAAGGCAGGCTTAAGGTTGAAGGAAGGGTTGTAAAGGTTAAAGATTACGAATTGAAAGATGCGCATATTGCAAATCCTTATGTTTTGTGATTTTACTGGGAGTTAAATAAATTGAAGCTGTTTGATTTAAAAAATAAGGCTATATCATCAGAAAATGGAGAACATATCCTCGGCTTTAATGAGACAGGAAGTCATGCCTGTTATATGATATATGGAGTTTTGAAATCAGGAGAAAAAAATAGGCTGATAAAACCTGGCGAGGGGCATGAGGAGATTATCCTTGCTGTTAAAGGCGATATTGAGGTAACAGGGCATTATTCTGGAAGATTGAAAGAAGGAACTGCATTTAATATTACAGGGGAGGATGAATGCTTTTTGGAAAATAACGGCGTTTCAGATGCCATTTATATAATTGCAGGCGGTCATTCAGAAAGCGGCCATCACAAAAAACATCTGCTTGATTAAAAAGCCTCTAATAAGTGATTATAGAGAATATTAAAAAGCCGTCAAACATTTTTTAAAGGGGTAATATGTCTGTTGTTCTATCAAAATTGCCTGAACTGACAATTAAAGGCAAAAAGATAAAAGTGCCAATAATACAGGGAGGCATGGGGGTCGGTGTATCTTTATATCCTCTTGCAAGCGCTGTAGCAAAAGAAGGCGGTCTCGGCATTGTATCAAGCGCCTGTCTTGACAGGCTTGTTTCAAAAAGGACAGGCAAAAGATATAATTCTTATGAAGCTGCATATGAGGAGGTCTCAAGAGCAAAAGAAAACGGCGGCTATGCAGGCATAAATATAATGGGGGCGCTTGTAAGGGATTATAATGATTCTGTTAAGGGGTCTATTGACGCCGGCGCTGACGCAATTATTTCGGGAGCAGGTCTGCCATTAACGCTCCCTGCCATTCAACATCCAAAGGACACTGCGCTGATACCCATAGTATCATCAGCAAGGGCTCTTGAGATAATATGCAAAAAATGGGAGAAGTTAGGCTACAGACCTGATGCCGTTGTTCTTGAAGGACCTCTCGCTGGCGGACACCTCGGATTTAAACTTGATCAGATAGACGCAGAATCATACACTCTCGAAAAACTTTTTGCACCTGTTAAAGACACGGCAAAAAAATATGGAGATTTTCCTATTATTGTCGCAGGCGGCATATATACTTACGACGATATATTGAAGTTTTTGGAAATGGGCGCTGACGGCGTGCAGATGGGAACACGATTCCTCGCAACAGAAGAAAGCAGCGCAACGGATGAATATAAGCAGGCTGTTTTGAAAGCAAATAAAGAGGATATTATTGTTGCACACGATCCCGGCTCTCCATGCGGAATGCCTTTCAGGGTAATAAAACAATCTCCAATGTATGTGTCGGCGATTAAAAAATTAAGGCATCCAAAATGCGACAAAGGCTATGTGCTTCTCAAGGATAAAGAAGGTAAGTTTACCATCTGCCCTGCAAAGGAAAGCAATGAGCACCACTTCTGCATCTGCAACGGACTCCTGAGTTCAGCAGGTTATAACCGTGACAAGGAAGAACCGCTTTATACCGTTGGGACAAATGCATCAAGGATTGACAAGATAGTTTCTGTAAAAGAACTTATGGAGGAGCTAACAGGCAGACTAAGCGCTGTTGTAGTATAAAAAACAGAAAGCCTATTTTGAAACGACCCTAACGAATTTTCTTTTCCCTACCTTAATCAGGTAATCGCCCCTTTTGAATGTTTTTTGAGAGTCAGTAATTTTTTGGTCATCAACAATTACAGCTCCCTGCTTAATAAGCCTCATTGCTTCACCAGTGCTTGATGAGATGCCTGACAGTTTCATGATTTTTGCAAACCACATTTCTTCTTCTTCCCATTTTAGCTCAAAGACAGGCACTTCATCGGGAATCCCTTTTTCTTTAAAGATACGGTCGAATTCCTCTCTGGCAAGTATTGCTGCTTCCTTGTTCCAGAATCTCTGCACAATCTCCATTGCAAGATCTTCCTTTGCCTTTTTGGGATGAATAGCCCCTGATTTTAATCCTTCCTTGAGGGCATTAAATTCTTCGATGCTGATATGGCTTAATAATTCATAATACCTAATCATCAATTCATCATTTATAGACAAGAGTTTTCCGTACATATCTTTTGGAGGCTCTGATATGCCGATGTAATTACCGAGGCTTTTTGACATTTTCTTTACGCTGTCAAGACCTTCGAGCAACGGCATTATAATTAGAGCCTGCGGCTCCTGACCGTATTCCTGTTGCAACTCCCTTCCCATCAAGAGATTGAACCTCTGGTCTGTGCCTCCAAGCTCTACATCTATATTGAGCACAACAGAGTCGTAGCCCTGAAACAGCGGATACATAAATTCGTGTATGCCTATCGGGCTATGGCTTGTAAATCTCTGCTTGAAGTCTTCTCGTTCAAGCATTCTTGCAACGGTCTGTTTTGCCTGAAGCCTGACTATATCCATAGCAGTAAGGTTCATAAGCCACTCGCTGTTGAATTTTATCTGTGTCTTTTGCGGATCAAGGATTTTAAATACCTGCTCTTTATATGTCTCGGCATTTTTCAATACATCTTCTCTTGTCAATGGTTTTCTTGTCTCTGATTTGCCTGTGGGGTCGCCGATCATGCCTGTGAAATCGCCAATGAGGAAGATGACCACATGCCCTAGTTCCTGAAATTGCCGCATCTTCTCGAGAAGCACTGTATGTCCTAAATGTATGTCTGGGGCTGTAGGGTCAAAACCAGCCTTAATCTTTAAAGGTCGGTTTTCCTTGAAGGACTTCTCCAGTTTGTGAAGAAGTTCCTTCTCAAGAATAATCTCGACAGTGCCTCTTTTTATTATCTCGAACTGTTTTTCAGGCTGAAGCATGCCATGTATAATAAAACAGGCAGCAGACGATAGGCAATAGGTTTGATTCTAAGCCAGCAAAATTAAAATATCCACTAATAAGAATCTCTTTACTATCGTATTTCTGCATATCCCAACAGTTTCAGCGCTTGCCCTATCTCTGCGAGGATGGCAGGATCGTCAATGGTCGAAGGCATGGAATATGCTTCTCCGTCAGCTATTTTCCTCATGATTCCCCTGAGTATTTTGCCAGAGCGGGTCTTCGGCAGCCGGGCAACAATACATGTCTCTTTATAACATGCGATGGGGCCTATGGTGTTGCGAACCATACGGACAAGTTCTTTAAGGAGGATTGGTGTCGTCAAGAACTCTGTCCCATTTCTTATGCCACGATATCGCTTCTGCGGCCTCCCCCCAGAAGCCTGCCGGATCGTTTATGCTTTTTTGAAAAAATTCCTCGTACCTCCTCATCAAAGCTCTCCTTGATCAATTTGCTTTTATGATTTATTTATCTGTGTGCATTTCACCATATCGAGCTTTTGAAATCTCATGCATCCGTTGCACGATATGCAGTCTGCTTTTTCCTTGCCTTCTTTAAATTTGTTCGGCAGATCAGGCTCTCTGATGAGTGGCCTGGATATGGATATGAGGTCAGCATCGCATTTCTGTAATATGTCTTCTGCCACGGATTTTGAGCGGATTCCACCCACAAGGATTACAGGTATGTTCAATGTCTTTTTGAATAATCTTGAATTCTGTCTAAAGTATGCCTCTTGTTCTTCCTTAAGAATATTCAGTTGTGCTGTCTTTATTCCTGACTCATACATGCCGCCGCTCACTTCAACAACATCTATACCAAGCTCTTCAAGCCTTTTTGCAATCCTGACACTTTCTTCAGGCTTTAATCCGCCTTCGATAAAATCATCGGCATTGATTTTTATTAATATGGGGTAATTATCTCCTACCTCTTTTCTCATTGCTTTATAAACTTCTTCGAGGAAATGGAATCTCCTCTCCTCGTCTCCTCCCCAGTAATCATCCCTCCTGTTTGTGTGGGATGAAAGGAATTCGCTCACAAGATAGCCATGCGCTCCGTGTATCTGTACACCGTCAAAACCTGCATACATCGCCCTTCTGGCAGCATCTCCGAATGCTTCGATGACTTCCCATATCTCTTCATTGGTCATTTCCCTCGGCGTAATCTTTATTGACGGGTCATGGATCTCGGATGGTGCGATGGGCTGCAGACCTCCGAGCAAAGCAGGAAAACACTGCCTGCCTCCGTGAACAAGCTGAATTACTATTTTGCCATCAAGTTTATGGACAGCCTCTGTCAGGCGCTTTAATTTGTCTATGTAATAATCGTTATGTATGCATATCATCTGTGGCACAGAACGGCCTGAGATATGAACCAATGCATTGCCTGTAATTATAAGCCCCACCCCGCCTTTTGCAAGTTCTTTATAGAATTCGATGAGGGCATCCGTAACAAAGCCGTCCACATCAGCCCTTTTTTCATAAGTGGCCGAGCGGACAAGACGGTTTTTAAGCTCTATTCCTGCAAGATTAAATAGTTCGAATAACATATTTATACCTCAGCTTATTGCCACCTCTATCATTTTTATAAATTATAACATACTCAAAACTCTTATCTTATGAATGAGACAAGATGGTAATAATCTCTGAGTTGCCTGACAACATGCTCAGCAAAAGGGCGATAGCCGTTAAGGACGGATTTTGCAATTTCATCTTTTCAGTCTCACTGCCAGTTTTATTGCCTCGATCATGCTCGATGGATTAGCAATGCCTTTCCATGCAATATCATATGCGGTTCCATGGTCAGGCGATGTTCTTATAATCGGCAAGCCAACCGTTACATTTACTGCCTTATCAAAGGCTATCATTTTAAGAGGGATCAGCCCCTGATCGTGATACATGCATACAATTATATCAAATTCGCCATTATATGCCTTGTGAAATAAAGTGTCTGCAGGATATGGGCCAGAGGCAGAAATGCCCGATGCCCGTGCTTCATTAACAGCCGGAATAATTTCTTTTATCTCCTCATCTCCGAATATGCCTGCCTCTCCGGCGTGGGGATTCAATCCTGCAATAGCAATTCTGGGATTATCAATGCCCATCATATCGCACGCCTTTTTAGCGAGCAGGATTGTTCGCAAAACCCTTTCTTTTTTTATTAAATCCGGAACACTTTTTAATGCCGTATGGATTGTTGCGAGGATTATTTTTAACCTATCGCTGTAAAACATCATTGCATAG
>OGCL01002729.1_pt1 | contig 11710 bp, 10 predicted proteins | sample 1570041 | NCBI WGS metagenome assembly OGCL01 (sample SAMN06266162, study PRJEB24511) | hot springs metagenome | isolation source: Hot spring water | place: South Africa: Limpopo | collected 2015-06-22 | reverse complement strand
CAGGAACCTGCCCCCGGTTCCGGGCAAAAAGACAGCTGCGGCACGCTGCGGTGGTCTCTCCCCCAGCCCCTCCCCCCAAGGGGAGGGGAGCTTCGAGAGTCGCGCTCGCGACTGCCACGCTAACGACCCGTGTTGCGGGCGAAGACATGGCAGCCGGTCTCCGTCACGACGGCATCCACCGGTATGTCCCAAGGGTCGTGCGGCAGCTCATCGACGCGTTGCGCCTCGAAGGCGACGCCGACCAACAGGGGCTTGCGCCAGTGCCTGCGCCGGGCCAGGAAGGCGAGGCTGGTGTCATAGTAGCCGCCGCCCATGCCCATGCGATAACCCCGCGCGTCGAAACCCAGCATGGGCAGGAAGACGACCTGCAGCTGCCAGATCCTCACACGGCTGTCGTGATGACCATATTCAGGGATGCCATAACGGTTCAACGTCCAGTGGTGGGCTACCCCGCCCAGACGGCTGAACCAGAGACGCTTGCCGCCGTGCCAGTCACCCGCACGCGGGGGCAGCATCGGCAGATAGCAGTGAGCCCCCATCCACAAGGCCCGATTGAGCAGGGGTAGGATGTCCACCTCCCCCTTTGCAGGGACATAGAAGCCGATGCGACGACCACGCCGCACCAGCCTCTGGCCGAGGGCGAGACGCTCGATCCGGCGCCCGGCTGACTGGCGCACGCTTCTGGGGACCGCCGCGCGGCGCGCCCGCAGGACCTTACGCAGACGGGACTTGTCGGACTCGGGAGGGGGCGGGTGCATGGTGGGCGGGACCCCCCGCACACGCCGTCCGGACCGCAACTCTTGAACCCATGGGTTCAAGGTGGCCGCGGCGCATCACCATCAGGCGCATGGACGTATGCCGCGCGCACACCGGCGAGCTGTAGCCGCAGCCCAGGCTCAGCGTATCGGTTCACAGAATACGCAGCCCTCGCGAGCGCGGCAGGGGGTCAGAACAGATTATCCTGCTGGGCGAGCGCTGCATCAAGCAGCTCGTGCAGATGGGCGAGTCTGTTGCGGGCAGCGCCATCATCCACCACGGGGGGACGGGCCGCCAAGTAGTCGTGCGTGATATTGAGCGCCGCCATGATGGCGATGCGTTCCAGGCCGATGACCTTGCCCGTCTCGCGGATCTCCCGCATCTTGCGGTCGAGATAATTGACCGCCTGCAGCAGTCCCTCTTTCTCGTCCTCAGGACAGGCGATGCGGAATTCCCGGCCCATGATGGCGACGTCGAGGCTGATCTGGCGGGCGGAGGGCATCTCAATCGGGCAGCTTGTTGTAGAGGCCTTCCACGCGCTCCCTGGCCTTGGCCAGACGCTCCGAGAGCAGCTTGTTGTCGTTCTCCAGGGCGACCACCTGCTGGCGCAGACGCACATTCTCCTGCCGCAAGGCGTGCCAGCGTTCCAGCAGCAGGCTGAGCTTGCCTTCCAGGTCGACCAGTTGTTCGAGCATTAGAACACTATAATTGGCCCAATTTTGTCGCGTCAACCATCGGCGGCGAGCCCGTCGACTGCCCATGTCCAACGTCACTGCGCTTCCGCCCTGGGCACCCCGGGTCGATCCGACCAGCCGCAGCCGGTCCGCCAGACCGGGGGCGAGCTCACGCAGGGGCCGGGGGCCCGCGGTCGCGCTTCGGCACCCCACAGCCTGAGGAACGATCCGGGTTGAACATCCTGCTGCTGTCCGACGTGTACTTTCCCCGCATCAACGGGGTCTCCACGTCCATCCAGACCCTGCGCCGGGAATTGCTGGCCTCGGGTCACGAGGTCACCCTCGTGGCCCCCGACTATGGAGGCGATCGCGAAGAGCCCGGTGTCGTCCGGGTGCGGGGGCGCAGCCTGTCCTTCGACCCCGAGGACCGGCTGATGGACTGGAGCGGCCTGAACCAAACCCTGGACGCCCTGCCCGGCGGCTACGACGTGGTCCATGTGCACACCCCGTTCCTGGCCCATTTCGCCGGCCTGCGCTATGCCCGGCGCCACACGCTCCCCCTGGTGGAGACCTATCACACCCTGTTCACCGAATATTTCTACCATTACCTCCCCATCCTGCCGCGCGCCTGGCTCAGGGCCCTGGCCCGTGCCATCTCCCGCCGCCAGTGCAACCGGGTGGACACGGTGATCGCGCCCTCGGGTCCCATGCGCCAGTCCCTGCTCGACTATGGTGTCGGCACGCGCATCGAGGTGATCCCCACCGGGCTGCTGCCCGAGTCCTACATCCAGGGCAACGGCGCCGGTTTCCGTCATGCCCACGGCCTGCCGCCGGAGCGGCCCATGCTGCTGTTCGTCGGTCGGGTCGCCTTCGAGAAGAACATCGGCTTCCTGCTCATCATGCTCGTCGCGCTGCGCCGTACCCACCCGGACGCCTGCCTGGTCATCGCCGGCGAGGGCCCGGCGGAACGCGAACTGCACCGCGAGGTGCGCCGCCTGGGCCTGACCGAGCACGTGCGCTTCGTCGGCTATCTCGACCGGCAGCGGGAATTGCCGGATTGCTACCGGGCGGCGGACGTATTCGTGTTCGCCTCGCGCACCGAGACCCAGGGCCTCGTCCTGCTCGAGGCCATGGCCCAGGGCACACCGGTGGTGGCCCTGGCGGAGATGGGCACCCGGGACGTGCTGGCCGAGGGCGAGGGCTGTCGCATCGCGCCGGATGACCCCACCGCCTTTGCCGCCATCGTCGCCGAACTGCTCGACGACGCCGAGGCGCATCGGCGGCTGTCGGCGTCGGCGGTGACCTATGCCCAGGCCTGGCGCTCGGAGCGCATGGCCGAAAGGGTGGCCGCCCTCTACGCAGACCTGGCTCGCGCGGGTCACTGACCCCTCTGAGCGCATGCCCCCCGCGGGATACCGAGGCCGCTTCGCCCCCACCCCCAGCGGCCCCCTGCACTTCGGTTCGCTGGTGGCCGCCCTGGGCAGCCATCTCGAGGCGCGTGCGGCCGGCGGCGAGTGGCTGGTGCGCATCGAGGACGTCGACCCGCCGCGGGTCGTTGCCGGCACCGCGGACGACATCCTGCGCACCCTGGAGGCCTTCGGCTTCGAGTGGGACGGCCCGGTCATGTATCAGAGCCGGCGCGGCCCGGCCTACCGGGACCGGCTGGAACGGCTGCTGCGGCTGGACCTGGTCTACCCCTGCACCTGCAGCCGCAAGCAACTCGCCGGGCACGCCCGACGCGGGGTGGACGGTCCGATCTATCCCGGCACCTGCCGGGGGCGGCGGTCAGGCCCGGTGCCGGCCGCCCTGCGGCTTCGGGTGCCGCAGGGACGCATCGTCTTCGAGGATGGCCTGCAGGGGCGCATCGCCTGCGCGGTGGCAGAGGAATGCGGGGATTTCGTGCTGCGCCGGGCCGACGGCGTCTGTAGCTACCAACTCGCCGTGGTGATCGACGATGCGGAACAGGGCATCAGCCACGTGGTGCGCGGCGCCGACCTGCTCGCCTCCACGCCGCGTCAGATCGTGCTGCAACGCCTGCTGGACCTGCCGACTCCGGCCTATCTGCACCTGCCGGTCGTCCTCGATCCACGAGGCGACAAGCTCTCCAAGCAGACCCTGGCCGAGCGGGTGGACGCCCGCGCGCCGCTGCCGGCCCTGCTCGCGGCCTGGCGCTTCCTGGGGCAGACCGCACCCGGCCGCGTCGAACGCGTGCCGGAGTTCTGGGCCATGGCGCGCAGCCTGTGGTCGGCCGCCCGGCTGCCCAGGCTGCGGGGGATGCGGGCAAGGGCAGAAGCCTGAGTGCGCAAAGCCGATGTCAACGAGATGCACGACCAGCAGCACTAAGCCACCCCTCACCCCTCACCTCAAATAGCCCTCGTGCTCGAGCTTCAGCACCACCTTCTGCACCGCCTCCTCGACGCTGTACTGGGCGGTGTCGATGGCCAGTTCCGGCTGTTCGGGCACCTCGTAGGGGTCCGACACGCCGGTGAATTCGGGGATCAGTCCCGCTCGGGCCTTGGCGTACAGCCCTTTGCGGTCGCGTGACTCGCACACCTCGATGGGGGTGGAGACATGGATCTCGATGAAACCGCCCCAGGGCTCGATCATGGCGCGCACGTCGCGGCGCGTGGCGCGGTAGGGGGCGATGGGGGCGCAGACGGCGATGCCGCCGTTCTTGGTGATCTCGGAGGCGACGAAGCCGATGCGACGGATGTTGATGTCGCGGTGTTCGCGCGAAAAACCGAGCTCGCTGGACAGATGCTTGCGCACGATGTCACCGTCGAGCAGGGTCACGCGCCGGTTGCCCATCTCCATGAGCTTGACCGCCAAGGCACGGGCGATGGTGGACTTGCCGGCGCCGGACAGCCCGGTGAAGAACACGGTGAAGCCCTGGCGGCTGCGCGGCGGATAGGCCTTGCGCAGCTCCTCGACCACCTCGGGATAGGTATACCAGTCGGGTACGCGCAGGTCCTGCATCAGACGGCGCCTGAGCTCGACATCGTTCATGCTGAGACCGCGCGCGCCCTCCGTCAGCGCGTCCTCGGTGAGATAGGTGTCCTGGTCCTCCACGTAGACCAGACGCGGGAAGGGGACCAGCTCCACCCCGACCGTCTCCCTGAGCCGTGTCTGCATGGCAGTGCTCAGGCCGAGGGCATCGGCGCCCCGCCGCTGGTCGCCGTTGTCCGCGCTCTCGCCCCCGACCACCAGGTGGGTACAGCCATGGTTGCGCGCGACGATCGCCTTGTATATCACCGCCCTGGCCCCGGAGAGGGTGGGCAGCAGGGGGCTGACCGCCATCAGGGTGGTGGCGGCGGGGAAGCGCGGCAGCATGGCCTGACAGGCGCGCAGCCGGGTGAAGTGCAGCGGGTCGTGTACCGGGTCGGAGCCCCCCGCCAGGTGGATGAACAGGTTGGCCTCACGCTCCACGGCGGCGCGCAGGTAGAACTCGTAATGGGGGCGATGCACAGGCTGGGACGGCATCACCGCCAGCACCCGCCGCCACCCCCGACGGGCGAACTGGGCGCGGGCCTCGGCGGGGGTCAGGCGCAGGGTCAGGAAATCGTGCCGGGGCGGCAGCGAGACGCCCTCCACCCGACCGGCGACGTAGTACTGGCCCGGGGCGGCAAGGGGGGCAGCCAGAGGGGCGCCCGAGGCGGCGGCCAGGGCCTGTTCGCCTTGCGGATCGGCGGGCCAGACCTCCTCGACATGCAGGATCGCCGGCATGAAGCCTTCGGCATTGCGCAGCGCCACGGTGTGGCCCGGTTCGAGGCCCTGGGCCTGCCCGGCGCCGATGGCCAGCACCGTCGGCCAGGGCCAGAAGCGGCCGTCCGCCAGTTCGAGTCTGGACAGGACGGCCTCCAGGTCGGCCCGGCCCAGGTATCCGGTCAGGGGGCTCAAGGCGCCGGTGAGCAGCAGCTCCAGATCGCACATCTGGCGCCAGTCCAGGTCGATGGAAGGATATTTCAGTGCCGCCTGCTTGATGCCCTGGGCGCGATAGGCTTCGACCAGCAGCATGGGCAGGTCGCCGCCGTAGGGGGGGATGATGTTCTGCATGACTTAGGGCTCAAACAGGGTAGACGGTGTAGAAGGCCCGGATGAAATCGGGCAGGCGCTCTTCGGGCAGGACGTTGATGCCGGCGGCCGCCTTGCGCCCGCCACCGGTGTCGAACTGTCGGCAGAGCTCGTCGGCCCCCGTCCTGTTGGCCTGGGGCGCACGCACGCTGACCACGTAGTGCCCCTGCGGCGAGCGGGTGAGCAGGGCATGGGCCCGCTGCGGGTGACGGCTGGCCAGTTCGTTGGCATAAACGCCGGATACGCGCCGCGCCCAGGCCGCGTCGGGGAGTACGATCACGGCCCCGGAGGGCCTTTCCTCCAGGGCGGGGACGGTGCTGGCCGCCGCCATGTCGGCGCGGTAGCCCTCGCGCAGGGTGACGAACTCGGGCGCCTCGGCTACGAAGACGAAGGGGTCGGCGTAGGCGTGCAGCCGCCGATAGAGCTCGTCGGGGGGAAAGTAGAGGTCTTCGACGCTCTCGCCATAGGCGTTGTAATTGAGGCAGACTCCGAGCTCGCGCAGCTGCGCCAGGCCATCCTCCGTCAGCCCCAGGGGCTCGGCCGTCCTGCGCGCCGCATCGTGCAGGTTGTCGCCGAAGGCGGCCGCCACCGCCCATGGGCGATGCCGGCCACCGAGGTAACGGTCGACGAGAAGACTGGTGCAGACGTCCGCGGCGGTGTCGATGTGGGGCTCGAAACCCGCATGCACGGGCAATTCGCCCGGATTGTGGTGATCGAACCAGCGCACACGCACCCCCTTGTCCAGCAGGGTCTGGAGCGGGCCGATATTCTTCTCCACCGCGATGTCGAGGGCGGTGACCTCGTCGCCCGCCTCGGCCGTGATGCGTTTGAGCAGCGCGATGTCGCGCTTGACGCCGGTGACGAGTTGGCTGGACCTCGGCTCGGCCAGACGCAGCTGGTGCAGGGCGCAGATGCCGTCGGCATCGCCGTTGAAGGCGTCGAAATACATGGTGCGCTCCGGGGAAAAAGGTTAGCTTGTGCGCCTGATGGGTATATCGGCAGACTTGCGATAAATGTTCAGCGACGGTTCCAGGCGCCCCCCCTCCTGGCTGCCGTTGGCCGGCTATGTCGTCCTGATCCTGGCCAGCAGCCTGCATCCCTACACCGGCTGGCGGCCGCTTGCCGCCTGGTCGTTCGAGTTTATCACGGCACCCTTGCCGCCTTTCATCACCCGCACCGACCTGTCCACCAACTTTTTGGTCTACGTGCCGCTGGGCTATCTGCTGGCGCTCAACCTGGCCCACCCCCGCCGCCGCGGCCGTGCCGTGCTGTTCGCGACCCTGGCTGGCATGGCCCTGAGCCTGACCCTGGAGGGCCTGCAACAGCTCATACCGGGCCGCATCGCCTCCAACCTGGACGCGCTCCTCAACGCCCTGGGCACCCTCACCGGCGCCCTGCTGACCCTGCACCACCAACGGCTGCTGCGCGTCGGCCGTTGGGCACGCAGTTGGCGGCAGGCGTGGTTCAGACCCGGATTGCGGGTCAATACGGGCCTGGCCATGATCGTCCTGTGGGGGCTCGCCCAGTTCTCCCTGCTGCCGATGCCGGGCGCCGGCTGGCTCGAACTGCACCTGCGCCCCCTGGATACGGCCCCGGGCGGCCTGGACCAGCTGAACCTGGCCTGGTTCGCCGCCGTCGGGCTGGAGATGGCGGCTCTGGGTGCCTTCACCGCCTGTCTGCTGCGTCCAGGCCACTACGTCAGCGCCTTGGTGCTGCTGTTTGCGCTCGCCTTCGCCATCAAGCTGCTCGCCGCCACGGTGCTGCTCAAGCTCAAGGTGGTGGGCGGGGTCCTGTCACTGGAGACGCTGATCGCCTTTTTCCTGGCCTTCTGGCTGCTGCTCACGCCATGGGTCTCGCGTCATCGGCTCACCAGCGCCGTCGCCCTGCTGGGGGCGATCCTGCTGTTGCGCTTCTGGCTGGGCAGCTACCTGCTGCTGCCCAAGACCAGCCTGCTCAACATCGTAGGCCTGGCCAAGGCGGTCGCCTCCCTGTGGCCCTGGGCTGCGCTCATCACCCTGCTGGCCACGGCGCTGATGGGCGGACATCGGCCGGGACGTCCACAAACGGGGGGATGATGACTGATATTGCCGGATATCCGACATGAACCACACCCGCCACCCCGGGCCGAACCCCCACCATCCGGCGGCCCCGGTTCCGGCCCTCTTGCTCGGCTGGCTGGCCTATGCCGCATTCGTGGTCTACGGCAGCCTGGTTCCCCTCGATTACCAGCCCCGCCCCCTGGACGAGGCCTGGCAGCTGTTCCAGCACATCCGCCTGCTCGATGTCGGCACCCAGGGTCGGGCGGACTGGATCGCGAACGGGGTGCTCTATCTGCCGCTCGCCTTCCTGACTGCACAGGTACTGGCGGGCAGGCAACAGCGCGCCTCCCCCCTGGCGCTGGTGACGGCCCTCCTGTTCTGCCTGATGCTGGCCGTGACGGTGGAGTTCGTGCAGCTCTTTTTCCCACCCAGGACGGTGTCGCTGAATGACCTGCTGGCCGAGGGCATCGGCAGCCTGCTGGGCGTGAGCCTGGCAGCCGCTTGGGGCGATCGCTTCCGACGTCTGCTCAGCGCCCTGGCAGGCGACCCCGCGCAGCTGCTCGCCCGCCTGCTCAAGGTCTATGCCGTGGCCTATCTCGCGTTCAGCCTGTTTCCCTTCGATTTCCTGGTATCGGCTTCGGAACTGGCCTTGAAATCGCAGTCCGGTGCATGGGGATGGTTCTTTGCCCCCGACGCCTGGCACGGCAGCCTTGGCCTCACCGTGGCCAAACTCGTCGGCGAGGCACTGGCCGTGGCGCCCCTGGGCTATCTGGCCTGGCGCGTGCGGGCCGGGGCGCAACGCTGGCCAGCCGCCGGCGCCCTGGCAGCGGGCGCCCTGCTTGGCCTGCTCATCGAGACCGCCCAGTTCTTCATCGTCTCCGGCGTGAGCCAGGGCCTGTCCGTGGTCACCCGCGCCCTGGGCTTCTACGCCGGTGTGGTGCTCGGCCGACGGGCCGCCTCGTTGCACCCCAGCCGTCTCGCGACCTTCGCGAGACGGCATTTCCTGGCGCTCGGCGGGCTGTATCTGCTCGCCCTGGCTGCGGTCAACGGCTGGTTCGAGCAGCGCTGGGCGGGGATGGGGCAGGCCCTGCACACGCTCGCCGAGCTCCGCTTCCTGCCCTTCTACTATCACTACTACACCACCGAACAGGCGGCGCTGCTGAGCCTGACGGCCGTCGCCCTGATGTACGCCCCCATCGGCCTGCTGACCTGGGCCACCTGGTCACCGCCCGCCCTGGCGATGCTGCTGGGCGTCGCGGCTTCCGGCCTCATGGAGAGCAGCAAGCTGTTTCTGGAGGGTCTGCGCCCCGACCCCACCAATGTCCTGCTGGCAGGGCTGGCGGCCTGGGCAACCGCGCATCTGGCCCGGCGGCTCGCCGCTGCCGCGCGCGGGTCGCACCGCCCTGCAACCACGACGATGCCGGCAGTCGCCGTGGTCGCCGGACCGGCGCAGAGGGCGGCCCCGGCGTCCAGCCCGGCGCCGGAGGGGCGCCCGCCCATGCAGGACAGGCATCCCCCACAGACTGGCTTGGGTCTGCGCTCGCCGTCCTGGCACGGCCATGCCCTGCTCATGGCCGGGTTGGCGGCGGCGGCCTGGGGGGTGGCCACCTTTCCCGTCCAACCCCTCCTCCTGGGCCTGTTGCTGGGCGGCTACGCCGCGCTCGTCTGGCGTCATCCCCAAGCCATGCTGGTCGTCCTGCCGGCCGCCCTGCCCCTGCTGGACCTGGCGCCGTGGAGCGGCCGTTTCCTGATCGACGAATTCGATCTGCTGCTCCTGATCACCCTGGCCATCGGCTATGCGCGCGTGCCGCCGGTCTGCCGCCGCGCACGCCCGGACCCGCTCCTGTACCTGGCCCTGGGGCTGCTGTTGCTCTCCTATGCCGTCGGCCTCGCGCGCGGTCTGCTGCCCATGCAGGTGCCGGATGCCAACGCCTGGAGTCACTACTACAGCGACTTCAACGCCCTGCGCGTCGCCAAGGGTGCCCTCTGGGCCTTCCTGCTCTATGGTCTGCTGGCACGCATGCGCGCCGTTCTACCCGGGATGGGTCTACACCTCGCCCTGGGGCTCACGCTGGGGCTCGCCGGCACCGTGGCGGTGGTGCTGTGGGAGCGGCTGGCCTTCCCGGGCCTGTTCAACTTCGCAGACGTCTACCGGGTCACCGGACCCTTTTCCCAGATGCACACGGGCGGGGCGGACCTGGAGGCCTATCTGACCCTGGCCTTGCCCTTCCTGCTTTACCTGATGTTCACCCAGCGCGGCTGGCTGGTGAAGCTGGCCGGAGGCGTCCTGCTCGTGGCCGCCACCTACGCCATGATGGTGACCTTCGCCCGCGCGGGCTACGCCGGCTATGCGGCGGCCATGTTGCTCACCCTGGCCATGCTGTTGCTGGCACGCATGCGTCGTGACGGCGGACTGCCCTATCGGTCGGCCTTCGCCGTGATCGCCCTGGGCGCAATGGCCGTGGCGGTGGCCTTGCCCGTCTGGCACGGCCCCTTCACACAGGAGCGCCTGGCCCGCTCGGGCGCAGACCTCGAGACCCGCATCGCGCACTGGCGAGCCGCCCTGGACATGCGGGACCCGGACTGGGTGACGGGCCTATTGGGCATGGGCCTGGGACGCTATCCGCAGACCCACGCCTGGCGCAGCGAGGCTAACCGCGCCGCCACCTATCGTCTGGAGACCGAGGGGGGAGATCGCTTCCTGCGGCTGGGCGCCGGCAGCCCGCTGTATGTCGAGCAGTTCGTCGCCGTCCGGCCGGGGCAGGACTACCGCCTGGCCGTCGAGCTGCGCAGCGCTCAGCCGGGCGCCGCCTTGAACCTCTCCCTGTGCGAGAAATGGCTGCTGACCTCGGCCCGCTGCCAGTTCCTGGACATCCCCGTGACGGCCTCGGGCCGCTGGCTCAGCGTGGATGGGCGGACGCTGGCCTCGGGCGAGGTGGGCAAAAGCCCCTGGTACGCGCCGCGTCCGGTCAAGCTCTCCTTGTTCAACGCCACGGCCGGCACGGTGGTGGACGTCGACCGCCTGCGCCTGCAGACGACGGACGGGCGCGAACTGCTCCGCAACGGTGATTTCGCCCGCGGCATGGACCATTGGTTCTTCAGTGTCGACCACGACCTGCCGTGGCATATCTGGAGCCTGCCGGTACACCTGCTTTTCGAACAGGGCTGGCTCGGGCTGATCGCCTTCGCACTCCTTCTTGCGCTCGCGCTCGGCCGCGCGGCCCGCGCCGCCTGGGGCGGGGACACCCTGGCCGTTGCCCTGTTGGCCGCCCTGACCGGCTATGTGGTGCTGGGCAGCCTGGACAGCCTGGTGGACAGTCCGCGCATCCTGTTGCTCGGCCTGCTGCTCGCCTGGCTGGCGGCACAGGCCGACAGGCCGTCGGGTCGGGTGTAAGCGCAGCGACCGAGGATAGCCCGCTCAGGGGCAGCTCGTGAGGCCCGGCTTGAACTTGGCGCCTCTGACGACCTCGGTGCCGTTGAGAAAGCAAAAGCTGTAGGGGCCGCCGGCCGGGCCGTGCACGCTGTAGGAATAGCAGAGGCCGCCGGTGTAGCAATAGGTCACGGCGCTCCGGCTGATGCTCCAGGTGCCGACCTGCTTTGTGGGGTCGACGGGATGCCCCGGCCCCATCTTGTAATCCCACAGCTGACCGCCGGCGCGGTGCTGCTCCTGCCATACCTCGCTACCGCGTGTGGCGCAGACGGTGTTGCCTTCGATCAGGGTGTTCAGGGCGGTCCCCGTCACACGGGTGGAGCCCGTGCAGGCCGCTATGGCCAGAGAGGGCGTCCCGACGAGGAGGACCAAGGCCGTCAACAACGATTTTTTCATCTGAGTTCTCCTGCAAGTCTCGCGGTTGGATCACCGCATTGGATGGACATAGGCGCGCATACGCCAGGTGATGAGGGGGCAAGCAAGTTTCACGCCAGTGATCATATTCCATTTATCCTCAGTAAGTTAACGTGGAGCGCTGCCCGCTTGGGGTCAGTCTGTGTAAAATTTTCCGACAGGCGACGGCAGCATGCGAGCCCCCCGATGCACGCCGCTACCTCACACTATCGAACCCTCTGCCTTCGATCCGGTGACGGGCAGGGTCCGCGCGTGCAGGCCCCGAACTCGCAGCCCATCCTCGGCTGTGCGTTGTAATCCAGACGGGCCTCGACATACTCGTCGAA
>OGCL01002728.1_pt1 | contig 11717 bp, 12 predicted proteins | sample 1570041 | NCBI WGS metagenome assembly OGCL01 (sample SAMN06266162, study PRJEB24511) | hot springs metagenome | isolation source: Hot spring water | place: South Africa: Limpopo | collected 2015-06-22 | reverse complement strand
TCTCACCCCAATAGAAGACTTCTCAATATAAAATTCTATCCCCAAGAGAATTTGTTGTGCAAAAAATGAAGATTTTTGAAATATGAATGTTTATTTTTCAATAACTTATGAAATTAAACTGATAAAGTCAGGGAAAAGGGCGATCAATTAATTTTAGATCGCCCTTTTAGATTTATAACCAAAAAAGATTATTCTTTTGTAATCTCATACCTGCCATTTGGGTCAATCTTTATGGCAGCATTAAGGAACTTGACATTTTTGATGCCTAATTCATTTGTTAAAATGCTGTGAGCAATGTCAGCCCTTGCACCGGTTGCGCAATGAATTACTATCATTTTGTCTTTTGGTATCTCTGAAGCCTTTGCCTTTAAATCCTGTGTAGGGATATTTTTTGCACCAACAAGCATACCTGACTCAGCCTCATCTGTATCACGGACATCAAGGATAAATACATTTGCAGGCCTGGACTCAGCAATCTTTTTGAATTCATCAACACCCATTTCACCAGGTCTTGGTTTTGGTTCATAGACAACTGTCCTTGGCATTTCACCAGTTGTAACCTGTCCACCATCTTTTACCCATTGGTCAAAACCGCCATCAAGGACTGCTACGTTTGTATATTTGCCCCAAATACTAATAATTTCATAAGCTTGTATCGCAGATTTTGTATCATAAGAATAAAGCACCATTGGAGCTCTTTTGTCTTTTGGGAACTTGTCAACGGAATGAAATAATTCGGTTATTGGTATTAGTGATGCTGTAGGTATATGACCTTTTTTAGCATCGTCTGCAGAGCGAAGGTCAACAATCACAGTTGGAATATCTCTTTTAATCCTCTCTCTTAAACAAGGATTGCATACGATAGTTAATTTACCAGCCTTTTTCCATGCAGGTAGTCCATCAAGATAAACCTTTACATTTGTATATCCAAGTTTTTCTGCCCTACTGGCAGAAGCAGGAGAAAGCCTTCAAGTAGGTCCTTGACAATAAAATATGATTAGCTTATTTTTATCTTTTGGAAGTTTATCAATATGTTTATCAAATTCAGCATCGAAAATATTGATTGCACCAGGGATAGCACCTTCATAAAATCTTGGTGCAGGTCTTGAATCAACTATAAAGGCGTCACCTTTTTCGACATGTTTTGCAACAAATTCAGTTGAGGCGATCTTTTCTGGTGGTAATTTTGCGGGTTGCTTTACTGAAATTGATTGCGCATATAAATCATTATTTTTTTTAACAATGATGACTGCTATCTCTTTATCTTTTGGCAGTTTATTTAAAGGTTGTCCCCATCCCATTAGTTTTGTGTTATCATCAAACTTTACTACCCAAACAGCACCCGCATTCATTTGGATTGTTTCTGCCTTGCCAGATACGACACCAACAGTGCCTCTTAAGACATTTGCTTCAGCCTTATGACATTGAGCACAAGGTCTTGATATGGTAGGACGTTTGTCATCTGCATAAACTGGTAAAAGCATACAAACAAAGGCCACCACTACTACGGAAAACACATAGAATTTTTTCTTCATTTTTTCCCCTCCTAATTATGATTTTTCTGTCTATGACAGCAATACCATCACTATATGCAATCTCTATGCAATATTGCCATAAAATAGAAAAAAGCTATTATTAATTAAATTAATTAAATAAAAGATTGAAAAATATAATTTTTAAAACTAATATTTGACATCCAATTAAATCAAATATTAACATATTGTTAATATTTGTTAAGGTGGTTATATGAACGATATTTTGAAAGACCCGGTTTTTTTGATGAAACTACTTGAAACTATGGCTGAAGGTTTAATGGTTGTGGACAAGGAAGGGAATATACTTTATATAAACCCTGCTTGTGAAACCATTACGGGATACAAAAAAGAAGAGGTAATCGGAAAACAATGCACCATATTCAACACAAGCACATGCGTGATAACAACAAATAACGGCAAACAAAAGAAATGCTCTCTCTTTAATGTGGGCTGTGTAAGTCATAGAAAATGTGAGATTAAAAGGAAAGATGGCAAAACTGTTCATATTTTAAAAAATGCAGTTATCCTTGATGACTCAAAGGGAAATATCATTGGGGCAGTTGAGGTTATGACTGATATTACATCTCTTTATATAAAGGAAATAGAGATAAATGAACTTAAACAGGAATTAAGCAACTCATATGGATTTATGGGATTGATAGGGAACAGTACTGTCATGAAAAAACTCTATGAGCAGATTGAAAATGCTTCTAAATCAGATGTTCCAGTTATAATTAGTGGTGAAAGTGGCACAGGTAAAGAACTTGTGGCCGAGGCAATCCATAGACTAAGTAACAGAAAATCAAATCCTTTTATAAAGGTCAATTGTGCAGCCTTGAATGAGTTTTTGCTCGAAAGTGAACTCTTTGGACATGTAAAGGGTGCCTTTACTGGAGCTATTAAAGATAGGACAGGGAGATTTGAAGCGGCACAAAATGGCAGTATCTTCCTTGATGAGATTGGAGATATGCCTCTTTCAATGCAGGTCAAATTATTAAGGGTATTACAAGAAAAAGAGATTGAGCGGGTAGGTGATCATAAGCCAATCAAGGTAAATGTAAGGGTTATTGCGGCTACAAATAAAAATCTCTTTGATCTAATTCAAGAAGGTAAGTTCAGGGAAGATCTCTTTTACAGGATAAATGTAATACCTATAAATACACCATCTCTTAAACATAGAAAAGAAGACATCCCTTTACTAATAAATCACTTTCTCAAGAGATGTGCAACAATTAACAATAGGAATGTCTATACAATAAGTCCTTCTGCAATGGAAGCTCTTGAATATTTTGACTGGCCTGGTAATGTTAGACAACTCATCAATACTATAGAATATGCCTTGATGACTGCAAAGGATAATATTATAAAATTTACTGACTTGCCTGAATATATTTTCTCAAGATCAAGGACTCAATTAATTACAACAAAGAAAGATGAAAAGAAACAGGGTATAATTGAAGCACTAAATAAACATAAGTGGAATAGAAGTTTGGCATCACGACATCTTGGAATTAGTCGTGTAACTCTTTGGAAGCTTATGAAGGAGTTGGGTATTGAATCAGAGAGGAACAATTTAGAAATTAAGGTTTCATCTCATAATTTTAAAAAATGATAGACAAAACAAAATCAATCAATACAATTCAAGAAAACCCACAGTGGAAAAAAAACATTAATAATGAATTTACTGGTAGGACTTTTCACCAGATACTAAATAATGAATCCCAAAAACCTGTTGGAGATGAAATCGTTAATAAATCAAGACAAACGCTAATTAATCAACAACCCATAAGTAATACCCCAAAAGACTATTACAAAGATATTATTCAAATAGTTTTCAAACATGAAGGCAAATCACTCGTAAAAGACGACGGTGGAAGGGAATCATCAAAGTTTGGTATCTTGGCAAGCACAGCAAAACAATTTGGTTTTGAAGGTGAACTCTCTCAGATGAATAAGGCTGATGCAGAAAAGATATACAAAAAATTGTGGGATAAATCAGGTGCGGGGAATTTGCCTTATCCTTTGAGCCTCATACACTTTGACACCTATGTAAATAGTCCCTCCGCTGCAAAAAGGCTCCTTGAAAAATCTCAAGGGGACATTTACAATTATCTTGATATGAGAGAACAGAGATATAAAAGGCTCGCAGAATTGAGACCTGAAAGGTTTTCAAAGTATCTCAAGGGATGGACAAATAGGATAAACAACCTGCGAGCCATTGCAAGTGAATTCAAACAAGAGATAAACCTTGCATCCAACCAACTACTTATAGATAATATTACCTTAAATATAACTCCCTTGCCTGATTCAAAAAAGCCTTTACTTTAAGCCAAGAACATCCTGCATATCATAAAGCCCTGCCTTTTTTCCAACTATCCAAAGTGAAGCCCTCAAGGCACCTCTTGCAAAAGTATCTCTACTTGAAGCCTTATGAGTTATCTCAAGTCTTTCTCCAAAACCTCCAAAATAAACAGTATGCTCGCCAACTATATCACCTGCCCTTACAGTCTGAATTCCTATTTCTTTTTTTGTCCTCTCGCCTATAATCCCCTTACGGGCATATACTGCCACATCATCAAGATTTCTATTAAGTGATTCTGCAATTACCTGAGCCATCTTTAAAGCAGTACCACTTGGGGCGTCTTTCTTTAATCTATGATGTGCTTCTACTATCTCAACATCATAATCATCACCAAGCACTTGAGCTATATCCTTTAAAACTTTTAAGAGAAGATTAACACCTACACTCATATTTGGGGCTAACACAATAGGGGATGACAGGGCTGATTCTTTAATAATAGCGAGGTCATCAGATGAAAGACCAGTTGTACCTATGACCATAGCTTTTTTATGCCTTGCTACTATCTTGGCATTTTCAATAGTTGCCTCTTTTTGTGTAAAATCAATGACTACATCACCTTTACTTATAACATCTTCAAGAGAATCGCTAATCTTTATTCCCATTTCACCAAGACCTATAACCAAACCAATATCTTTACCTATAGCTGGATGTCCCTTCCTCTCTACAACTGCTAAAGTTTTTAATTCATTGACTTCCTTTGATAGAGTAACAATCCTACTACCCATTCTACCTACAGCTCCCATAATAATGATGTTAACCATTTTTTAGAAAATCCTCCTTTTTTATTATTGTTGATTATAAACTACTTTTTCTTTAATTAAATTGTAGAAAGGCAGTAACCACCATTTATGATGTTTAAGAAATCTAAAGAAATTCTTATTCTTAAATTTTTAGCCTTTCCTTTGGCACTGGTGCATGATAGGGATAAATAGGGTTTGCTATGGTCCACCACCCATCCCTTGGTTTTTTATCAAATTCAATCCTATGAACAAACTTAATGCTCTTATAAGCAAGGTCAAAGGGTGAGATAACTCTTAAAGGTGCCCCATGATCATGGGTTAGGGGCTTTCCATTCATCTCAAAGGCAAGTAGTATTTGCTTCTTTTCATCTAAAAGTGCATCAAGAGGGAATGATTCAATATAATGTCCTTGTCCTTTGGGCTTTGACCTTGTCTCTCCAAGAGAGTGAAAGGTTATATATTTTGAAGATTTATCAGGTTTGACCCTATTAAATATTTCAATAAATCTAATCCCCTTCCATTTTATACCACTCACTGACCAACCCTCAACACAATGAAAATCTGAGGTTTGTTCTATTGGGTTCATAGACTTTAACTCACTATAAGTGATAAATAAAGGTTTTTCTACAAGACCATCAACGATGAGTCTGTAAGGCTCCTTAATCTGATGATCTTTAAAATAGATCTTACCTGTATTTGAGTCAAAACTAAAGTTATCCTTTTCAACTGTCCTAACACCCAAAGAAGAGACAAAAGAACTCCAACTTGAATCAAGTGTTGCAAACAATATTGATATTGCACCTAAAGACTTTATAAACATCCTTCTGCCTATACCTCCTTTTGTTGACATAAATATAAACTAATTATAGAAACCTTTTACAGAGATTACATATAGAGTATTTAAGAATGGATTTGAGCCTTTTAAGACATTGAGGGGTTTTATTCCCATAAGTGGTTTGCAGAGGACTAAAAGTCTGTCATTTAATAAGCCATAATCCAATATCTCTCCATCTAACTTATCAATAAGGGTAATTTGCTCTACTGATAAGCCATTCCACCACAACACCTTTATTTCTGATTCTTTATAACCTAACCCCTTAGCCATGCCGAAAAGAGGTTTCCTTTTTGGTGCTAAAACCCCTCCGCCCTTTTGCACAAGCCTGTCCTTAACAGACCACTCACCCCTATCAATCATAAAGATAGGAGATTCCCTTTTTATTTTTGTTGTAAAACCCCCAAAGTCCTCAGCACTTCTCCATGAGATAATACCTGATGATGAATAAAGGGTTAAGAAGCCCTTGTCATCCCAAACAATGAGGCCTTTTTTGCCATCGGGGGATTCAATGGGGCTAAAATCATAGAGATTTACTTTTTCTGGAATTATAACAGCAGCACCACGAACTAACTTGCCATCTTTATAATCATAATAGTAAATCTTGCTTTCAAATCCCTGAGACCTTGAATATTCTTGACCAATAAGTGAATTGCCAAGTCTTCTCATAAAGACATTTCTTAAACTTACTAATTCCTTAAGATTATTATCAATAAGTTTATAAACGGAAGTCCTTACCTCTCCGTCTTTATAAGCAGTAACGATAAGGCTGTCTCTTTTTGACATATCAATATCTATAGAGTCAATCCACAACAACTGATCTGATGTAAAGTTGCTAAAGTCCCATAGCAATTTCAAGTCAGTACTTGGTTGATAGATAGAGAATGAATTTTCTGTAGCAAGAATTATATCAGGGCTCCCATCACCATTTAAATCAGCAAGGGCTATCTTTTTTATTGTGTTAGGAACTTGATAGGTGAGAAGGATGTTACTATCACTTGTAATAAGAGGCAATGCCTTTGTCATAAGAGATTGAACATATCCCGGCTTAAGAATGATTGTCTTATCTGAAATAGCTTTAAAATCTTTCCCCCAATAGAGCTTTTGTCTAATAGATGTAACATCAGTTTTCTTGTCGGAGTCAATGATAATGACTAGATCGACTTCTTTTTTAGATGCCTCTTCAGATAATTTACTCATGTCAAGTGTCTCCATAGTGCTGTCAATAAGCTCAAACCTACCACTATCTTTTAACATCTGATAATAGCTATCTGCAAGATACCAGTTTATATCTCCCTGAAAAAAGAGGGCTTTGATCTTTGAACGAGGAATCTTGAAGAGTGAATCATTTATGTTATCTTCTACCTTTGTCAGTAGTTTTATCTCTGCCTCTGTCTCTTTTACACTTGTAATCTCAGCAAGGGCTAATTGCTTTTCTATTTTTCCAAGAAATTCTTTTGTTACAGGATGAATAAAACTTGAATCCTCCCTATAAATATTGATCCTTAATCCTACCTTTAGTTTATCTCTCTCCCCCTTGTTTATTACTCCCTTATTATTATGAGAAGTGATAACCTTACCTGATACACTTGGAAAGTTTAATAGTATTTCATCCATAAGAGATTGATATGGATTATCTTGTGAATCCTGTGCATAGGAATAAAAAGAACATAATAATAACAAAGAAAAAATAATAGAAAGGCATTTAAAATTTATTTTCATACAACACCTCTTTGAATTTATATGATCTATGAGAGTAAAGAAAAGATATGTATTTTTTCAAGAGGAACCTTATTTAATTTGATGCACATATTTGCATGTCAGAGATTTTTTTATTTATTTACAGAAATGTATTTAAGATTGATTGTGGTCTTTTTTGAGGACAGAGGCTTGAATTGATAGATAAAAATGAGAAAAATTAAAAAAACAAAATGTATTAATTTTTTATTCATAAAAATAAATTTAAATTTTTATTTTGGCTTGACATTTTTATTTTAAAGTCTTGACAAATCTTTTTTTAAATGGTATTTTTCTAACATTAAATTTTATAAAATACAGCTGAAAGGAGGTTCAAATTGACTAAAACAGAGCTTATTGAAAAGATTGCAACGGGGAGTGGTCTTAAAAAGGTTGAAGCAGGCAAGGCACTTGATGCAACAATTGATGCAGTTAAATCTGCATTAAAGAAGGGACAGAAGGTTACACTTGTTGGGTTTGGCACTTTTTATGTATCAAAAAGAAAGGCAAGAAAGGGACGCAATCCAAGAACAGGGGAAGAGATTAAGATTCCTGCCGCAAAGGTTCCAAAGTTTACTGCTGGAAAGACTCTAAAAGATAGCGTTAAATAATTTTAACTAAATGGTTCTTCTAAATTTTGGGTGGTAAAACCACCCTTTTCTTTTTGATAAAAGTGACAAATATCTTAGTTGCCTTGAGTTTGAATGAAAAGTATGAAGTCCTATTAGCTTATGCATGTTGGTTTTACAGAATTATAGATAACAATTCCCGAATAAATCTAATTAGTGTCGCCGATTATTCTCTCACTCCACCTGCTTATTTAATGCCTTATCTCGAAAAAGAACATGAGATTAATAGAAAACTACTCTCAAAGATAGTTGATGATTTAAAAAGACACAATATTGATTCAACCTATAAACTAATTACAGGCAGGTTAATAGAGTCCTTTCAAAAGGCTATATGCGACTTAAAGATTGACTATATAATCCTTGGACATAGGAGCCATCTTGTTAAGGCAAGCAGTTCAGAAAAGATGATTAGGACATTGAATATACCTATGCTTGTAGTAAGGGGTGCGAAATCAGAGGGCGTAAATTTGGCTAATCTCAAGGTTAATAATATCCTCTGCATAACAGATTTTTCTGAAAATTCCTTGAGAGCCTTAAAGCTGATAGAAAGGCTTTTTAGTGGAAAGGATATTAATCTGACTATTTTAAACGTCCTATCTAAAGCCAGGATTGACAATTTGTTTAATAAGGCAAATATAGAAGAGAATAAAAATCAATTTTGTGAAAAATTAATAGCAGATAGATATAACAATTTAGAGTCACTTAAGATTGAAGAAATAAACACAAAGTTGCTTTGTAGAATGGGTATACCTTATAAAGTTATTAATGAGACTGCGATTGAGAGCAACGCTGATATAATCTTTATGGGGGCACGGGGAATAACATCAATTGAAGGTGTAAAATTAGGGAGTGTATCTGAAGCAATTATCAAGACATCCCCTTGTCCTGTTATGTTAGTTACATAATGGTTTTTGAGACACTGTATCTCTTTATAAGCTTACTCTTGATTCTTCTAGGTGCTGAGGTATTTACAAACGGTGTAGAGTGCCTTGGTAGGAGACTTTCCTTGTCACAAGCAGTTGTAGGTAGCTTATTAGCTGCTGTGGGAACTGCCTTGCCTGAAACAATACTCCCCTTTGTTGCTATATTTTTACATTCAGGGGAGGCATCCAATCGAATAGGCGTTGGGGCAATTCTTGGAGCACCTTTTATGCTTGCAACATTGGCTTTTTTCCTTGTGGGATTTACAGTTTTGGTAAGTTTTCTTATTAAGAAAAGACCCTTTCAAATCTCCATAGAGTATAAATCTATGAGGAGGGATATAATATTTTTCCTTATCTTTTATTCTTGTGCTATTTTTTTGCCCATGTTTATTCAAAATAGCAATTTATTTATAGCAATAGCCTTGGTCATAGGTTATGTCTATTATGTTTACAAGACTTTTAGTGGTGAAAGTGAGGGTATATTACATGCAGAAGAACTCTATTTAAAAAAAATTTATTACAAGGCAAGAGGCTCTCTCTCCTCTGAATGTATAGTTAAAACATCTACTGGATTACCTTTAATACTATCTCAGGTCTTTTTAGCACTAGTTATAATGATTAGCGGGGCTCATGTATTTGTAGATGCCTTGTCTAAAATATCTACTTCTTGGGGGATAGATCCCTTATTGTTTGCTTTGCTTGTTGCCCCTGTGGCAACAGAATTGCCTGAAAAGTTTAATAGTGTTACATGGACTATAAAAGGCAGAGACCCTCTTGCACTTGGTAATATAACAGGCGCAATGGTCTTTCAATCTACCTTTCCAGTTTCATTAGGTCTGCTATCTACAGAATGGAACATTACAGGTCTTGCCCTTGTCTCTGCCATAATGGCAATTAGCATATCCATTATAATTCTTATTAACCTATTAATCACCAAAAGACTTTCGCCTTTAATATTGCTTATTGGTGCTGTTTTCTACATAACTTATACAGTATTAATAATTATCAATCAAAGAACATAATATTAAAACTTAATTTGCAAAGTAGAAAAACTATTACCAATATCCTTTTAAAAGGCTTCCATATCAATAGATTTTTCAGATTTAAAGGATTTTGTAAACAATTATGATTGCCAAAAGGGTGTTGTTATTTACTTTCGGTGCTTGATTTTAGAGGTAAAATCAGCAGAAAGATTGATAAATGGAAACAAAAAACTTATAACACAAAAATGGCGATAGGAAGGGCTGTTTCGGAATTTTTATAATCAACGATTTCATTTTAATTTTGCTTTATTCTTTATAATACAATGCCTTTTGCTAAATAAAAAAAAGTTCCTTGGGCTTTGTCATAAGGCATTGTTTTAAATGTATAAATCAAATATAAATCAAAATTATAAATAAAAAATTTGTAGATTATAAAAATCCTGAAACAGCCCTCCCTATCGCTATTTAGATTTAGGATAAATCAAAAGACTGTAACGCCAACATGATAATGTCCTAATATACCAAAATGAAAATGTCCTATTCATGAATTGCTAAACTGTCTCTTTTGGAAGGAGGAGACAGCATGAGCAGAAAGGACATTCAAGCATATAACGGAGGTGGCAGCGTAGAAACAGGACATTTTCATTTTGGTGAAAACAGGACATTTTTATTTTGGCTTGACACAAAGCAAAAAACTATTGACAAACGGGTTAATAATAGTTACTATTAGTTCCTAAGAAATATTAAAGATTGTTATTAGTTATTTTTTATTTCTAATAGTTACTATTTAAAATGGGAAAAAAGGTAAAAAAGACAAGAAAGCCAAAGGAGAAACTGAAGGTGAAGGCAGTTCTTGTCAGATTCACGAGTGCAGACTTTGAAAAGCTTGAGGAGATGGCGGATGCGCTGCAGATACCAATTGCAGCGGTTATAAGACAATATGCAATTAAGGGCATTGCTGCCGGACAGAAATAAAACCAATTACAAGGAGGAAGAAATTGAAACTACTGCACATCGGATGTTGGGGGGACTTCAGGAAAAAGTACGGGCACGAGGTTGCGGCATGGGCAAGGAGCGAGGCCGAAAGAAAAGGAATAAGGCTTGAAGACGACACGGAGGTTTTTTACGATGCCCATAATCACGCGGAGCCGGTCATCTATTTCGACAAAGAGGCGGTAAAAGAGACCATAGGCTGTGCCGTAGACCTGAGCAAATACTGGCTCAAAAGGAAATGTGCGCCGAAGAAACAGGCTCACGGCGAAAACCAGATGCATTTTTACTGGGCAGAACAATATTAAAAGACGTAGAATGGTGCGAGAGAGGGGAGTTGAACCCCTACGGTTGCCCACTGGATCATAAGTCCAGCGCGTCTGCCAGTTCCGCCACTCTCGCTAAATGATTTTAAAGGATTTTCAGATTCGAGGTCAAACAGCGCAGAGCCGCAGCGCTACAGAATTACAATAGCCGTTTAGGACTTCCACGCTCGTTATCAGAAATTTCAGCCCGCATCTATTCATAAACTTTGTTATGCCGGAAGACAAAAGAAACGGCAGACTATGCTTTTTTCGGCCACTATGCCACAAGAGATACGGCATCTGACCAAGGACGTGCTGAACAATCCGGGCACCGGGCCAATCGTGTAGGTGAACAACTGGTCAAAAACGGCTACCGCGCTACTTCTTTGCAGGGCAACCTCTCGCAGGCGCGGTGACAGGCTGCGATGAACGGTTTCCGCCGCAGCAACCCGGACCGGCAGGCAAGTCTTACGGGGCAAAGAAAGACATCAGACAAAAAACAGTGCGCGGTTCGAGGTGAAAAGGGATTAATCAATAAGAGCTTATGGATTCCGGCGTTTCGAAGAATTCCTCAGGCAGGCCGTCTGCCTGGGGTGCTTCCTCTTTCACTTCCGCCGGAGCAATACCCACAACAGGGGTTTCTACCGGCAAGGACTTTAATATTCTAACAAATTCTCCCTT
>OGCL01002726.1_pt1 | contig 11726 bp, 8 predicted proteins | sample 1570041 | NCBI WGS metagenome assembly OGCL01 (sample SAMN06266162, study PRJEB24511) | hot springs metagenome | isolation source: Hot spring water | place: South Africa: Limpopo | collected 2015-06-22 | reverse complement strand
TCCGCCAGCAAGATCGCCTCCCCTTATACGAACAGGCACTCAGCCAACTGGCCGCACAACAGATGACTTATGCCTGTGCCTGTAGCCGCAAGCGACTACAAGGTCAGAGCCGTTATCCAGCCACCTGTCGTAACGCGCATCTCAATCCAGCAGGACACGCGATGCGGCTGCAAGTCGAAGATCGTGATCTGTGCTTTACTGATCGGATTCAAGGCCAACAGTGTGACAACCTGCAACACAGTATTGGCGATTTTGTACTCAAACGCCGCGACGGCATTATCAGCTATCAGTTGGCAGTAGTGGTGGATGATGCAGCGCAAGGCGTGACTGAGGTGATGCGAGGAGCGGACTTACTGGATAATACCGCAAGGCAAATCTGGCTGGGACACTGTCTGGGCTTGCCGACTCTGCGTTATGCCCATCTGCCACTGGCGATGAATGCCAACGGCCAAAAACTATCCAAGCAGAATCTGGCGCAGCCGCTTGATCACCACAATGCTGGCCAGCTCATCCGGCAAGCCTTGCTCGCGCTCGGACAGCCTGACCCCGCTGGCGGATCAGCGGCACAACGGTTACAACATGGCGTACACTATTGGCAGTTGGCGAATATTCAGCCACACGTTAGATTAGCAGGTGTCTATCAATAGCGGACAATCGAACGGAATCAATATGTATGTCAGTCGAATGATTCTTTTGGTGGTGTTTGGCGTGTTTATGTTGCCGCCATTGGTGGCACAGTTGGCCATGCGCGTGCCGCACGGTTGGTTAATGCCCGCAGGGTTATGGGCGCTGATTATCATCGGTTGCTTCTGGAGCATGCAGACGGAATATCGCACTCATGGCTGAGCAACTGTTCGCAGCGTTTCAACTCAAGCATGCGCTGGTACCGCTCAGCTTTTTGTATTTTATCTTGCTGATGCTCTTGGTTCGTACCGTCGCACGCGGCAGGCTGTTGCATCGACTGATGCACCACTCTGGGCTGCATACTTTGGCGGTTGGGGTGGCATTGGCTGCATGGGGGCTGTATATCCTGCCCGGTGCCGCTTATCTGGAGGGCTTTAATTATCTGGCCTATTTGATCGGGATTTCGGCGTTATTTTTGTGTGCGCCGGTGTTACTTGAACCAATCTTACGGCTGGTGAAAAACTATCAACTGATCTCGCTCCCCGACCTCTTGGCATTTCGCTATAAAAACCGACTGGTTGGGCAATTATCGACCAGTTTTTTATTGGTGATTACGCTCGTTTATTTTGCTATGCAAATTTTAGTGTTAGATCAGGTGGTGCTATCACTGGGTGGTCAATTGCAGCATAGCCTGATGATATATTTCATATTAATTTTATTTTTACTGTATGTGCAGCGATTGGTGACGCATGCTGAATACCGTAACAATAAACCCCTGATGTTGGTGATTGCCCTTCAGTCCTTGATTAAAATGGGCTTTTTAGTTGTATTGTCCTTGGGTTGTTTGTTCTGGGTATTCGACGGTTGGACGGGATTATCAAGCTGGTTGGCACAACATCCGCATGATGTACAACGACTGTTTGCCCCGATGAACTCTGGCTCATGGCAGCTTGCGGTGTTTTTATTTTCGTTTTTCGCAATTTTAATGCCACATATGTATCAGTCGATTTTTGTCGAAAATAATCGACCTGACGAAATGAAAAAAATCAGCTGGGGCGTCTCGCTGTACTTGCTGCCACTGGCGGTGATTGTGCCGATTCTGATGTGGGCGGCGATTAAACTAGGCTTGACTGCGCAACCTGCACAGATGCTACAGAATGTGGTACTGGCACTCGATCAGCCATGGCTGGCATTGCTATTTTATATTGCGATTCTATCAGCACTGTGTAGCAGCTTGATGATCGGCTTGCTGGCCTTGTCCAGTATGGCCTTTAATCATTTCATCAGTGAGTTTTATCAGCCGAACCAGCAACGCAATACCTTAGAAAGCTATGTGCGCGAACGCAAATTTTGGTTATTAGGCTTGCTGGCTGCATTGGCTTGCTCGCTGTTCGTGTTGCTGCGTGACTATTCATTAGTGCCGATGGGCATTGGTGTGCTGAGTGGTTTTTTAGTGTTGTTACCCGCACTGATCGGGGTGCTGTTTTGGCCGCGTGCGAATGACATCGGTTGTTTGCTGAGTTTGGTGTCGGGCATTGTCAGTTGGGCATTGCTACAATTAATCGTTTTTCGACCAGAACAATTCGACTGGGTGATTGTGCAGTGGCTACATAGCAACTCGCCGGTACTACCGCATATCGAACTCAGCGTGATTACGATTGGCATCTCTTCGCTGGGTTTGGTGCTGGGTTCGATGCTGAGTCGGCAAAGTCACGCAGAGCAGGTGCGAGCCTTAGAATGCGCAGTGTATGATCCTGAGCCAATCCTACGGGTACAGCGTTGGGACATTCGGGCAGCCTGTGTCGAGGATATCGAGGCCGCATTAAGCAAACCGTTGGGTGCAGCGATTGCGGCACAGCAGGTTCAGTATGCCCTACAAGACCTTAACCTCAATTGGGATGAACAACGCCCGAGCCAACTGACCCGATTGCGTGAGCGGCTGAACTTTAACTTATCGGCACTGCTCGGTCCTGCGGTATCACAAGATTTATTAGATCGCGCTTTGCCGTATCATGCACGGCTGGATCTGCCACCGATTGCGGTACGTCACGCACTCGAACAGCGTCTTGATGATGAACAACCCAAAAACCTACTGTCTGGTACAGCGGCAGAGCTTGATGCGCTACGGCGCTTTCATCGGCAGATGCTACACGAACTACCGATTGGGGTATGCTCAGTCAACGCGCAATTTACCATCATGAGTTGGAATCGGATGATGGCCGAGCTGACTGACTTTGGTGATGAGGTGGTCGGTTGGCGGTTATGCGATATTCCGAATGTTTGGGGCGGTGTGCTCATGCAGTTTATGTTGGACACACAACAGCAAACTTATCGCCTCGCGGTGCAACATGATGAACGGCATTATTTGGTGAATCTACAACGGGCAACCGTTGGCGAACCAGATGACCAAAATCAGGTGTTGGTCATCGAAGATGTCACCAAGATCGCTGAACTGGAAAAACAACTGACCCACCAAGATCGACTCGCAGCGATTGGCCGTCTGGTCGCGGGTGTCGCGCACGAAATCGGTAATCCGGTAACCGGTATTGCAGGTCTAGCACAAAATCTGGAAGCAGACTTTGAAGACCCTGAAATCCAAGATACCAGCCAAAAAATCCTCGAACAAACCCAACGGATTCGCAGTATCGTCAATGCCTTAGTCGGCTATGCGCGCACCGACCGACTCGATCAAGCACAACAACAGATCCTTGGACTACGCGACTTGGTCGAAGAGTCGATCAGCCTGACCCGTCTGGGACAACGTAAACCGATTCGGTTTATTAATGTGATTGAGCCTGACTTACAAGTGGCTGGCTATGGACCCCAATTGCATCAGGTGTTTATTAACTTGTTCAGCAATGCGATTGATGCCAGCCTGCAACAACCTGCGCCCGATGGCATCCGAATCCATATCAGTGCCCACCAAAATAACCAACACATTCACATCGAAATCGAAGATGATGGCAGTGGACTGCCGAATAATGAGCTACGCGGTAAGCTATTTGAACCGTTTGTCACCACAAAGCAGTATGGACAAGGCACGGGGCTTGGTTTGTCGTTGGTTCAGGGTATTATTGGCAGTCATGGCGGTCGCATCCAATTAATCGACAAAACCGATTATGATCAAGGCCGCGGTGTGATTGTGCAAATCACCTTACCCGCGATCCATGCAGCAGAGGAGTTATGATGAGTGCCGCACTGCTGATCGTTGAGGACGAAGCACTAATTCGGCAAAACTTACGGCGCATGCTAGAGCGTCACGGCCATCGCGTCAGTGAAGCGGCCTGTGTCGACAGTGCATGCCAGCATGACTTGTCAACATTTGACTTGATTATCAGTGATGTACGCTTACCGGGTGCCGTGGGAACCAGCCTGATTGAACTGGCACGCCCTACGCCGGTACTGATCATGACCAGCTATAGTGATACGCGGGATGCGGTCGCGGCAATGCGTGCCGGTGCGGTGCACTATTTGATTAAACCATTCGACCACCAAGAACTGCTAGTCGCGATTGAGAGCACGTTGAAGCGCTCATCGACAACACGCAGCCATACAACACCGGTGCATACCCTTGGCATGATCGGTGAAAGCCCTGCCATGCTCAAGCTATACGACGAGATCCGCACGGTTGCGCCACTGGCCACCACCGTATTAATTCAAGGTGAATCCGGCACGGGTAAAGAATTGGTAGCACGCGCCCTGCATCAGCTCAGCCCACGCGCTAAGTTTCCGATGATTGCGGTCAACTGCGCCTCGATTCCTGATAGCCTGATGGAAGATGAGTTATTTGGACATGAAAAAGGTGCATTCACCGGCGCGAATAGCAGTCGTAAAGGCTTAGTCGAAGCAGCCGATCAAAGCACGCTGTTCTTGGATGAAATCGGCGAACTGCCACTCGACGCTCAAGCCCGCTTGTTACGCCTGTTGCAAGAGCGTGAAATTCGTCGGCTTGGCACGCACGAAACCCGTAAAGTCGATATTCGGTTGATCGCTGCCACACACCGCAACCTCGAGCAGATGGTCATTGATGGCCAGTTTCGCGCAGATTTGTTTTTTCGACTCAATGTCGTGGCACTCAATCTACCGCCACTCTCAGCGCGTGGACATGACTTGTGCCTGCTGATCGAGAGCCTGATTCAACAGCTTTGTCACCGGCACGGCAAACAGATCGACGGACTGTGCCCTGACGCACTGCAACGCCTGAAACGACACCGCTGGCCGGGCAATATTCGAGAACTACAAAACGTACTAGAATATGCAGTCATCATGTGCAAGGACCGGCTGATTCCGACCAGCCTGATTCGTCTGCCTGAGATGGGTCATGCCAACGGACGTGCCACACTCAGCACAAGCTCATCTAGCCTGAGCTTTGACGATGATATCCCCTTACTCACCGAACCCATACCCGCCGGCAGTGGCAGCTTATTACAACAACAATTTATTGATCTGGTGCGTCAGCTTGAGCCAACACTCAACGAAACCCAACTGGCCGAACAGCTTGGCATCAGCCGTAAAACCCTGTGGGAACGCCGAAAAACCCTCGGCATTCCAAGGATTATTCGGCGCAGATCAAGCTAATAACCGTTCGGCCAATAACAACCCCGTTACACGCCATACGCGTCACGCGCACTTTTCGGTGCAACCTTCTGCGTTTCCTGATCAATCCGCAACAGCACCGCCACCATCAGCATACAAACCATTAATGACGTACCACCGTAACTAATAAACGGCAAGGTCAGTCCTTTGGTTGGGAGCATGCCCATATTCATCCCACCATTGACCATAATCTGCAGCAAGAAAATCACCGCAATTCCATATGCTAAATAACCAGCACGCAAATGCTGATTGAATAGTGCTCGATGACCAATTCGCATCGCGCTACTGACCAAAATAAACAAAATCGCAAACAGCACACAGATCCCGATAAAACCCAATTCCTCGCCGATTACTGCCAGCATAAAATCAGTATGTGCTTCCGGCAGATAGGACAATTTTTGCACACTATGTCCCAGCCCCGTCCCCGTCCACTCCCCCCGACCAAATGCGATTAGACTTTGCTTCAGCTGATAGTCTGAACCTAACTCATCATCCCAAGGATTCGCAAATGAGGTGAGACGCTTTAGACGATACGGCTCCAACAGAATCGCCATCATCAGCGCACCCAATGCCCCGATAAACAGCAGCCAGAACTGCCGTGCTGGTGCACCGGCCAAGAAAAACACCGCCATCATACTGGCGACCACCACCACACTCGCACCCAAATCTGGCTCAAGCAGCAGCAACACCAACACCGAGGCCATCGGAATACATAAGCGCCAAAACCCCGTCCAACTAAAGCGGATCTCATCGGAACGGCGCACCACATAATCGGCAGTGAACAGCACCATGACAAACTTAGCCAACTCAGACGGCTGAAAATTCACACCGGCGACCGACAACCAACGCTTACTGCCGTTAATGCTTTGACCAAAGATCAGCACCGCACCCAGCAAAGCCAACACGATCAGCCACCACAAAAATGTCTGCGAAAACCAAATTTTGAGCGGAATCCGAATCGCAACAAAGGCCACCGCCGCCGCTGCCACCAGATAAATCATCTGACGGGTGATAAAGTACAACGGATCACCCATCCGCTGTGCCGCAAACGGCATTGACGCCGACGCGATCATGGTCGTGCCAATACACAACAACGCCAACACCGCAAAAATCAACAGGCGGCGCGCCGTTAACTCATCCAATAGATTAGGCCACTGGGTAAACTGCTGCCAAAAACCCGCAAAACGCTGCATCATGTGGCTGCTCCAGCCTGTACTTGCGCCATAAATTGCGCACCGCGTTCTTCGTAATTTAAGAACATATCAAAACTGGCACAGGCCGGCGAAAACAGCACTGCATCGCCCGCTTGCGCCAATAAACGCGCCTGCGCAATTGCATCCGCCAAGGTCACAGCATGTACCTGCGCAATCTGATTGCCAATCGCTGCGGCGATTTTTTCGGCATCCTCACCGATCAGCACCACTGCCCGCGTATAGCGCTGCAAGGCGGCGCGTAACGGTTTAAAATCTTGGCCTTTGCCCACCCCACCCAAGATCACCACCAAACGCTGCTGCTGTGGCGCAAGCGCAGCACCAAGCCCTTCAATCGCGGCCAGTGTCGCACCGACATTAGTGCCCTTCGAGTCGTTATAAAAACTCACGCCAGCCTGCTCTGCCACAAACTGACAGCGATGCGGCAACCCGCCAAACTGCTGCAATGTCTCTAGCATACTGGCCAGCGGCAAGCCGACCGCTTCACCGAGTGCCAGTGCAGCGAGCGCGTTGGCGATGTTGTGATTGCCTTTGATTTTCATCAGACTGGCTTTCAGCAAACGCTCACGACCACGCGCAAGCCATGCCGTGCCATCGGCATCGCGCAACACGCCAAACTGATGCATATCGGGTGCATTTAACCCAAAACTCACGCACGGCGTATCATCGGAAATCAGCGGACGAGTCAGCGGGTCGTCACGATTGATCACATAACGCTGACAGCCCTGAAAAATCCGGTGTTTGGCTTGGTGATAAGCCAGCATATTGCCATGGCGATCCAGATGGTCTTCGCTCATGTTCAGCACAACAACAACCGCAGCGTTGAGGTGTGAGGTCGTTTCTAACTGGAAGCTGGACAGCTCTAATACGATCAGTTCAGGGTCGTTATTCAATAACTCTAGCGCAGGCGTGCCCAGATTTCCGCCGACCGCGACGCGCTTACCGGCATCGCGTGCCATATCGCCGACCAGAGTGGTCACGGTACTTTTCGCATTCGAGCCAGTAATTGCGACAATTGGCAAATTCGTCGCACGGCGTAACAGTTGGATATCACCAATAATCGACACGCCTGCGCGTTGTGCGGCTTGTAATTCGGGTTCGTTTGGTGAAATGCCGGGGCTTAAAATAATTTCTTCGGCGCGGCACAGCAGGTCTTGATCAAGGCCACCAAAGTGACAATCCACCCCTTCAGGAATTTCAGCGACGTTCGGTGGGGTCAGGCGGGTATCATTGACCGCGACGCGATAGCCTTGTGCCGATAAATATTGGACGGCTGACAGTCCGGTTTTGCCCAAACCGACCACGACCCGTAAGCCCCCGCGCTGAATCAACATGCTGTATTCCCTCTACCCAAACCATTAGACCACCAGCCGAAAATGGTAGCACTGTGTTGGGCAGTTGGGGTAACAGATTCTTGTGGTTTGGACAAACCATAATGCTACATACTCAGAGTTTAAACTCAACCTTATCTGCTAAATCGCGGCCACTCACCTCTAGAGCCAGACTGATAATTTTTCTCATATCATTTCTGCTGTAGTTTGTACCGATCCACCATCCTGCTCGAAATTCAAAAGCATGTAGCTCACATAAATCGGGGCGTCCGGCATAGAGTTCAGCCCTACTCCGTGCAACATACCTTCTTGTTTGTCCGTGCTTAACAGAACAAAAACGCTCTAGAAAACCAGAGTCCTTCGAGGAGAGATATATAAAAATCTTACACATCAAATCTTTGGCGGAAGATACCGCAACATCTTCACTATTTACCTTCAACACCATCTCGACTTGCTTATCTGAGGTACTTTTTCTATGAAGCACCAACTCTTGATCGGCTGCGATAACAGCTTTCATGTTTGTAGAGGGAGTTTTTCTAATTTTTTGCTCTTCTGTAATCACGTCTAGCTTATGGTTGGAGCTTAAAAAATCCGCACATTTGTCTAGGCTTGGCCTGTAGCCACACATATCTTCGACTTTATCGGCAAGCAAATCTAGTAGAATAGAATCCTGATCTGACAATAAAGACTTCCAAGCTTTTGGAAAGGCACTCTCAACCTCCCTAGCTCTTGTTACGTTTTTATAGTCAGCCCTTGCATCAATCAATGCCTGTCCCGAACACACTCGATGGTATCCAAGGTACCGAATAAAACGCTCACTTGCCTCTTCAGCAGTTCGCTCAAGCAAGTCTATTTTATACAAGCGGCGCTCGTCATACCTACCTTGCTCTGCAGGCAAATAAATACTCCATTCTTGACCATCTGTTAAAACAGCTATTGGAATGCCTTGATGAAAAGCGTACTCAAATAGCTGCCTGTCTGCACCACCGGAAAGTCCAACTTTTTTGACTTCAATAAAGATTGTTGGGCGATTTTTAGGGTAACACAAGGCATAGTCAACTCTTCGACCTTCAAGCGAATACTCTGGAGTAACAATATCCGTTTCAAAGACAGGCCAGTTTAAGGCATTAAGAATTGGCAACACAATTCCTTGAGATACCGCAGCCTCGGAGGTGTAAATACCTTTCTTTAAATTTTCTTTTACACGGTTAAGATGAGAAATCATGTAAGCATCCCTGCTAATAAAAACTATAACAACTTCAAACCACTCTGCCCCGCAGGCGTGACACGAGCAATTTCGACCTCAAACACCACGTTACGACCGGCCAGCGGATGATTAAAATCCACCTCAGTCACGTCGTCGTTGACCGATTTGACCACACCGGCCAGCGTCGTTTTGGCTTTGTCCTCAAACTCAATCACCTGATCAAGCACCGGACGCTCACCAAATTTCACCGTATCAAAGGTCTGTACGTTGTCCGCGTTCCACTGCCCAAACGCATCTTCCGGCGGCAAATGCACCGTGCGACGATCACCCGCCCGCAAACCGAGCAAGGCTTTTTCGAAGCCTTCCAGCAAGTTACCGTCGCCAATGGTCAACTCCACCGGCTCAGTGCGGCTGCGTGTGTTGTCGATTTCAATGCCATTTTCCAGCGATACCGAAAAATGCAGCGACACCCGCGAACCCTGCGCAATTCGAGTATCTTCGTTTGGATTGATAAAATCAGTCATACAAAATCCTTTATCTCAGTCTCGGCTTTGATCTTGGCTCGCTTGCCGGGCGAGGCGATGTTTTTCCAAAAAAAACGTGTCAATCAGCATCAAAATCACCCCGAGCGTGATCGCACTATCCGCGATATTAAACGCTGGAAAATGCGAGTCGTTATAGTAGACGTGAATAAAATCCACCACATAACCCAAAGTAACACGGTCAATCAGATTGCCGATTGCACCACCCAAAATCAGCGACAACGCCGCCGCCAGTACCACAGTGTTTTTGGGTAGACGCAGCAACCACACGGCAAAAATCACCGACACCACCGAAGCAAGGCTGGTAAAAAAGTAACGCTGCCAGCCGCCCGCATCCGACAAGAAGCTAAACGCCGCGCCGTAATTATGCAGCAGCGTCCAGTTCAGCATCGGCATCACCGGCACGGGTTGCGCGTAGACCAAATGTGCCACCGCAATCGACTTCGTCCACTGATCAATGACAATCGCCAGCAACGACAGCAATAGCCAAAACGCATTTTTGCTGTTCCAGCCGGTGCGTAACGTGTTCAGGTTAAGCACTGATTTAAGCATAGCAGCGCACCTCTCCTGTTCCCGTCACGTTATCGACACAGCGGCCACAAATCTCAGGATGATCGGCATGTGTACCGACATCTGGCCGCACATGCCAGCAGCGCGCACATTTCACACCCTCGGCTGGACTGACCTGCACGCGCAAACCGGTCAAATCAGTGCTTTCGCCTTGCTCGGCATATGGTTGCACATTGGCTGCGCTAGTGATCAAGACAAAGCGCAATTCATCGCCCAGCTTGTCCAAAACGGCTTTGAGCGCGTCATCTGCCCACAAGGTGACTTGCGCCGATAGGTTTGCGCCGATCAGTTTGGCGTTACGCGCATTTTCGATCTGTTTATTCACTGCGGCTTTGACCTGCAAAATGGTTTGCCAATCGTCATCGCTGATCTGTGCCGCCACATCGACCACCGGCAAGGCGTACCATTCGGCAGTAAATACATATTTGCTGCTGGTTTCGGCCAGCGCTGACCATGCTTCTTGCGCGGTAAAGCTCAAGATTGGCGACATCCAGCGCACAAACGCTTGGGTCAAATGATACAGCGCGGTCTGCGCCGAGCGACGCGCCACCGAATCGGCCTGCGTGGTGTATTGGCGGTCTTTGATAATATCCAGATAAAACCCGCCCAAATCACTGGCACAGAAGCTGGTCAGCAGCACGGTGACTTGGTGAAAGTCCATCGCGTCATACGCGGCTTGAATCTGCGCTTGCACTTGTGCAGCACGGCGGATGATGTATTGATCCAGTTCGATCAGTTGATCGACCGGCAGCGCATGCTGTGACGGCACAAAGCCGTTCAGATTGGCCAGCAAAAACCGCACCGTGTTACGGATACGCCGATAGCCATCAATCGCACCGGCAAACACTTTATCGCCCGCCGCCATTTCGTAGCGGTAGTCAGTCGAAGCAATCCAGAAGCGCAAAATATCCGCGCCGCTTTTTTTGATCACGTCTTGTGGGGTGATCACGTTGCCCTTGGATTTGGACATTTTGTGGCCTTTTTCATCGACCACAAAACCATGTGTGAGCACCTGTTTAAACGGGGCACGCTGATTGATCGCAATCCCCGTCAGCAGCGAGGTCTGGAACCAACCGCGATGCTGATCAGAGCCTTCAAGGTATAAATCGGCAGGCGAGTGCAATTCATCGCGCTGATCCAACACCGCGTAATGGGTCACGCCGGAATCAAACCACACATCCAGCGTGTCGCTGCACTTGTTGTAGTGCGCCGCGTCATCGCCGATCAGCTCACGCGCATCCAGATCAAACCATGCCTGAATACCACCGGCTTCGATGCGTTGCGCGACTTGCTCCATCAGGTCTAAGGTGTCAGGATGCAATGCGCCGCTGTCTTTATGCACAAAAAACGCAATCGGCACGCCCCACGTCCGCTGCCGCGAGATACACCAGTCTGGACGGCCTTCCATCATCGCTTCGATGCGGTTTTGACCCCATTCAGGAATCCACTGCACGCCCTTGATTGCATCCAACGACGCTTGGCGCAATCCCTGCACTTCCATATTGATAAACCACTGCGGCGTGGCACGAAAGATGATTGGAGTTTTATGCCGCCAGCAGTGCGGATAGCTGTGTTTGATGACGACATGCGCCCACAGCTTGCCGTTTTCTTTCAGTAGTTCAAGGATTTGTGGATTGGCTTTATA
>OGCL01002725.1_pt1 | contig 11727 bp, 14 predicted proteins | sample 1570041 | NCBI WGS metagenome assembly OGCL01 (sample SAMN06266162, study PRJEB24511) | hot springs metagenome | isolation source: Hot spring water | place: South Africa: Limpopo | collected 2015-06-22 | reverse complement strand
GGCGAGTTGAACATGAACCACTTGGTCTTCGGCGTGATCGCCTTGTCCAGCTGTTCGGCCGTCAGCTTGAAATTGTTCTCGATCGTCGTTTCGACGAACACAGGCGTGCCGCCGCAAAGCGCGATCATTTCCGGATAGGACACCCAGAACGGCGCCGGGATGACGACTTCATCTCCCGGATTGATCGTTGCCATGAAGGCATTGAAAAGAATCTGCTTTCCGCCCGTACCCACGATTACCTGCTCGGGCTTGTAATCCAGGCCGTTCTCGCGCTTGAACTTGTCAGCGATCGCCTTGCGCAGCTCCGGAATGCCGGCAACCGGCGTATACTTCGTCTCGCCGCGTGCGATCGCAGCCACAGCCGCATCCTTGATATTCTGCGGCGTATCAAAATCGGGCTCGCCGACAGAGAGCGAAATGACGTCTTTCCCCTGCGCTTTGAGTTCCCGGGCCATCTGCGTGACGGCGATGGTCGCGGAAGGCTTGATGCGGGAAAGGGCGTCGGCAAGGAAAGCCATTGTGCAGGTCCTGAGTTGATTGAACATCGACCCCGCTCCCCGGGGCCTCAGGTCCAAGCTCTATGGCGAAAGAACCCCTGCCTTTCAAGCGGAAAGCTGCGAACCGCCAAGAGTTTTGCGTCACCGTGCCAATGCCGGATCCACAGGGAGCTCGAAGCCACCGGCGAAATCACAATTCGACATGTAAAACGCCACAATTTCGTCGTCCTGCCGACGTGATCGCAGGGTTTCATGCGGTCAAGTCAATGAGACGAGGCGATTGCCATGGATTACGAATTGGAAGCTCGCACACCCCCTTCCCGCCGCAGCCGTTCGCTTGCGTGGTTGGCGGCTGCCAGCGGCCTGGCTCTGGCCATGTTCATGTTCGGAAGCCCCGGCGCCGCCTCCCCGCCGAGCGCCCCTCCCGGCATCCAGAGTCCAGGCGGGCCAAGCACCCATGCCGACCGCCTGACCACCGCAAGCATTGTGAGCCCATCCCCCGTCCGGTTGGTTCAAGTCCCTGCCGCAAAAGGCCAGAACCCGCCGCTCCCCGAGAGGGAGCGCCATCTCCTTATAGTTCTCCTTTTCGCTTGCTTCGCCGTTATGGCAGTCGGCGGCCTCGCCCTTTGGAAGCGTGGATGGCACGAGCTTGTCCGAGGCGTCCACGCCAAAGACCAGTAGGCCAAATAGACTACTTGATATGTATGTAGTTTCGTAGATACTGGCTCCTACCGAATGGGAGGAGCCATCATGAAACGCATTGCAGTCCTGGGTGCCGGTCTCGGCGGCACGATCATGGCCTATGAGTTGAGAGACCGCCTTGGCCGGGAAGCCGAGATCCATCTCTTGAGCAAGGGAGCGACCTATTCCTTCGTGCCCTCCAACCCCTGGGTCGCAGTCGGCTGGCGCGGACGTGAAGAAATCGAGGTGGATCTCCGCCCTGCCTGCGCCAAGCGCAACATCACCTTGCACACGCAGGGCGCAGCCCGCGTCCAGCCAGGTGACAACAAGATCGAGATGCTCGACGGCAGCACAATCGAATACGATTACCTGGTCATCGCAACCGGTCCTGATCTCGCCTTCGACGAGATCGACGGGTTCGGGCCGCAACACTACACGCAATCGGTCTGCCACGTCGATCACGCCCTGGCCGCGAAAAAGGCATTCGACAAGCTTGTCGCCAATCCGGGTCCCGTCGTCATCGGCGCAGTCCAGGGCGCTTCCTGCTTTGGTCCGGCCTATGAGTTCGCCTTCATCCTCGACAAGGCCCTCCGCGATGCAAGGATTCGCGACCGTGTGCCGATGACCTTCGTCACGTCCGAACCCTATATTGGTCATCTCGGCCTTGATGGCGTCGGCGACACCAAGGGTCTGCTTGAGAGTGCGCTACGCTCAAAGCACATCAAGTGGCTCACCAATGCCCGCGTGAACCGCTTCGAAGCGGACAAGGTCGTGGCCGAAGAGATCAACGATGACGGCAGCGTCAAGGCTACGCACGAGATCCCCTCGGTCTACACCATGATGCTCCCGGCATTTCGAGGCGTGGAAGCAATTCGCGGCATCGAGGGGCTAACAAATCCGCGGGGCTTCATCCTTGCAGACAAGCATCAGCAAAACCCGACCTACAAGAACATCTTCTCAGTCGGCGTTTGCGTTGCAATCCCGCCCATGGGCAAGACGCCCGTACCGGTCGGCGTACCGAAGACAGGCTTCATGATCGAATCCATGGTGACCGCCACGGCGCACAACATCGCCAACCTGATTGCCGGGGAGGAAGTCAACGCTCAAGGCACCTGGAACGCCGTCTGCCTCGCCGACTTCGGAGATGGCGGCATTGCTTTCGTCGCCCAGCCACAATTGCCGCCCCGCAACGTCAATTGGTCCTCGCAGGGCAAGTGGGTCCACGCCGCGAAGATCGGCTTCGAGAAGTACTTCCTCTACAAGGTGAAGCTCGGCAAGTCGGAACCCTTCTACGAGAAGCTTGCGCTGCAGGCGCTTGGCATCGACAAGCTGAAGGCGGTGAGCTTCGACACCTAGCCGCGATCGCGGCGCCTCTTCACACTTTGCAGAAGAGGCGCCTTCTTTGCTCGCCCCGCCTTGTCGCCAGCGCTTCAGCTCCCACATTGAGGCGATCAGCCGGGACGAGGAGATGTTGATGCCATACATGTGGGACAGAAAGGCGCCGCTTGCCGCAGTATTGATCGCCCTATCTTTGGCCCTACCCGCCTCGGCTGAAGAAACCCGGCAGCATCGGGCCGGCAGCGTGACGCTGAACGTCACCAGTATTGCCGGCGGTCTGGAGCATCCCTGGTCCGTCGAGGTGCTTCCCGACGGCGGCTACATCGTCACTGAACGCCCCGGGCGCATGCGGATAATTCGGAATGGCACGGTCGGCCAGCCCCTGCTCGGACTGCCAAGGGTCGCCGCCACCGGTCAGGGCGGGCTGCTTGATGTCGCGCTCGCCCCCGACTTCGCCCAGACCCGGACTCTGTTTTTCACGGCAGCGGTTCCGGGGCCGGGTGGCCAGGGTACGGGTGTCTTCGCCGCGCGTCTCAGCGCCGACGAACAACGGCTTGAGGAGGTGCGCCGCATCTTCCTGATGAACAAGCTCACGGGGACCGGGCAGCATTTCGGCTCCCGCATCGCCATCGCCGCCGATGGAAGCCTCTTCTTCGGCATTGGTGATCGCGGAGACGAGGACCGCGCCCAGGACGCCCTTGATCACGCCGGCAAGATCCTGCGGATCAATCCCGACGGCAGCCCGGCCGCCAATCTTCAAGGCCAAAAGCTGCCCGAGGTCTGGTCGAGCGGCCACCGCAACCCGCAGGGCATCGTCATCGACCCCGTTGACAACCGCCTCTACACGGTTGAGCACGGTGCGCGCGGCGGTGACGAGATCAACTCACCGGAACGGGGCAATAATTACGGCTGGCCGATCATTTCCCACGGCAAGCACTATTCCGGCGCCGAGATTGGGATCGGCCAGTCAGCCGATGGCTACGAGCAGCCCCTTTACTACTGGGATCCATCCATTGCTCCGGGCGCGCTTGCCGTCTATCGCGGCGCCATGTTCCCCGAATGGGACGGGGACTTCCTGGTCGCTGCCTTGAAGTACCAGCTCGTCGCCCGCATTGAGCGCGGCGATGACGGCACAATCGTCCGGGAGGACCGCATGTTACAGGGCGAGTACGGACGCATCCGCGACATCACGGTCGCACCCGATGGCTCCATTCTGCTCGTCACCGACGAGGAGGATGGGCAATTGCTGCGCATTACCAAAGCCGACGAGAGTTGAAGACACCGTGCCTAGGACGGTTTGAGCGCCGCGTTTCAGCCAATTCCGGTGCACGCCGGTCGATTTAGGACCCTCCGCACGCACGCAAATCAAAACGCGGACACGAAAAATTTCATTCGCAATTTTGCGTGTTTTCGGAGGCTTTTCGCTCAAACTTCATCGCAAGCGATGCAAATTTTCGCCAAAGTGGCGCCTGACTGGCTTTGGGCGATCGCGAATCAGGCTGTTCGCACTGAAAACAAAGGACTCTCCCCTTCGAAAGGGTTAAACTTTCACTTGCCAATTTCCGACAAAGCAAGCACTCTTCGTGAGTTCGGGCAATTTTGCGAGCATGGGAAGACCTATAAAGTAGTGCGCGCCGGGGACGCTATAACAACCCCGGGCGGGCGAACTTGAGAAGGTGGAAACATCGTCTGGAGTTAGTCTGCGGTAACAGGGCCCCTTTCCTCCAATATCGACAAATGCCTGTCGCTCACCCGCTTGCGGGTACATTGCAATGCTGCCCCGCCGAATACGGGCAGAGAGAAAAGGACCTGACGCATGGCCGAGACTGGCACTGTAAAATTCTTTAACACCGACAAGGGCTTTGGTTTCATCAAGCCCGACAACGGCGGCGCGGACATCTTCGTCCACATCTCCGCTGTTCAGGCATCGGGCCTGTCGGGTCTGACCGAAAACCAGAAGGTCAGCTTCGACACCGAACCCGATCGCCGTGGCAAGGGCCCTAAGGCCGTAAACCTGCAGATCTCCGGCTGATTTCACCCGGATTTCTACGAATTGCGGCCCGGCATTTGTGCCGGGTTTTTTCGTTCAGCCTCCGTTCAGGCGCGTCCTTTTAGTTTGAAAACATAGCCGGTGGCCCGAACAGCCCGCACCGGCAGATGAATTCCGCTAGGTCGAGGAACGACGTCATGATCAAATTCGCGAAACATGCCCTTCTCGCTGCCGCAGTCACACTGACGCCGATCGCTGCCGCCAGTCAGGCCGAAGCTGGCGACCGTTACTATCGCCACCATCGCAGTGATGATGCGCTGGCGCTCGGCGTCATCGGGCTGGCGACAGGTGTCATCGTTGGTACGGCACTGGCCAGCCCCCCGCCGCAGCGCCGCGTCTACATTGATCGTCCCGTCTCCGTCTATGACGACCGTGACTATTACATCGATGACTATCCGCCGCCGCCGCGCAACACCTATCGTCCGCGTCCGGTTTACCAGAAGCCACGCCCTGTCGTTCAGTCTTACGGCATCGAGCCCTGGACCGGCGCTTGGTATGACTACTGCTCGCAGCGTTACCGGAGCTTCAACCCGCGCACCGGCACCTTCGTCGGCTATGATGGCCGCACGCATTTCTGCACGGCCGGCTGAGCCGACCGTACCCGCACCGCAGAATCGAAAAAGCGCCGGTAACCCGGCGCTTTTGTCGTTCAAAGACCCTGAATGAAGGGATTGGAGCGCCGCTCGTCGCCGATCCGGCTGCCCGGCCCGTGCCCGCAGATAAAGCCGACATCGTCCCCGAGCGGCAGCACCTTGTCGCGGATCGAATTCATCAGCGTCTGGTGATCGCCACCCGGCAGATCCGTGCGACCGACGGAACCGTTGAACAGCACGTCCCCGAGATGGGCGAACTTCTGACCACGGTTGAAATAGATGACATGTCCGGGCGCATGTCCGGGGCAGTGATACACTTCGAAACTGTGATCGCCAAAGCTGACTTTATCGCCGTCTTCCAGCCACTGGTCAGGCATGACGCTGCGAAGGCCGCCGATGCCATAGCTTGCCGCTTGCGTCTCGATCCGCTGCAGCAGCGGCAGATCGTCCTTGTGCGGGCCAATAATGGTAAGGCCGGTCTTCTCCTTCAGTTCGGCGGCCCCGCCGGCATGGTCGAGATGGCCATGCGTCAGCCAGATCGCTTTCAGGGTAATGGCATTTTCCGCGATAACCTGCAGGATGACATCAACATCGCCGCCCGGATCAACGATCACGCCTTCACGTGTCTCGTCGTCAAACAGGATGGTGCAATTCTGCTGGAAAGGTGTGACGGGAATGATGCCCGCTTGAATCTGGCCCATCGGCTGGCTGTCCTTCTCTCGTATCTGACAAGCGCCATAGCATGGCGCCGTCGCCAGAGGAAAGCGAGAGCCCCCGCCAGGAGGTATTCAGCGGGAAAGGCCGTAGACCTGAGAAACGGGAGAAGCCGGCAGAAGCGAAGCCTGCGCCACAAGAAAGCTTGCAACAGTCAACTTGGCGGCAAACACCAGGATCGCGACGGGACGTAGGTTGGAAGTCGGGGAAATCTGGGCGGTGTGATCGCGGTTCAACATGGCACGAATCCTCTCTCCTTCGGCGAGCCTCACCAAAGCGGCTTGTCCGGGGCTTGTGATTGATCAGTGGAGGGGTAACGAGGATCGCGCCAAGAGGTTTCGCTGCTCAAGCCTTAGCTGTGCGATCTGCGTAAATTTGTTGGAAATCTGCTACACTTGCGAATAGTTTTGCCCGCATGTTTCGCCAGGCAGGCGAGGATGAACGGCGCCCGGCATGGGAGCCCTGGGGAAGCATCGACCCTGTGCGATGAGTGGATGAACCGGCAGCAAAGGCCTCAGGCCTGCTCGCGCCGGAGAAAAGGAATGACGAGCGTGGCCCGACAGTCTGCGACGAAGACTGCCAAGAAAATCCTGCCGGACCTTCCGGTGGTCGATGACAAGTCGATTGACTTCGAAACCATCGAAAGCCTCTTCTTCGCCTATCGTGATTTTGTATCCGATCCCGATGCCATCCTGGCCAAGCTCGGCTATGGCCGTGCCCACCACCGCGTTGTGCACTTTGTCAGCCGCCGCCCCGGCATGACGGTCGCGGACCTCCTTTCCATACTTCAGATCACCAAGCAGAGCCTCGCCCGCGTTCTGAAGGAACTGATCGACAGCGGTTACATCCGCCAGATGGCCGGCCCCGCCGACCGCCGCCAGCGCCGCCTCTATCCGACGCTTGCCGGGCGTGAACTCTCGCTCGCCCTCTCCGAACCGCAGTCGCGCCGCATTGCCCATGCCATGGACGGCATGACGCCAGATGAACGTGCCACCGTGCGTCGTTTCCTCGAGGGAATGCAGAAACAGACCGTGACCCAGCCCCTTGAAACGGACGGAGCCGATTGACGTGTCGAAGAAGATTGAGCTCACCGACGACGCCCCCCACCTGCTGGTGGTCGACGACGACACACGTATCCGCGACCTCCTGCATCGCTTCCTGACGGAAAAGGGGTTTCGCGTTTCGGTGGCCGCCGACGCTGCAGAAGCGCGGCGTAAGCTGGGAGGCCTGAACTTCGATCTCCTCGTCCTCGACGTGATGATGCCCGGTGAATCCGGCCTCTCGCTCACCCAGAGCCTTTCGGACGAAAAGCGGGTGCCGATTATTCTCCTGACCGCCCGCTCGGAAGCCGACAGCCGTATCGCCGGCCTCGAAGCCGGCGCCGATGACTATCTCGCAAAACCCTTCGACCCGCGCGAACTGGTGCTCAGGATCAACAACATCCTGAAGCGCAACATGAACCCGGATGCGCCGAAGATCGAACAGGTCATGTTCGGCCCCTACACCTTCTCCGTACTGCGCAAGGAGCTGCGCAAGGGAGCAGAGGTCATCCGCCTCACGGATCGCGAGCAGGACATCATGTATCTCTTCGCCACCCGCGCCGGGGACACGATCCCGCGGCACGAGCTAGTCGGCAATGACGCCGAGGTCGGCGAACGCACCATCGACGTGCAGATCAACCGATTGAGGCGCAAGATCGAGGACGATCCGGCCAACCCCGTCTGGCTGCAGACGGTACGCGGCATCGGCTATCGCCTCAGCATGGATTGAGGTTATCGCCCGGAACGCGATATGCCTTGAGGAAAGTAGCAGAACATGACGCTGTTCGATCAGATCCGTCGGGATCAGGACCGCAGCCCGGCAACCGGACTGAAGGCCGTTTTGCGCTGGCTGCGTCACCGCCTGCCGACGGGTCTTTATGCGCGTTCGCTGCTCATCATCCTCCTGCCGATGCTGATCCTCCAGACGGTGGTTGCCTTCGTCTTCATGGAGCGTCACTGGCAACTGGTCACCGAACGTCTGTCCGATGCCGTGACACGCGACATCGCGGCGGTGATCGACCTGATGGAACGCTATCCGGCCGAAGAAGATTTCGCCAATATCGTTGACGTCGCAGCAAACAGGCTGAACCTGATCGTGTCGCTGGAGCCGGGGACCGAACTCCCCTCGCCGCGTCCCCGTCCCTTCTTTTCGATCCTCGATCAGATCCTCTCCGACAGGATCGCATCGCAGATCCGCCGCCCCTTCTGGATCGACGCCGTCGGCAAATCCCGGCTGGTTGAAATCCGCATCGTGCTCGGCGACCAGACCCTGCGCATCTTTGCGCCCCGCAATGCCGCCTACGCCTCCAACACGCATATCTTCCTGGTCTGGATGGTATCCACCGCCCTCGTGCTGATCGTCATCTCCATCCTCTTCCTGCGCGGCCAGATCCGACCGATCCTTGCGCTTGCCAACGCTGCGGAAAGCTTCGGCAAGGGGCAGCGTCCGCCGGAAGGCTTTTCGCCGCGCGGCGCCGACGAAGTCCGTCGCGCCGGCCTTGCCTTCATTCTCATGCGCGAGCGCATTGAGCGGCAGATGGAGCAGCGGACGGCGATGCTTGCCGGCGTCAGTCACGACCTGCGCACCATCCTGACCCGTTTTCGTCTTCAACTGGCGCTCGCTGGAGACAGTGCGGACATCGACAGTCTGAACCAGGACATCGATGACATGCAGAGCATGCTCGAAGGCTACCTCGATTTCGCCAAGGGCGAAGTCGAGGAGGATGTCGGCACTCTCGACCTCCGCGAGCTGTTTGAGAGACTGTCAGCCGACTTCGCCCTGCATGACCGCACACTCACCTGGAAGCTTGACGGCGACCCCATGGTACCCGTGCGGCCCAACGCCTTCACGCGTCTCGTCTCCAATCTTGCCTCGAACGCCCGCCGCTATGCCCACCGGCTCGTTATTGATGCGCGTCACACGCCGAAATGGCTGGTGATCACTTTCGATGACGACGGTCCAGGCATTCCGAAGGAGGCGCGCGACGATGTGTTCAAGCCCTTCTACCGTCTCGACGAGGCACGAAACCTGGACGCTTCCGGCACCGGGCTCGGGCTGGCGATCGCCAGGGACATCGCGCGAAGCCATGGTGGCAATGTCATGCTCGAAGACAGCCCGCTTGGCGGCCTGCGCGCGATCATCCGCGTCCCGGTGTGACAATCCCACTTCATAAAAATGGGCCCGAAGGCCCCGTCGTCACATCAGCTTCTTGCCGTTTGGCACGGCTTGCTCGACAGCGGCAAGCACGATCGCCCCATTGGCATCCTCGAAACCGAGCGTCAGCACTTCGGAGCGGAACGGACCGATCTGGCGCGGCGGGAAGTTGACGACGCCGAGCACCTGCCGCCCAACAAGCGTCTCCGGCGTATAATGCACGGTGATCTGAGCCGACGACTTCTTGATGCCAATCTCGGGCCCGAAATCGATTTTCAGCTTGTATGCCGGTTTGCGCGCCTCGGGGAACGTCTCGACCTCGACGATGGTCCCGACACGGATGTCGACCTTTTCGAAGTCGGCAAAGGTGATCTCGGCACCACTCACTGCGCCAGTTCCTCGGCCCGCTTACGCGCCGCCTCGATCGCCTCATCGAACAGCGGCTGCATGCCGTCATCCGCCATCAGCACCGCGAGCGCTGCGGCCGTTGTTCCACCCGGCGAGGTCACGTTCTTGCGCAGGATCGATGCCGGGTCGGGGGACTGGTGCAACAATTCACCAGCCCCCGCGACCGTTTCTCGAGCGAGCCGCATGGCGAGGTCCGCCGGCAGGCCCGCTTTCCGGCCTGCCTCTGCCATGCACTCCACGAGATAAAAGACATAGGCCGGGCCACTCCCGGAAAGAGCGGTCACGGCATTGATATCGGCTTCGCTCGCCACCCATTCAACCGGCCCTGAGACCTGGAGCAGCCGGTGGACGATGTCACGTTGAGCGTCAGAAACGGCAGCATTCGCGAAGGCGCCGGTGACGCCACGGCCGACCATGGCCGGCGTATTCGGCATGGCGCGCACCATGGCAGCCCTGCCGAGATGGGTTTCCATCGAGGCAATGGTTTTGCCGGCGGCGACGGAGACAACCGTCGTCTGCGGGCCGACAAGAGACGTCAACCCTGGAAGCACCGCATCCATGACCTGCGGCTTGAGGGCAAGGAAGAGAATGTCTGCGACCAGTCCCTCCGGCGGCGTCACGGAATGCCGGGCGCCGGCCTCGGCGATGGCCGCCATCATCTTATCGGAAGGACCAGGATCAAGCACCGTCACAGAGGCGCCGGGAACACCACTCTTCAGCCAGCCGGCCAGCATCGCGCCGCCCATGTTGCCGGCTCCGACGAGGACGATCTGTCCGAATGCGATACCCGTCATGCTCAGGCTTCTCCGACCGTCTCGAACAGGACCGCATCCATGGCGCTCTTGGCGTCCATGCCGGACCAGACGACAAACTGGAAGGCCTGATAATAAGCTTCGCAGGCATCAACGGCGGAAGACAGCAGAACCTCCACCTGGCGGTTGGTCGGTTCGGCACCACCGGCCAGCAGCAGCGACTGCCGGAAAATCACCACATCCTCGTTCCGCCACAGATCGAAGTGGCCCATCAGAACCTGGCCATTGACGTAGGAAAGAAGCTTGATGACCTCGTTCAGGCGGTTCTCAGGGATCTTCAGGTCGAAGGCCGAAGCCAGATGCAGCGCCTCAAACTCCTCCATCCAGGAGAAGGAGACATGGTAATCGGCCCAACGCCCTTGGACGGTCATTGCGATTTCGTCTTCGCCGGAACGCTCGAACGACCAGTCATTGGTCGCCGCAACGAACTCGATCATATCGACCGGGTTCGACTGGCGTTCGATTTCGATTTCCATGAGGCTCATGCATCACCTTCTTGACCGGAATGAATACGGGCACCCGGCGAACCGCCGGGCCACTCGGACACCTGAACCGGAAACTACTGAAAACGATTCCGAAGGACCCCAGGGTAGATTACTCACCCTGCCCGAAACTTACGCGGCCCCGCTCAGAATCATCGTTGAAAATCAGTGTATAACCGTGACGAGCCAGCACCAGCCCCCTCCGCCACATTTGGCAGATGCGCCTGTGGATGGCGCTTTCAGAATCGCCTTTGCATCACCCCATAAGCGACTCTGCCGATTGGCTTTTTGCCAGATGTCCACAAGCTGCATTTTTTTCGTCGCAACCGCTGATCTCAGCACGCGTCAAGGTGTTGAAAAAACAAAAAGACCCAAAGCCACAGGCAATGGGTCTTCGATCACCGTGAGATCGGGCCGGGACCTGTCCCGGAACGGGACGCCGCGGTTACTTGGCCTGAGCCGAAAGCTGGGCTTCCAGGATCTCGATACGCTTCTGAAGCGCCTCGTTCTCCTCGCGGGCCTTGAGCGCCATTTCGCGCACGACGTCGAACTCCTCGCGCTTCACGAGATCCATGCTGTTCAGCCAGCGTTCGGCCTGCGCATGGAAAGCGGTTTCCACCTCCTTGCGGATGCCTTGAGCGGCGCCGGCAGCATCCGTCATCAACTTGGCGAAATCATCGAAAATACGGTTGGGACCGGTCGACATGGAATACTCCTCTCAAGCAGACAGCGGACTGGGATTTAACCCTTGAGAAGGAGGTAGGACCAGATCAGCCGGCATGCAAGACGGCAACGACAGATAAAGGTGGTTGAAGGTGTCGCAGTGCGCCCGATTTCATCTTGACCGTGCCAATTCGCAACGCCATTTTCCAGCAGCATTAACGAAAGTACTCCATTGTTGTCAGTTCTGGACCTTTTCGCCGCCGTATCCTTCCCCGCGATCGACCCGGTCGCCTT
>OGCL01002724.1_pt1 | contig 11728 bp, 7 predicted proteins | sample 1570041 | NCBI WGS metagenome assembly OGCL01 (sample SAMN06266162, study PRJEB24511) | hot springs metagenome | isolation source: Hot spring water | place: South Africa: Limpopo | collected 2015-06-22 | reverse complement strand
AACAATACTGAACAATTATAGGGGAGAAAGGATTATGGGCAAAATTATTTCAGTGGCCAATCAGAAGGGTGGTGTTGGCAAGACCACCACAGCGATAAATCTTGCTGCGGCATTAGGCGTTTTGGAGTATAAAACTCTTTTGATTGATGCAGATCCTCAGGCTAATGCCACATCCGGTATTGGATTTGATCAAAAATCTATCACCACGAGTATATATGATTGTATTTTGAATGATGTTCATCCAGCCGATCTAATCCTGCAAACTAAAACCCCGAATCTGGATTTGATTCCAGCTCATATTGATCTGGTCGGGGCAGAAATAGAAATGATTAATCTGCCCGGCAGGGAATTAGTGCTCAAACAAGTATTGGAAAAAATTAAAGATCGCTATCAATTCATAATTATAGATTGTTCCCCTTCTTTAGGATTAGTGACAATTAATGCACTGACGGCATCCGATTCTGTTATTATACCAGTTCAGTGCGAATATTTTGCTTTGGAGGGCCTGGGAAAATTGTTAAATACAATAAAAATTGTGCAGGCTCGTCTGAATCCGGAATTGGAAATTGAAGGAATTCTCCTTACTATGTATGATCAAAGACTTAAGCTGGCCAAGCAGGTTGTGGAAGATGTGCAAACACATTTTGATATGCTCGTCTTTGAAACAATAATTTATCGGAACACAACGCTTGGGGAAGCCCCAAGCCATGGTGAATCAGTCATCATGTTTGATGCAGAATCTAAAGGAGCACAAAATTATCTGGATTTAGCACGCGAGGTGTTACAGAAGAATGATATGACTCAAATTCCCAACCAGGATAAAATTATTGAAGTGTGATGAATAAAAAAAAAGGTTTAGGAAAGGGATTAAGTGCTCTGCTTTCAGCCGTTGAAAATGAAACGGAGCTTCAGTCTGATTTCCAAATTGGAAGTAAATCTTCAGCACCTTCCTATAATGTTCCCTTGGACAGTATTGATCCCAATCCAAATCAGCCCAGAACTGATTTCCCTGATGATTCCTTGGCAGAGCTGTGCGAGTCGATTAAGTCGCTCGGTATAATCCAGCCGCTGACGCTTAGAAAAAAAGAAAATGGCCGTTATGAAATTATTTCTGGGGAAAGACGATTTAGAGCTGCGAAAATGGCTGGGCTAACCGAAGTACCTTCTTACGTCAGATCTGCTGGGGATACGGAGGTTCTGGAGATGGCTCTTGTAGAAAATATTCAACGTGAAGATCTGAATGCACTCGATGTAGCTATTTCCTTAAAAAGGTTAGTGGAAGAATTCAATCTGACGCAGGAACAGCTCAGTCAAAGACTCGGGAAGCAAAGATCTACCCTAGCTAATTTTATAAGACTTTTAAAGCTTCCTCCTGAAATACAGAAAGGGCTTAGGGAGGATAAAATTTCCATGGGTCATGCCCGCGCACTCATCAACGTGGCTGATGCCGGAAAGCAAATCCAAATATTTAGAAAAATTGTTGAAAAAGGCTTGTCTGTCAGACAAGTAGAAGAAATAGTGCGAAATATCTCTAAATTTGAGTTAGAGAAAATGACCGGTGGCCATATTCCTCATCAGAATCCGGAATATTACATGGAATATTTAGAAAAACTAACGGACTTTTTTGGAACAAATGTAGAAATTAGAAGGACAAAGAAGGGAGAAGCCAAAGTGACCATTACATTTAGCAGCGAGGCGGATATGGTGGCTTTTTTAGATAGAATGCCTAATGCATGATTGATTTTGGGCTCGTTGTGTGGAAAACTTCATAATTATCTTATACTTTTAGGATTCATTTTTGTTTTAAAACTCGGCGCAGAGCCATGGTCTTACGCTCAAATAACTTCAGATACTATTAAAAAATCGCATTATCATTCACCTGTAAAGGCAGCCTGGTTTTCAGCTATACTACCAGGTTTAGGTCAGGTTTACAATAAGAAGTGGTGGAAATTGCCCATTGTTTATGGGAGCATGGGCTCAGCGTTTTTTTTTCTGATACATAGCCAGATTGAATACGTGGATGCGCGAGATACTTACAGGGCGCTCACGCTGCCTCAACCTAATCCCTATGTAATATCGGCAAAATATTCAGGGTATGACCCATTTCAGGTGAAAAGTTTTCGCGATTATTACAGGCAAAATAGAGATTATGCAATATTGGCTACTGTAGGTGTATATATTCTGCAAATACTGGATGCTACTGTGGATGCCCACTTAAAAAATTTTGATGTAAGCGACAAACTCAGCTTACATATCAGACCTTCTTATCACACTTCTCCCGGCATTTCCTTGGTCTTTAAAATGAAGTGATGCGACTACTTTTTTACCTGAATTGATTTTGTAACCGGAATTCTTAATAATGTTTACTGAAGCGAGGCTTAATTCACGAGATTATTTATAGTTTGTTTTTTGAATTTTTTATAATCAGCTGGAGATAAACGATTTTTGCCGCCAACCTTATCATATATTTCTCCAAAAGCTTTGGATGTGTTGGGGATTTGGTTGCGTAGTTTTAAGTACATTTCGTGGTTAAACATTTTTCTGAAATCCTCGCGACTGAGCATAGTTCGGGCATACATTGCTTGATATCCTTTATGATCTAGAACAAATTTTTCCAAATCTTGTAATGCTTTAGGTGCATAAAATCCTTGTTTTTTGGGAGTTCCGTATGCGCCAATATCCACATATAATGGGTCTATGTTTCCATCTTGTGATTTAAACGGATTGACTAACCCAACACTACCCGGGTAGGCAAAAATGGACATCGGGCAAAGCCACAAAGGGTAAAGCATGTAATGTTCCTCAAAATATTCTAAGGATTTTTTTAAGTGAGATATGGGTATAAGCATATCCTGTACCACGTGATATTGTTCACGAAGATTTTTTGTAGTCTCTGTTTCGAAATATTTCAAAAGTTTAATGGGAGGCGGCACAGCCCATCCTAAAGTGTATCGAAATAGCGGGTGATTACCAAAAGGAACTATTTCTTCCATTTCCCAAAATAAACTTCTGGTGTGACGGTGATAATAGTGTCTAAGAGGTATAAATTCCTTTCCAACTTGATCGGCTTGTAAATAGGATTCAACATGTTTATAAAACCAAGGTTTCCAAAAGTTTCCAATTGAATTCTTTCGACCTCCTTTATCAGGTTTCTGAGCGAAATCGCCCGTCATCAACACACCTTTTTCCGGGCCAAATAAAAGGAACTCAACAAATTGAACCTCTGATCGTGAAACTTTTTCAAATTCAGTTACAATATTATCTAAACCATGTAGGGGCTTATAGGAAAGCTCTACGTAAGGCTTACAGGGTATTATTCGAAGTTCTGCTGCAACTAAAAAACCTAGTGTGCCGTGGCTCCAGGGAATTGTATAAAACAACTCTGAATTTTCTGTGGTTGAGCATCTCCGCAATTCTCCGTCAGCGGTAATAATTTCCATTGCGTCTACATTGAATTGAAATAATCCAAACTTATGACTGGAAGATTCCACTCCAAACCCGTTTATAAGACCTCCTACGGTTAGTTCATCCAATTCGGGTACGACAGGGAGGGTCCACCCTTGCGGATTTAAAAATTCGGTTATTTGACCCATGTTGACAAACGGTTCTACTCGAATGATTCGTCGATTAAAATCTACCCAAATGATATCTGACATAGGCATATTAATAGGCTGATGGGTTTTCTTATACGCAGGGACTAATTCGCTCATGGCACTCCAACCAGATCGCGATGTGGTTAACGGAGTTGGACAGCCTTGAGCTATCCATTTTTTAACTTGAATTGCTACGTTGTTAATCCGTTCTGTATGTTGTTTTGGAGCAGATTGTAACCATTGTTTGATATAGTTTCTCGATCTATCCCAAATTTTGTATATCACGGAGATCGGAAGTAGAAAAGTTGTAGTAAAAAGTCCCCTGTGGTAAGTAAGGATGTATTCAAAGAGAGATTTCGGGCGAAAATTCTGTGCACTCATCTAAACAGAGCTATATTTGACTTTGAATTAAAAATTCGTTGCCAACTGTGGTAAATCCTTCTGAGTATTTTTAATCAATATGTAATCAAAGGGAATCTGATAACATTGAAAAACAGGACATTTCATAGATATGTTGCTGACTAACAGGGCTTCAAAAGTATAACAATAATAATATTTTTTTTGAAATCAACTTACTTAAGAATTATTGTGCGGGTTTTGATACCAGTTTGAGCATTTTTTCCCATTCTAGGAATCGGGATGCTGTTTGATAGACATCTCTTGGGGTAATACTCGGAATTGTTCGGATGAATATTTCTTCTTCTTCCTTGAGCATTCCTAATTTTTTTTGGGTAATCCACATATCGCTTTGCTTAAATGCTCCATCAAATCCGGCAATAATTCTTCCAGCCATGTAATTTTTGACCTCATCCATTTCATCGTTATCAGGTACGGAAGTGGCAAATTCCCTTATTGATTTAGAAATTAAGTCAAGCGCTTCTTCTATCCTGTTAATGTCTACTTCTGTAGAAATTTCAAATGAAATTGCCCCTTTATATTGTTTTACAGAAGAATAGATGCCATAGGTCAATCCTTCTTTTTCACGAATGACTTTCATTAGACGACTTCCGAAAAATCCACCCAACATGGTTGAAGTAAATTTAAGTTGAGCCAACTGTTGTATATTTTCAAAGTCGGGAAGTCTAAGCAAAATGCGTATGGAACTTTGTTTTAAATCTGGTATGGAGAGTTCCATAAACTCCGAATCGAATGGCTCATGCACGATCTTTGAGAGGGATAGACGAGGTGTAAATATCTCATTTTTAGGCAGCCAATCCAACGAAAAATTATCTGGGATGTGGCCGGCTAATGAAATGCAAAAAAGATGGTTGGGGAAAATTTTTTTCCATTCAGATTCAAGATAATCCGGTGTAAATTCATACACTTGTGTGGGTATCGGAACTGCTGCTCCGGGAAAGCCTTTTCCGAAAAGAAAAGTTCGGGCATGGTAATTTACAAAAGTTGAAGGCTTAGCCAATTGCATAACCAGTTGACGTTCCGTCAGTTTTTGCTGAAGGTGTAATTCATCATTTGTAATTTTAAATCCATGCAGCAGTTCAAGGATGAGATTCAATACATTTTTGAAGTATTTGCTGAGGCAGCTTATTTTAATTTCAGAAAATTCGGCCGCTGATTGCACCGAAAACGATGCGCCTAAATCCTCCAATGCTTCCTGAAATTTTAATGCACTCATTAGGGGATGTGCTTTATCCAGCATATAAAAAATGAAATCGGATTCCAGAGTTTTGATATCATTTAAAAAACCTCTGTTAAAAACAAAGGAGCACAGCATGAATTGCGTGGAATGGTCTTCGAAATATGAAATTGGAATACCATTTTCAGAATTCTCTAATTGAGGGTCTGGTATGCTGAAATCTCTAATTATGTCAACTGGAGGAATTATGCGCATCATTTTTCTGAATTTTGTGAGAAACCATAGTAGATATTATCCCGGCCAATTTTAACGGTATTTTTATTTAGTGTTGTCGTCAGGGTATTTAATGGAAAAATGGGTATCCGAATCGGTTTTTCATTTAATTCGCCAATTTGGAAACTATTTTCGGAAAACATTTTATTATTCCAATAATCAGAAATGGAATTATGCATAGGAGTTACACAACATTCTGTGGAAGAACATTTTTTTACCACTTCCTCTACCGTAAGTTTTTGTAAATATTCAGAGACCTCATTTTTTAAAGACCTTCCTCCGTCATTATCAGAAAATAGCCGCGTAGCCCACTCAGATTTTTCTATAGCTTGGCAAAATGTCATCCAAAATTTAGGTTCTAAGGCTCCTAAGGCCACAAAGCCATCTTTACATCGATAGATGCAATAATTAGGAAGCGATCCATTGAGCATGAAATTATCCAGGTTATCATGAAGTTGGCTCCAGATCATGGGTAGAAAAAGTATTTGCCTGGTAAACTCCGTCATGGGCACCTGTATGTAACATCCATGTCCTGTTTTATGCCGGTATAATAAAGCTGACAACACACTCATCACTAGACCATACGTACCTCCAGCCACATCAGCCATTTGAAATAATGGGACAATAGGATGTCCCTGACCATCTCTCAGGAGGTTGAGCGCACCGCATTCGGCCATATAGTTAAGATCGTGCCCGGCTTTTTTATATTGAGGGGAATCGGCAGAATAACCATTCACTGAAACATAAATGATTTGAGGATTGATTTTTGAGACTTCTTCAAACCCCAAACCCATTTTGCTCATGGTGCCCGGTTTATATTGTTCTACGAGAATATCTGCTCGAAGTATTAAATCTGTTAAAGCTTTTTTGTCTTGAGGGTTATTGCTATCGTATTCTATGAATCTCTTCCCCGCATTCAAAGCCATATATAAAAATGACACCCCTTCCTGTATTGGAGGGTATAGGCGTGCTGGATCTGGATTCTTAATCTCCTCAATTTTTATGACCTCAGCGCCCATTTCTGCTAAAAATCTACATCCAAGAGGTCCAGGAAGAAGTCTTGAAAAATCCAGAACTACGCAACCACTGAGTGGACTATCCATATCTTAATTTTGGCAAATTAAACAGTGTATGAGCAGATTTCATTTTAATCATTGTATTGTTGTATTTAAGTTAACTATAATACACGTATTACTAAACTCAACGAATGCACAAATTTCGGCAGGTGGCACACCAATAGGATTTAAATTTTTGCATGAAACAAAAATTCCTTTAATAGAAATGCCTTCCGTAGATGTTCAAGCTTTACGTCAGCAAGATTCTCTAAACGACCAGAATAAAAATGTGCCATATCGCTTTGCGTACAATCATTTCACTCACATCACACCTCACAATCATGGTTTACAAGTTGATCTTGAAGATGGTAGATTGTGGGCGCTACGTATTAAATCTCCAGGCGCATTAAGTTTAAATTTTGGATTTGAGAATCTACAATTGGCTATTGGAGCCAAACTTTTTTTGTATAATATCGAAAAAACTTTTATTCTTGGAGGATTTACAAAGGATTACGTCAACCCTGATTATCCTTTCGCAACAGAGATTATTCCAGACGATGAAGTAGTCATAGAACTTTTTGAACCGGCTGAAGTGGCAGGACAATCTCATTTTAAAATATTTAGAGTCAGTCATGGCTATAGACCCCTTCCTGAGGTTGGAAAAGGATTTGGAGATGCTGGCAGTTGTATGGTGAATGTGAATTGCCCAGCTGGAAGTCCTTATCAGGATATAAAAAAGTCAGTTATCTGCTTGATTTCCGGAGGTTCTGAATTTTGTAGTGCGGCTTTAGTTAACAATACCAATCAGGATGGCACCCCATATGTACTAACTGCTGATCATTGCGTATCCGGTAGCGTCACCAATTGGGTATTTCGTTTTAACTGGGAAGCTGCTGGCTGCAATAATCCTGCTTCGAGTCCCGCAAGCAGTTCCCTGACCGGAGCTCAGCTGATTGCCAGCAATGCAGGTTCAGATTTTGCGTTATTAAAAATCACAGCATCTAATGCGATAAGTACACTACAAAGTATTGGTGCTGTTTATGCAGGATGGGATCGGAGTACAACGCCGGCTCCCTCGGCTGTATGTATTCATCATCCCAGCGGTGATATTAAGAAAATTAGTCTTACAAGTTCAGCAAACTCTACGGCGACATATTCCGGAGCTCAATGCTGGAAAACCGGCACCTGGACCACAGGTGCAACAGAACCTGGTTCATCGGGGTCACCACTTTTTAATCCTCAGAAAAGAATTGTTGGGCAATTATTTGGAGGGCCTTCATTCTGCGGGGCTTCCACGTCTGATTTGGTAGATTATTATGGTCGCTTCGATGTTTCATGGAATGGCTCCTCTCCTACCACCCGTTTAAGAGATTGGCTTGATCCTGGGAATACCAATTTGATGGTTACTGATTTGTATGATCCAAATAGTCTGCCCATTGCCCTAGATGCATCCATATCAGGCATAATAAGTCCTATCTCTAATTATTGCGGAATCCAAAGTATTACGCCACAAGTAATTATTAAAAATAATGGAACCATTCCATTAACAGCGTGCACCATTCAGTATAAAATAGATAACGGACCATGGCAGAACTTTTCATGGAGTGGAAATTTAATGCAAAATCAAACAAATCTCGTCATACTTCCCGTAATTTCTGGTCTTTCCTCAGGAATCCATACTTACAGCGTTCGCACGCAAAATCCAAATGGAGGCATAGACCAAATTCCTAGTAATGATATGATGGAAGTCAATTTTAATATTGTAAATAATAATTCTTTTAATATTCCTATTTCTGAGGGATTTCAAGGCGTCACTTTTCCTCCTTCAGGTTGGACGGTAATTAATCCGGAGAACTTAGCCTGGAGCTCAGCAAATGTAGGTGGTTTTGGGAGTTCGACAAAATCTGCGGCGATTAATAACTTTAGTACTTCCACTGACCTCACCGGAAATGTTGATGATCTTGTAATGCCTTTTCTCAATACGTCTTCTCTCACAGGGTCCTTCTTGCAGCTATCGTTCGATGTAGCTTATGCGCGTTACAGCGCACAGTTTTCAGATACTCTTAAAGTCTTGGTTTCAACGGATTGCGGAAATTCTTGGACTTTAGTTTATCAAAAATTTGGTTCTACATTGGCTACAGCCTCTGATCAAACTACGGCTTTTACGCCAACATCCAGTCAATGGAGAAAAGAAACAGTATCATTGAATTCGTTCATAGGTTCCCCCGATATTCAGATAAGATTTAGATGTGTAAGTGGATGGGGTAACTGGTTGTATATTGACAATGTCAATATTTCAAATGTTCCACCCCAACCTCCAGTTCCTTCCTTTAGTCAATCTTCTACGCAGGTCTGTCAGGGAGGATCCATTACCTACACAAATACCTCTCAAAATGCGGTTAGTGTGAGTTGGTCTTTTCAAGGTGGAACACCTTCAACCTCTCAAAGTATGGGTAGCGTAACGGTTACTTATAATTCTTCAGGCACATTTATTACAATGCTTTCAGCCACAAGTCCCGACGGAGCCACAGCATCAACAAGCCAGCAGGTTAATGTCTTTGCCAACCCTCAACCTGTCATAGTTCAAAACGGGGCTACTATATCTGTAACAGGAACTTTTAGTTCGTATCAATGGTTCTTAAATGGTTCTCCAATTGCGAATGCCAATTCTTCTGTTTTGAATATTTCTGGCAATGGTTCTTATAGTGTTCAGGTAACCAATGCTCAAGGTTGTACAGGATATTCCAATACTATTCAAATTAATAATTGGTCGGTGGAACCTGGAATTTTAAATCAATTTGAGGTTTATCCAAATCCGGCAAGAGAATTCTTGCAGCTTAGTTTAAACCCAGAAAATCTACAGAATATTGAAATCTTCGATAATACAGGTCGTCAGTTAAAAGTAATTCGATCCTCCTTTGCTCAGATTATACCTATACATGATTTATCTCCAGGATATTACCAAATTCGGATTCAACTTAATAATGGATCCAGCATGGTGAAATCATTTCTGAAATTGTAAGACTTTCCAAAGCTGAGCAATTTTCCAGAGCTTAGAGTTATCCACCTTAATAAGAAATGCTAAAGGGCTACATTTGCTAAGGGTTAATATTTATGGGAAGAAAAAAGGAATCCAATCAGGGACGTTATTACTCGGCTAATCTGAGTTGGTTATCGTTTAATTTTAGAGTGCTTCAGGAGGCTATGGATAGGAATACTCCACTCTTGGAACGTGTTAAATTTTTAGCCATCTTTTCCTCCAATTTGGAGGAATTCTTCAGGGTAAAAGTAGCAGCCATTCGATCCCTCAGCGAATCTGCGCAGGCTGCCAATCTGGACTTTGAACCTAGCGATCTTCTAAAGAAAATTAAAGATGAAGTAGGTCGTCAACAAGAAATATTTGGTTCGGTTTATAGAAACGAAATTCTTCCTGAACTTCAGCAGCAGGGTATTCTGATAAGAAATGAGCAATGGCTTTTAGAATATAAAAGGGATTATTGCCGCAGATTTTTTGGGGAAAAAATAAAACCTTATTTAAAAACCTTCAGGCTTAATCGTTCCAATAGGTTTCCCTTGTTGGAGAATGGAAAAATATATTTGGTTTTCTATCGTTCGGAGAAACTAAGAGAATCTATTATTATTAATGAGATCCCGGTTGCACGCTTGGGACGTTTTCAGGAGGTTCCGGACTCAGAAGATGGACAGCGAAATATTTGCTTTTTAGATGATATCATGCGTGTGGCCTTAAGGAATCCTCTAAAAGGTCGTCCTAATGATGGAGGATATTCTGTAAAACTTACACGAGATGCGGACCTCAATATAGAGGATGAATTCAGTGGCAGCCTCTTGAAGAAAATTCGAAAAAGTCTCAAAAATCGTGCTCATGGTGCTCCGTCACGATTTTTATACGACAGCAACATGCCTGCATTTTTGTTACAGGAGCTCCAGGAAAGCCTTGACCTTGATCCGGCTGACCTGGTGGGAGGTGATGTATATCACAATTTCAGTGATTTTTTTCGTTTTCCGGATTTAGTTCAGCGGCCTGACCTGCAATATCCTCCTGTCAATAGAATTATTATTAAACAAGTACAAGAATCACCATCACTACTGAAATACCTGCACGATCAGCCAATACTTTTACATTATCCTTATATGCCATTTGACTATTTCCTTAGATTCCTGGAGGAAGCTGCTTCAAGTAAATCTGTAAGCGAAATAAAAATTACTCTTTACAGACTAGCAAAGCAGTCGAAGGTAATAGATCTTTTAGTGAAGGCCTCTGAAAATGGAAAGGCCGTAACGGCATTCCTAGAAGTAAAAGCGCGTTTCGACGAAGAAAGTAATCTTGAGTATAGTGAGATTCTTAAGCGTGCCGGCGTTAAGGTTCTCTACAGTTTTCCCGGACTAAAAGTTCATTCTAAGTTGTGCCTGGTGGTTAGAAAAAAAGGAAATTCTACTCGACGTTATGCATATTTAAGTACTGGCAATTTTAATGAAACCACTGCTACACAATATACAGACCTAGCCTTAATGACCACCTCAAAAAAAATCACTGGAGAAGTGGCCGACTTATTCGAGATGTTGGAGGATATGCGTAAGAGATTTGACTTTAAAAATTTATTGGTGGCTCCAGATCTCTTACGCTATGAAATTTACAGAAGAATTGACAGAGAGATAATTCATCATTTGGAAGGAAAACCTTCTGGGATTTTCCTTAAAATGAATGGTATTGATGACCCTGAAATGATAGATAAATTGTATGAAGCCTCACAAAAAGGTGTTAAAATAAACATGGTGGTTAGAGGAATATGTAGGCTAATTCCACAGGTTCCAGGATTAAGTGATAATATCACCGTACGAAGTATTGTAGATAGATTTCTTGAACATAACCGTCTGTATATTTTTGAAAATGCCGGTCAGCGAGAGTACTTTTTATCATCAGCTGATTTTATGAATCGCAATTTGAGCTGGCGGATAGAAGTAGCCTTCCCGATTACAGATCCATTTCATCAACGTATTTTGGATAAAATTTCCGAAATTTATTTAAGTGACAATACTAAAGCACGGGTTATTGACCCTGAGCATCAAAACCTGTTTGCTAAGCCTTTGGCTAATCAACCTTCAGTGATTGCGCAAAAGTTTTTCTGGGATTATTATCAAAAATTATTCACTGAGATAAAAGAGCCGGCAAACACATCAGCATCATAATCAGG
>OGCL01002720.1_pt1 | contig 11732 bp, 8 predicted proteins | sample 1570041 | NCBI WGS metagenome assembly OGCL01 (sample SAMN06266162, study PRJEB24511) | hot springs metagenome | isolation source: Hot spring water | place: South Africa: Limpopo | collected 2015-06-22 | reverse complement strand
ATGGTCTTCATCACTTCCTTTGAAGGGAGGTTCATCGAAGTAAACCAGGCCGGAGTGGAGATGTTGGGTTTTGACCACAAAGAGGAATTGATGGAGACCCATGTGAAGGATTGCTATTTCAATCCTGAGGAAAGGGGTAAATTTCAGGAAGAGGTCTCTCGAAAAGGGTTTGTGAAAGATTTCGAAATAAAATTGAAGAGAAAGGATGGCACCCCTCTGGACTGCCTTGTCACGGCTACGGCCCGGAAAAATGGAGAAGGCACAATCATTGGATATGAAGGGACGATTAAAAATATCTCCTACCGGAAGAGGATGGAGGAGGAGCTGGTTCGGAAGACGGAAGAGACCCAGATGCTCTATGATCTCAGTAATTTGATCAACCAATCTCTTGAACTGGATCGGGTGATGCCTGTTGCTCTCGAGAAGGTGTTGAGCTTCACAGGATTTGAGATGGGAGCCATCTATCTCCTGAAAGAAGATGGGGAAACTTTAGAATTAAAGTTCGATAAAAACCACCCGCCGGCCTTGGCTGAGAAAGCGAAGTTTCTTAAAAAGGGAGAAGGGGTTGGAGGAAAGGCTGCTCAGACCAAACAACCGATTCTCACCTCAATCGAGGAATACACAACTTCTCGTCTCCTTCCCTTTTTGAAAGAAGAAGGTGTAAAAACAATTGCGGGGATTCCTCTTCTGTCCAAGGGAGAGCCAATCGGGGCCATGACCTTGTTAAGTCGTTATGAGCGTAACCTTACACAGAGAGGTTTTTGTCTACTGGAGAGCATTGGAAACCAGATCGGGATGGCTCTTGAGAACGCAAAGCTTTTTTCAAATGTGGCCAAAGCCAAGGCAGAATGGGAGACGACCTTTGATACAGTAACCGACCTCGTCACCATTCGAGATCCCGATTATCGGATCATCCGTGCCAATCGGGCTGCTTTTGAGCGATGGGGATTTTCACCGGAACAGCTGATCGGTCAAACATGTTATGCCATGCTGAATCATTACACTTCCCCCTGCGAAGGATGTTATGTGACCGAGACTTTAAAAACCGGTAGGCCGACTTCGGGTGAGAGGGAGAGCACCTATCTAAAAGGAACGTTTCAGTACTATACCTATCCGGTTTACGATGCTTCAGGGAAGGTAATCGCTGTGGTGGACATAGCCCGGGAGATTACCCAAGAGAAGGAACGAGAGAGAGAAAAAGAGGTGGTTCATAACATCAATAAACTTTTGGCTTCGAGCCTCGACCTGAGACGGGTCGCTAAAGAGATCCATCTTGAGTTCAAACGGGTTTTATCCTCAGATCGGATGTCCATTACCCTGTTTGATGAAGATAAGGAAAGATTCCGATATTTCCTGTTAGAGAAAGATTACTCCTTTGAAGCCTTAGATAAAAACATGACGTATCCCATCGAGGGGACCACATTGGAATTGGCTATGAAGACAGGTCAACCAGTGGTTGTTGAAGACCTTTTTGGAAGTGGGGTTTGGCTGGATCAAAGACTTTTCCATGAGGGGATACGATCTTGTTTGGTGTTTCCCTTAGAACATCAGAATAAAGTTATCGGGACTCTCAACTTTGGTAGCCTTGCGGTGAATCGTTTCTCCGAGAAGAACCTTCAATTGGTCCGGCAGATCGCTCCGGGGATTGCCATTTCCATTGAGAATGCGAAATTGCTCGATGAGATTCGAAACTCTGAAGAGAAATATCGTACTGTGGTGGAGGGAGCCCATGATGGTATCTGTGTTGTTGGTTCAGATTACCGGATAACATTTGCCAATAACGAATTGGCGAAGATACACGGGTGTTCTTTAAAAGAACTCATAGGAGCGGATTTTCGAGATCTCGTGAATGAAGAGAGCCGGCAGCTCATAGCAGACCGGTTTGCACGGAGAGAGAGAGGAGAAAAATTGCCTTCCAATTTTGAATTGACGGCTGTCCATAAAGATGGGGGGCTTCGTCATGTGGAGATTAACGCAAGAGTTGTGAAGCATGCGGAAGGGAAGATTGATTACATCGTATTTGTAAAAGATGTGACTGAGAAGAAGAAAATGGAGGAGCAACTGCTTCAGACCGAAAAACTCCGGGCTCTGGGTGAGATGGCAAGCGGTGTTGCACATGACTTCAACAACGCCCTGGCGGCCATTCTCGGCAACACCCAGCTCCTTCTCTATAGTGTTCAGGAAGATGAGGTGAGAGAGTCTCTCAAAACGATTGAAAAGGTGGCAAAAGACAGCGCTCAAACCGTCAAGCGGTTACAGGAGTTCACCCGAAATAAGACCCCTCAGGATCTTTTTCGACTTGACCTCAATTCCATTGTCAAAGATGCCATCGAGATCACCAGGCCCAAATGGAAGGATGAGGCCCATGGGAGAGGGATCCAGATTGATATGATCACGCATTTGGGAGAGATCCCGGGGGTTTCCGGTAATGCTTCAGAAATGCGAGAGGTGATCACCAACCTCTTCTTCAATGCCATTGAAGCCATGCCCGAAGGGGGAGAGATTGTGGTCTCGACCTTTGAGAAGCAGGACAGGGTCCACCTCCAGATCAGGGATACCGGTATAGGGATCAGCGAAGAGAATAAAAAGAAGATCTTTGAACCCTTCTTCACCACCAAACCTTTTTCCAATACAGGCCTTGGATTAAGCATGTCCTACGGGATCATCAAACGTTTTGGGGGAACGATTGAGGTTGAAAGCAAGGTCGGATTCGGAACCACGTTTACAGTGATCCTTCCGGTTTCCAACGGTCATCAGGAAGAAATGGTGTCTGTTCCTTCCATCAAGAAGGAAAATCCGATCCGGATTCTGGTGATTGATGATGAGGAGACCGTCAGAAATGTATTAGCGAAGATGCTTTCAAAAGTGGACCACCAGGTGACGTTGGCAAAGAATGGAGCAGAAGGGCTTCATCTGTTTCGTCAAGGGGAGTATGATTTGGTCCTCACCGATCTTGGGATGCCGGAGATGTCGGGTTGGGAGGTATGCAGGAACATCAAGAAGATGAAACCCTCCATACCGGTAGGGATGATCACGGGGTGGGGCCTTCAGATTGATCCGGGTCGCAAGGAAGAGGCAGGGCTTGACTTTGTTATCACCAAGCCCTTTGACTTCCATCAGATCATCCAGGTGGTTTCGGAGACGATCCGACATGGAACCTCACATTCATCCCGTTCCGTCACGGGGTAAGGCACACATCAAACGAAAAGGTTTTTTGATGACCCTTCCATTCTCGATGTTTCAATCTCTGGATCTGAGTTTTCTTTATTTTGTCCTCTTTTCTTTTATCCTGATTGCCCTGATCCTTTTCATCATTTACTTTATTGATGGATTAAAGGATATCAGGGAATATTTCAGATTGAGACAATATATTATCTATGTTTTGGGAACCCTTTTCATCCTGGCGAGTTTCTCACTTTCCTACTTTCTCTATCTCTATGGGCCCTGGTGGCTGGCCCTCTCGGTTCTCATCGCATTCAATGCAATCCCTGTCTATTTCTTTTTTAAGGCGAGCCATATGGTCAGCGATCGGAAGAGATAAAGGCGTTCTCTCAAAGGCTATCCGCGGGGCTTCACCTCATGGTTGCTTTAAAACCCAGGCTATCATGTGAAATATGTCGTTTGCCCCCATCGAAAATTATTCAGCAGCCCTTACCCAACATCACCTTTAGTGGGTTCCTCAGGCATGTCGTATGACCTTCATGTCTGCTGGAGCAAACCCTGATCACAGTGATGCTTCGCACGGGGCAAGACTTTGAAAGCCTTTCGCCGTAACGCGTTCGGCAACAATGGGGGACAGATCCATAGGGGATTCCATCAATCCGCCCACGCTCCCCGCTCAAGGGGGTTCTTTTCCCCTCTCGTGAAAAGACTTGACAAACATTAAATTTGTATATACATATATATACAACTTAAATGACGATTTCAATTAATCGAAATCTTTCAACTCCTTTGTATATTCAGATCAAAGAGATGTTGAAGGAGAGTATCATCAAGGGAAGGTACCAACCGAACGAAAAGGTCCCTTCAGAGATCGAACTGGCTCACTCCTTAGGCGTCAGCCGAATGACCATCAATAAAGTCGTCAACGAGTTGGTCCGAGAGGGGTTCCTCTATCGAACACAAGGAAAGGGCACTTTTGTATCCTCAAGAAAGATTGACCAATGGTTTTTTAAAATAACCAGTTTTAACCGGGATATGATCTCCAGGGGGCTGACTCCCAGTACCTCCGTGATAGAAAAGAAGGTTATGAATGCCCCCAGGGAGGTGGCCAGGCATCTCCATTTGAAGTCAAGGGAAAGGGTGATTTTTATTAAAAGGCTTCGATATGCCAATCAGAGTCCGCTGATGCTCGAATCCCGCTATTTAAATTATCATCTGTGTAAACCGATCCTTCAAGAATCGTTAGAAAAAGAGTCTATCCATGATCTGTTAATCAATAAATATAACCTTCCCTTAACGAAAGTGAACCAATCCTTAGAAGCGGTTAAGATGAATGAAGATGAAGCGGCTTTGTTAGGGACGGAGCCAGGCGAGCCCGGGTTTTTGCTGTGTCGGACCACCTTCACTGGAGAAACTCCAGTCACGTGGGTGAAATATATCTACCGTTCTGACAAGTATCGGTTTTATGCTGAATTTGTGCCCATCGAATGAAGTCTCCCCCTGTTTTAAAGAGGCCGTTGGATCCACCCGGAGGAGAGAATGCGATGGGAAGAGGGTCATTCAAATCAGAGAAAGGAGGGTTTTTGTATGAAGCGGTTCATTCTCTTTGGGGTTTTAGCATGCGTCGGGTTTTTTATGGCAGGGGCAGTCCAGGCCCAGGATACGATTAGGATCGGATTCTTTGCACCGATTACGGGTCCGGCTGCTGCGGATGGCCTAAGCGCCAAGCAGGCCGTTGAACTGGGTTTGAAAGAGATCAATGATGGAGGTGGTATTAAAGGAAAGAAAGTGGAGCTAATCATTTACGATGACCGCCTCAATCCGCAGGAAGCGGTTGCCATTGCCAATAAACTGATAGAGAAGGATAAGGTGGTGGGTGTAGTCAGCGGATCCTACAGCGGTCCTACCCGCGTGACGGCCCCCATTTTCCAAAAGGCAGGAATGCCCATGGTTGCAGGATATGCGGTCCATCCGGATGTGACCTGGGATCCGGCCTTAAAGAAGCCAAACGATTTTATCTTCCGAAACGGATATCTTGGAGAGGTTGAGGGAGCTGCAGCGGCTGAGTTTGCCGTCAAACATCTGAAGGCGAAAAAGATATCCATCATCTCCATGGATAATGACTTCGGAAGGGCCATCTCCGCTGGCTTTGCGGCAAGGGCGGAGAAATTAGGGTCTACGATCCTGACCAAACAGATGTATAAATTCCCTGGCGAAAAAGATTTCAGACCATTCCTCACCCGTATCAAAGAAGGGAATCCCGAACTGATCTTTGCTGCTGGATACTATAATGAAGCGGCCTCGATTGTCCGGCAGGCCAAAGAGCTTGGGATCACAGCACAGATTTTAGGCGAAGAGGGTTTCGATTCCCCCAAGTTTTTAGAGATTGCAGGTTCGGCCGCGGAGGGGGTCATCATTGCAACCAACCTGGATCGGGATGATCCAAGGCCAGTGGTGCAGAATTTTTTGACCAATTACCGGAAAGCCTATAATGAAGATGCCGATATGGTTGGTGCCTCCAGTTATGATGCCTTCATGATTTTGGTGGATGCCATTAAGAAGGCCGGAACCGATCCTAAAGCCATCCAGAAAGCTCTGCTTGAGACAAAAGATTACAATGGATTGACCGGCAAGATCAGCCGATTCGTTCAGGGTGAAGTCGTCAAGCCGGTTCAGATTCAGGTGGTCAAAGGCGGGAAGTTCAGGCGGCTTGCGGTGGTTGATAATCCAGAGGTGATTACTCCGCCTCTGAAACAGTAAAGAACCAGTGACCAGTAATCAGTCATCAGTGAATTGAAAAAAGTTTGGAGCGGTGAGTTCGGAGTTCGGAGATAAATATACGAACTCCGAACTATGAGCTCCGAACTCCGAACTGGGTTTATGCTTATCCAACAGCTTGCCAACGGAATTGCTATTGGTAGTGTGTATGCTCTGATCTCGCTTGGTCTGACCATGGTTTACGGGATCCTCCGGATTCTCCATGTGGCCCATGCAGGGATCTACGCCTTAGGAGCTTATATTGGATGGTTTTCGTTCCGTCTCATAGGCGATTTTTGGCTATCCTTGCTCATCGGGATGGCAGGATCTGCCCTAGCTGGATATCTGGTTGAACGGTTTCTCTATTCTCCCCTTCTCCATCTGCCAAGAATCGCTCCCCTCATTGTCTCTATCGGCCTCTTCATCACCATGGAGGAGGCCTTTCGCATCATTGCCGGACCTCATACGCTGACCTACAATGCGAGCATCGGATTAGGAAACTTATCCATCGGGAGTTTCCATCTCACAGAGACACAAATTCTTATCCTGCTGGTGACGGGTGTGACTCTGGCCATTCTCTGGGCAATTCTGATCCGTACCCGAACAGGCCTGGCCATGCGGGCCTGTGCCATGGATGTTGAGACCGCTGCATCCTTCGGGATCAATGTAAGCGGTATCATTGCAATCAATTTCCTTTTAGGATCAGCCATGGCAGGGGCCGCTGGCGTTTTGATCGGTGTCTACGACAATCAGGTCTGGCCAACCATGGGCAGCATTCCGGCTTATAAAGCCTTAGCCATCGTTGTTTTGGGGGGGCTTGGAAATATTCCCGGAACTGTTCTTGCATCACTCGTTGTCGGATTGGCGGAAACTTTTTTTATCGGTGTCCTTGCCATTCCTTTTCCAAGGGATGCAGTTGCCTTTATTGCGATGATCCTGGTCTTGATGTTCAGGCCTTACGGGCTATTGGGAAAGGCGTAAGGAGGGGAATCAGGTTATTGGGATTGAGGGATGATGGGGATCAGGAAACCGGATTAAAGATTTGAGGATTTTTCTAATGGACTAATGATCTCATTGCCTGTAAGGGTTTAGTTATGATTAGCGGATATCTCATTACCATTCTCATCACCATCATCATTTATGCCATTCTGGCTCATAGCCTCAATATCATCACCGGCCATGCCGGCCAGATCTCGCTCGGGCATGCGGCCTTCTTCGGTATTGGGGCCTATACCTCTGCTCTGCTCCATACGCAGGCGGGTCTCTCCTTCTGGATCTCTGTGCCATTAGCCGCAGTGGTTGCCGGGATCATTGGCGCGCTTCTGGGGATTCCCTGTCTTCGGGTACGCGACGATTTTTTAGCCATTACGACTATGGGGATTGGGTTTGTGGTTGAAGCCGTTTTTCTTTACATCCCTTTCTTTGGGGGAGCCATGGGCATTGGCGGCATCAATCTGCCCAGCTGGTTTGGACAGGAGATGAGCAAGACCGGGTATTTCCTGCTCATCCTCGTTGTCTTTGTTTTCCTCATCCTTCTTGATTGGCGTTTAGGACGCTCCTGGATTGGCCTGGCCTGGGCTTCAATCAGGGAAGATGAACAGGCAGCAGAGGCCATGGGCGTGGATGTGGTTCGGTTTAAAGTTATGGCCTTTGTCTTAGGAAGTGCAATTGCAGGCCTTGCCGGAGGGTTTTATGCCCATTTTCTGACCTTCATCATGCCACAGAATTTTGGATTTGGACAATCCATCATCATCCTCTGCATGGTGGTGTTTGGAGGAATCGGGACACGCTGGGGTCCGATCATTGGCGCAATGATCTTGGGGGTCCTGCCGGAGGTTTCCAGACCCATTATGGAATATCGCACGTTCATCTATGGGCTTCTCCTTTTAGCCATGATGCGGTTTCAACCAGGTGGGTTGTTAGGAGAAGAATCTATTCTTCCGCGATTTTTGAAAAGAATACCATATCGTGTTTCAAGGTAGGAGTACATAAATGGCCCTTTTAAAGATTGAGGGTCTGAGCAAAGAGTTCGATGGACTTCGGGCTCTTGACCAGGTCAGTTTTGAGGTTGAAAGAGAAGAGATCCTCGGGATCATTGGTCCGAATGGGGCCGGAAAAACAACCCTCTTCAATCTTATTACAGGCATTTACCCAGCCTCAGCAGGAGCGGTGTTTTTCCAAAGCCAGCCCATTTCGGGAATGAAGCCTCACCAGATCAGCTGGATGGGAATTGGACGGACCTTTCAAAATGTCCGGCTCTTCCAGAACCTGGATGTGGAAACGAATATCCTGGTGGCCTGTGGCCATCGTTTTTATCCTGACCTCTGGAATTCAATAGGACCATTTCGTAGGGATGAGATCGTCAAGGAGCTTGAGGACCTCATTGGAAGGACCGGGTTGCAACCTTACCGAAAACAGTTGGGCAAGAATCTTCCCCTGGGGATTAAGAAACGGGTTGAAATTGCCCGTGCCCTTGCCCTGAAGCCCCGCCTTCTTCTTTTGGATGAGCCTTCCGGTGGGCTTCGCTATGATGAATCCAGACAGCTAATGGAGCTGATCCAGAGCGTCAGAAACCAGGGGATTTCAGTTCTTCTCATTGAACACAACATGCAGGTTGTGATGGACCTCTGTCAGAGGATTGTCGTGCTCGACCATGGAAGTAAGATTGCAGAGGGTTCTCCCGAAGCCATTCGGTCTCACCCTCAGGTGATCGAGGCCTATTTGGGAAAGGAGGAATAAATGTTAGAAGTGCGAGGCCTCGAAGTTTCTTATGGAGAATTCCTGGCGCTGAAAGGGATCCATTTCACGGTCAATGATGGAGAGATGGTGACGATCATCGGCGCCAATGGAGCCGGAAAAAGCTCGATCCTAAGAACGGTGATGGGTCTGGTCAAATCCCGTAGGGGAGAGATCCTCTTCAAAGGACAGGATATCAGCACTACCTCTGCGCATCAACGTTTCAGAATGGGGATCAGCCTGGTTCCTGAAGGCAGAAGGATTTTCTCTGACCTTACCGTGAAGGAAAACCTGCTGATGGGAGCTTACCTCCAGAAGGATAAGAAGGTGATTGAAGAAGGAATGGAAGAAGCCTTTCAACTCTTTCCCAGATTAAAAGAGAGACAACATCAGGTGGGAAAAACCCTCAGTGGAGGTGAACAGCAGATGCTTGCCATTGCCCGGTCATTAATGGCCAGGCCCCGGTTGCTTCTGATGGATGAGATCTCGCTCGGTTTGATGCCTATCTATGTGGATGAAACCTTCAAGGTGATCCAAAAACTCCATGAGCAAAAGGTGACCATCCTGCTGGTAGAGCAGAATGCACGAAAGGCCCTTCAGGCTGCTGACCGCGGATATGTCCTTGAAACCGGTGAGATTGTCTTGAGCGATACCAGTCTGAATCTAAGCCGTGATCCAAAAGTCAAAAAAGCCTACCTGGGTGGCGTGTAAACCCGTTAGTTGCCAAAACAGGTATGGGCGGAGTGCTCTCCAAGACTTCAAATGGCCATTGATGAGGAATGCTATGGGAAATCGAGGAATTCATTTTTCGTGTATTCCGGCAGGGCAAGGAAACCAATGATCTGAACTGTAAAAGGTTGGACCTTGAAGCCTTTCCAAACAATCCACCCATGCCTGCTGGATAAAATTACATTCGTGTAAAGATCAGAAGAACAGAAGACGATTTGTTCCCACCCAGAGCGGATTATCCATTATCGAGGTGAATGATGGAGAAGAAAAAGGTAACCATTCAGGAAAAAGTTGAAACACTGGCCAAAGTTCAGGTGGGGATTAAGGCCCCCCGGGGATCGAAACTTACCTGTAAGAGCTGGCAAACCGAGGCGGCTTTAAGGATGTTGATGAACAACCTCGATCCGGAAGTGGCTGAGAAGCCCTCTGAATTAGTGGTTTATGGAGGATCGGGAAAGGCGGCACGAAACTGGGAGGCCTACCATCTCCTCATTAAATGTTTGACGAATTTAGAGAATGACGAGACCCTGCTCGTCCAGTCGGGGAAGCCGGTCGGTATCTTCAAGACCCATCCGGATGCGCCGAGAGTGCTTATCTCTAATGCCATGCTTGTTCCAAACTGGGCCAGCTGGGAGAAGTTTCGTGAGTTAGAGGACCTCGGGCTGACCATGTATGGGCAGATGACCGCAGGAAGCTGGATCTATATTGGAACCCAGGGGATTCTTCAAGGAACTTATGAGACCTTTGCCTCTGCCGCGAGGAAACATTTCGGCGGATCTCTCAAGGGAAGGCTGGTGCTTTCCGGAGGTTTAGGGGGAATGGGAGGGGCTCAACCACTGGCTGCAACCATGAACGAAGGGGTATTTTTGGGGGTGGAAGTAGATCCCACTCGTATCAAGCGAAGACTCGAAACAGGATATCTCGATGTGATGGCCGATCAGTTGGAGGATGCTCTGATCCTTGCCCTGAGTGCCAAAGAAAAGGGAATTCCAAAATCCATCGGTCTGCTTGGGAATACGGCTGAGGTCCTTCCAGAGATTGTCCGAAGAGGCATTGTTCCGGATCTGGTGACGGACCAGACCTCTGCCCATGATGCCCTCCATGGGTACGTCCCTGCCGGCATGAGCCTCGATGAAGCACTTCAACTTCGAAGGAAAGATCCAGAGGACTATATCCGCCATTCCATGAAGTCCATGGCCATCCATGTGCAGGCCATGCTGGAGTTGCAGAAGAAGGGATCGGTAGTCTTTGATTATGGAAATAACCTCCGGGCGCAAGCCTTTGAGGCGGGCGTCAAGGAGGCATTCAATTATCCGGGATTTGTTCCTGCTTTTATCCGGCCCCTGTTTTGCGAAGGGAAGGGGCCTTTTCGCTGGGCGGCCCTGTCCGGAGATCCTGAGGATATCTACAGAACCGATGAGGCCATCTTACGCACCTTTCCTAATGATTCTTCCTTAGCCCGCTGGATTCGGATGGCCCGCGAGAAGATCAAATTTCAGGGTCTACCAGCGAGAATCTGCTGGCTTGGTTACGGCCAGAGGGCAAAGATCGGCAAGGTGTTTAATGATATGGTGGCATCAGGAGCGTTGAAGGCGCCTCTTGTGATTGGACGCGATCATCTTGATAGCGGTTCTGTGGCCTCGCCTTATCGCGAAACAGAAGGGATGAAGGATGGGAGCGATGCGATTGCCGATTGGCCCATCCTCAATGCTCTTCTCAATGTGGCTGCTGGAGCAACCTGGGTTTCTGTCCATCATGGTGGCGGGGTAGGGATTGGTTTTTCAATTCATGCGGGCATGGTCGTTGTTGCAGATGGAACAAAAGAGGCGGAGCGGAGATTGGAGCGAGTACTGACGACCGATCCTGGAACTGGCGTGATGCGGCACACCGATGCCGGATACGAGGAGGCGATCGAGACCGCAAAGGAGAAGGGGATTAAAATTCCGGGGGTAACAATCTTTGAATCATAATCTACTTTTTAATTTCCTTCCCCCCTGGCAGGAAGGTTCGGATGGGGACATCATCCCTTACAATTACATTGAGCGATTCACCCAATCTCCCAAGGGGGCGGCAATGCCCAAACCCTTTTAGAATGCGATACCTTGAACGTCTGGGTCATGGACCTTAAGCGTTCACCCACCGGGTGATGATTGAACAGGCCCGAGGATTGATTTAATCAATCAAAGGTCATCGCTCTCAAAGGCTTTTCGGCCTTCCCGCTCCCCTTGGAGACTGTGTCATAATTGCAGGAGAAGGGGAGAGGCAGTCAGGTTCCAAAGATTTAGAATGCGGATCTTTTAGAGAATGGGAAACGGTTGTTCGAATAATGTCAAATGTTTTCATATGAT
>OGCL01002719.1_pt1 | contig 11733 bp, 10 predicted proteins | sample 1570041 | NCBI WGS metagenome assembly OGCL01 (sample SAMN06266162, study PRJEB24511) | hot springs metagenome | isolation source: Hot spring water | place: South Africa: Limpopo | collected 2015-06-22 | reverse complement strand
CCTTTGCGCATAGCCCGCACGCAGCTGGCGCAGCAGCGAGATCAGCGTGTCCCCGACCAGCGCGTCGACTTCGTCGACAAAGAGCACGAGCGGACGGCGATCGAGGCGGGCGAAGTAGCTGAGCAGCTGCTGCAGGCGATCGCCGGCCGGAATCCCCTGGCCACGCTCAGAGAGCCAACCGATCAGCCGCTCTTCGCCAAGCCAGTTCTGCGCCGCGTAGGCAATCGCGCTGCACACTGTGGCGATGCCTTGTTCGACATTACCACGCGCCGCCTGCGCGTTTTCGATGTTGGCATAGGCCGCGCGGTATCGCCCTTGGGCGTTGAGATGGTGCATCAGCGCCAGCAGCACCGTCGTCTTGCCGCTCTGGCGCGGCGCGTGCAGCACAAAGTAGCGCTCCTCATCGATCAGTGCTTCGATTTCGGCGAGATCGATGCGGCTCAGCGGGTCGATCAGGTAATGGCGCTCGGGCTTCGACGGACCAGCGGTGTTGAATCTCTTTTCCATGCCGGCATTATCGCATCGCCAAAGTCAGACCCGTCGGCACGGCACCAGCGTTATGAGAAGCTCCTACGCCGGCGCGTGAGGGCGAAGCGCAGCGCGCCCGAAAAACGCTCAACGGATGAAACGACACCAAGAACCAAAGTTGGTTGACGAGGTTCACCGTATTGCCTGCCCCGGCTTTCTATCCCGCTCGCGGCTTTTTCCAGCCTTTCCCCGGCCCTGCCGGACGGTCTGACTGTCAATCGCCGGAATGGAGGTTCTCAGCGTAGCGGCGTGCTGCGGAACTGCGCCGCCAAACAGTGCGTCTCGCCCGGCGCGAGCTGGACGACATCGTCGGCCGCATTGGCATTCTCGACACAAAGCATGCCCTTCTTCCAGCCATCGGCACCGAAATCGCCCATCTTTGCCGCCTTCTCGGCCCAGGGAGTCCAGAAGACGGTCGATCGGCTGCCGGTGCTGGTGATGACGATTTCGCGCGCATCGCTGGCATGCGGCCCGAACCAGGGGCAGCTTACCGGCACGCCTCCGCGGATCGACTTGCCGGGTGCGAAGCGGGCCTCCTGACTCAGCCAGATCAGCGGCGCGGCACCGCCGATCTGGTTATCCATGACGTGGGCGCCCTGCAGCGCGATGCGCGCCCGTGCCTCGGGCGTCGTCACCACGGCAACGATGAAATCCTCAGTTAATGAAACGAAACGCAGGCGATCGGCGATGGCAAAGCGGGCGGAAAGTTCGCCGAGCGGGCTCATGGGGTCTGCTGAGGGCGGGCATCGACAAGGGGCGCCAGTATAGGGGCTGTGGCCAGAGGCCAGTGAGCGAGGCGGCGATACTCGGCACCGGTCGGCAGCAGCTGCGAGCAGATCAGATGCCAGTCGGTCACCGGCCAGACGATGGGTGCATCCAAAGCCGACAAGGGCGTGCGACCGGCCTTGCGCAGCAGCGTCAGGTGGGGCGAAAACGTCTGCTCATCGACCGCAAAACCGGCGGCACCCAATTGCTGGCGCAATGTGGCGGCCAGTTGCATCAGCTGAGCTGGCGGTTCGAGGCAGCCGACCCAGACGAGATCGCGCCACCGCCCCAGCCGGTCAAGCTGTAGCGGGCCGGCGTAGCCGTTCACCCGCTCCGCCAGGGCACACAGCTCGGGCAGCCGGGCCTCGGCCACTTCACCGAGAAACGCCAGCGTCAGATGCAGGCGCTCGGCCGGCACGATGCGCCCGCCACAGGTGCCGTGCAGCGTGCGCGCTAGCGCAGCCAGATGCTGCCGCGTCGGTGCATCGGGCCACAGGGCGAAAAACAGCCGGGCCATGCAGCAAGGTTCAATACGCGCCAGCGCTGGCGTAATTCTCGAATTTGGTGTATTCGCCGAGAAAAGTCAGGCGCACGGTGCCGGTCGGACCGTTGCGTTGCTTGCCGATGATCACCTCGGCGATGCCTTTGTCGTTGGTGTCCGGCTTGTAGTACTCCTCGCGGTACATCATCATGATCACGTCGGCGTCCTGCTCGATGGCGCCCGACTCGCGCAGGTCGGACATCAGCGGCCGCTTGTCGTTGCGCTCCTCGACCTTGCGCGAAAGCTGTGACAGCGCAATGACCGGCACCGCCAGTTCCTTGGCCAGCGCCTTGATCGAGCGCGAAATTTCGGAGATTTCCGTCGCCCGGTTCTCGTTCTGGCGCACCGAGGTCATCAGCTGCAGGTAGTCGATGACGATCAGCCCCAACCCACCGCACTGGCGGTAAAGCCGGCGGGCGCGCGCCCGCAGGTCGGTGGCGTTGATCGCACCGGTCTCGTCGATGTGGATGGGCGCGTCGTGCAGCTTGCCCAGGGCGTTGGTCATCTTGTCCCATTCCGCATCGCCGAGCTTGCCGGTGCGGATCTTGGTCTGATCGAGCCGCCCGACCGAAGACAGCATGCGCATCGCCAGCTGCGGTCCGGACATTTCGAGACTGAAAATGGCTACCGGCTTTCTCTCGACGATGGCGACATGCTCGGCGATGTTGAGCGCGAAAGCGGTTTTGCCCATCGACGGCCTTCCAGCGATGACGATCATGTCGCCCGGCTGCAGGCCCGAGGTGAGCCGGTCCAGATCATGAAAGCCGGTGGCAATGCCGGTGACGTCGGAAGCCGAATCGCGCTCGTAGAGCGTCTGGATGCGGTCGACGACCTCGCCAAGCAGCGGTGCGATGGGGGAAAAACCCTGCACCGAACGCGCGCCCATCTCGGCGATCTCGAAAACCTTGGCCTCGGCCTCGTCGAGCAGCTGTTTGGCATCGCGACCCGCCGGATTGAGCGCCGAAGCGGCGATTTCGTCCCCGACCGAGACCAGCTTGCGCAGGATGGCCCGCTCACGCACGATTTCGGCATAGCGGCGGATGTTCGCCGCCGATGGCGTGGCGTTGGCGATCTCGCCGAGATAAGCCAAACCGCCGGTCTGCTCGACTTCGTTCGACTTCTCGATCGATTCATGCACGGTGACGACATCGGCCGGCTTGCCGAGTTCGACCAGCTTGCGGATGTGGCTGAAGATGCGCCGGTGATCGTCGCGGTAGAAATCCGCTTCGCTCACCTGATCGGCGATGCGATCCCAGGCAGTATTGTCGAGCAGTAAGCCACCAAGCAGTGACTGCTCAGCCTCGATCGAGTGTGGCGGCAGCTTGAGCGAAACCACCTGGCTGTCGGGGGTACGCGCGGACGTCATTGTGCGTATTGGGTTCATCGCAGGCATGCTCCAAAGCAGGTCGGACGAAGGCGCGCAGTCTACCGGCAGCCTCACCGAGCCCCGATAGAAAAAACTGTGCATAAGTGGTGGATGAACGGTGGAAATCTTTCGGGCGACGCCGTGCTGACCGGACTGACTTTGCGCACCGGGATCGATCGGCGCTGCAGGCGGCTGGCAGCGTTCGCTACCCCGAGAGCGCACGGAATCCGGCTCAAGAGCATTAACGACACCTGGGGCCACGATGCCGGCGACCGCGTGCTGACGACCGCCGTCGACGCCAGTCAATCCAGCCTGCGCAGCTCGGACATCCTCGTACGCTGGGGTGGCGAAGAGTTTCTCATCGTCCTGCCCGGTGCCAACATCGAGCAAGCAGCGGGGGAAGCAGAAGGTGCTCGGCGATCACTCTCTTGCCTGTCGCTGCGATCGATGTGCCGTTGCGCGGCATCTCATTCGAGAAAACGAGGGGCCGCCCCGAGTGTTTTTGGCCCCTCGAGGGGAGAAACGAGTAAAGCGTTTTTCGGGGTGGGGTCGCTTCGTGCGGAACCGCCAAGGCATGGCATTTCGCGCTGGCTAGCGCTCGTCTCGGCTGCTGCGCGTCCCATGCTTTCGGAGCGATGCCGGAACATTCGGTGCCGATTCGGTACCAGCACGGCGGCGACGTTGGGTTTCTCTTCTAACCGATATTTTGGTGCCGACAGTCTGATTCGAACAGACGACCTACCGCTTACAAGGCGGTTGCTCTACCTGCTGAGCTATGCCGGCCGATGGATGGGGAAACGCTGAAGAAGTCGGGCAATCGGGCACCGAGTATTCGAGCGCATCGCGGCGTTGAGCGACGCTGCCTGACTCGCCGCTCTGTCCGCCAACGCGGAAGCGCCAGTACGGGAACGAGAGGCTGCGATCTGATCGATACGGTCGCTGCCCGTTCGATGCGCGCTTTCCTCCTCCGCTCGCGGCGTTCTTCAGCGTTCATCGGGCAGGATTATACCGTCCGTCGCCGAGCTTCCTCCAATAAAATGTCCGGCTTCCATCGCCTATTCAACATGGTCTATACCACTCGCAAGCATTCACCGCTGAACATCGTCGCGATCGGTGTCACTGGCGATTGTCTCGCTCCGGTCGCCGAGGCTTTGCAGGCAGCCGGGCTGACGGTGAGCTTCGAACTCGTGGTCTCGGCCGCCGAACTCGCAGCCGCCCTGCCTGGTCGTGATGCGGTGTTATTCTTTCACTGCAGCGCCCGTTCCGGATTGGCGGCAATGCTGAAACGGGTACATGAGCATGCGGCCGATCTGCCGTTCCTCATCATTACCGCTCCCGAATCCGAGGCTGGGGCACTGCGTGCGCTCCGTTCCGGCGCCCACGACGTGATTACTTTCGATCGCCTTCATCGGTTGGCACCGGCTTTGCTGCGCGAGGTGCGCGAGGCTCGGGCGCGCGCCGACCATCGTGCCGCAATGGCAATGCTCAACGAGAGTGAAGCACGGTTCCGCTTGCTCGCATCCAGTTTGCCCGGCATGGTTTTTCAGTTGCGGCGCGAAGCGAATGGCAATCTGCATTTCCTTTATGTCAGCGAGGCTTGCCTGACGTTGTTCGGTGTGCCGCCCCATGAATTACTCAAGTCGCCGCGCCGCTTTTTCGACGCTCTCGCCGCGGATGATCGGAACCGGCTGCACGCCATCCTCGACCAGAACCAGGATAGTTCGAATTCGAAAATATCCCCGCTGGCCGCGGAAGGCATTTTCTGGCAAGGCCGAATGCCGGACGAGCACCGCTGGCTGGAAGTGCGCGCCTGCGTTCAGCCATTGGCCGACGGCGCGATGCTCTGGCAGGGTATCGTCTCGGACATCAGCCAGAGCAAGGTAACGGAAGAGGCTTTGCGCCATTCGCGCCAGCAGCTCGCTGAACTGTCGTTTCATCTCGAGGCAGCAAAAGAGGAAGAGCGCGAGCGCATCGCGCGCGACATCCACGACGAAATCGGCAGCCTGCTGGTACGATTGAAGATCGAGGCCAGTCTGCTCGGCGCCAAACTGCCTTCGGCACCCCCCAATCTGCGCGAGGCGATGCGTTCGATCGAGACGATGCTCAATCAGGCCATGGAAACGGCCAGCCGTGTAGCGCGGCAGCTGCGACCCGGCATCCTCAAGGAGTTCGGCCTGTCGGCGGCCATAGAATCTCAGGTCGAGGATTTTTCGCGCAGCACGGGCATTGCCTGTCGCTGTCAGTGCGACGAGGCGGGACCGGAGATCGATGGCGAGATTTCGCTGGCGCTCTTCCGTATCGTGCAGGAAGCCTTGACCAATGTGGCAAAACACGCAGCGGCCACTCAGGTGATGCTGCGATTGCTGCGGGAAAAAGGTAGCATTGCGGTCGAAATCCGCGACAATGGCCGCGGTTTCGCCGAGGCCGATCTCAACAAGCCGCGTTCTTTCGGTCTGCGTGGCATACGCGAGCGGGTCGCCAGTCTCGAGGGCGAGTTTTCTTTCGGCGGCAGCGATATCGGCGGAACCCGTCTTTGGCTGCGGGTGCCGGAACGGCGGAGAGGAATCGCGCCGAACGCAGCGGACAAAGTGAATGAATCCGAGGCACAGGTGAACCATTTTGACCATGGCTGAAAAAATCAATGTCCTGATCGCCGACGATCATGCCATCGTGCGTCAGGGACTCAAACAGATCCTTTCGGAAACCGAGGATATGATCGTCTCGGGCGAAGCCGAGGACGGCGCCGATGCGCTCAATCTGGCCCGTCATGCGACGTGGAATGTCTTTTTGCTCGACATCACGATGCCGAACCGCAATGGCATCGACACGTTGAAGGCGTTGAGAAAGGAGTTTCCCCGCCAGCCAGTGCTGATGCTCAGCATGCATCCGGAGGAGCAGTATGCGGTGCGCGCCATACAGGCCGGTGCGTCTGGATACCTGACGAAGCAGAGCGCTCCCGAGCAACTGGTCACCGCGATCCGCCAGGTGGCGCGCGGCGAGAAATACATCAGCCCGACCCTGGCCACCCGGCTCGCGGAAGTGGTCGCCGGTACCGAGCGGGCGCCGCATGAAACGATCACCAATCGCGAGTATCAGGTGCTGGTGCTCATCGCCTCGGGACGTACGCTGACCCAGATCGCCGAGGAACTCAATCTCACCGTTGCGACGGTGAGCACCTATCGCCGGCGGCTGCTCGAAAAGATGGGCCTAAAGAACACCGCTGAACTGATCCATTACGGACTCAAGCACGGTCTGGTGGAGTGAGCGTTCATGGCAGATGTCGCGCAACCTTCTGAGATCGCGCGTGAAACCTTGCGCCTGCTGGCCCAGCGCCGCATCCCGCCGACGCCGGACAACTATCGCGCGCTCTATCACGAGATCGCCGGCACGACGGCGGGCGAAATCTTTCCTGAACGCAGCCTCAAAACCATCGCTGCCGGTCTGCCGCGTGCCACGCCCGAACAGCTCAGGCTGGCACGGCAGCTCGATGCGGCAATCGCCGAGCGCAACTGGAATGGCCTCAAGGCGCTTTTGCTCGAATTGTTTGGCAAGACGGCCAGCGAACCGCCGGCCTGGGGGGCGTTGATCCGCGAGTTGCTCAACCAATTCAATACCCGTCATGCCGGATTGACGAGCAGCAAGAAGCGCGAATCGCTGGAATACATACTGACTGCCTCCAGCAACCCGGAAGTATTGTTCGCCCGCCTGCAATCGCTGATACGCTCCTGGGCGCAGGGCGAAGCGCCAGGCGTAACGCCGGTCGAAGACGTCGAGTCTGCCGACGAAGACTTCGTCGGCGCCACGCGTGAGTTGCGCGAACTGGTGGCGCAACTGCTCGAGGGAGCGATCGCCATCCTGCTCGTCGATGCTCCGGCCGTGGCCGAGGAAGCGCAGGGTCTGGCGGCCGAAATCCGCGAAGCGCGCACTGCACAGCAGGTCACCGGGTTTACCGGCCGGTTGAAGAAGTTCGCCTGGCGATTGCAGTTCATCGCCGAAGATCAGGCCGAGCTGAAGAGCGCGCTGCTGCACCTGCTGCAGCTGATCATCGAGAACATCGCCGAACTGGTGCTCGACGATCAGTGGTTACAGGGCCAGGTGAGCGCAGTGACGGCGCTGGTGAACCAGCCGCTCGATCTGCGGCGCATGGATGAGGTCGAGCAGCGGCTCAAGGATGTCATCATCAAGCAGAGCACGCTGAAGAAGCATCTCAACGAAGCGCGTGACCGCCTGAAGGCAATGCTGGCCACTTTCATCGACCGGCTGGCTGTTTTTTCCGCATCGACCGGCGAGTACCACGACAAGATCGGTCGCTGCGCCGAAAAGGTCGGTAAAGCGCGCGACATCGCCGAACTGTCCGATGTCCTCGACGAAGTGATGCGCGAGACGCGCAGCATGCAGGTCGCCGCGCAGCGCTCGCAAGAGGAACTCACCCAGCTGCGCCAGCGCGCCGAGGAAGCCGAGCAGGAGATCGCCCGCCTGCGCAGCGAACTCGAGGCGACCAGCGAACTGGTGCGGCGCGATGCACTCACCGGCGTGCTCAACCGCAAGGGCATGGATGAGGCGCTGGCCAGTGAAATCGCCGGCGCGCGGCGCCACGACAGCCCGCTGTGCGTCGCGCTGCTCGACATCGACAATTTCAAAAAGCTGAACGACTCGCTCGGGCACGATGCGGGCGATCAGGCACTGAAACACCTGGCGAACGTCGTGCAAGAAACGGTGCGACCAACCGATCGGCTGGCGCGCTTCGGCGGCGAGGAATTCGTCGTTCTATTACCCGAAACGGCGCTGGAAGATGCCGTGCATGTCATGCAACGCGTGCAACGCGAGCTGACCAAACGCTTCTTCCTGCACAACAACGAACGCGTGCTGATTACCTTCAGCTGCGGCGTTGCCGAACTGGCCGCTGACGAGACGGCCGATGAGGCGCTGCAGCGTGCCGACAAAGCGATGTATCTCGCCAAACGCGCCGGCAAGAACCGCGTCATGGCGGCGTGACGACGGCCCGAGCGGGACCGCGAAAGTTAGCCGCTTTGGCACGGCGTCTCGTCACGGCTTGGCCAATCCGTAGCCCGCAAGCGTTCGAGCGCAGCGACCGCAGTTCGCCATCAGAGGTCCGCTTCGACCAGGTGGCCTTTGCACTCCATCCACGCGCGCCGGCTTGCCGCTTCGCCCTTGCCCATCAGCAGTGTGAATAGACGGAGCGTTTCGTCGTGGGCATCGCTGCGCTCGATCACCGGTAGCACCCGTCGCGTCGCCGGATCCATCGCCGTCTCGCGCAACTGTTCGGGATTCATCTCGCCCAGGCCCTTGAAGCGACCGACCTCGATCTTGTCGGGAGTGAAACCTTCTTTCTCTAGCCGGTCGCGGATGGCGGCCAGTTCGCCATCGTCCAGCGCATAGAAGCGGCGCGCCGGACGTTTCTTACCCTGTGCCGGCACATCGATGCGGTAGAGCGGCGGCTGCGCGACATAGACGTGGCCATGCCGGATCAGCGCCGGGAAATGGCGATAGAAAAGCGTCAGCAACAGGGTCTGGATATGCGCGCCATCGACGTCGGCATCGGACATGATGATCACCTTGCCATAGCGCAGTCCGGAAAGATCGCCCTCCTCGGCCGACGCATGCGGGTCGATGCCCAGCGCCACGGCGATGTCGTGAATCTCGGCATTCGCTAGAAGGCGGTCTGCCTCGATCTCCCAGGCGTTCTGCACCTTGCCGCGCAGCGGCAGGATGGCCTGCGTTTCCTTGTTGCGCGCCATCTTCGCCGACCCGCCAGCCGAATCGCCCTCGACGAGAAAAAGTTCATTCTCGCCAATGTCCGCCGATTCGCAGTCCGAGAGCTTGCCGGGCAGCACCGCGACACCGGAGGATTTTCTCTTCTCCACCTTCTGCGCGCTTTTTTGCCGCGCCTGGGCTTGACGGATGGCCAGCTCGGCGATGGCGCGCCCGGCTTCGAGGTTCTGGTTGAGCCAGATCTCGAAAGGATCGCGCACCATGCCTGCGATCAGCTTCACCGCTTCGCGCGAATTGAGCTTCTCCTTCACCTGTCCCTGGAATTGCGGGTCGAGCAAGCGGGCGGAGAGCACGAAGGCCATGCGCCCGCAGGCATCTTCCTGCTGCAGCTTGACGCCCCGCGGCAAGAGCGCATGATGGTCGATGAAGGATTTGAGCGCCTCGAAGATGCCCGCGCGCAGACCGGCCTCGTGTGTGCCGCCGGCGACGGTGGGAATCAGATTGACGTAGGATTCCGCAGGCGCCGCATCGAGGAACCAGCCGAGCGCCCAGGCTGCCCCCTCGCCCTCGGCAAAGCTGGCATCATCCTTGCTTGCGTATTTTTCGCCGGCCCAAATCGGCGAGACGGCTTCCAGCCCGGTCGCAAGCTCGCGCAGATAGCCGGCCAGGCCCTCCGGATAACGCCAGGTCTTCGAAAGGCTCGTGCCGTCCGGCTGCTCCAAAGTCAGCTCCACCGACACGCCGGGCAAAAGCACTGCTTTCGAGCGCAGCAAGCGTTCGAGTTCGGTCTGCGGCACTTTCGGCGATTCGAAATACTTGCCATCCGGCCAAACGCGCACGCGCGTGCCCGTCGCCCGGCCACAGGCGCCCATGTCTTGCAGCGCTGAGACGTGCTCGCCGCCGTCGCTGAAGACGATGCGATGAAGGCGCCCTTCGCGCTTGATCTCGACCTCGAGGCGCGTCGATAATGCGTTGGTCACCGCCACGCCGACGCCATGCAATCCACCCGAGAACGCATAAGCGCCTTGGCCGCTGCGTTTGTCGAACTTGCCGCCGGCGTGCAGGCGCGTGTAGGCCAGCACGACCACCGGCAGCTTTTCTTCGGGATGAAGGCCGACCGGGATGCCGCGCCCATCGTCTTCGACGCTCACCGAACCGTCGCCATGCAGCGTCACGGCGATGCGTTGGGCAAAACCGGCCAGTGCCTCGTCGGCGGCGTTGTCGATCACTTCCTGAATGATGTGCGCCGGGCTGTCGGTACGGGTGTACATGCCTGGCCGCTCGCGCACCGGTTCCAGCCCTTTGAGGACACGAAAGGAAGATTCGTCGTAACGGGGAGAAGTCATCTTCGTATGAAGGCGGTAACGGCAAGGCGGCGCATTGTGCCATTGCTGAGGATGCTGTGCGCGTTATCATTGGCCACCAATCGTCAATGCCGGCATGCCCGGTCATTCCAGACAGATGAATAACCACCTCAGCGTCGTATGCCAGCACCCGGCTGCGTTCAACAAGCCGCTCCGTCCATCGACATGGGTTCATGTCTGCTGATGACCGAACCCAGACGCTGTCCGTGGTGCGGTAGCGATCCGCTTTACGTTGCCTATCACGACGAGGAATGGGGCCGGCCCTGCCGCGATGAAACGCGCCTGTTCGAGTTCCTGTTGCTCGAAGGCGCGCAGGCAGGGCTTTCCTGGATCACCATCCTGAGAAAACGCGAACACTATCGGCGCGCTTTCTCCAGCTTCGACGCCGAGCGCATCGCCCGCTTCACCGAAGCCGACATCGCTCGTCTCATGCTCGACCCGGGCATCGTGCGCAACCGACGCAAAATCGAGGCGGCGATCGGCAATGCGCGCGCCGTGCTGGCGCTGCGTGAGCGCGGCGACGGCTTGTCTGGCTTCCTTTGGTGTCACGTCGATGATCGACCGATCATCAACCATTGGCGAACCGCAGCCGAAGTGCCAGTCAGCACGCCGCTGTCGGTGGCCATCTCTCGCCAGTTGCAGCAGCGGGGCATGCGCTTCGTCGGCCCGACCATCGTCTATTCCTTGCTGCAAGTGGTCGGCATCGTCTGTGATCATTTGATCGGCTGCCACTGCCATCCGCATCATGAGCCGACCAGCGTTACCAACGGTGATCATGCACTCCCCGCCCTCACCGTCGCGTAACGCCATCGTTGAACGCAGCGTGAAAGTCAGCCCCATCGGCACGGCGTAGAGCCACCGCCCAATGCAGACGAAACGGTTCAGAAACCGTCGCGCAACGCGCGCAGAAGCCGCCCGGCGCGCTTGCTCGGTCGTCCCTTCAGATCCGCGCCGGGTACCGGTGTGAGACGGCGTTCCACCGTGTAATAGTGTCCGGCGCGGTGTTTCGCCTCATCCCAGCTGCGCCCGAGCCCGACATAGACCTGCGTGCCAACCAATGACCTCGGATCGAGGCTGTTGGTCACCGGCAACTCGATCGCGCCGCTCACCGGCACCTCGACATTGCGCATCGCCGGCAGCAACGGCTCGCGCATCGCCTCCCATCGATCCGGCCCCGTCTGCATGAACTGCTGGCCATTCGGCGCCACCGCCCACGAATACACGTTCAGACGCCTTCCACGCTCTCGTCCTGCGGTTCGATCTGCGCCCGCACCGTGCGCGCCTCGAGCGCCCCTGCACCCGATAGCGCTCGATCATCGCGCGCGTCTGCACCGGCGGACATTGCATCACCCCCTGCCCCTACCGTAGGCACACAATTTCTGGCATGAAATTTGACCGTTCCATGAAGTTTCCCAGCAGGAGGGGTAGGTCATGGA
>OGCL01002718.1_pt1 | contig 11734 bp, 8 predicted proteins | sample 1570041 | NCBI WGS metagenome assembly OGCL01 (sample SAMN06266162, study PRJEB24511) | hot springs metagenome | isolation source: Hot spring water | place: South Africa: Limpopo | collected 2015-06-22 | reverse complement strand
AAGGTCTGGATGATCAGAGGGGCCTTGACCACAGATGCCGACATATTTGTTGGCTTTGTGACAGGCACTGATCGCCATCGACAATAAGGCTTTGACTGCCGGATCACGCTCGTCGAACAGATGTGAGACGATACCGGAGTCCCGATCTAAGCCGAGTGTCAACTGGGTTAAATCATTTGAACCAATCGAGAAGCCATCAAAATGCGCAAGGAATTGATCGGCCAACAGTGCGTTGGTCGGCAGTTCACACATCATGATCACCCGCAGGCCATTTTCGCCTCGACGTAGGCCGTTGGCAGCCAACAATTCGATAACCCGTGCCGCTTCACTGACAGTCCGCACGAACGGAATCATGATTTCGACATTGGTCAGACCCATTTCGTCGCGGACTTTTTTCAAGGCGCGGCATTCAAGCTCAAAGCAGTCGCGGAAATTATCTGAGACATAGCGACTTGCACCACGGAAGCCGAGCATTGGGTTTTCTTCCGAAGGCTCGTACAGCTTACCGCCAATGAGGTTAGCGTATTCATTCGACTTAAAGTCAGACATCCGTACGATCACCGGCTTGTCAGCAAATGCTGCCGCCAGCGTAGCAATCCCTTCAACCAGCTTTTCGACATAGAATTCGACCGGCGAGGCATAACCTGCGCTGCGTGCTAAGACGGCGTTTTTGATTTCGCGCGGTAGGCTATCGACATTGAGTAGGGCTTTCGGATGGACGCCGATCATGCGATTGATAATAAATTCAAGGCGGGCAAGGCCAATGCCTTGATTTGGCATTTGGGCAAAATCAAACGCACGGTCAGGATTGCCGACGTTCATCATGATCTTAAACGGCAGATCGGGCATTGAGTCAATCGAGTTGCGCTGCACTTCAAAATCCAGCGCCCCTTCGTAGATAAAGCCGGTATCACCTTCAGCACAAGACACGGTGACATCTTGGCCTTCGACCAGCACTTCGGTCGCGTTGCCACAGCCGACAATCGCTGGAACACCAAGCTCCCGCGCAATAATCGCGGCATGGCAGGTACGGCCGCCGCGATTGGTAATGATTGCAGACGCACGCTTCATCACCGGTTCCCAATCGGGATCAGTCATGTCGGAGACCAACACGTCACCCGCTTGGACTTTGTCCATTTCTTTGATCGAGGTCACGATACGCACTTTACCTGAGCCAATCCGCTGACCAATCGAGCGGCCTTCACACAGGACTTTGCCTTTTTGCTTGAGTAAATAGCGTTCCATTGTCCCAGCGTTTTGGCGGCTTTTCACGGTTTCTGGCCGAGCTTGTACGATATACAATTGACCGTCATCGCCATCTTTTGCCCACTCGATATCCATCGGTAGACCATAGTGATTTTCAATGATCAGCGCTTGCTTGGCCAGTTCAGCCAGTTCCAGATCATTTAAGGCAAATTGTTGCCGTTCGGCTTTTTCAACATCGACGATGACGGTCGATTGGCCTGTCACGCCAGATTCGCCGTAGATCATTTTTTGGTGCTTGCTGCCGAGGTTTCGGCGTACCACTGCGGATTTGCCGTTGTTGAGCAGTGGCTTAGACAAATAAAATTCATCAGGGTTGACCGCGCCTTGCACCACCATTTCACCCAAGCCGTAGCTTGCAGTGATAAACACCACGTCACGGAAACCAGACTCTGTGTCCAAGGTAAACATCACGCCCGATGCGCCGGTCTCAGCGCGTACCATGCGTTGGATGCCCGCAGACAGTGCAACACCCTGATGCGCGTAGCCTTGATGCACGCGATAGGCGATGGCGCGATCGTTAAATAGTGACGCAAACACTTCTTTGACGGCGATGAGGACGTTATCAATACCGCGAATATTTAGGAAAGTTTCCTGTTGTCCAGCAAATGAGGCATCTGGCAAGTCTTCGGCAGTCGCCGAGGAGCGCACCGCAACCGCAATCTCCGGATTGTCCTTCGATAGCTCGGCAAAGGCCGTGCGAATGTCGGCTTCAAGTTCGGCGGTCAGTGGCGTTTCGACCACCCAACGGCGGATCTTCGCACCGGTTTCGGTCAGTGCGGTAATGTCATCGACGTTCAGTTGGTCGAGTTCGGCTTGAATTTTGGCATTGAGTCCGCTTTGTTCGAGGAAGTCACGGTACGCTTGTGCGGTGGTGGCAAACCCTCCAGGGACGCTGACACCTGCACCGGCCAAATGGCTGATCATTTCGCCGAGACTGGCATTTTTTCCGCCCACGCGCTCGACATCATGTTTGCCAAGCTGCTCTAAACCAATCACACGTGCTTCCAAGATTGACGCTCCATTTTTTGTTCAATAACTGCCACTGGATCACAGCGGCACGCGATTTGTGTCACTTTGCCCGATCAAGGCAGGCGACAGCACCTAGGGTTAGGGCTTACTATAAAGACTATCGTCGATCAAGACAAACGTCAGCGGGGTCTGTATGACTGTTAATCCAACAAATCGTCGTAGTGTTTTTTTTATTTCGGATGGTACGGCGATCACGGTGGAGACGCTGGGGCATTCGGTGCTGTGCCAGTTTCCGGAGGTGCAATTCGACATTCAAATTATGCCGTATGTTGATAGCGAGGAGCGGGCGCTGGATGTGGTGTCATTGATTAATCAGACTGCGCTCAAGGACGGTGTGCCACCATTGGTATTTGATACTTTGGTGGATTTGGATGTGCGAGCAATCATCAATACCGCCAAAGCATTTAATCTCGACGTGTTTGAAGGGATTATTGCAAAAATATCTGGCGAACTCGGTGTAGCGGCTTCACCGATGGTGGGGAATTCACATAGCGCCGTGGACTCGGAGATCTACAAGGCGCGAATCGATGCGGTACATTTTGCGCTAGACAATGATGATGGCGCGCGGACACGCCACTATGACATGGCCGATATTATTTTGATCGGGGTGTCACGCTCCGGTAAAACGCCGACCAGTCTGTATTTGGCATTACAGTTTGGCCTGCGGGCGGCGAATTATCCGATTACCGAAGATGACCTCGACGACAATCGTTTGCCAAAAGTGTTGCGCGACTACAAACATAAGCTATTTGGGCTGATGATCGAGCCGGATCGTTTGGTGGCGATTCGTAACGAGCGTAAAGCCGGTAGTCGCTATGCCAGTTTTCAGCAGTGTCAGATGGAGTTGCGTGCGATTCAGGGCATCTATACCTCTGAAGGGATTCCGTGTATTGACGTGTCGGAAATGTCGATTGAGGAGATTGCCACGCGGATTATTCAGCGCACAGGACTGCAACGCCGAATCAATTAACGCGCCGACTACAACCCGAGTTGCCGAATATCGTGATCAAATCGTGTGGTTTTGGTAGCACTGGCTGATATGGCAACCGACAGTTTGCTAACATCCGGCTTTGTCAAATTTTGGATCATGGCTATGCGACATCAGCAACGCTTACGAGTTGGAATGCTGTTTACCGCCTCGTTATGGATGGTGGGCTGTCAAATATCGACGCAAGAGTCGTCATCGCTGACACCCCAATTGCAGACCGCTAATCACCAAACACACATGCAGCAGCCCCAACAGTTTCAGATCGAAGTCGCACCCACACTGGTCGATTGTGTCGGTGTTGCACCGATGCAGTGTATGCAATATCGTAAAGTCGGTGAGACGGAATGGTCGAGTCATTACTTTGGCATTGAAGGGTTTGAATACCAGCCGGATTATCGTTACGTGTTAGAGATTAAACAAACACCCGTGTTGAACCCACCGGCTGATGCGTCATCGCTGCGCTGGGAATTGGTGCAAGTGGTTGAAAAACATCCAGTGACACAATGATTTTTTTAATTCTGAGTTGTTTGTAACGCACTGGCCTGTCGTTTGAAACAGGCCAGCGTATTCATTGTTACGCGGTTGCCAAAAAGTCTTTAATCAAGCTCACCAAGCGGTTGACCAGTTCATCTGCATCAGCATGACTCAGATTCAGTGGCGGCAGTAAGCGCACCACTTTATCGGCGGTCACATTGATGATGAGATGCTGCTCATCGCGCGCCCGACCCACCAAAGCGGCACACGGGATTGGCAATTCAATTCCAATCATCATACCAAAGCCGCGCACTTGCACATCTAGTCCGGCCAGCGCGTCAGTAAACTGCTGTTTTAGATAAGCACCAATTGTTGCAGCATTGTCAATCGCGCCTTCATTGCGTAGACACTCGATCACGGTGTAGACGGTGCGACAGGCCAGCGGTGTGCCGCCATAGGTTGAGCCATGATGTCCAGCACTAAATAAATCAGTGGCTTTACCACTGACCAAGCACGCACCGACCGGAAAGCCATTGCCTAGACCTTTGGCAGTGGTTAGCACGTCGGGCGTGATCGCCGTGTGTTGATAGGCAAAGTACGTGCCGGTACGACCGTTGCCGGTTTGGATTTCGTCGATCATGAGTAGCCAGTCGTGCTGATCACACAATGCGCGAAGCTGCTCTAGGTAGACAAAACCTTGCGGTGCAGTATTGATGCCGCCTTCGCCTTGAATCGGCTCAACCAAGATCGCCACGATTTCGTCATGTTGTGCGGCCAGCGCCTCAATCGCTGCCACATCGCCAAATGGCACGCGCAAGAAGCTGTCGGTCAGCGGGTAAAAGCCCTGTTGGATTTTGGCATTGCCGGTGGCGGATAGCGTGGACAACGTGCGGCCATGAAAAGACTTTTCCATGACGATGATTTTCGGTTGTTTGTACTGGCGATTGTGGCCGTATAGCCGCGCCAGCTTAATCGCGGCTTCGTTGGCTTCTGCGCCGGAGTTGGCAAAAAAGCACTTTTGCATGCCACCGACTTCGCACAGCAGTTTGCCAGCGGCCTCTTGCCAAGGCACTTGGAATAAGTTGCTGGTATGCACCAGCGTTGCGGCCTGATCTGCGATTGCAGCAGCGATGACCGGATGGGCATGTCCTAGGCCACAGACCGCAATACCCGTCAGTGCGTCGAGATAGGCGGTATCATCGGCGGTATACAGCCATGAGCCACGTCCACGCACAAAGGCAATCGGCTGACGCGCATAGGTCGGCATTAAGTGGCTAGACTGAGGATCAACCGCGGGAGCAGCGGTGATGGCTAAATCGACAGGCGCAGGCGCGTTCATGGCGTAGACTCGCGAGTAACACAAGAAAGAAGCGACATAGTAGCAAAAGATTGCCAGATTCACAGATGGAAAATCAGTGGGACAGACAGTCATTTGTGCAGAAAAACGCTATAATCGACTGACTGACTGATGAGGTAAAGGTTATGCAAGACGCACAAAATGCAACTGAGGCGTTAATTCGTGAGCAAATCGCCAAACATCCAGTGATTTTGTACATGAAAGGCACGCCACAGTTCCCACAATGTGGCTTTTCGGCACGGGCGATTGAAGCACTGAGCCAGATCGGTCGCCCATTTGCCTATGTGAATATCTTGGAAAATCCGGATATTCGTGCAACGTTGCCTAAAATCGCCAATTGGCCGACCTTTCCACAGTTGTGGGTCGCTGGTGAATTGATCGGTGGCAGCGATATTATTTTGGACATGTTCCAAAAGGGCGAGCTACAGCCGTTGATCCAAGACAACAGCCCAGCGCAAGCCTAAGTCCTGAGTGATATACAAAAAGGGCGATAGATTCGCCCTTTTTTTTGTATGGATTAGCCAGATTGGTGCTGGAGATGAATCTGGTAGCAGTCATCCAGTGCAAGTTTGTAATAAGCAAAGCCCTCAGTGGCGGCAGCAAATGCACATTGCTGCATCGCTACGTCACCATCTGCCAGTAGCTTGATCAATTCCATCGCTTCGTGCGGGTGCGCGTCGTCATACATCGCGTGTGAGCGTAGCCATGCCAGTGTACGGCTGCTGATATCGACCCCTTCGACCGCACTGTATGCTTTGATGCCTTTATACACTTGAATCGTCCAGTCGCCAGTCGCCCATTCAATCGCCAGATTGGTTGCGGCAATCCCTTCAGCTAATCCCATCCGATGATTGACGCTCCACAGAAAGTGATTGACCGCATTCATCGCAGCCGAAGGCTGTACACGGTTGAGTTGCTCTTCGCTAAGCCCAAAGCCTAATGCCCAGTCGCGATACCAGTACAAATGATTTTCTTCGATTTTAATGTTTTGAATCAGCCAGTTACGCGACTCTGTAACACCTGCTTGCTCAAAGTGAATCGCTTTGGCAAGATTAAGTGCCATATATGACGGAAAGCGTGCGACTAACGGATAAAAGTTGAGTAAGGCGTGCCTAAAGCACTCAACATGTAGGCTGCCATCGGCCATTGCTTGAAATAATGGATGGCGCACCACTTGATCTTTGAGGGGGATTAAATCATCCCAAAATTTTTCGGCCCATCCTGTATGAGGTGTACACGCTAAACTGTGTTTGTTGGGCATACGGGTTTTGCTGTTCATAAAGTTGTCCTGTGATGCTCGAACACATGGCGATGTCACAAATCAGCGTGTTCGGATCTGACGGTTAGGGTGTTACAATCATTCATGCTTATTTTGCCGCAAAATCGCTGGCTTTTTATACGGTCGTCTACCTGTTGGTGTTATTTCCGACAAAAGGTTAAAACACCGTCAAGCATAGCTTCTATATTATAGCAATTGGCGTTTGGCTGAAGGATTTGAAATGAGGCATCAAAAGTGGCCACTGGTCGAGCTTTTGCTGCAAAAAAACGGATTATCATTTATCAATCAAGGCATACGATAAGCATGCGCAATAAACACGGCAAGCCGAGGAACGGAAGTGCCGATGAAGAATGACCCTACGGTTGCCAGCCGAATGGTCGATAGATCGTGTTAAGGCAGGGAGTCACACCATGAATGCTGGGCGTGCGCAGGAATTCAGTGAGTCATCGGTATTTAAGACGTCCGATTTACAGCTACGTTTGTTGTTACGTTTTCGTCCAGCGTTAGAGCAGCGTTACGGCCAATTGCATAATCAGCAAGCCGCACGTAGCTTTCGCTACCGCGCCGCAGTGATTTTTTTGCTGTACATCATTTTATCCACGGGAATTGCCAGCCTGTTGCCGGCAGGCCAAGTGAATGCATGGCTGAGTATTTATGGCTGGGTCGCAGTCATTATTGTTGGTGCAGGGGCGCTGGCACATCTGCGCGAGCTAGACCGTTGGTTTAGCTGGTATGTCGGGATTGGCAGTGCGCTGGCAATCGCCTTATCACTGCTGGCGGCTGCGTTTATTCAGGGTGATCATAGTGATATTTTGCTGCATGTGGCAATCATGTATGCAGTCATCATCGTGTATGGTTTTAGCGGGTTACAGTTTTATCCGGTGACGCTGGCGGGTTGGGGTGGCGGCATATTGGGTGTGCTGGCGAGTCAGCGTCTTGATGGCGTGGTGGATTGGCAGTTATTGTTGCGCACCTATAGTGGTCCTAGCTTGCTCGGCATGTGTCTTGCCTATGCGTCAGACTATCGCAGTCGGATTAATTTTTTGCAAGCCTGTGCTTTGGAGCAAGCACAGTGTGAAACTGAGCGCAAAAATCAATTACTACAGGAGCTAAACTGTGTTGATGGATTGACGGGACTCAGTAACCGTCGGCATTTAGATGATGTGTTGCGAGAGGAGTGGAATCGGGCGATGCGGCAACAGCAGCCACTGGCGTTGCTGATGATTGATATTGATTATTTTAAGCGTTACAACGATACCTTAGGACATCCCGCCGGTGATGCCTGTTTGCGTCAGGTGGCCGATCAGATTGGGCGGCGCGCACAGCGCAGTGGCGATCTGGCGGCACGCTATGGCGGCGAGGAGTTTGTGCTGCTATATCCTTCGACTAATCCGAGTCAGGCAGTGCGATTGGCGCGTGAGTTGTTAACCAGCATAGATCAAACGGCGATTCCACACCCTGATAGCCCGATTAGTGCTTATGTCAGCTTAAGTATCGGGATTGCAGTGATTACCCCACCATATGGCGTGCCGCTGGAGATTATTCTCGACCAAGCTGATCATGCTCTGTACGAGGCAAAACTAAATGGTCGTAACCGTTCGGTGTTGTTTGGCATGGGGGAGATGCTGCATCCGCCGCATCCGCCCGTGACATAGCAGGCGCGCTGCCATACTGACATCGACAACGCAACTATTCTCTAAGTGTGCTGATTCAAGTGTACTAAGTGTCTGCGGATTGCTCAATCACGTCAGGTTTTTTGTCTGTTTTGGCCTTGGATTTCTTTTTGCGCTTTTTGCCGGATGGTTCTGGCTCCTGTTCAAGTGCTTGCCAATGCTTAAGCTGTCGCATGACTTCCGCAAAAATACTACCCTTTGGGTATTTGCCGCGTGTGTTCATCTGACCGGCTGGCTGACCAATCAGCAATTCGAGTGCTTGCTCAACCCGATCCACCGCGTGTAGGTGAAACTTGCCCTGTTGTACCGCTTCGATCACATCAGCGCGTAACATCAGGTGTTGGGTGTTGAGTGCTGGAAAAATCACCCCTTGTGTACCCGTCAAGCCCTGTAGCACGCAGGTGTCATAGAAGCCTTCGATTTTGGCGTTAATCCCACCGATTGGCTGCACGATACCGAGTTGGTTCATGGAGCCGGTGATTGCCCATGATTGGTCAATCGGCAATTGGCTAATCGACGAGATCAGGGCAGACAGTTCGGCCAGCGTCGCGCTATCACCGTCGATTTCGCCATAGCTTTGCTCAAAGGCCAAAGCTGCCGAAAAATGCAGTGGCTGGGTACGACCAAAGTGCGCCCGCAAAAAACTCGACATGATCAAAATGCCTTTGGCATGTAACGCGCCGCCCAGATCGACACTACGTTCGATGTCGAGGATGTCCCCTGCGCCTTGGTACACCGCAGCCGTCAAGCGTGCGGGCAGTCCAAACTCACTGTCAGCGTAATGCACCACGGTCAGCGCGTTGATCTGGCCGATACGCTGGCCGCTGGTTTCGATCAGTTGTGTGCCGCGCTGCAAGTCGTGCCAGTATAATTCACGCAAATAGCCTAAGCGATAGTTGCGCTCGGCCACTGTTGCTCGGATATGTTGCGCGGTGATTTGTTTGGCTTGCGCGGCGGTTGCCAGTTGATTGGCTTCGCACAACAAGTCACCAAGGCTGGCCGCATGCAGCGACAATGAGGCTTGGTCTTCGGCTTTACGACTGGAGTCCATCAGCAATTCGGCCAAGCCGCTACGATCAATCGGCAGGAGTTTTTTCTTGTGCACATAATCTGCGATCAGGCGCAGATAGTGTTGTTCATTGTCGGCGGTACGCGGCAGTGTGTCACTAAAATCTGCCCGAATTTTAAACAGTCGATTCAGTTCTGGCTCAAACTCCAGTAGCTCATAGTAGATCTGCGGTTCACCCAGCAACACTACTTTTACCGACAACGGAATGCTGTCGGGTTCTAACGAGATACTACCGGTTAAGGTGAGAATCTGTTCTAGCGATGACAATCGAATCTGCCGTGAGCGTAGGGCGCGTTTTAGACCTTGCCATGCATATGGCTGCTCAAGGATTTGTTCGGCTTCCAAAAATAAAAAACCGCCATTGGCGCGATGCAATGCACCAGAGCGAATCAAGGTGAAGTCAGTGCTGATCGTACCCATCTGGGTCAATTGTTCGACATGGCCGAGCAAGTTGTAGTGAGTCGGCAGATCCTCGAAAACCACCGGCGCGCCGCTATTGAGTTTGTTGCTGACCATGATATTGACTTGATAGCGGGCAGGCACCCGATCAAATAGCGTCGGGCAATAGTCATTGTCTTCTTGTGCCAAGATGTCTTCGATGTTCTCAATGATGTCTTGACTGTAGGCTTTTAAGTAGGTCGCCAAGCCGTCGACATGTTCAAAGCGTTGCTCAATCTGCTGGACTTTGGGCAGTACAATTTCACTGGCCAGACCGGCGTTTAATTGGGCGACTTGATCGCGGGTCTGCTCTTCGATGCGGCCAAGCTGCGCACCGAGTCGCTCCAGTTTTTTGTCCATCTGCCGCATGTGTTGGCTGACTTGGGCGCGTTGTTCAGCAGGGATTTTATCCAGATCAATCGGGGTGGATTCGGCCTGATCATGCACCTGTGCCGGTACAAAGTGATGTTCTTCTTGATCAGATACCAGCATCAAATTCAGTGCTTCGCCTTCTTGGGTCAGGGCGAGTAGCGCATTTTGTTGCACTTGACTGGCTTGCTGACGAATATTTTCGATTCGTGTGTGATAGCTATCCGCGCTAAAGGTGCGGTCGAGTTGCTTAAACAGCTTTTCCCACAGTTGATGCATGGCTTTTTTAAATTTAGGGGCTTCACCAGCGGTCAGTGCCAACGCAATCGGGCGGCGTGCATCTTGGAAATTATTTACATACACCCAATCATTTGGCGTGGGCATCTCAGCAGCATGCTGACTGAGTAGACGTTTAAGCATGGTGCGTTTGCCCAAGCCTCCGGTGCCGACTGCAAAAATATTATAGCCATCAAACGGCAGTGATAACGCGGTTTCCACGGCTGCACGGGCGCGGGTCTGACCCAAAAAATCATTGAGTGGCTGCACACGGCGCGTACTGGCAGGCAGATGCTCGAACACCGGTTGTCGGGTCAGTTGCTCGGCACAGAGTTTGCCATGTAAAAACGGCGCAAGTGGTTGTGGTGTCGTGGAGCGGGGTGGTGCGAGAAGCTCAGATCCGTGATCGGCTTGGAGCGCATTAGAATCAGGCGTACTCATGATCACAACTTAAAGGCAAGACCGTCACAGTCTAGCAATAAAAAACTGTCATCGCATCAGAGATTCAAGTATGGGTCATCAAATGAGCCAGTGTCTAAGTTTAAAATTAAGCCTGCGAGATTTTGCACCGGTTGTCGAAAGCTTAAGAAGCGTACGCGGCCGGCTTCGAACACTTGTACCCCATATGGACAGGCGTGCAGTAAGCGAATCGGCATGCCACGATTGGGTAAATGCTGTTCAATATATTGCCGATCTTCGCAATCTAATGGGAATAAGTCCGGCTGAATCCCTGCCAGCCAACGCACTTGCCCTAAACCATAGATCATCCGAAACCGCAACGGTTTGAGTTGCCAAAACCGAAAATCCTCGCGCTGATCCAGATCGACCGATTCGGGATGGCTGCGATAGTAACTGTCTTGTAAGGCTGGATGTTCTGGACTGTCTGCTGCGCTGTCGAGTACTTGCATATGACCAAGTACCGACAGTCGTGTGGCGGCTTGCCAGTTTTGCTCTTGGTCATCATGCAGCATCAGCGATACCCGTGAGTCGAGTTCGAGATTGCGGCTATGCTGTGCCAAATCACTCAGCAACAAAATGATCCGGCCGTCTGTGGCAATCCCGACTGGAACCACCGAGGTCAGTGGGAAACCAGGGATACTGCCCGATTGGGTGGCCATTACCGCTTGGCGACAAGAAAGCAGGGCGCGAACGGCCAGAGGGTTAACGTCCATGAGGGTTCCGGTAAATCCAACACAGTGATTGTGGCAAAGACTAACACTTCCGGCTACTCTGCTGCTTTGCAGAATGTTGCGCAGGTCGCGATTTTATGAGTAGTCCATCTATGCCGCGCTGGCGTGATTCGCTGGCGGTGTTTGTTGATCGACGCGTGTTGATCATGTTGTTTCTGGGGTTTTCGGCAGGCATTCCGATTTTATTGATTTTTTCTAGCCTGTCACTCTGGCTGGGTGAGGCAGGGGTGGCGCGTAGTGCGGTGACATTTTTTAGTTGGGCGGCGTTGGGCTACTCATTTAAATTCGTTTGGGCACCGTTGATTGACGAAGTACCACTGCCGTAT